>WBZO01004388.1_pt1 | contig 15301 bp, 10 predicted proteins | sample 5204261 | NCBI WGS metagenome assembly WBZO01 (sample SAMN12412400, study PRJNA552823) | activated sludge metagenome | isolation source: activated sludge from anammox sidestream of wastewater treatment plant... | place: USA: North Carolina | collected 2017-09 | reverse complement strand
ACTGGATTATATTTCTTACGGGTTGATGATGCAGGAACTGGAAAGAGGCGACAGCGGTGTTCGTTCAACTGCATCAGTGCAGGGTTCGCTGGTCATGTTTCCCATTTATGCATACGGAAGCGAAGAGCAGCGAAAAAAATATTTGCCTAAGCTTGCATCGGGTGAATGGCTGGGTTGTTTCGGATTGACGGAACCGAACCATGGCAGTGATCCTTCGCACATGCTTTCTCATTATAAAGACGCAGGCGATCATGTGGTATTGAACGGGGCAAAAATGTGGATCAGCAACGCTCCTTATTCACAGGTAGCCGTTGTCTGGGCAAAAAATGAACAAGGAGAGATCCATGGATTGATTCTGGAAAGGGGAATGGAAGGATTTTCCACGCCCACCACTCATGGTAAATGGAGCCTGAGAGCATCTGCCACCGGTGAGTTGGTCTTTGATAATGTGAAAGTGCCGAAAGAAAATATTCTGCCGAATATAAAAGGATTAAAGGGGCCATTGAGTTGTTTGACGAAAGCCCGTTACGGTATTGCATGGGGCGTGATCGGCGCAGCCATGGATTGTTATGATACGGCGCTGCGTTATTCAAAAGAAAGGATACAGTTTGAGAAGCCGATCGGGTCGTTTCAGTTGCAGCAAAAGAAACTGGCGGAAATGATCACCGAGATCACCAAAGCACAATTACTGAACTGGCGCCTGGGCTCATTGATGAATGAAAACAGGGCAACGCCTGCACAGGTAAGCATGGCCAAAAGAAATTCCTGCGACATAGCTACCAATATTTGCCGGGATGCAAGACAGCTGCTCGGTGGCATGGGTATTACGGGTGAATACCCCGTGATGCGCCACATGATGAACCTGGAGAGCGTGATCACTTATGAAGGCACTCACGATATCCATCTTCTTATTACCGGAATGGATATTACTGGATTTAATGCATTTAAATAAAACTCCGCATTGGAGAGACCGGATACGACATGAAAATTTTTCTTATAGGATTTATGGGTTCCGGGAAGTCGTATTGCGGCAGGCTGCTCAGCGAAAAATTGAAAATTGATTTCTTTGACCTGGATGAGCAGGTGGTATCCCGGGAAGGGAAAGCTATCACAGAAATTTTTGCTTCGGAAAGTGAAGAATATTTTCGCCTCAGGGAAAAAGAAATTTTATACGACATTACCGGCCGCAATGAAAACTTTGTGATGGCTTGCGGCGGAGGCACTCCCTGTTATTTTAATAATATCGAGTTCATGAATAACTCGGGTACCACGGTCTGGATCAATACACCGATGGAGATCCTATACGAGAGATTAATTCATGATAAAAACCACCGCCCGTTGATCAGTAAATTGCCGGATGAGCAGTTGAAAGCATATATTAAAAAAAAGTTTGCTGACCGCAGGATCTATTATGAGCAGGCTTCCATCACCATTGAAGAAGAACCGCTGGACCTTGATACTTTAGTTCAAAAAATATTTTATGCATAAAAAATTTCTATCCTTTGCCACTGTTTTTGGATTGTTTTCCGTGGTGCTGGGCGCTTTCGGGGCACATGGGTTACAAAAGATGGTCACCGACGAAAAACTGATACACGGATTTCAGACAGGCGTTCAGTATCAGATGTATCATTCGCTTGCCTTGCTGGCAACAGGAATGTTATTTGAGAAGAACCCGGTGAAATATCTACGGTGGGCAGGCAATCTTTTTATTACGGGAATCATTTTTTTCTCAGGGTCGCTTTATTTGCTCACTTCTATGAACGGGAAAAATGAAGGATTTGCAAAGATCGTAGGTCCGGTCACTCCGATAGGCGGAGCTTTGCTCATTGCAGGATGGCTGTTCCTGTTGATCTCAATTTTAAAATGGAAAGTTCAAAGAGGCGATTGAAGAGTAACAAGCGTGCCGTTGTTATTCTCAATTTGAAAACTACCGCCGATATCTTCCATTCTTTTGGACATATTTTTTAATCCGTTTCCGAAACGGCGTATCTGATCCATGTCAATGCCCTTCCCGTTGTCCACTATCCGGATCCGTAGATTTGGATTTACTGCAATGTCAATGGACACAGATGAAGCCCCGGAATGTTTCAGCACATTATTCAGTGCTTCTTTTGCTGAAAGAAAAATGTTGCGACGTTTATTTCCGGACATTACATGCTGGGGAATATTTTCAGGTACATTCACTTCACAACGAATGGGTGTGTTTTCAAAATATTCCGTAGCATAGTTCCGGATATAATAAATCAGGTTATCCAGTGTATCATTGCTGCTGCTCATACTCCAGATGATCGTATTCATCTTATCCAGCACTTCATTTGCCGAGTCCGATATCTTCCCGATCTCAGAAGGCGCCTGGTCTTTCAGTTTATCTTTTGCTATTTCACTCATCAGCCGGATCACCGTCATTCCCGATCCCAGTTCATCGTGCATGTCGGCAGAAATGCGTTCCCGTTCTTCCTGTTGGGCTTTCAGTACTGCCAGTTCCTTTTCATATTCCATTAATTTGTTGGTGGCGATCAGTTGCTCTTTTTCTTTTGTTTCCATGATCAGTTGTTGCTTGTTTTTATAACTCAATCCCAGCAGGAAAAAGATCAGTTCCAGCCAGATGCCGGTCTCGTAATAGAAAATCCCTGAGGTGAACAAACCCTGAATATCCCATACCATGTAATTAAACAGGATGGTGAATTGAGACATGAGGGAGAATACAAACAGACAAAGATTTCCCCAGAACATATACCACAACAGATGTTCTTTTCTCCTCCGGAAACTGTAGAAGATAAAGATCACCACCATCAGCAGCAGAATGAGTTTTGCGGCATTCTCTGTTTCATTTTGCAGCCGGTAATCATCTGTGAAGAAATAAGAATAGCTATACAGCGCCAAAGAAATGATCACAATCACGATACCCCAGTTATAGAGGTGATATAAAAACCTGTGCCTGGTCCTGGTGTCCAGGAATTTTTTCATGAAAGCCATGTAGAAAATGATGCCTATGCCCTGCATGACAAAATCAAGATAACCTTCCATGAAAAAATTGAAATGATCGGCTCCCGGTATCGAAGCGGTCTTTAAAAAAAGCATGAAGCCTATGAAGAAGGCATAACCTGCATAAAGCAAAAATTCCGGATTAAGATTTTGAAGATAATTAGCTAAAGAAAAAAAGATCATCATCAGTAATAGCCCGCTGAAAATATAAGTAAAAATATTTTCAGTCCTGTTCACACCTGATAAGATGGCAATATAGGAGTTCAGGTAAGTTGACTGTATCAACCTTGGGTTTAAAGAATTGGTGTAAGTTTTCAGGGGAAGAATTTCTGCGATCACTATCATAGACCCGTTAGGAGGAACAATGAATTCTTTAAAAGAGCTTTCTTTTTTATCTTCCGGAAAAATGGAAGGAAGTTCTGTTAATTGCCCGTTTTCGGATCTGTATAATCTGATTTCAGGGAAAAAGTATCCGGGGAAAAACCAGGTACCGATAGATGAATCAGATGGATTGCTGACGCGGAATTTCAATATGATCCTGCTGGTGGTAAGCCTTACCGGTATGGGATTGTTCCGGAAAGGTCCGGGGGTGAATTGTAATGAAGAATATTTTTCGGGCAGTTTGTCATGTTTTCCTAAATAGGCATAGGAAACGTCATCGGTAAAAATTTTTATTCTTTTTAATTTACTGAGGTCTATAAATCCGGAAGAAGTATCATCCTGGCAGAAAGCTTTTTCCGGCATCAGAAAAGTGCAGGTTAATGACAGGAGCAAGATTATGTATGCCGGACATCTCATGCAGGTGGTGATGGTAATCAAATGTAGTGATTGCCTGATTGATTTGCCAATAAAAAACTTATGATTTGCTTTAAACAAAATGCCGTTAAAACGGTGAAACTCTAAGGATAAACTATAGTATCTTTGTTGCTATGGCGCCCAAGCGTAAAAAGACTTCTAAAAAAAGTCCTAAGAAAAAACCAAAAAAAGGCTATCCGTCAACATTGAAAGCTGATAAAACGGAAAAGCTGGACTGGAAGCAGATCGCCCGGGATGAACGTACCTGGAAGATCATGGGATCTGTTTCTCTGGTCATAGCCCTTTTCCTTTTGATCGCATTCATATCCTATTTCTTTACCTGGAAAGAAGATCAGAATGAAGTGTACCATGCCGGATTTTCAATTCTGTTTGATGGCAGTATCAAGGTACACAACTTGCTGGGGCGTTTAGGTGCGCTGGTTTCTCACTTTTTTATTTATAAAGGATTCGGGATCGCATCACTGCTGATCTGTACTTTCTTTTTTGTGACCGGAGTGAATTTATTATTCAGCCGCAAAGTGTTTTCGGTAAGCCGCAACCTGAAATATGTGACACTTGGTTTATTGGTACTTTCCGTTACCCTTCATTTTATGCTTTCAGGACTTGGAAGTTTTCCTTACGGCGGCGGTGTCGGGAAAATGGTGAGCGATTGGATGACCGGGATATTGGGAACTATCGGCACTGCTGCAGCACTGATCATTCTGTGGCTCGGATATTTCATCTGGCAGTTTAATCCTGCATTCAACCTGCCGCAGATAAAAAAGAGGCCTGTTACAGACGGTGAAGAAAGTCCTGCTTTACCGGGCGGAGCAAGCGATACTCAAAAGGAGCAGGAAGAATTCGTTCCGGTGGTTGCAGGTAAAACGATTAATGAACTTTATTCGGGAACTCAGAGTGGAAAAGATAATTCGTTGATAAAAGAAAACGGAGCATCTTCACTTTCTTCACAGGAAACTGAACTGCCCGGGATGACTTTGATAGAAAAGGAAGAGCTTACCCCGGATGAAATAGATAAAATGGAAGCACAGCAGCCTACCGTGGAAACTGAAATTGTAAAAGAAGTGCTTCACCAAAATGATATTAAGGAAGAGAATGAAAGGGTAAATGAGAAGGAAATAAAACCATCGAATAAAGAGAAAAAAGAAAACGGTGAACTGGAACTTGAAATCAAGACAGGACAGGATCAGCAAGAAGGAGAAAAGGTTTATGAAAACCTTCCTCCTTATGAACCCACACTTGATTTGAGGGATTATAAATACCCGACACTTAACTTGCTGGATACTCACGGCAGTGAAAAGATTGTTCAGGACGCCAACGAATTGGAGAATAATAAGAACCAGATCATTTCCACACTGCGCAATTATGATATCGAAATCCAGAAGATCAGCGCTACGGTCGGTCCTACCGTCACGTTGTATGAGATCGTACCTGCCGCTGGTGTGAGGATATCCCGTATCAAAAACCTGGAAGACGATATCGCTTTGAGCCTTGCTGCTCTTGGCATCAGGATCATTGCTCCCATCCCGGGAAAAGGCACCATAGGTATTGAAGTGCCCAATGTAAAGAAATCGCTGGTGAGCATGAGGACGCTGCTGTCTTCAGAAAAATTTCAGCACAATAATTACAGCTTGCCGATAGCACTGGGCAAAAGAATTGACAACGACAATTACATCACTGACCTTACTTCCATGCCCCACCTGTTGATGGCAGGAGCTACAGGACAGGGAAAATCCGTCGGCATCAATGCCATCCTTGTTTCATTGCTTTATAAGAAACATCCTTCACAACTGAAGTTTGTACTTATTGATCCCAAGAAAGTGGAGCTGAATATTTACCGGCATATCGAAAAACATTTTCTGGCAAAACTTCCCGGTGAAGAAGAGGCGATCATCACCGATACCAGGAAAGTTGTTTATACCCTGAATGCCCTTTGCATTGAAATGGATAACCGCTATGATCTGCTCAAAGAAGCCGGTGCAAGGAACATCAAAGAGTATAATGAGAAATTCATTAAGCGGAGGTTGAACCCTGAAAAGGGACATCAATACCTCCCGTTCATTGTGCTTGTGATTGATGAATTTGCAGATTTGATCATGTCTGCCGGAAAAGAAATTGAATTACCTATTGCAAGACTGGCGCAGCTGGCCCGAGCTGTCGGCATTCATCTGATCATTGCTACTCAGCGGCCTTCAGTAAATATCATTACGGGCACCATCAAAGCAAACTTCCCCTGTCGCATCGCATTTAAAGTAACCTCTAAGATAGACTCCCGCACCATCCTGGACACCGGTGGCGCAGATCAGCTCATCGGGAAGGGAGATATGCTGATTTCTTTTCATGGTGAAATTACCCGCCTTCAATGCGTATTTGTGGATACTCCCGAAGTGGAGCGTGTGGTTGAATTTATCGGCCAACAGCGTGGCTATCCCATTGCTTTCTCCTTGCCGGAATATGAAGGGGAAAAAGAAGGAGAAGGGAAAGACTTTGATCTTACCGACCGGGATTCTTTATTTGAAGATGCTGCCCGTCTGATCGTTAGCAGCGGCATTGGCTCCACATCTTTACTGCAGCGGAGGATGAAATTGGGATATAATCGTGCCGGCAGGTTGATGGACCAGTTGGAATCTGCCGGAATTGTTGGCCCAAGTCAGGGCAGCAAGGCAAGAGAAGTGCTTGTTAAATCTGAAATGGAACTAATGCAATACCTGAATCCAACCAGTTAGAAAGCCGTTAATAGTTACCTCATTTGCAACCTTCAATAGCCTAATTCAATCCTATTTTTGTAATTGCCCTATATTTGCCGGCTGACCTTTTTAGATAATTATTTTACCAGAAAAAAACGAAGATGAAGAAACTTTATTTGTTCGGTTTGCTATTGGCTATGGGAGGAGTGACTGTGGCTCAAAAGAATGATCCTGAGGCTAAAAAGATTCTGGATCGAGTAAGCGCCAAATTCAAATCCTTTAAAACAGTAGAGGCTTCCTTTACTTATGGCGTAGAAACTTCTGAAGGTAAAACTCTTTCCAGTAAAAAGGGAACAGTCAGCATGAAAGGGACAAAATACCGGGTCAGTTTTAACGGGCAGGAAATTTTTTGCGACGGAACAACAATCTGGAATTTCGATAAATCTTCAAATGAAGTGACCGTAAGCAAACTCGATGCATCCAACGGTACCATCACTCCGCAAAAACTCTTTACCAACTTTTATGATAAGGATTTCCTGTACACATTAAATGGTATAAAAAAAAATGGTAACAAAACTCTGCAGGAGATACAAATGACGCCTACCGATAAAAGCAAGCCTTTTCATACAGTCTATTTGCTGATTGATAAAAATGCAAAGACCATTTACAGTACCAAGGTGCTGGAAAAGAATGGAGATCGGTACAGTTATACCGTGAACAGCCTGAAGACCAACATACCGATGGATGACAAATCTTTTGTTTTTGATAAGAATAAATTCCCCGGGGTTGAAGTGGTAGATCTTCAATGATCCGGCTAAATTACTGCTTTGTGGATCTTAATTAATTGTTCCAGTAAATTTTCCAGTTTATCAAGCCGGAGCATATTTGCCCCGTCGCTCAGTGCTTTTGATGGTTCGGGATGTGTTTCTATAAAAATTCCGTCAGCGCCGGCAGCTATAGCAGCTTTGGCAATAGTTCCTATCATTTCAGGATTTCCTCCCGTCACTCCTGCAGCCTGGTTGGGTTGCTGAAGAGAATGGGTCACATCCATGATCACCGGCACTCCATGTGCTTTCATGATGGGGATATTCCGGTAATCCACCACCAGGTCCTGGTATCCGAATGTGGTGCCTCTTTCCGTTAGCATTACTTTTTCATTACCGGCTTTATTGATCTTCTCCACGGCAAATTTCATAGCCTCGCCGCTAACGAATTGCCCTTTTTTCACATTTACGACCTTACCTGTTTTTGCGGCTGCTATCAACAGCTCTGTCTGACGGCAGAGAAAAGCGGGTATTTGCAATACGTCAACATAGCCTGCTGCCATTACTGCTTCCGGAGCAGAATGAATATCAGTGACCACAGGCAATGAAAATTTTTTTGAAACGGTTTGTAATAATTGCAGCGCCGCTTCATCACCGATACCGGTAAAGGACGAACTGCTGGTGCGGTTGGCTTTCCGGTAAGATGATTTAAAAATGTAGGGGATGCCCAGTTTTTTACAGCTTGCCGATACTTTGCCGGCCACTTCCATCAGTAAGGCTTCATTTTCCACGACGCAGGGGCCTGCTATCAGAAAAAAATTCTTTTCATCATACTGCTGACCTGCAAAAAGATCTTTGAGAAATGCATCCATCATGCAAAGATAAATTCAAACATTGAAGTTTATGCCCCTGCTTTTTTATTGAGTAAGGAAAAGATCGCTTCATGATTTTTTCCTGTACTTTGCATTTGAAATATCTGGCCTTTTCGTGAACCTTGTCCCCTGATCCATGATTTTATATTCTTGTTATGGTAAAAGAAAAAATTCTCGTTATCGGCGCATCCGGGCAAATAGGAGTGGAACTGACTCTTGCCCTCCGGAAAATTTATGGTAACAATAATGTGATCGCATCCGATCTCAGGGAAGAGAACGAATTGCTGAAAGGTACCGGCCCTTATGTAAGCCTGGATGTAATGAACCGGGAAATGATGCATGTGCAGGTGATCCGTCAGAACGTGACGCAGATCTATCTGCTGGCAGCTATCCTTTCCGCTACCGGGGAAAAGAACCCTAACCTTGCCTGGCACCTGAATATGCAGGGCTTACTGAATGTGCTGGAGCTGGCCCGTGAAGAAAAACTGCATAAAGTGTACTGGCCTTCTTCCATTGCGGTGTTTGGGCCCACATCTCCTAAAAAGAAATGCCCTCAGCAAACGATCATTGAACCCACCACGGTGTATGGCATCAGCAAATATGCCGGCGAATTCTGGTGCAATTACTACCATCATCGGTATGGAGTGGACATAAGGAGCCTTCGCTATCCCGGGTTGATCTCTTATAAGTCTGCTCCCGGCGGAGGCACTACGGATTACGCAGTGGAAATATTTCATGAAGCGCTGGAGCATAAGAAATATGAATGTTTTTTAAAGGAAGACACTTATCTGCCGATGATGTACATGCCCGATGCCATCCGTGCCACCATTGAACTGATGGAAGCGCCTGCGGATAAGATCTCTGTCCGTACTTCCTATAACTTATCAGGCATGAGTTTTTCACCGAAAGAGATTGCTGCTGAAATAAAAAAGCATATTCCCGAGTTTAGCATTTATTATAAACCGGATTACCGGCAAGCCATTGCCGAAAGCTGGCCGCAAAGCATTGATGATTCTGTAGCCCGCAGGGATTGGCAATGGAAAGAAGAATATGATCTTGCATCAATGACTTCGGATATGCTGAAGAATCTGAAATGATGATCAAATGATATAGTCATCAATTTTGTAAAAACAATAAAGCATTACAGTAACCAGATAAGAGAAACCGATTCGCTAATCAGATTTATTTGATCCATGAAAATTCTTTGATGGAAGCATTGTTTTTCAGCTCATTCATTAAAGCTTCAATTTCCGTTTGGCCTATATTTTCAAATTTTACCTGGAAGACGAGTTCGCCGTCATTTTTTTCCAGTGAAAAAGTTTCCACATGCACTTCATCCTTGCTTAAAAGATTTTTCAGCAATTCGATATTGGCTACATTGGAATCGGTTGTGATCCTTAATGTCCTTCTTCTGAATTTTTTTGAATAATTGTATTCCAGCGGATGCAAGGCCCAGAGTATAATCAGTGCTATGATGGTTGTGGCGCTGGCAGCAAAATACATTCCTCCGCCGGTTGCAAGGCCGATAGCAGCGACTGTCCAAAGGCCGGCAGCAGTGGTCAGGCCATGCACTGTTCCCTGCTTGGAGAATAAAATGGTACCTGCACCAATGAAACCGATACCACTTACCACTTGTGCCGCAATTCTTGAAGGATCGAGAACAACCCGGTCCGTTCCCAAAATGTCCGAAAATCCGAAGGAAGAAACGATCATGATCAGGCAGGAGCCTACACAGACCATCATGTGTGTTCTTAACCCCGCTGTCCAGTTTTTCCTTTCTCTTTCCAAACCAATGAGTGCTCCGAATAATGACGCTAATGACAACCTGATTATTATTTCACTCCAGCTAAGCATTTTGTTTTGTTGGTTTTTGAATACATAGTGAAAGATATATGATAAATCCCTTGTACTATATTTTGAATTACAATACTTCAAATTTAGGAATAAGTTTCATTGAGGATCTTGAATTTATTTCAACACAGTAAAAGTATTCCCTGTTTGCGATAACAAAGCATGTGATGACCCTTAAGGTTAAATAAGTGTGACGGTAGGATTTTATTTATTTCGAAATTTTCTTTTTCCACGGATAGATTTATGGATCATGGAAAAAAATGACAACAAAAAAAGCTCTGCGATGATCATCACAGAGCATTCGTTTAACTGCTAATTTTTTCTAAGCTTCTTTTCCGTGGCAATGCTTATATTTTTTCCCGCTCCCGCAGGGGCAGGGATCATTTCTGCCGATCTTGGGTGCGGCTTTAATGGGAGCCTGTTTCACTGCAGTGCCGCCGGAAGGATCAAAGTAGTCATTTTCATTGGCAGCATAATCCTGGCCTGCTGCATCCACTTCTTCCTTATTGGCACGCATCTTTGAATAATCCGTTTTTTCCTGACGACCTTCTCTCAGCGCCGGCATTGCAGTTTGTCTTCCGTCATGTTGCTCCTGCTGGACAGGGAGCGACGAGTGGCACAGGAAAGAAACAATATCCCGGTTCACTTCTGAGTCCATATTCTTGAACTGCTGGAAGGCTTCCATTTTATAAATGACCAGCGGGTCTTTCTGTTCCAGGTATGCCGTCTGCACACTTTGCTTCAGATCATCCATGGCACGCAGGTGTTCTTTCCATGCATCATCTATCACCACAAGTGTTATTGTTTTTTCGAGTGCAGCGGTCACCTCTTTTCCTTCTGTTTTGAGAGTTTTATCGAGGTTGGTAAGAGCATTAACCCCTTTTCTCCCATCTGAAAATGGCACAACCACATTCTCGATCTGCGCCCCCTGGGTTACCCTGATATTTTTAAATATCGGCAGGGCTTGTTTCTCCAATTGCTCTTTATGATCGTGATAATTTGACGTGGCTTCGTTGTACAGTTTGTCTATTACCGTATTCAGGTCGCCACGTTTGAATTCTTCTTCAGTGATCTTTGTATCAAATGCAAAGTTGACGATGCAGGCTAGTTTGAAGCCTTCATAATCGTCTTGCTCTCTGAAGCCGGCCACCAGGCTTTCTGCTACCACGGAAAATGCATTGTCAATATCCAGCGCAAGCCGCTCCCCGAACAATGCATGGTTTCTTTTTGCATAGATCACATTACGCTGCTTATTCATTACGTCATCGTATTCCAGCAGACGTTTTCTTATCCCGAAATTGTTTTCTTCCACTTTCTTCTGTGCCCGCTGGATGCTGTTGCTGATCATGCTGTGCTGGATCACATCACCTTCTTTATATCCAAGTTTATCCATCAGGCCGGCAATCCGTTCGCTGCCGAACATCCGCATCAGATCATCTTCCAGGGAAACATAAAATTGTGAGGTACCGGGATCTCCCTGTCTGCCGGCACGGCCCCTCAACTGCCTGTCCACCCGGCGGCTTTCATGTCTTTCTGTTCCGATGATAGCAAGTCCGCCAGCTTCTTTCACACCGGGGCCCAGCTTGATATCCGTACCACGACCGGCCATGTTAGTGGCGATAGTCACGGCGCCTGCCAAACCTGCTTCAGCCACGATCTGCGCTTCACGGGCATGTTGTTTTGCATTCAAAACATTGTGTTGAATTTTTTTCTGCTGCAGCATGCGGCTGAGCAGTTCACTTACTTCTACCGATGTAGTACCTACCAGGGAAGGCCTCCCTGCATTGCGGAGCTTTTCTATTTCGTCAATGACCGCTTTGTACTTCTCCCTCTTGGTTTTGTACACAAGATCATTGTGGTCATCACGGATCATGGGAAGATTGGTAGGAATGCTCACCACATCCAGTTTATAAATGCTCCACAACTCTGCTGCTTCAGTTTCCGCCGTACCGGTCATGCCGGCCAGCTTATGATACATCCTGAAGTAGTTCTGCAAGGTGATTGTGGCATAGGTCTGAGTAGCGGCTTCGATCTTTACATTTTCTTTTGCTTCAATAGCTTGGTGCAAACCATCGGAATATCTTCTGCCTTCCAGGATACGGCCTGTCTGTTCGTCCACTATTTTGATAGCGCCATCCAGCACCACGTATTCCACGTCTTTTTCAAAAAGGGTATAGGCTTTCAACAGTTGCTGTACCGAATGAATACGATCGGCTTTCTGTGCATAATCGTTAAGCAAGAGTTCTTTTTGCCTGAGCTTTTCTTCAGTAGGCAGTTCGCTTTTTTCAATTTCAGCCAGCTTGTTTCCAATATCAGGCATGATAAAAAAATCCGGATCCTCGCCGGATTTGGTAATAGCGGCAATGCCTTTATCCGTCAGTTCTACTGAATTATTTTTTTCGTCAATCTGGAATAACAATTCTTCATCAACAATATGCATATTGCGCATCTGGTCCTGCAGGTAATAGTTTTCGGCCTTCTGCATTTTTACTTTAATGCCAGGCTCGCTCAGGTATTTGATCAGCGGACCGTATTTAGGCAAACCTCTGTATGCACGATAGAGGTACAAACCGCCGCCTTTGGGATCATCATCACCTTCGGCAAAACGTTTTCTCGCTTCATTCAGGCATGCTCTCGCAATGCGTTCCTGCTCCTGCACCAGTTGCTGCACTCTTGGCTTGTGAATATGATACTGCTGATCATCTCCTTTTGCTACGGGACCTGAAATGATCAGTGGTGTTCTTGCATCATCTATCAAAACTGAGTCCACCTCATCCACCATTGCATAATGATGTTTGCGCTGCACCATTTCTTCCGGAGAGTGAACCATATTGTCACGCAGGTAATCAAAACCAAATTCATTGTTGGTGCCGTAAGTGATGTCGGCTAAATATGCCTTTCTCCTTTCTTCACTGTTGGGCTGGTGTTTGTCAATGCAATCAACCGTGATGCCGAGCCATTCAAAGATGGGCCCGTTCCACTCCTGGTCACGACGGGCAAGGTAGTCGTTCACCGTTACGATATGTACGCCTTCCCCTGCCAATGCATTAAGGTAGGAAGGCAGTGTTGATACCAATGTCTTTCCTTCACCGGTTGCCATCTCGGCAATCTTGCCCTGATGAAGTACCACACCTCCGATAAGCTGCACATCATAGTGAACCATATTCCAGGTGATTTGTCCCCCGGCTGCGGTCCATGAATTTTTAAAGACGGATTTTTCACCATTGATCCTTACATAATCTCTTTTTACGCTCAGGTCCTTGTCCATCTCTGTAGCTGTGGATTCCAGCTCGGTATTTTCTTTAAAACGCCTTGAAGTTTCTTTAACTACAGCAAAAGCTTCAGGAAGGATCTCCATCAGAATCTTTTCGATCTCCTTGTCCCTGTCTTTTTTCAGTTTGTCAATTTCCTGGTAGATGGCATCTTTTCCAAGCAGGTCATTGAAGTGAAGTGATTCAGCCTCTTCATTTTTGGATACGATCTGGCCGTCAATTTTTGACAAATGTTCTTTGATCCTCTGACGAAACTCCTGTGTTTTACCGCGGAGCTCATCATTGGAAAGAGATTGATATGATTTGAAATATTCATTGATCTTGACGATGTAAGGCGAGATCTTTTTTACGTCTTTTTCAGACTTGTTTCCGCCAAAGATCTTTGCAAGGATACCAGCCATTGATTATAGGAATTTAATATTTTTTTGAAAAGTATTTTGCATCAGGCTATTTATTGGATCATGGGTTATAAAGGTTGGACCGGTCATTTTATTTGAGTTCATAATTTGTTTGACCGGATTACCGGCCGGACTATTGGTTTTGTCAAAAAAAATGCTACGATCCTGCATGAGCCAATTTGACATAATCACCTCCTGTTCAACAGGAGTGCAAAGATAATCAATAACCGGGAGTATGTCAGACGTTTTGAGGCGGGCAGGACACAAGGTTTGATATAGCGCTTTGAAATGGTTTATTTAGCCTTATGTATCTAAATAAAAGTTTTTTAAACTGGCCTCCCGGGCAATGGCCGGGGGCATATCAATTATGGTTTCTTTAACGAACTTTATTATTGTATTTTGAATCAATTACAAAATCTTTTTATGAGAAATTGCTTAATCACCCTTACTGCAGTTGCTTCCCTGATCTTTACTTCCTGTACCAGCAATGAGATCGGGAGTAACAAGGATGTGAATCCGGAATCTGTTTATTTCGATTACAGGGTTTGGGGAGATGAGAGTAAAGATGACATGACAGTTTTTTTGCAATACCGTTTTTCAGGCCCGGGCGGGACAACTTTGGTGCTGGAAAAGCCGGCAAAGGTAGAATTGGATGGAAAAGAAATTTTAGCAGATAGCTCCAGGTTATCAGGGGCATATTATGAGGTCACTGTGCCTGTGAAAGATTTTATCGGCAGACACTTTATAGCCTTTACTGATCTGGATGGCAAGCAGTACAAGGAGGATTTTGACTTTCAGCCCATCACGTTAAAAGCCAATATACCCGAAAAGGTGAGGCGCAACGATCTTGTATTCGATATCGCCGGTCTCGATCCTGTAGATTATGTGAGGGTTTTATTGACCGATACTTCATTTGCCAGCCCGGATATAAACAAGATAGATACGGTCAGGAACGGACGGGTGATCATCAGCAAGAAAGACCTGCAGAATGTCGTTAACGGACCGGTCTATCTTGAGTTTTATAAAGAAGAAAACAAGCCTCTCAAAGAAGTGACCAAAGAAGGCGGAAATCTTTATTTTTCTTATGGTTTAAAGAGGGATTTCAGCCTTCAGGACTGATCCTTTTTTGTGGATTATTTTCTTTCATTTTACGATTGAATTTTACGGCTCAGTGCCTACCTTTGCACGCCAAATGATGCCTGTAATTACAGGCAAACACAAAACCTGAGATTTTTCAGTGGGATCACAGGATAAAATCAAAAACAAGAATTTTTAATATGCCAGGTCAGCTCAAAGAGGTAAGAAACAGGATCAGCTCGGTTCAAAGCACTCAGCAGATAACAAAGGCAATGAAGATGGTTAGCGCAGCAAAATTGCGCAGGGCCCAGGATGCCATCATACAGATGAGACCTTATGCAAAAAAACTGCAGGAGTTATTGAGCAATATTGTCAGCAACAGCGAAGGCGGGAGTGAAATGTCACTGGCCACTGAAAGGCCTGTGGATAAAGTGCTGATGATCGTTGTGACAAGTGACAGAGGTTTATGCGGAGCTTTTAATGCGAACATTATAAAACTTGCCAAAGCAACCGTTACAGAGAAATATGCAGAACAATACAAGAAAGGAAATGTTACGGTTTGGAGTATTGGCAAAAAGGGAT
>WBZO01003200.1_pt2 | contig 15302 bp, 16 predicted proteins | sample 5204261 | NCBI WGS metagenome assembly WBZO01 (sample SAMN12412400, study PRJNA552823) | activated sludge metagenome | isolation source: activated sludge from anammox sidestream of wastewater treatment plant... | place: USA: North Carolina | collected 2017-09 | reverse complement strand
CAATCGGGTGATCCGCGCCGGTCATCGCCTGCTCAGGCTGCAGACCTATTTCACCGCCGGAGAAAAGGAGGTCCGGGCCTGGACCATCCCGGTCGGCGCCACCGCGCCGGAGGCGGCCGGCGTGATACACACCGACTTCCAGAAAGGGTTCATCCGCGCCGAGGTCATCGCCTACGCCGACTATATCGCCTGCAACGGTGAAGCGGGCGCCAAGGAGGCGGGCAAATGGCGTCTGGAGGGAAAGGATTACGTCGTCCAGGATGGCGACGTCATCCATTTCCGGTTCAACGTCTAGCGGCCGGATCGGCCGCGGGTGTCCCGCCCGAAGAAAAAGCGGGGAACGCGGGCGCCTCTACTTGTCGCGCCGTGAGGGAATTCGGTATGATGGCTTCCGCTTTTCTCCAGAATCCCTTGGTCCATTCGGCTATGTAGCTCAGTCGGTTAGAGCACAGCATTCATAATGCTGGTGTCCCTGGTTCGAGTCCAGGCATAGCCACCACTCTTCAGTCATCCATAGTTATCGTGGTTGCGAGATCGGCGCCCGCGGGAACCGGCGGCGTCCCTGCGATTTCGCACCGTATAGCGCCGATCAGGGCCTGTGTCCTTTGCCCGTCATTGTTCCGGACCCGTAATCCCCCGGTGATTTTTCACGGTCGTTTGCGGGCCGGGATTCGTCTCGACGAAGTATCCACTCTTCTTGGTTGGAGCATCCTGTGCGTCCCGCCTCCCGTTTTTCACTCGTGGAGTCGACGATGAGGTCGCCGCGAACAGTATTACTTAACTTCATATAGTTATGAGATTTTCTATGAAGATAAAATTGTGTAAAAAAGATGTTCGAATAGTGTAAAAACTTTGACTGACATCCCCAATCGTGGTTAAACTTTGCCTGAGCGTTTGGTCGGAAGGCGGATCGGGAGTGATCCTCAAGTAGGAAACAGTGTCTGCTTGTGCCCCGCATACGTTCGGTTTCTCAGGGAGGTTTCTCGTTAAGGACAATATAAGAGACTGTTATATAAGAGATTTATAACAGTATCTGCTCATAATATATTCATGGGAGAGACAAATGAAGAAACTAACTTCTCTGTCCTTGGCGCCGGCCGCGCTTTTCATAGGCGGCGCTGCCATGGCGGCACCGATAGGTGGCTACGATGCGTGGACGGTCAACGCGGGTACCATCACGGCGACCTGCCCGGCGGGCCATACGTGTACGAATCTGGATGCTTCCGGCAACGGCATTCTGCAGCAAAAGATGGTGGATAGTACTGATACCACCGTTTCCTACTTCCGCACCATCGTTACCGAAGAAGGGGCCACGGCGACCAATGTGGCCGCGGTTCAGGCATTGGGCTTCCGTATCGAAGGCCAGATCGGGATCGATGGCGGTGGCGGCAACAACTACGTCAACCGCAGTGTGATCAAGTCCGGTTCCCTGCTGGGCAACGACCAGATGGCGACTTCGGCGGAGATCTCGCTGGGTGACCTGATGTCGGGCAGCCTGGCCCACTTCGTCGGAGATCAGACGCAGGGTCTGGGCGCGACCACGCGCAGCATGGACTGGCATTTCCATGAGAACGGCGTGAACTACCTCGAGTTGAACCATTACTCCACCGGCGGTACCGCCGGCGGCGGTGCGGGCAACGAGGGCGCGCTCACGGTGCGTCGTACGGGCAACCTGTCGGCCGGCGGTACGCTGACGCTGGGCGCGAGCCCGACGGAAGGCGTGCAGACCTTGGCGTATGCGACGGGGGGTTCGGTGACGGCGGTGTGGTTGACGCAGGCGGCGTCGGGCGTGGGTTCCTTCACGAACCGGACCCTGGGTCTGCAGCGCTACACGGTGATCACCAACAACGGCAAGACCAACGCTGGCGGTACGTCGATCGACGCGAGCAATGCGGATGGCGCGGGTAACTTCGCGATCACCCTGAATGGCAACGACGCGGCGATCAGCGGTACGCAGTTCGGCTGGAATGCGGCGCTGTTCGGTACTCAGCCTCAGCAGTATTTCGCCAACTCCGTCAGTAGCGGAGTGAACGCTCCGCCGGCCCCGGGTACTTTCGCCGATGACTTCCTGCTTCCCTAACGACGCGTAAATAGGAGAGTAATCATGAATCGCAAATATATAGCTTTAGCGATGGCGTCCGCGGGGGGGTTGCTGGTTTCGGGTGCTGCCCTGGCGGGTTCCGCCGCGACACACAATGCGCCGTTGAGCTTCGATCAGTACTCGGTCACCAACGGCACCATCACGGATACCTCGGTCGAGTGTAGCGTCGGTGGCTGGACCTGCGTCTCCCTGGACGCGACCAGCCGCGGCATGCTGATGCAGCAGGTCACCGATCCGGGCACCGGCGTCGCGTTCATCCGCACCATCACGGTGGAAGATGATGCGAATGGTACCACGGCCGCGGGCCTGTCCTTCTGGCAGGAGGCTCAGACCTTCGCCAGCGGTGTGACCAGCAACAACATCGCCCTTTCGCAGGGCGTGGTTGCCGGCGGCATGGACTTCCGTGTCAAGCTGTTCGAGGCCTCCTTCCGCTCCGACGGGGACATCACGATCCCGACCAGCGGCGGCGGCGGCGCGGAGATGTACATGAACCAGACGATCGGTACTGCGGGCCAGACCTTCCAGCAGGACGGCGTGAACGGCAATGCGCGTCAGCGCATCGACCAAGTCATGGGCACCAACCCGGGCAAGTTCACGTATGCCTCGATCGACGGCGCGGCGTTCATGCCGACGGCCGGCGGTACGCTGGGTGGTACGGTCATGCCGGCGCTGGCCTATGCCGCGACGGACGGTATCAGCGCGGTGTGGATCGGTGCGGATCAGCCGGGTAACTACGCGGCCTCGCTGCGTCAGTTCGGCTACCAGCAGTTCCGTAACTGGGGTGCCATCGCGGTGACCAACCCGGGCTCGAACGTACCGGGCGCCACCTCGACCTACTCCTCGGTCGGTCCGCTGGGTACCTTCTCGGCCAACGGCTCGTGGGACTGGGATGCGGCCCTGTGGGATCTCGGCGCGGCACCTTCCGGTCCGCCCTGATCTAGCTTTTTGTAGTAGCAGTACGGGCCGCAGTCTGGCCCAGGATATACCACTCCCAAGGTGTATCCGCGTTAGTGGTAGCAACGTCAGTTTGGGGGAGGCATTGCCTCCCCCATTTTTTTCCGATACTCACCACCATGGATCGTAACGTCGCGATGGGCGCCATTCTGAATGGCGAGGATATCGACGGCGCGCACCCCTGCCGGCGGGACGGCGGTTCGCGGTGAAGTCGCCTTGTACGAATCGCGAGGCCTGTCTTTTTCCTCCGCCCCTGTTCGAATCCGGGCGGCAAGCCCCCAGTCCGGATGCCGGAGATCAAAGGGCCCCGATCGGATCGGGGAACGGCCGGGACGGGAGCGCGCCTCTCAGAGCCTGATCAGCTCGAGAGAGCGCAATTCCCCTTTGTCGCCGACTTCATAGGAGACTTCCACGACCTCATCGACCGAGAGCGGGGCGATGGCCTCCGCCGAGGCGGTGAAGTGAATCGGCCTGCTCGATTCGGCATCCAGTATGACGAAGGAGTGGTTGTCGCGATCGATGGAAACGATGCTCCCCATATGCATGTTCTCGCCCAGGCTGTCGCAGGCGTAAGCAGGTCCGGCGCCGATCATCAGGCCGAACAGCAGGGTCGGGATGGCGTGTTTCATTGGCGTATCCTCCAGTTCGAGTAGCCGGTCAGGCGGTTTGCGATGAGGCGTCGAATCGTCCCTCCCGCGTGCAGGCGGAGGCGGGCGTAAGCTTCCAGCGCTGGAATCACCTGCCCCGATCCACGGGTCCGCGGGAACGGCATCGGCCTTTTTCGCTCGGGACCATTTTGGGCGGGTTCTGGCCCGGCCGCAAACGGTTTGTCATCCATCGCCCCGCCGCCGCTGTGCCCGGTGGCGGCGAAGCCAGAAGCAGAAAGTTGGCAAATATTTGAATCGTATCGTTTTAGGTATAAGCTTGGCGCCCGAGGGCTCGCGTATCCCTGAGACTGACCGCCTATGAATCTTTCGGTGAAACACAAAATCTTTCTGGTTCTTTTGCTCGCCATCGGGCTGGTGGTGGGGAGCATGGTCGTCTTCATGGAAATTTCCCTCGAGCGATTGTTCGTGCGGTTCATCGACGATCGCCAGCAGGTCAGGATCAACGGCATCGCGGGACATCTCGAAAACGAATATGCCCAGAGCGGCGGGTGGCAGCGGGTCGATGATAATCCGCTGATCTGGGCGCAGATGCTGCTCGGGGACAGCCAGCACATCACCAAGCATCACCCTGTCCGGAGCGCCCCTGAAAGTAGCGAGGGTTCGCGTCTGCTGGCCAGGATCAAGCTCATCGAAGGCGGTTTTCTGCGCGCGGACCGTCGCGTCATGCTGCTCGATGCGGACCGCTCCATCATCTACGGCGATGCCGATCTGGCGGAGCTCCTGACGCTGCGCCCGCTCACGGTCGACCAGCGCACGGTCGGATATCTCGGTATCCTGCCCGGACCTTCGTTGTCGGACATGAGCGCGGCGCATTTCCTCGATCAGCAGTCCGATGCCTTTGCGCTCATGGCGCTGACGGTGATGCTGGTATCGGCGATCCTGGCCTATGCCTTCGCGAACCGGCTGTTGCAACCTTTGCGTGCCATCACCGAGGGTTCGCGCGCCCTGGCGGAGGGGCATTACGGGGCGCGGGTCCCGATCAGGGGGGAAGACGAACTGGGACGGCTCGCGAAGGATTTCAACAGCCTCGCCGAGGCCCTGCAGCAAAACGAGGGGATACGCCGCCAGTGGGTGGCGGATATCTCCCATGAGATACGCACGCCGCTCGCGGTGTTGCGCGGCGAGATCGAGGCGTTGCAGGACGGCGTGCGCCCGGTGGATATCCAGGCGATCAACTCCCTGCACGGCGAGATTCTCCGCCTCGGCCGCTTGGTGGACGATCTCTACGAACTGTCGATGACAGACCTGGGGGCCCTGCAATATCGCAAGACCCGGGTCGATCCGCTGGCCATTCTGGAAGATAACCTCAAGACCCATGCCGAGGAGTTCCGCGCCGCCGGCATCGAGGTCGCGCTGGACAAGCGGCTCACGGATCCGGTATTACTCAATGCGGACCCGGACAGGTTGGAACAACTGTTCTTCAATCTGTTGAGCAATACCCTGCGCTATACGGATGCAGGGGGGCGTCTGGTGATCCGCGCGAGTCGGGACGATAGGCAGTTGGTGCTGGATTTCATGGATTCCGCGCCCGGGGTGCCGGAAGAGGATCTGCCCCGCCTGTTCGAACGGCTCTTCCGTGTCGAATCCTCCCGCAGCCGGGCCTATGGCGGTGCGGGACTCGGTTTGGCGATTTGCCGTAATATCGTGCATGCCCATGGCGGGAACATTTCCGCGCAGCCCTCCAGTCTGGGCGGTGTATGGGTGCGCGTAACCTTGCCCCTGTAGGATCGGAAGCGACATGAACGACGTATATCCGCAACGGATCTTGGTGGTGGAAGATGAGGATAAACTGTTGCAACTGCTGCAGGATTATCTCGCCGATGCCGGTTTTACCCCGTTTGCGCTCCGCGACGGGAAGAAGGTGATTCCGTGGGTACGCGAACATCAGCCGGATCTGATCCTCCTGGACATCATGCTGCCGGGGATGGACGGGCTGGAGATCTGCCGCGGCATACGCTCCTTCAGCCAGGTGCCGATCATCTTCATCACCGCGCGGGTGGAGGAGATCGACCGCCTGCTGGGGCTCGAGCTGGGCGGGGACGACTATATCTGCAAGCCGTTCAGTCCGCGCGAGGCTATCGCGCGCATCAAGGCGGTATTGCGCCGTCTGGCCGCCTCGGGGCACGCCGTCCCCGGCGAGGGGGTAGTGGCCCTGGATGAAAACAGCCACCGGGTGTGGGCGGACGGGCGCAGCGTGGTATTGACCATGGTCGAGTTCAAGCTGCTGGAAACGCTCTACCGGGAGCCGGGCCGGATCTATTCCCGCGGTTACCTGATGGACCGCATCTACAAGGACAGCCGCGTCGTTTCCGACCGCACCATCGACAGCCATATCAAAAAACTGCGCAAGAAGCTGACCACCCTGTTGCCGGAGATGGAGCTCATCCAGTCGGTCTATGGCGCGGGCTACCGCTACGAACCCGTAGCGATCACCCTCGGCGAGGATAAATCCTAGATTCCTCGATATTTGCGCATTTCCTCCCGAATAATTGCCCAATCCGGCCCTAAGTTCGAAATGGTCGGGGCAGAATCGAAGGCCCGTCGCCGGCCTTCGTAGTCTACGCCCGATGAGAGATCTCCGGTGCCTGCGCCCGGAAATCTCCGTTACAGCGACCATGGGGCAGTCTCCGGGCAATGATCGATTTCAATCGGCGCTTGCTGTTCATTCACATCGCCAGGACGGGCGGCACCAGTATCGAGACCGCATTCGCGGGCATCGACTGGTGCTGTATCGATCTCCCCACCAAACACCTGTCCGCCTCGCAGGCGCGCGCTCGCTACGGCGAAGAGATATGGAACGGTTTCACCAAGTTCGCCGTCGTGAGAAACCCCTGGGACAGACTGGTCTCCATGTGGTCGACGGGCTCATGGCATTTCGATGGGGATTTCGATCCGGATTCCGAGCCCGGCGCTGACATGGAGGCGTTTCTGGCGCAACTCAGGCCGCATCCGAACGAAACCTATCGATCCTTGTTCTATCACGAGATCCTCGACGAGAGGCTCGATTACGTACTCCGCTTTGAAAACCTGCAGGGGGATCTTACGCGCATGTTGCGGGAATGCTCCCTCGAGTCCGTCGTCCTTCCCCGCACGGAGGCCACGTACAGGGGGCATTACGCAGACTATTACACCGCGGAAGCGGCGGAGATCGCCGGGGCGATGTTCCGGCGGGACATCGACGACTACGGTTACCGCTTCGAATCCGCCCCCCGGAGATACGGCTGATCGGCGCGGTGTGATCTCAGGCGGGTGGCCCGAGCCTTGCCGCGGTCTCCGCGACGCGTCGCCCGAGCGCGCGGCACAGGCGCTTTTCCTCCTCGCTCAATGGACGGCTCTCATCGAGCCCGGCGGTATGGCTGGCGCCATAGGGGGTGCCGCCGCTGGCGGTATGCATCAGGTCGGGTTCACTGTAAGGCAGGCCGAGCAGGAGCATGCCGTGATGGAGCAGGGGGAGCATCATGGACAGCAGCGTGCTTTCCTGTCCGCCGTGCAGGGTCCCCGTCGAAGTGAAGACCGCGGCCGGTTTACCGATGAGTGCCCCCGACAACCAGAGGCCGCTGGTCCCGTCCAGGAAATACTTGAGTGCCGCCGCCATATTGCCGAAACGCGTCGGGCTGCCCAGTATCAGACCGGCGCATTCCGCCAGGTCGGCATGGGTCGCGTAGGGGGGGCCTGCGGCGGGGATGGTGTCTTCTGTCGTCTCGCAGACCGTGGAGACCGCGGGCACCGTGCGCAGGCGTGCGCGAAAGCCGGGGATCTCCTCCACGCCATGCGCGATCTTGTGCGCCATGGCGGCGACGTTACCGTGGCGGCTGTAATAGAGCACGAGGATCTCGGGCATGGCTACAGAATGTCCAGGATCTTCTCGGGCGGGCGGCCGACGACGGCGGCCTCGTCCGTCACCACGATCGGACGCTCGAGCAGGATCGGGTGCTCCGTCAGCGCGGCGATCAACTGATCCCGGGTGAGTCCGGGGTCGTCCAGCCGATTTTCACGATAGGCCGCCTCCTGCTTGCGCATGAGGTCGCGCGGTTCCATCTCCAGGCGGTCGAGCAGGACCTTCAAATCCTTTTTTCCGGGAGGGTTTTTCAGATATTCCACGATCGTGGGTTCGATGCCGTGTTCGTGCAGCAGTTCGAGCGCCTGGCGCGATTTGGAGCAACGCGGATTGTGGTAGATAGTGACGTTCATTAAGTCTCCCCGCGGGTCGGCCGGTACACCCGGTATTCTACCCCGCCGTTTCTTGACAGCCTATAGGGCCGGTGATAGTTTGCCAATAAAAACGAGACCTTGGCGATATCCGCCGGGTATTTTCCCGTTCTCCCGATATGTACGTATGGCATGTTCGCAACGATAGCTAGGAACATCGGTTCAGCCATTCTCGTGACGATCGGGCTCGTCGGCTGCGCGATGGCCCCGACGCAGGAGATGAGCGATGCCCGCCAGTCGGTGCAGGCCGCCCACGAGGCCGGCGCCCGCGACTATGCCTCGCACAATCTGCGCATCGCCGTCGAATACCTGGAGGAGGCCGAGCGCGAGCTCGAGCTGCGCTACTTCAGCCGCGCCCGGCACGACGCCGTGGTGGCCAGGAGCGAGGCCCTGAAGGCGCGCAACGTTACCCTGGCCATCCAGGAGGTGGAGGGCGAGATCGCGCAGACCGGCGCCCCGGAGGACGTGGTGCAGCGCGCCACCGGGCTGTTACTGGAGGCGATGCAGGCGGCGACGGAGGGCAAGGACAAGAAGGCCATCCGCCTCGCCGACGAGGCGAAGACCCTGCTGCAACCCCCCGACCCCGACCTTTGATCCCGCGGCGATGAAGCGCATCGAGCATTTCTTCGAGGGCGCGCTGTGGAACAGCCGCTACATCGTGCTGCTGGCCGTGATCTCGAGCCTGCTGGCGGGCGGCGCGATGTTCTATATGGCCACCGTGGACGCCATCTACATGCTGGCGCATCTGGGCGAATACGCCTCGCCCGCGCTCGAGGGGCACGCGCGCGGCGAACTGCGCGGCACCACCATCACCCACGTGGTCGAGATCGTCGACGGCTATCTGCTGGCGACGGTCATGCTGATCTTCGCGCTGGGCCTGTACGAACTGTTCATCAGCAAGATCGACCAGGCGACGCACGCGGAGAACTCCTCCAATGTGCTGCTGATCGACAGCCTCGACGATCTGAAGGCCCGGCTGGCCAAGGTGATCCTGATGATCCTGATCGTGAAATACTTCGAGCATGCGATCGCGATGGAGTTCGAATCGCCGGCCGATCTGCTCTATCTCGCCGGTGGCATTACGCTCATCGGTCTCGCCCTGTACCTGACGCATGCCGCCGATCCCAAGGACGGGGCGCCGCCCAAGCCGGGAGGCGGGCACTAGGCCGATCCGCGCCTATTCCGGCCGCCCGTCGCGTGCCGCCTTCAGTACCAGGGCGTCGAATTCCTCCGCCGACAACAGACCGCGTTCCGCTACCACCTCGCGTACCGGGCGGCCGCTGCGCTCCGAGGTCTTGGCCACTTCGGCGGCCGCGGCGTAGCCGATGCGCGTGTTGAGCAGCGTGGCGAGACCGACGCTGGCGTGGAGGAATTCCCGGCAACGCTCGCGGTCCACGCGCAGCCCTTTCAGGTTGCGTTCGGTGGCGGCGTCCATCGCGTGGGTCAGCCAGTCCATCGCGTCGAACAGGGCCGAGCCCAGCGCCGGCATCATCACGTTCAGCTCGAGCTGGCCGGCCTGGGTCATCGCCGCCACGGCGGCGTCCTGGCCCAGCACCTGATAGCACACCTGGTTCAGCATCTCGAACATCACCGGGTTGACCTTGCCCGGCATGATACTGGAACCCGGTTGTACCGCTGGCAGCACGATCTCGCCCAGCCCCGTGCGCGGGCCGGAGGCGAGCAGGCGCATGTCGTTGGCGGTGCGCGTGAGCTCGAGCGCGAGGTCGCGCAAGGTGGAGGAGAGCTGCTGCACGTCGTGCATGGACTGCATCTGCGCGGCGAGATCGGACGCGGGGCGGATCGCCTCACCGGTCAGGCGCGCCAGTTCGGCGGCCGCACTGTCCGGGTAGCCGGGCGCGGTGTTGAGCCCGGTGCCGGCGGCGCTGCCGCCGAGCCCGATCTCGCATAGCATCGGACGTACGGCCTCGAGCCGGCCGGCGCAGCGGCGCAGGATCCAGGCGTAGGCCGCGAACTCGCGCCCCAGCGTCGTCGGTACCGCGTCCTGCAGGTGGGTGCGGCCACTCTTGACCGTATCCGCCTCGCGCGCCGCGATGGCGGCGTATTCATCGGCCATCGCCCGTACCGCCGCGCACAACCGCGGCAGCTTGGCCAGCGCGGCCAGCCGGATGGCGGTCGGGATGGTGTCGTTGGTGCTCTGCCCCATGTTGACGTGGTCGTTGGGATGCACCGGGGCGTATTCGCCGCGCCGCCCGCCGAGCGCGACGTTCGCCAGGTTGGCGATCACCTCGTTGCTGTTCATGTTGTGGCTGGTGCCGGCGCCGGCCTGGAAGCGATCGACCACGAACTGATCGAGAAACTCGCCGGCGAGGATCCGGTCCACGGCGTCGATGATCGCGGCGGCGAGGCGCTCTTCCAGCCAGCCGGCCTGCCGGTTGGCGACCGCGGCGGCGCGCTTGATGGCCACGTGGGCGAGCACGAAGTCGCGATCGGGCCGGCGCCCGCTGATGGGGAAATTGTCCACCGCGCGCTGGGTCTGGATGCCGTACCAGGCCGCGTCCGGGACCCGGATTTCGCCCAGGCTGTCTTTCTCGATGCGAAACGTGCCGCTGCTCATGCTGTCGCCTTCTGTTCGGATGGGGAAGGGCGCGGCGGACGCGGATCGGGCCGCCGCGTACTATAATGACCGCTCAACGGGGCAGATATTACGTGACGGCCGCGGGCGTGAAAAGCCGTTTTCCCCGGCGCCTCGCGCGGGTTTCCACTATGACGCAGACGATCCTGGTGACCGGTATCCATTGCCTGGTGTCCGGCCGGGTCCAGGGCGTGTATTACCGCGCCTCGGCCCGGCGCGAGGCCGAGGCGCTGGGCCTGACCGGCTGGGTGCGCAACCTGCCCGACGGCCGCGTCGAACTGGTGGCGATGGGGCTGGAGCACGCCTTGCGGCAGTTGCAGGACTGGTTGTGGCGGGGGCCGTCGGACGCGCGGGTCACGGACGTGACCTGCGAGTGCACCGAACACCCCCCGCTTCCGCGGTTCGAGATCAGGTAAAAAAAGGGGCTAAAAAAAGGGTCTGACCCCTTTAAGGTAAAGGGGTCAGACCCCTTTTTCTCTAGCCCCTTTTCTCCTATTTGATGCAGACGGTGCGGACGGTGTGCAGGTCGGTCAGGCCCTGCAGCACTTTTTCGATGCCGTCCTGTTTCAGTGTGCGCATGCCCTCGCGCAGGGCTGTCGACAGCAGTTCCGACACCTGGGCATGCTCGAGGATCTGTTTCTTGATCGCGTTGCTCGCGTACAGCAGTTCGTGGATACCGAGACGGCCCTTGTAGCCAGTATCGTCGCAGGTCTTGCAGCCCTTTGGCCGGTAGAGCGTGAAGCGGCCGTCCGTGGCGAACTTTTCCCGCCATTCCTTCACTACCTCGTCGTGAACCGCCTGCCTCTCGTGTTCCGGCGCCGTCGGTGCGATCAGCTCATAGCAGTATTCGGCCGCGATCTCGCGGATTTCCTCCTCCGTCGGCTCGTAGGGCTCCTTGCAGTGGACGCACAATCGCTTCGCCAGGCGCTGGGCCAGGATACCGATGAGGGCGTCGGCGAAGTTGAACGGGTCCATGCCCATGTCGAGCAACCGCGTCACCGTCTCGGGCGCCGTGTTGGTGTGCAGGGTGGACAGCACCAGGTGGCCGGTCAGCGAGGCCTCGATACCGATGCTGGTGGTCTCCTTGTCGCGCATCTCGCCGACCATGATGATGTCCGGATCGGCGCGCAGGAAAGAGCGCATCGCCGCGGCGAAATTGAAGCCGATCTTGGATTTCACCTCGACCTGACGCAGGCCGCGCTGGGTGATTTCGACCGGGTCCTCCGCGGTCCAGATCTTCACGTCCGGGGTATTCAGGTAACCGAGCACGGAGTGCAGCGTGGTCGTTTTTCCCGAGCCGGTGGGGCCGCATACGAAGATCAGCCCATAGGGTTTGGAGATCATTCTCTTCAGCGTGGTCTCATTGCGCGTGGACAGCCCGATCTTGTCGAGGGGGACCGGTTCCCCGCTCGCCAGGATGCGCATGACCACGTCCTCCATGTCGGCCGCCGTCGGGATGGTGGCGACGCGCAGCTCGATCTTGAGCGAGCTGAATCGCTTGAAGTCGATCTTGCCGTCCTGGGGTTTGCGCTTCTCCGAGATGTCGAGATCGGCCATGATCTTGATGCGCGCGACCACCGCGCTGCGCATCTTGGCCGGGATCTCGTAGTAGTTCTTCAGGTCGCCGTCCTTGCGGATGCGCACGATGGTCTTTTTCTTGCCCGGATAGGGCTCGATGTGGATGTCGGAGGCGCCCTGCTGGTAGGCATCGATGATGATCTTGTTGACCAGCTTGACGATGACGTTGTCCTGTACCGAGGTCTCGCCGTATTCCTCCTCGCTCTCCTTGTCCACATCCTCGTATCCGAGGGTGTAGTCGTCGAGCGATTCGCTGTCGATATTCGACATGGTATACAGCGTGGTGATGGTATTCTCGATCGCCGTCTTCGAGGCGATCACCGGTTCGACGAAGAGATTCGAATGAAAGCGCGCCGCGTCGAGCGCCTCGCGATCCATCGGATTCTCCAGGGCCACCACCAGTTTGTTGTTGAAACTGTGGATGGGCACCATGCCGTACTGGCGCACCATTTCCTCGGGGATGTACTTGATCGCTTCCGGGTTGATCTTGAACTTGGCGAGGTCGATGAAGGGGATGCCGAGCTTTTCCGACAGGGCCTGCATGATCTCGCCCATGTTGATGATGCCGAGATCCATCAGCACCTGGCCGAGCTGCATGTTTTTCCCTTGAGCGCGATGGTGTTTCTGCGCCGCCAGGGCATCGTCCAGGTTGTTCTGGGTGATCAGCTTCTCCTTGACCAGGATCTCGCCGAGGCGCAGCTTGGGGGCCGCCTTGTGGTGGCGCAACACCTCCTCCAGGGCCTCGGTGCTCTCGATGTTATTCAACTCGGCTCTGGGCTCCTCGCCCGGCCGCTCCGCGACGGGTTCCTGCGCCGGGGCGGCGGCCGGGGCCTCTCCCGGCGTCAGCCGGTACTGTTCCATCGAGGCATGCGGCACGAAGGCGTGGAAATAGCGCTGGTTCTGCAGCAGGGGATACAGGTAGAGCCCGCCGGCATCGCTGCGGTAGCCGAGGGTGACGTCCGACAAGGTGCTGCCATCCTTCAGCTCGATCAGGTACTGGAGGATGCGTGAACCCTGGTTGGCGGGCGGCGCCGCCTGCTCGGCCGTGAGCCGCTCCGCCGTCCACGCGCGCGGCTGCGGCAGTTGGAAATACCTGAACTTGGCGAAGGGGATGTCCTGGGTCGCGCCGCCGTCCACGGTGACGGTGATGGACTTTTCATCGCGCAGGAATTTTTGCAGCGTCCCCGACAGGGTGGCGCCGTCATGCAGCACCAGCTCGATCCTTTCCCCGGCCTTGAGCGCATTCTTGATGTCGATCTCCGCCAGCGGCGGTGGCAGGATCGGGAGGATATGGCTGGGTTTGAGTCTCTGTGCCGGCGCCGATGACATGATTGTTTTCGCCTTTCTGTAATTAAATCAATTGGATGAAAACCGGATCCGGCCGCGCGGGCCCCTCCCGGGGCCCCGCGTTCCCTGGCGGCTATGCCCGGGTTTTCAGCGTCTTAGGCTTTTTATCGGACGAATTGCAGGCGCATTGAGAGGTCGGTCGCAAAAATGTCCTTGGTGAGCGATCCGATGGAGATACGGTCCACCCCGGTCAGGGCGATCGCACGGAGGTTGTCGAGGGTGATGCCGCCCGAGGCCTCGAGCAGGGTCTGACCCTTGTGGCGGACGACGGCCTCGCGCAGGTCGTCGAGGTCGAAATTGTCCAGCAGCACGATGTCGGCCCGGGCCGCGATCGCCTCCGCCGCCCCGGTCAGATCCTCGACCTCCACCTCGACGGGCAGCCCGGTGGCGAGGGCCCGCGCGTCCTCGATCGCCCGGGTGATCGAGCCGCTGGTCGCGATATGGTTCTCCTTGATCAGGATGCCGTCGTACAGGCCCAGGCGGTGATTGCGTCCCCCGCCGCAGCGAACGGCGTATTTCTGCCCGTGGCGCAGGCCCGGCAGGGTCTTGCGCGTGTCGAGCAGGGCGACCGGCAGATCCCGGATGCGCGCGTGGTAAACCGCCGTGCGGCTCGCCGTGCCGGACAGGGTCTGCAGAAAATTGAGCGCCGTGCGCTCGCCGGTGAGCAAGGCGCGGGCCGGCCCGCGCAGCCGGCACAGCGTCTGTCCGGCCGTGACGGACGCGCCGTCGGGGAGCGCCCATTCCACCGTCACGGCGCCGCCGAGTTGCTCGAATACCGCCTCGAACCAGGCCCGGCCACACAGCACGGCGTCCTCCCGGCTGATGACCGCGCCCTCGGCGCGCAGCCCGGCCGGCACCAGGCGCGCGGTCACGTCGCCGTCGCCGACATCCTCGGCGAGCGCGCGGCGCACGTCCTCGCGCACGATGGAGGGATCCGGCCCTGCCGCCGTCATCGAGTCAGCCTTCATCTCCCCTTTCCTCCCGGCCCCGCGTCGGACGGGCACGATCGCCATGCGTCCTGCCCGCCGGGCTGTCCCCCATTTTACATGTACGCGGGGAAACCTCCGCGTCGGCGCGGCGTGGCGCCCGTGGCCGCAAAGGCGGATAATCGGGCCACATCCCCAAACGGCACGGCAAGGAGAGAAGGCATGAGATCGCTCTGGATAGGCACGCTTCTGTTTACCCTGGGGCTGGGCGCGGCCCATGCCGCCATCGTCACCCAGGAGATCGATTACACGGTAGACGGCACCACCCTGAAGGGCTATCTGGCCTACGACGACGCCATCGAGGGTGCGCGCCCCGGCGTCCTGGTCGTGCACGAATGGTGGGGCATGAACGACTACGCCCGCAGACGGGCGCACATGCTGGCGGAACTCGGTTACACCGCCTTCGCGCTCGACATGTACGGCGACGGCAAGCAGGCGCACCACCCCGACGAGGCCGGCAAGTTCGCCAGCGAGGTGATGAAGAACCAGGACCTGGCGCGGGCGCGCTTCAATGGCGCGCTGGAGGTCCTGCGCAAGCAGAAGACCGTCGATCCCGCACGTGTCGCGGCCATCGGCTATTGCTTCGGCGGCGCGGTAGTCTTGCAGATGGCCCGCGATGGCGCCGACCTGGATGGAGTCGTGAGCTTCCACGGTAACCTCGCCCCCGTCAGTCCGGCGCAGCCCGGCGCCGTCAAGGCGAAGATCCTGGTGCTGACCGGCGCGGACGATTCCTTCGTCCCGGCGGAACAGATCGAACAATTCGAAAAGGAGATGGACGCCGCCAAGGCCGATTACAAGGTGATCGTCTATCCCGGCGCCAAACACAGCTTCACCAGCCCCGAGGCGGACAAGTACGGCCAGGAATT
>WBZO01004387.1_pt1 | contig 15303 bp, 11 predicted proteins | sample 5204261 | NCBI WGS metagenome assembly WBZO01 (sample SAMN12412400, study PRJNA552823) | activated sludge metagenome | isolation source: activated sludge from anammox sidestream of wastewater treatment plant... | place: USA: North Carolina | collected 2017-09 | reverse complement strand
AAGATAAGCTAAAAGCCTCTATTTGAAAGAAATGAAGATGTTAGTGATAGCCCTATAAATATAAAATAGTGATTATATTTAGGCAAAATTAAAAGCAATAGACATATTTTATCATATTCGTTATATAGTGTTTTGGGGTATATTATTACTTACTACCAGTTGTGATAATAGTACGAAGATACCTGAAAAAACTAGCATTAAAGACACTTTATTATACTTAAATCATCATGATAGTGCAAAGTATGTGGGCATGAACACTTGTAGGCTTTGTCATCAAGATATTTACAATACATTTATTAAAACTGGTATGGGTAAATCGTTTGATATAGCAAGTAAACAGAAGACTTCGGGCGATTTTAGTCATCCTATTATTTATGATAAATATACGAACTTTTATTATAAAGCCTTTTGGGAAAAAGATTCTATGCGCATTATGGAATATAGACTGCAAGGAAAGGATACTTCGTATAAAAGAATTGAACAAGTTAATTATATAATAGGCTCTGGACAGCACACAAACTCACACATGGCAAACATGAACGGTTATTTATATCAGATGCCAATGACGTATTATACTCAAAAAAAACAATGGGATTTGCCGCCAGGCTTTGAAAACGGCAGTAACACAAGGTTTTCAAGGAAAATAGAATTAGAGTGTATGAGTTGCCATAACAGTTATCCGGATTTTATATTAGGTTCAGAGAATAAATTTAGAAGTGTACCTGAAGGTATTAATTGTGAACGCTGCCATGGGCCTGGCAGCATACATGTGGCGCAAAAACAACTCGGAAATTTAGTAGATACATCTAAATTTATTGATTACAGTATTGTAAATCCTGCTAAACTCTCAATTGATTTACAGTTTGATGTTTGTCAGCGTTGCCATTTACAAGGCAACACTGTATTAAAAGAGGGAAAATCGTTTTACGATTTTAAGCCAGGTATGAAACTCAACGATTTTATGACTGTATTTTTACCTAGATATAAACACGCCGATGATGAATTTATTATGGCTTCGCATGCCGATAGATTAAAGCAAAGTGCTTGTTTTATAAAATCGTTGGAAAGAACGAAAAATAAAAAAGAGTTAAAGCCTTATAAAAATGCGCTAACCTGCATTACTTGTCATAACCCACATGTGAGTGTAAGAGAAACCAACCCGAATGTGTTTAATGAGGCTTGCCAGTCTTGTCATGGAGATAATATACAAGAGAACAAAAAAGAGTTGCTTGCAATGAACCCAAACGAACAAACTTGTTTTGTGCCCAATAAAGAAACAGCAAATTGTGTAAGTTGTCACATGCCACCATCAAGCTCAATAGATATACCGCATGTGAGTGTACACGATCATTACATTAGAAAACCAATAACAAAAAAAGATAAAAAAGCACTTAAAGAATTTATTGGATTGTACGCCGTCAACGAAAAAAATCCTAGCCAATATACTAAAGCAAAAGCCTACATTAATCAATTTGAGAAATTTGAATCAAAACCTTATTACCTAGATAGTGCCTTAAGTTACCTTGATGATAGCACCCCCGAGCTCTTAAAACAAAATTACCAACTCTTAATACAGTTATACTTTAATAAAAATAATTTTAATAAAGTAACTAGCTATGCTGATAAACTAACTGACCAATATTTACTAAACAGCTTATTAACTAAAAGCAGTTATAACAATGAACATGCTTGGACTTGCTACCGTATTGGTGAATCGTTTTTTAACAGAGGAAATATTGCTAAAGCCATCATATACTATAAGCAATCGGTAAAATTAGCGCCATTTGCTCTCGACTTTAGAAACAAATATGCCACAGCATTAATGACTAACGGACTGATAGCTGAGGCAGAAAAAGAATATCTTTTTATCATAAAAGAAAATCCAAAACACGTATCTGCATTAACGAATTTAGGCTATTTAAAAATTAGCCGAGGAGATGTTTTATCGGCTGAGAAGATATATTTTGAAGCACTAAGAACAAACCCTGATTACGAACAATTATTGCTAAACATTGCTGGACTTTATGCCTACAAAAAAGAATATAAAACAGCTAAAAACTACATTGAAAGAATTTTAAATAAAAATCCAAATCATATACAAGCAAAAAACGCATTACAACAGCTTCAATCCGTTTTATAAAATGGCTAATATTAGATCCAACACATATTCTATCATAATTGGGGAAAATAGTTTACCCTCATTAAATAAATTTATTACAAAGAAAAACTATTCGAAATACATTATTATATGTGATGATCATACCTTAGAAAAATGTTTACCGACTTTATTATTTCATTGTCCTAAATTGCATGAAGCAGAAATTATAGAACTTGAAAGTGGTGAAGACAAAAAAAACATCAATACTTGTATTCAAGTTTGGGGCGCATTAACTGATATTGGCGCAGATAAAAAAAGTTTAATTATAAATTTGGGAGGAGGCGTTGTAACCGATTTAGGTGGCTTTGTAGCCTCCACATTTAAACGAGGTGTTGAGTTTATTAATATTCCTACTACACTCTTAGCAATGGTAGATGCAAGCGTGGGTGGAAAAACAGGAATTGATTTTGAAGGCATTAAAAACCATATTGGAAGCACACAAAATCCGCAAGCAATTTATATTAATCCCGAATTTTTAAAAACGTTAGATACAAGACAAATAAAAAATGGATATGCAGAGATTATTAAAATTGCTTTAATAGCCGACAAAGTATTTTGGAACAAACTCAAGAAACTAAAAGAGATAGATGAATTTTATACAGAAGAAATTATTACAAAGGCAATTGAATTAAAAAACAAGATAGTGCTTACAGATTTTTACGAACAACAACTTCGAAAATCATTAAACTTTGGGCATAGCATAGGTCATGCGCTTGAAAGCGCCCTCATTCAACAACAAAAAGACATACTACATGGAGAAGCTGTAATTGCTGGATTGTATATGGAAAGTATGATAGCTCACGCTCTAAAATTAATTTCTGTAAAAGAAAAAACTGAAATTCAAGATTACCTGAAACGATTATTTAAACCCATTTCGATCTCAAAAAAAACACAACAAAGCATTTTACACTATATAACACACGATAAAAAAAACGAAGCAGGTAAGCTTTGTTTCTCATTACCGAAACCAATAGGTAAATTTCAACTTTATAATGATGTAGCAATAAACTTAGTAGAAGAGGCAATTAATGCTTATATCAAACTAAAATAACTTTTAAAACTCACAATTGTTTGGAGTTCTTGGAAATGCAATAACATCACGTATATTGGTCATACCAGTTACAAACAAGACTAAGCGTTCAAATCCCAAACCAAATCCAGCATGTGGGCAGGTTCCAAAACGACGAGTATCTAAATACCAACTCATCTCCTCAATAGGGATGTGCATTTCTTTCATGCGAGATTCTAACTTTTCTAAACGTTCTTCTCTTTGTGAACCACCAATAATTTCTCCAATTCCTGGGAATAAGATATCCATAGCAGCTACTGTTTTTCCATCATCATTCATGCGCATGTAAAACGACTTAATGTCTTTAGGATAATTAGTTAATATAACTGGTTTTTTGAAATGCTTTTCAACTAAATATCGCTCATGTTCACTTTGTAAATCAGCCCCCCAACCGTCTATTAAATATTGAAATTTCTTTTTCTTATTATGATTAGATTCTCGTAAAATTTCAATCGCCTCTGTATAAGTAATTCTTGCAAAATCATTCTTTAAACAAAAATCTAACTTTTCAATTAAACTCAATTCGCTACGTTCGTTTTGAGGTTTTTGTTTTTCTTCATCTAAAAGACGTTGAGATAAAAATTCAATATCTGCTTTATTGTGTTCTAAGGCATAACTAATAACGTATTTTAGCATTTGCTCAGCTAATGCCATGTTATCATTTAAGTCGTAAAAAGCCATTTCTGGTTCTATCATCCAAAACTCAGCTAAATGGCGAGCAGTGTTTGAATTTTCTGCACGAAAGGTTGGGCCAAATGTATAAATATCGCTAAAAGCCATAGCACCTAGTTCGCCTTCTAACTGACCAGAAACGGTGAGATTGGTTGATTTTCCAAAAAAGTCTTGTTTATAATCAATATCTCCAGAATCTGTTAAAGGCACATTCTTCATATCTAAAGTAGTTACTCGGAACATTTCTCCAGCTCCCTCAGCATCACTACTTGTAATAATGGGTGTGTGTAGATAAACAAAACCTTTATCATTGAAAAATTTATGAATAGCATACGCTAAAGTATGACGAACACGAAAAACAGCACCAAATGTGTTTGTACGAAAACGCAGATGAGCAATCTCGCGTAAATACTCTAATGAATGAGCCTTAGGCTGAAGGGGATAAGAATTTGGTTTAGTAACATCAGACTCTGCATCTCCATATATTTCAATATGTTCAACAGCAATTTCAACAGATTGTCCTTTTCCTTGAGAAGCAATTAACTTACCTGTTACACTTAAACAAGCTCCTGGAGTAATACGCTTTAAAGTTTCGGGATTAATTTGTTCGTAGTTTACAACGGCTTGAATATTATTAATACAAGACCCATCATTCATAGCAATAAATGAACTGTTGCGAAATGTTCGTACCCACCCCTTAATGTTTACTGATTGATTAATTAAATCGCCCTTTAATACATCTTTAATTTTTGTGCGCATTATCTTCATTATTTTGTTTTAACAGAGCGTGAAGGTAATTAATTTTTAAATAATTTTATGTATATCTTTGTAGCCTAAAACTGAGATAATGGAAAATTCTTCTACTATACAATACACTGTTTATATTGAAGCCACACCAAATCCAGCCTCGATGAAATTTGTGGCTAATAAACTTTTAATTAACGAAAAAGGAGCCACGGCAGAGTATTCCAACATCAACGATACTACAACAGCACCAATTGCTAAAAGACTATTTGAGTTAGGTTTTGTAAAAAATATCTTTATAGCCTCTAACTATATTACTGTTACTAAAACTGATGAGGCGGATTGGAATGATATTACTCTTGAATTACGTGTGTTTATTACCGAATATTTAAATGCAGGTAACCTAATTATTACTGCACTTCCCGAACAACAAATACCAATTGATAATTCATTTACCGAAACTAAAGTAATAAACACCCAACACCAAGCACCGCAAAGCGAAATTGAAGCCAAGATTATTGAATTATTAGATAAACATATAAGACCTGCCGTTTCTAACGATGGCGGACTAATTACATTTAAAGATTTTAAAGACGGCATTGTTACCGTACAAATGCGAGGCGCATGTAGTGGATGCCCGAGTGGAAAAACCACTCTTAAACAAGGTGTAGAAAAAATTTTAAAACAACATCTACCCGATGCCATAAAAGAAGTGGTAAACGAAACTGTTTAAATTAAGATTTTTTGTTACCTTAGTATAGATTGTGTTTCTAAATAAAAATACAATTAGATTAAAATATATATTCTCAACTTTATTTTCTCTTTAGTATTTTCTTAAATGAAATGTATCTTTAAAACAATTCATTATCCTAATAGCATACCCAGTATTGGGTATTTTTTAATTATTAATACTCTTTAAAAGCCCATTTTTGTGGGGTTGCAATCATTTAGCTATTATGTACCCCTTTTATATTATTTTATTATTAGTTAGTTTAGCATGATTATTAACTAATAAAACTAAAACTATGAAAAAAAATTTACAGAAAATCACAGTATTTACTTTTCTATTCTTGTATAATGGAATGCTTATTTCTCAAACTTGGGACACTATCTTAAATGGTATAAATAAAGTCATGTCTAATACAAAATATCCTGACTGTAATGAAGTTTTAATTGTGAATGGCGCTAACATTTTAGCAGCAACCTTATCTGGTGTTTACAAATCATCTAATAATGGGACTAACTGGACTAAAGCAACTATTCCTGGTCCTACACCTGGTTATGTAGGGGATGGATATATCGGTGTTAGAAAAGTGAATAGTAATAGAATTATAGCTCTAGGAATGGGCGGATCTTTAGGGAATTCAATTTCTAAGTCTGATGATGATGGAAATACATGGGCTGCTTCTATAACTGGCATTGTTGGAAATCGTATTGTTGAAGATTTATCACTAACACCGAATGGAAATATATATATTGCTACAAGATTAGGTGCATCAGGAGCTAAAGTCTATAAATCTATCGATAATGGAGACTCGTGGGTAGAAAAAAGTAATGGTATAACTGCATCAACCATTTGGAGTGTACTAGCAGTTAATGATTCGATAATCCTAGTTGGTGGCAGTAATGGAATATACAGAACCAACGATACTGCAAATACTTGGGCCAAGATTTATTCAACGGGCTCAAATTATGTTGTTTGCTTAAAGAAAAACAGTATAGGAACCATTTACGCTGGACTTGCTTCTGGAGAAATTTTAAAATCCACTAATAATGGTTTATCATGGAGTACAACTACATTAGTTGGGAATGGTTCAATGGTTTACGATATTGAGTTCGATTCAAATGATAATATATATGTATGTATATATGGTGGTGGTATAGCTAAATTTAATAGTTCAGAGGCGTTACTATCAATTTTGGGCAACAACAGTAATGGCTTAGAAAACACAAGATTATACGACATTGCTATTGATGAATCGGGTTCATCTCCGGTATTTTATGCTTCTTCTGCTGGATCAAGCGGAGTTGGAGGCTGTATTTATCGATATGGAATTACTAACAATGTGGGTATAAAAGAATCTAATCTTTTGAATAAAATTACTTTATTTCCAAATCCAGCACAAAACACATTATTCATCTCAGGAACCCAATTACATCAAATTAACAAAATTAATATTCTCTCAATAGATGGTCGTTGGATTAATACTTTTGAGAATTCAGTTTCAATTAATGTTTCAAGCCTTAAAGCAGGTATCTACTTTATAGAGATAGAAGATAAAAGTGGTGCGAAGAGTTTGTCAAAATTCATAAAAGAATAATTCTATTGAATTTGCCTCACCTTGCCCTTGAAATTTGATAATTTCAAGGGCTTATTTTTAAATTATCTTCATTTGTTTATATCAGAAAAATTGCTCATTAATAACCAGATATATAATATTTTGCTTGATACATCATTATTAAAAACTTGAAACATTTAAGGATTAAAAAAGTTTATTTAACTCTAATGAATATCTCATAGCTTTCAATCTATAAAATGATATTTGCAATATCTCTCTTGACTCAAGTTTTAGCTAAATAAAAAATTCTTAAAACGTCTTAAAAAGTAACCTTTTGTCATAATTTTAGATAACAAAACAAGTATTTTTGTCTTAAAATGAGTATGGTATAAAAGTTGAACTCTTTATTCTAAAATTAAAATTATGTTTGATCCAATTCTTTTAGTTATCAGTTTAATATTTATGGGCATTGGTATGCTTGTAAGTAGCCGTTTAAAATCAAAATTTTCACATTACTCACAAGAAAGATTAAGTAGTGGACTAAGTGGCAAAGAAGTTGCACAAAAGATGTTACGAGATAATGGCATTTACGATGTAAATGTAGTTTCTGTAGAAGGGCAATTAACTGACCATTATAATCCAGTAAATAAAACAGTTAATTTAAGTACTGATGTGTTTCACGGACAACATGTAGCGGCAGCAGCGGTAGCAGCGCACGAGTGTGGTCACGCTGTGCAACATGCCACTGCCTATCAATGGCTAACTATGCGTAGCAAGATGGTTCCAGCCGTTCAAATCAGTTCAAGTATTATGAACTTTTTAACCATTGGTTTAGCCTTAATAGCATTTATGATGCCTGCACTTACAAATACAATGTTAATTATATTTATAATTCTTCAAGGAATCATCACCTTATTTAGTATCGTTACTCTTCCTGTAGAGGTAGATGCAAGTCAAAGAGCTTTAGCTTGGCTAAACTCAGCCAATATTACTCGTGGAGAAGAAGATGAACATGCTAAAGATGCTTTGAAATGGGCTGCATACACTTACTTTGTTTCAGCGTTAGCTTCTATTGCAACGTTGGCTTATTACATCTGGAGATTCTTAGGAAATAATCGTGAAGAATAATCTATTTTTTGTTCATCACATCTGTTTGAATTCGAATAGATTCTTCATGCAATAATTGACAAATTTTTTCGATGTATTCTTTTGGTAAGTCTAATTGTTTAGCCCACTGTTGACGGGTGCGTATAATTTCCTGCCAACGCTCCAACTGAAAAATAGTGATATGGTGTTCTTTTTTGTAATCCCCAATTTGTTCAATAATTTGCATTCTCTTTTTTAGTACATTCATTAACTCATCATCTACAACATCTATCATGTTTCTAAACTGTGTGAGTTTATCGGTACATGCTTTATCTTGAACAGTAGCTTGACGATAAATTAATTGACTTAATATCGTTTGTAAATCGTTGGGTAATAATTGTTGTAGAGCATCGCTCAATGCCTTTGCTGGATTAATATGTGATTCAATCATTAATCCATTCATACCTAAATCAAGGGCTTTTTGTGCTACGTCAAAAATTAATTCGCGCTTACCCGCAATATGACTTGGGTCGCATATAATGGGCAAATCGGGAAGAATTGTTTTAAGTTCAATGGCAATTTCCCATAATGGTTTATTCCTAAAATCTGATTTACCACTATAATGAAAACCACGATGTATTGCTACAATTTTTGAAATACCAACCAAAGAAAAACGTTCAATAGCGCCCAGCCATAATTGCAAATCGGCATGAATCGGATTTTTTATAAAAACGGGAATATCAGTTCCTTTAACAACATCTGCAATTTCTTGCACACTAAACGGATTACCAGTTGTACGAGCACCTACCCATAAAATATCCACACCATGTTTTAATGCCAACTCGGTATGTTGGGCATTTGCAACTTCAACAGTTGTTTTAAATCCGTATTGTTCTTTTACTTCTTTGAGCCATTCTAAGCCTTGTTCACCTACACCTTCAAAAGAATTTGGTCTGGTACGCGGTTTCCAAATTCCTGCTCTAAACACTTTAATGTTTTTAATTTTGGAAAGTTCAGAAGCAGTTTTTAAAACTTGTTCGCGAGTTTCTGCTCCGCATGGACCCGCTATTAATAAAGGCTCATAAGGAGATTGAGTAATCCAAGTATGTAATGCCTGAATTTTCAATTATACTAATTTTTGTTCAATTAAATACTCAGCAATTTGTACTGCATTAGTTGCCGCACCTTTTCTTAAATTATCCGAAACAATCCACATATTTAAAGTTTTTGGTTGCGACTCATCTCTTCTAATTCTACCTACAAATACCTCATCACGATTATGTGCATGAAGTGGCATTGGATAAATTTGAGAACTTATATCATCTTCTAAAACAACGCCTTTCGTGTTTCTCATTAAGTCGAAAACATCTTGCACATTAAAATCATTCTCAAATTCAATATTTACACTCTCGCTATGACCTCCCATTACAGGAATACGAACCGTAGTAGCAGTTAAACGAATAGTGTCGTCTCCCATAATTTTTTTAGTTTCATTTATCATCTTCATTTCCTCTTTTGTATAACCATTATCTACAAACACATCAATTTGAGGGATTACGTTTAAGTCGATTTTATATTTATAAGCCATTTCGGTTTCCTTACCTGCACGCTCATTCATTAATTGTTCAACAGCTTTTACACCAGTTCCTGTAACCGACTGATAAGTAGAAACCACCACACGTTTAATTTTATATTTTTGATGTAAGGGTTGTAATGCTACTACCATCTGTATGGTTGAACAATTGGGATTTGCAATTATTTTATCCTCTTTCCCTAACACATGTGCATTTACTTCGGGAACTACCAATTTTTTGGTGGCATCCATGCGCCAAGCCGATGAGTTATCAATAACAACGGTGCCAACCTCTGCAAATTTTGGTGCCCATTCTAAAGAAGTACTACCACCAGCCGAAAACAAAGCAATGAGAGGTTTTGAAGCAATAGCCTCAGCCATGGAATGTACTTTATACTTTTTCTCTTTAAATTCAATTTCCTTTCCTACCGATTTCTCGGAGGCTACAGGTATTAATTCAGTTAAAGGGAAGTTTCTTTCCGCTAATACTTCTAACATTTTTGAGCCAACTAAGCCAGTTGCTCCAACAACTGCAATTTTCATGTTTAATTTTTAAATTATAAATAAGGTGCCCCAAAAGTGTAAAATTATTTGCTATCAAAAAAATTTAGTACCTTGGTTTTGTCATATTTTTATACAATGCGTTTTTTTGCTTTATTATGGTGTTTAACTTTGGTTTTTAAATTAAACGCTCAAGTTTCTGATAATTTTACAGACGGAGATTACTCTACAAATCCATCATGGACACCTAGTTCTCCAACTGATTTTACGGTAAGTGCTGGACAGTTAAAATCAGCTAATACTACTAGTAATAGTAGTTTTTATATCAGTACTACTAACACTATTTCAGCTAATTGTACCTGGGAATTTTGGGTAAATTTACAATTTGCGACCTCTGGCTCTAATTATGTGGATGTTTATCTAACATCTGATAATTCAAATTTATTAGCTTCAAACATCAATGGTTATTTTGTGAGAATTGGCAACACCTCCGATGATATTTGCCTTTACAAAAGTACAGCAGGAACAAACACTGTTATTATAGACGGTGCTAACTCTACCGTTTCTAGTTCAAGTAATAATTTAATAAAAGTAAAAGTAACGCGTACTAGTGCAAATTTATTCACATTAGAAAGAGATTTATCAGGAAGCGGTAGTAGTTATGTGAGCGAAGGTAGTATTACCGATAATACGTTTTCAAGCTCAGCATTTTTTGGCATTGTTATAAAACAATCTACCAGTAGTTTTTTTGGCAAACATTTTTTTGATGATATTCAAGTTCAAACCATAATACCTGATGTAACTCCACCAAGTATTGTAAGTAATACGGTAATTTCGAGTACTCAATTAGATGTTTTGTTTAATGAAGCCGTTGATTTAAGTTCAGTACAAACACTCAGTAATTATAATACCAATAATGGTATCGGTAATCCAACGATTGCCAGTAGAGACATCTCAAACACATCACTAGTGCATTTAACCTTTGCTACAGCATTTAGCAATGCCCTTACTAACACACTTACTGTAAGCGGAGTACAAGATCTATCACTAAATGCGATTACTACCGAAACCACATCTTTTACTTATTATGCTCCCATTACATTAAATTTTAAAGACTTAATTATTAATGAAATATTTGCCGATCCTTCTCCAATTATCAACTTACCAAATACCGAATACATAGAGTTATACAACAGAACCACCAATCCCATCAATCTTAATGGATTAAGAGTATCCGATGGTTATACACTTACAGGTGCTACACTCGGAAATTACATTTTAGCACCTAATAATTATATTATTATTTGTCCGATTTCTGATACAGTCTTATTTACTGCATTAGGTTATTCAAATAAACTAGGAGTTAGTTCATTTCCATCACTCAACAACTCAGGCGATAATATTTATTTAAAAACAAGTGGTGGAGTTATTATTGATAGTGTAAATTATAAAGATACTTGGTATAAAGATGTTGTAAAAAAAGATGGCGGTTATTCATTAGAGTTGATTAATCCTAACTTAAATGCTTCTTGTTCGGCTATCAATAATTGGATTGGCTCCAATAATATCAATGGCGGAACACCTGGTTTAGTGAATTCTGTTTATTCTACTTTACCTGATACGGTGGCGCCTCAGTTTACTAACATTTCTGTAATTGATTCTTTACACGTTAATGTTTGCTTTAATGATGTAATTGAATCATCACAATTAAATAATATAACAAATTACACCATATCAAGTGGGATAGGCTCTCCCACTTTAGCAACTGTTTCATCTGGAAACACCTGCGTTGTATTATCGCTTTCGAGTCCTCTCATCAATGCTACAAACTACACACTAACTGTAAATGGTATTTCGGATTGTAGTGGAAATAGTTTAATGCCTAACTCTAAAGCTTTTTCCTGCTACAAGGCACAAGCCTACGATATTGTTATCAATGAGTTAATGCCCGATCCCGATCCATCAATTGCATTACCAAATTTAGAATATGTTGAATTTAAAAACCGAACAAACTTTTCTATTAATCTAAAAAATTGGAGCTTTGCCACTACCTCAACCTCTAAAAAAATTCCTGAAGTAACCATTGAACCTAATGGATTTATTGTATTATCAGGTACTGGAAGTTATAATCAGTTCTTTAATAACTTTGGAGTGCCTGTTACAGAAGTAGCTAGTTTTCCTTCATTATCAAATACTGGCACCACTATTACTTTAAGCGACTCTAATAATGTAACCATTCATTCCATCAGCTATAATACATCGTGGTATAATGACGCTAACAAAACAGAAGGAGGCTGGAGTATGGAACAAATAGATGCTAACAACCCTTGTGGCGGACAATACAACTGGCATGCTAGTACACATGTAAACGGTGGAACACCAGGATACCCAAATTCGGTAGCTGCTACTAATAGTGATAACAGTTCTCCGCAACTAGATAGAATTGTTACCATCAGTGCAGATACTATCCTACTTATTTTTACCGAATCATTAAATTATAATACACTTACCAACCCACTTACTTATTCCTTTGATAATGGATTGTCAAACCCTCTATTTATTCTACCTATTAGTCCAGATTACAAAAAAGTAAAATTAAAATTATCGGCTCCTATGCAATTAGGTATTTTATATACTTGCTCAGTTAATAGTAACATCAGTGATTGTGTAGGAAATATCATTATGAATGGTAGCGCACAATTTGCTTTACCTCAAGCTCCATCACCCAATGATGTTGTGATAAATGAAGTGTTATTTGACCCGAATTCTGGCGGTGTAGATTTTGTGGAATTATATAATCGAAGTGATAAAACCATTAACCTAAAGAATTTACGAATAGGTTCGATGGACACATTAACCAACACTCTAAAAGACACAGAGAAAATAACAGATGAAGGTTTTTTATTATTTCCTCAAAACTATGTAGTAATTTCAGAAAGCAGTAATATTATTAAACAACAATATGCAACCACTAACCCCAAAGGATTTTTGGATATAGAGGATTTGCCAAGTATGAATACTGATAACGATGTAGTAACACTTAGTGATACTATTTTTACAGTTATTGATAACCTTAAATATACCTCTAAAATGCACTTTCCATTGCTGGTAACTACCAAGGGAGTTTCATTGGAGCGGATAGATTTTAATAGAAATACTGATGATAGAACAAATTGGAATAGTGCTGCAGAAGCTGTTGGTTTTGCTACACCTGCTTATCAAAATTCACAATATTTAAAAGCTGATGGCGGTAATGGTTTTGTGATTCCTAATCCTATCTTCTCACCAGACAATGATGGCTATCAAGATGTTCTAAATATTTCATATACATTAAACTCTGCTGGACAAGCAGCTAATATTTTTATATATGATAGTAAAGGGCGATTAGTGAAGTATTTAGTGAAGAATGAGCAATTACCAACCGATGGTGTTATAAGTTGGAATGGTATCAATGAAAACAACGAGAAAGCACCTATAGGAATTTATGTGGTATATATAGAGATTTTTGATTTATCAGGAAAAGTAAATAAATACAAACTCAGTTGCACATTAGCAGGTAAATTATAATGTGGCAAGACTTTCTTTCATTAATTTATCCCCGCAATTGTGTGGCTTGTGGTAATTCGCTTTACAAACACGAAGAACAAATTTGTAATTACTGTTACATACATCTTCCAAAAACGAATTTTCATCTCCAATCAAAAAACCCAGTGTCATCTTTGTTTTATGGACGAGTGCCTATTAACATAGCATCTAGTTTTTATTGGTTTAAGAAGAAAAGCGGAGTACAAAAAATTTTACATGACATTAAATACAAACACAATAAAGAGCTTGCACAATTAATAGGTAAATTTTATGGCGAAGATTTAAAACAACATAAAGTATTACATGATGTGCAGTGTATTATTCCTGTTCCATTACATCCTAAAAAATTAAAACAACGTGGTTACAATCAAAGCGAAGAATTTGCCAAAGGTTTGGCAAATGAATTGCAAATAGGATTAAATACACATACCCTTACACGTAAAGAATTTACCTCAACTCAAACCAAGAAAAGTAAATACGAACGTTGGGAGAATGTTGAAACTGCTTTTGAGATTAGAGATTTTGAGGCACTAAAACACCAACACATTATTTTAGTAGATGATGTAATTACAACGGGCGCCACTATTGAAGCTTGCTGCCAAGTTTTACAAAAAATTGAAGGTATAAAAATAAGCGTATTAAGTATGGCTTTTGCTAGTTTGTAGTTTGCTTAATATAACTGGAGTTTCAAAAAAAATACTTTAAACCCAAATTATGCATTAGCTCGTTTAACAAATCACTAAACCCTTGATGTATTTGGATTGTAGAGATTTTTTGCTATTTTGAGCAATTATAAATGACTCGTCCTAAAAAAGTACAGGTTAAAGATTAAATCCTACCACAAATTTACACTTTAAAATTAGTCCTGAAATGACTTTACTTTCATTGTACATTTTTACACATTTTTGTGTAAACCCATTTTAGGACTAGACACTCCTCAAACAAATTTGTTAATTTAACTCCCTTTCCGTAAATTGCTGATAAAATCCAAAGAATTTAGTAGCCATTATGGACAGACACAATGCAGACAAAAATTAACACAATATTGAACGAATTAGAAATCAAACGTTTTGACAACTTTCCAGACAGGCCAACAATAGTTTTTTTTACACGACTCTTTGGGTTGTATAGAACTTTGGCGGGACTGTTATTAGAACTGTATAACATACTAGCAACAACTTTCGAACACTGTAAAGGACATTTGTCTCAAGTAGATGATGTAACGGTTATTGGCATAAAAGTATCATAAATTTAATATGCTCCTCAGTAAGAAACAGTATTCATTTATTATAATTATTTTAGGGATTGTTGCATTTTACCCCATCTTAGATGCTGGTTATGTAAATTATGACGATCCAGATTACATCATCCATAATCGGTACATCTCCGAATTCACATGGAATAATATACAGTACATTTTCTTAAACAAAACAATTGATTTATATATCCCTTTTACATTTTTAAGTTATATGATTGAGCGTGCGCTATTTGGAGAAAACGCTCACACTACTCATTTCATTAATCTTTTGTTACATATCGTCAATACTATTTTATTACTAAATATTCTACTAAAACTATCTTTAAAAAATGAGTCATTAATTTATCTTATTCTAATTTTCTTTTTACTTAATCCTTT
>WBZO01000342.1_pt1 | contig 15307 bp, 13 predicted proteins | sample 5204261 | NCBI WGS metagenome assembly WBZO01 (sample SAMN12412400, study PRJNA552823) | activated sludge metagenome | isolation source: activated sludge from anammox sidestream of wastewater treatment plant... | place: USA: North Carolina | collected 2017-09 | reverse complement strand
CCGCAAGCGATGCGTTCACTTTCGTCGCCGGGATTTCAGGCGAACGGGAGACGGTGAACATCGCCGAAGGTTTCGGCTTTCCGCCGCCGATCAGCTTCGTTTCAAGAGCTGAAGACCACGAAGGCGGGGAGGTCCTGCGTTTCCGAGCCGAGGCCGTAAATCGTCCACGCGCCCATGCTCGGACGCCCGAAGATTTGCGAGCCGGTGTTCATCATCAGCTGCCCCGGCGCGTGATTGAAGGCGTCGGTGACCATTGATTTCACGATGGCGATGTCATCGGCAATCTCGGCTGTGCGCGGGATCAGCTCCGACAACTCAGCGCCGCTTTGACCGTACTTCGCAAATTTGAATTTCGGGCCAAGCAACTGCGAATTCGGATTGATGAACGCCGCGCGATAGCCTTTCAGCAATTCCGGCGGAGGCAATGTGCCGTCGAATTTCGCCAACTGCGGCTTGTAATCGAACATCTCCAAATGGCTCGGCGCGCCGGCCATAAACAGGTAAATGACGTTCTTAGCCTTTGGCGCAAAATGCGGTTTCCTGGGCGCGAGCGGATTGTTGGCGTCCTGAATCGCGGCATAACCCGCGCCGGCCAGCAAGTGATTTAAAGCCAGCGCGCCCATCCCGACGCCGCATTGTTCGATGAACCATCGGCGGGTGATATTGCCAGATGGTTCGCTCCGGAGCTTATCGTTTCGATTTTTCATGTCGTAATCCTCTCTTGGATTTCAAACTCCCGCGGAGCCTTCACTCTTTGTAGGCTCTTCCGCCCTTCATCACAAACCGAACTTTGCGAATCGCCGAGATGTCGCGCGTCGGGTCGCCCTCGACCGCGATCAAATCGGCCAGCAGCCCGGCTTTCACGCGCCCGATCTGATCGCCCAGATGCAGCACCCGCGCGCTTGTCGAAGTCGCCGAGCGCAGCGCGTCAACCGGCTGCATTCCGAATTTCACCATCGCTTCAAGCTCTCGCGCGTTGTCGCCGTGCGGGAAGACGCCAACGTCGCTGCCTGCGATAATCGTCACGCCCGCCGCCAGCGCCGCCGGAAAAGTTTCTTTCTTCCGCGCCTGATTGCCGACCGAAAGCGTCGGGCAAAGCGCCACGCCTTTCTCTTTCATCAAACGAAAAACTTCAGGCGTGCCGTCGTCGCCGTGTTCGATGGTTTCAACGCCAGCCAGCGCCGCTCTGCGCATTCCTTCGGCGGTGGTCGAATGCGCGGCGACGGGAATGCCCGCGCTCCTGGCGGTTTCAACGATCAGCTTCAATTCGTCGAGCGAGAAGGTCGGCGCGGCTTTGCCTTTTGCCCAGCGGTAATCGGCGTAGACCTTGATCCAATCGGCGCCTTTCCCGATCTGCGTGCGAACAGCTTTGGTCAGGCTGTCAACGCCATCGGCCTCTTCGGCGCCTTGCGGCACATCCCATTCGGTGGCGTAGCCTTTCGGGCCGTAGCTGCCCGACGCGACAATCGCGCGCGTAGCGACGAGCATTCGTGGCCCCGGAATGATTCCCTGCTGAACGGCTTGCCTGAGGCCGACGTCGGCGTAACCTGCGCCTTCAGTGCCGAGATCGCGAACCGTCGTGAAACCGGCGAGCAGAGTGTCGCGCAAATGGTTGGTCGCACGCGCCACGCGCAGGCTCAGGTGTTCGCGCGCGACCTGGTCGTTCCACGGCGTTTCGTTGTACGGATGCAGCAGGACGTGCGAATGCGCTTCGATCAATCCGGGCATCAACGTCGCGCCCGGCAATTCGATCACTTTGGCGCCGGCGGGGATTTGAATTTCGCCCGGCGATCCTGCGGCCTCGATCTTTTCGCCTCGCACGAGCGCAACCCAGCCTTCGTGTAGTTGCGCCGATTCGCCATCGAAGACGCGCGCAGGCTTGAGCAAATAGACGTTGGCTGTTTGCGCATCGGCGGTCAGCCCCGTCTGCCCGATCAGGCGCAGCATCGAATCCCCTGCGAACAATCCAACTGAGAAAATCAACGCAAGAATTCGGTTTCGATTTTTCATTTTCGCTTGTTGCATGACTTTCGGTTCGCTCACTTTTCGCGGGGTTCTTGAGAATCCGGCCTTGGATAGAATACGGATTGAACTGATGCGACGGATTGGAACAGATCAAATCCGTCGCAATCAGTCGCATCAGTTCAATCCGTGTTCCATCTGATCAGCCAAAATAGAATACCGATCGAACGGATGCGACTGATTGAGGCTGATCTGATCCGCTTCGATCTGTAGCATCAGTTCAATCCGTATTCTATTCGGCCTCTTTTTTTCAAAAACTCCCCGAAAAGTGAGCGAACCGAAAGTACATGACTTACCGGTTATCAATTCGACTATTCCTTCGTAATCGTTTCGTCCAGATTTAACAACACCCGCGCCACCGCCGTCCACGCCGCCAGATCATCCATCCTGACGCCTTTCGGCAGAGCGAACGGTTTGTCGGGATCGCTCGTCGCCAGATTCCAGGGGTTCAATTCGCCCGCCGCAAATCGTTCGCGCTGCTTGTTCAACAATCCGGCCAGTTCCGCTGACTCCGGCGCGGTTGGTTTTCTCGCCAGGGTTGTGCGAAAGGCGAATTCCAGCCGAGCGGCGTCGGTCGCTCCGCCTTCTTTCAACGTTTTCAGCGCCAACGCGCGCGCAGCTTCAATAAAGAGCGTTTCGTTGAGCGTCGTCAGAGCCTGCAACGGCGTGTTCGAGCGAGCGCGGCGGACGCAGGAGAAATCACCGTTCGGCGCGTCGAACATTTGCAGCGCGGGGTAAGGCGTCGAACGGTAGCGAAACGTGTAGAGCGCGCGGCGGAAGCGCTCCGCATCTTTGCTCTCGCTCCACGGCTTCGGGCCGTAGCTGGCGGGCGGAAGAAAGAGAAAATCGGGCGCGGGCGGGAAGACGCTCGGCCCGCCGACTTTCGGGTCGAGCAATCCGCTTGCGGCCAGCGCGATGTCGCGCACGACTTCGGCTTCGACGCGCAATCGCGGGCCGCGCGCAATCAGACGGTTCAGCGGATCGCGTTCGAGCGACTGCGGCGTGACCTTCGACGATTGGCGATATGTTGCCGAGTTGACAATCAATCGGTGAACCTGCTTCAGGCTCCAACCCTTTGATTGCGGATTGCGGATTGCGGATTGCGGATTCATCCTGGCGTTCCAGGTTGGGTTCATAAACTCCACGGCCAGCCAGTCAAGCAGTTCAGGATGCGACGGGGCGCTGCTCTGCATTCCGAAATCTTCCGGCGTCGAGACCAATCCAGCGCCGAAATAGGCTTGCCAGACGCGGTTGACCATCGAGCGCGCAGTCGTCGGCGAGTTTCGATCAACCAGCCATTTCGCAAACGTCAGCCGGTTCGGCTCGACATCGGCCGGCAGCGGATGCAGGAACGCGGGAACACCAGGCGTAACAGTTCTGTCGGGTTTGAGAAAGTCGCCACGTTTGAGCAGATGCGTCTCGCGCGCGTCCCTGCGTTCGCGCAGAACCAGTTGCGACGAGCCTTCGGGATGCTGTCGCCACAACTCCGCAATCTGTTTGTTCGCCTCGCTGAATTCGGCGACAGTCGTGCGCCAGAAACTGAAGACCGTTTGAACCTGCGCAAGCGTGCGGCGTTCGCGCGGAATTGAAAGTATCTCGCGCACGCCCGCAGGCAACGGATCGGCCACGACGTCCGGCGCGGTCGTGATCGCGAGCCGCATCCGTCCCAAGTTGTTGTTCTGGTTGTCGTCACTGTTCCATCCACCGTGATTCTGCTTCAGATAAAAAGTCAGAATCGTTCCGCCTTCATTCGTAATCGGTTTTTCAGCAATAAAGACGGCCTTGCGCGGCTGGTTGCGAAGTCCGGGGCCGGCGTCAATACCCCACGCGGTTTCGTCCTTGCCGTCAATTGCGAACTCGACGGGGCCGGTCACGCGGCGGGTGGCGCTCTTGTCGTGGAAGATCGGTTCAAGCTCGCGTTCGGGCTGGTTGTAATCTGCCGTCGCGCGAACGATCTTGATCTTCGTCGTTTTCTTCGGATCGCTGGCGGGAGCGGCCTCGACCTCGAATTCGGTCAGCGCGCCCGTGCCTTTGATCGAGCGCCCGGGGCCGCCCATCGGCAGGTTCGGATCGGTCAGCAGTTCCAGGCGGAACGCAGTGATGTTCTGCTGATCAACTTTCACGGACATCTTCACGCGGTGCTTGGTCGGCGCGTAGCCTTGCGCCAGAAACGAATTGTCAGTCATCGGCAGGTATTTCTGCCCACCGGTCGAAATGTCGTCAACGGCGGGTTTGACGACGACCCACTCCGGCTGGCCTTTTGTCATCTTCGCTTCCCATTCAGCCATGCGCTCACGCCAATCGGGATTCGCCTCTTGCAGCTTCGCTTCGATCTCGCGCGTCTGGCTGAAAATGTTCGCGCGCTTCATCTGCTCTTCGGGCGTGTAGACAGCTACGCTGCCTTCAGTCGAGTTGTTCAGAAACGCGAACATCCGGTAATACTCTTCCTGCTTGAGCGGGTCGAATTTGTGGTTGTGGCATTGCGCGCACTGGATGGTCAGGCCAAGCACGCCTTTGCCGATGGCGTCCATCCGGTCGAACATCGCTTCCATTCGGAACTGTTCGGGATCAACGCCGCCTTCTTCGTTGATCATCGAATTGCGCAGGAAGCCAGTGGCGACAATTTGATCTTGCGTCGCATTCGGCAGCAGATCGCCTGCGATCTGTTCGATCACGAACTGGTCATAAGGCTTGTCGGCATTGAGCGAGTTGATCACCCAGTCGCGGTAAAACCACACCTGCCGCTGTTTGTCCTTCTCGAAGCCGTCCGAGTCAGCGTATCGCGCGGCGTCCAGCCAATGCCTTGCCCAACGCTCGCCGTAATGCGGAGAAGCCAGCAACCGCTCCACCTGCTTCTCGTAAGCGTTCGGGCTTTTGTCATTCAAAAAGGCGTCTACCTCGACGATGGTCGGCGGCAATCCGATCAGGTCCAGGCTCAACCGGCGCAGCAGCGTGACGCGGTCAGCTTCGGGCGAAGGCGTCAAACCTTCTTTCTCCAAGCGCGCGAGAATGAACCGGTCAATCGGAGTTTTGATCCAGCTTCTGTTTTTAACTTCCGGCAACGCGGGGCGCGACGGCGGGATGAATGCCCAGTGCTTTTTGATTGCGGATTGCGGATTGCGGATTGCGGATTCTTCCGGCCATTCAGCGCCCTGATCAATCCAGGCTTTGATCAAAGCTATCTGTTCAGGCTTCAGCGCCTCGCCTTTCATCGGCATTCGCGCCTGATCTCCGATTCCAGCGATGCGGCGATAGAGTTCGCTCTCGCCCGCTTTGCCCGGAACAATCACTTTGGCCAGGGCTGATTTGTTTGAATCGAGGCGCAAACCGGCCATCTGCTTGTTCGGACCGTGACAGCCATAACAGGATGTTTGAAAAATCGGCTGAATGTCTTTGGCGAAATCAACTTTCGATTGCCGCGCGACGTTGATCGTGGCGTTCGATTGAAAGCCGATCATCAACGCGAGAAAAACAACAACGACCGCCAGGGAGAGTCTTCTGTTCTTCATTTCAGCCTCGATTTATGTTTGAGATTGATTACTTGAAAATATCGCTACGAAGTTGGTATGACCAAATATAGCTTTACATCTATGTCGCGGACAACGGGGACAGGCGTCTGCGGGGAAAAAATTTCAAGCGGCGCTGCGCGCCCAGTGGCGCGACAAGCGCCACCTCGTAGCGATCCGGTTGCGATGCGCGAAGCAGTGTGTATAAATTGCGCGCTGCAATTCGTCAGGCAATTCAATCACGACTCGCAGGGTTACTCATGAAAATTGATCAGACATCAGTCGCCGTAGTGACTGGCGCGGCTTCGGGCATAGGCCGCGCGCTCGCCCTCCGATTGGCCCGCGAAGGCGCTTCGCTCGCCATCGCCGATGTCAATCGGGCCGGGCTGGACGAAACCGCCCGAATGGTAAATGGCGCTTCGGGCAAGATCACCACGCACATCGTTGACGTTTCGGACAAAGAACGCGTCGCGGCTTTCGTTGATGAAGTCGTCGCCGCGCACGGGCGCGCCAGCCTGCTCGTCAACAACGCCGGCGTCGGGTTGATCGGCACGACGGAGCAGGTTTCGATAGAAGACATCGAGTGGTTGACGGGCATCAATTTCTGGGGCGTGGTTTATGGCGTGAAATATTTCCTGCCCGTGTTGCGCCGGCAGCCGCAAGCGCACATCGTCAACATCTCGTCCGTGTTCGGCATAATCGGCCCGGCCGGTCAGTCGGCTTACGCGGCGAGCAAATTCGCCGTGCGCGGTTTCACCGAAGCGCTGCGGCACGAGTTGGCAGGCGGCAATATCAGCGTCTCCGTCGTGCATCCGGGCGGGATCAAAACCAATATCGCCAACGACGCCAGGCCTGGGGCCGGAGCCGACAAAGCAGCGGCTGAAAAAGAGCGCGCTCTCTTCAACACGGCGGCGCGCACTTCGCCCGAAGCCGCCGCCGAACGCATCGTGCGCGGCGTTTTGCGCGACGAAGCGCGCATACTGATCGGCGCGGACGCGTGGATAATTGATCGCGTTCAACGATGGGCGCCGGTGAAATACTGGCGCGTGTTGGGCAAAATGATCGAGATGATGACGAAGCAGTGACGTGGAGGTAGCGATGCCAAGCTGGCAGGCCCGCGCAATTTCGACATTCATTCGCCTGATGGTGAAGCGACATCCCGAAGGCGACGAAACCGAGGTCGTGAAGTATCTGCGCTCGAAGCTGGAGTTGTCGCAATTCCTCCGCTCGCTGATCACGACGCCTGTAGACGCCCAGCCTGTCAACGAGGGACAGGTGAAAGGCGAATGGCTGCGACTGACAGACAATCCGCGACAGATAGTCTATTACCTGCACGGCGGAGGCTACGTCGCCTGTTCGCCGAAGACTCACCGCCCGTTCACATCGGCGCTCGCTCGGGCTGCGAACGCCAGAGTCTTTGCGCTCGATTACCGGCTTGCGCCCGAACATCGCTTCCCCGCAGCGGTCGAAGACGCCGTCGCGGGTTATCGCTGGCTGCTCGATCAGGGCGTTGATCCGCAGGAGATCGTCATCGGCGGCGATTCGGCGGGAGGCGGATTGGCTGTGGCGGCGATGGTCGCGTTGCGCGACGCAGGCGAACCATTGCCGCGCGCGGCTTTCGTCTTGTCGCCCTGGGCTGATCTGGCCGTGACCGGGCGCTCGATTGAAACGAACGACGAGCGCGATCCGATGTTTTACGGCGACGGCGTCCGACGGACAGCGGCGATTTACCTGGGCGACGCTTCGCCGCGCGATCCGCTCGCTTCGCCGATTTACGCCGATCTTTCAAACCTGCCGCCGCTGTTGATTTACGTCAGCGATACTGAAGTCTTGCTGGACGATTCAACGCGGCTGGCCGAACGCGCAAGGCAATGCGGCGTGAGCGTTGACCTGCGCGTGTGGGGCGATCTGCCGCACGTCTGGCCGATCTTCGTCGCGTTCAAATTACCGGAATCGTTTCAGGCGCTCGATGAAATCGCGCAGTTCATTAACGCGGTGGGACAATTCGGCAAATTGCCACACCCAACGCCTTACATTTTGGAGAGGACAAATTGATGAAGCATCTTGTCAGTCATCGCAAACCGCTCTTGATTATCATTTCTCTTACCCTGGTCTGCGGGGCGCTGGGTTTCGCCGCCGCTCAGAAAAAGTCAGCGCCCGCTACTCCCGACGATCCATTGATCGCCGGATTCAAGAAATCCTACCCGGCTTCCGTCTCCGACGCGGTTGAGTTGGTGACCGGCAAGAACGGGACGATGTTGCACGACATGAAACTGGTCAACGGAACGCCGATTGTCGGGCGCGCAGTCACTTCGCTGGTGAAGCCCGCGCCGCCCGAACAAGCCACGCCCGCGCTTTCGACCAAACATTCGGTCGAGATGATTGACAATGCGAAGCCCGGCGAAATCGGCGTGATCGTGATGGAAGGCACGCTGGAGATCGCCGCGATGGGCAATCTGATGGCGACGGCGGCCAAAGTGCGCGGGATGGCGGGCGTGGTGCTCGACGGCGCGATCCGCGACGTGTGGGACATTCGCCGGATGGGGCTGACGGTTTACGCGCGTTCGGTTTCGCCCAGAACCGCCGTCGGGCATTACGCGACTGTGGCCAGAAACGTCCCGGTCGAATGCGGCGGCGTGACGGTGCGCCCCGGCGACATCATCGTGGCCGATGAAGACGGCGTCGTAGTCGTGCCGCAGGAACGAGCCGAAGAAGTTTTGAAAAAGGCCAAAGAGATTGACGACCGCGAGCGCGGCATGTTCCCATTCATCCGCCTGCACAAATCGCTGCAGAAGGCGATTGAGGCGTTCAACAGGATTTGAAGCGGCGGCGGCAAGAATGTTTTTGACTTAGCCAGGAGGTTAGTTTACTTTTCAGGCTATGATTAAAGTCAACGTTCACGAAGCGAAAACCAACCTCTCGCGCCTGCTGCTGAGGGTAGCCGCTGGTGAAGACGTCGTAATCTCCAAGTCAGGCAGGCCCGTCGCGCGAATCGTAGCGTTCTCGGAATCTCACAAGCCGAGGCCGCTGGGTCTGGACGAAGGACTTTTCGACGTTCCTGAGGATTTCAATGCCCCTTTGCCGGAAGATTTGCTGGCGGCCTTTGAAGGTCGCGTCCTTAAAAATCGGAAGCGATGAGAATATTGCTCGACACCGAGTGCTGGCTGTGGAGTCTGGCCGCCCCCGAACGTTTGAACGAGGGCGCGCGGGGGTTGATCGTAGACCCCGCCAACGAGTTGTATCTTTCCGCCGCCAGTTCGTGGGAGATCGCCATCAAATATGGCATAGGTAAATTGCCTTTGCCGGAACCGCCTGAAACTTACGTTCCGAGCCGGATGCTCGCGCAAGGCGTTCAATCGTTGCCCATCGAGCACACGCATGCGCTCGGAGTCGCAAATCTTCCGGAACATCACCGCGACCCTTTCGACCGATTATTGATTTCACAGGCGCAAGTCGAGGGGCTGTCGCTGTTGACGGCGGACCGAATCATACGCAAGTACAAGGTCGCGGTGATCTGGGCGGATCGCCGCCGGCCTCGCAATTCGTAATCCTGGCTTCAGCAGGCTTGAAAATTAACCACCTCAACGATTACTTAGCAATGGACGAAAAAACTCCTCAAACTCGAAGCGGACACCTCGTAGTCACCATCGGCGCCGGCCCCGCCGGAATTTATGGCGTGCGCAAACTGGCCGAAGCCGGTCACGAAGTCGTCATCATCAACCGCGACATCAAACCCGGCGGCCTGGTCGAATACGGCATCTACTGGAACAAGCACAAGCTCAAGGAAGGTGTGCGGATGCAGTTCCGCAAGATCCTCTCCGATCCGCGAGTGCATTACTTCGGCCACATCAAGGTCGGACTTCAAGCCGACCTGACGCTCGATGTGTTGCGCGAAATCCTGAACCCGTCGGCCGTCGTTGTGGCTTGCGGCGCTCAGGGCACGAAGGCGCTGGGCATTCCCGGCGATACCGCGACGGGCGTTTACCACGCAAAGGATCTGGTCTACCACTTCAACGGATTGCCGCCGTTCAGCCAGACCGATTTCAAGATCGGTCGCCGCGTGGCGATCATCGGCGTCGGCAACGTGATGGTTGACATCGCGCACTGGCTGGTTCACGAGAAGAAAGTCGAAGAAGTGATCGCAGTCGCGCGCCGAGGCCCGGCTCAACGCGCCTACACCGACGTCGAGATTCAAGCCGTCGCAGCAAACATTGACACCGCCGCGCTCGGCGCAGAGCTTGAGCGCGTTCGCCCGAAACTCGAAGCCGTCGGCGAAGACCTCGAAACGAACTACAAGGATTTGACCAAACATATCGGCGTGAAAGCGAAAGAAGGCGAAAGTCCGACGCGGATGCAATTCAGGTTCTTGAGCGCGCCGATTGAAGTCGTGTGCGACGAAAGCGGAAGGCTGTGCGCGTTGCGCGTCGAAAACACTGAACTGGTCAGGCGCGGCGAATCGCTTTCGGCCAAAGGCACAGGGACGTTTCACGACATCGAATGCGACACGGTGGTCTTCGCCATCGGTGACCGCGTTGACGAAACGCTCGGCCTGCCTTGCAGCGGCGTCGAATATATCAAGAACCCGAATCCCGATCCCGCGAACCCCGGCGATGAGGCGTATCAAGTCTTCGATCCAGAAACCGGCAAGGTCTGCGAAGGGCTGTTCGTCATCGGCTGGTCGCGGCAGGCCTCGGACGGCGTGGTCGGACGCGCCAAGCAGGACGGCGAGCGCGGGATGGCGGTGGTCAACCGCTATCTGGAAAAACTCCCGCCCGGATCGTCCGAGAATCTGAACGATAAGCTCGCCGCGCTACATCAGTTTTTGCAATCGCGCGGCGTGCGATGCGTTGATTATTCCGGCGTACAGAAACTCGAAACCGTTGAGAAGCGGGAGTCACAGAGCCGCGGAGTCGAATTCTTCAAATATTTTACCGATGATGAAATGCTGGCGGCGATCAACAACGCCGGCGATTAAACCGCTTTGGTAACGCAAGTGACAATCTCATAATCGGCGTTCCCCTTGAATCGCTTTTCCTGTGAGCGCCTGTTAAATCACACCTGCGCCGACCACCACATCTCCAAAGGTGTTGACGATTTAACCATCCTCAGCTTAGACTGCGTTCACTTCGCTAGCTTGCTGTACTTAAACCACTGATAAATTGGATTGATTAAGCCTGCAATCAGACAGGGCGTTAGATTACCCAGTTTCCGCCTCGTCTCGGCGGCTGGGTGTGGCTGACGTTTCCATCCCGGAAGCGTCAACAATCACTGTTCGATTCACACTCTCAAAATATCGCTCAACGAGGTATGACATTGCAGTTCGCTGCGCTCAAATCATATCCAATGAGCCAAACCCTGTTGAAGGAGATCATCATGCAACAAATGAATTCCAAGCTGGCGCTATCGGCAAAGGCTTTGGGAGCGTTGCTCGCTGTGCTTTTGACTGCGTGCCTGGCGCCCGGTCTGGCCAACGCGCAGACGCTTTACGGCAGTATTGTAGGTAGTGTGACCGACCCACAAGGAGCGGCCCTGCCGGGCGTGTCGGTCACGATTACGAACACTGGCACCGGATTAAAGTTGGATACGACCACCGACGATACCGGGGCCTATATATTCCGCAACCTGCTACCGGGTACTTATGACATGGCCTTGTCGCTCAAAGGCTTTAAGGAAATGCAGCAGGCAGGCGTCATCGTAACGGCCGGCAACCCGAAGCGCGTGGACACCACGCTGCAAATCGGCGCGGCGCAGGAAACGGTCACAGTGACCGCCGACGCCGCTACATTGAAAACGGAAAAGGCCGACCTCAACACCGAAATCAATTCCAAACAAGTGATTTCGCTGCCGCTGAACCAGTACCGCAACTATCAATCGCTGCTCAATCTGGTGCCGGGCGCGACGCCCACGCAGTTCCAGAACGCCGAGATTGACACGCCGGGCCGCTCTTTGCGCACCTGGGTCAACGGCACGCAGCCGAACAGCAACACCACGCGCGTTGACGGCGCCGTGTCGGTGAACGTCTGGCTGCCGCACCACGCCGGATATATCCAGCCGGCAGAGACCATCGAAACGGTCAACATCGCCACCAACAACTTCGACGCCGACACCGGCATGGCCGGCGGCGCGGCGCAGACCGTCGTGACCAAATCGGGCACCAACCAGTTTCACGGTTCCGGTTTCTGGTTCTACAACGGCGACAAGCTGAACGCCAACAGCTTCTTCAACAATGCGAACGCGCTGTCGAAAACGCCGCTGAACCGGCAGACTTACGGCGGCACGCTCGGCGGCCCGATCAAGAAAGACAAGCTCTTCTTTTTCGTGTCCTACGAAAACTTCCGCGACCGGCGCACCTCAAACGTCACATACGTCGTTCCGACCGACAAAATGCGTCTCGGCGATTTCAGTGAAGTAGCCGCGGCCTACAACACCGCGAGTAATCCCACCCGGTTCCAACTCTACGATCCAAGCACCGGCGGCGCCGGAGGTGTGGGACGGACTCAGTTCTCGAACTTTGCGATTCCAGCTGCACAGATCAGCCCGATTGCAAAGGCGATCATGAACTATTATCCAAAGGTCAATTCGAGCAGGGACCTGAACTCGAACTTCCTACTCGACGATTATGTACAACAGCGCACGGTCAAAGTGGATCGCGGCAATTATGACGGGAAATTGACCTGGCAGCGCACGAGAGATCATTCAATCTGGGGCAAGTTCTCCACGTTGCGAGCCAACGTGGTGGACAACTTCAATCTGGGCTTCGACGAAGGCAGCCTGGGCGACACGAAAGTTTATGTCGTCAGCGTCGGCCATACCTGGACGCTCAGCCCGACACTGCTGCTCGACGGCAACTTCGGGTATAACCGCCAGGATCAGACGGTGACCGGGCCGGATTACGGCAAGAATCTCGGTCTCGATCTCGGCATTCCCGGCGTGAACGATCCCAAGGACATCCGCGCCAGCGGCCTGCCCACCTTTGAGAATGGCTACACCATCGGCACGACGCCGAGTTGGATGCCGCTGTTCCGCAAGGAAATCAACTACAGCTTCAGCAGCGCGATCACGAAGGTTTTCGCCAAGCACGAGATGCGAGTCGGATTTGATCTCGTCAAACTGGAACTGAATCACCGTCAGGCGGAGTTCGGCAACTACGGCCTGAAGGGCGGGTTCAGCTTCAGCGGGAACACAACCGGCGCGCCCGGTTACGCCGCGCTGGCGTGGAACCAGTTTGCGGGCTTCCTGCTGGGTCTTCCCAGCTTCTTCTCCAAGGACGTGCAAACCGAGGACATGACGGGTCGTGAGTGGCAGACGGCATATTACGTGCGCGACCGTTGGCGCGTGACGCCGAACCTGACGCTCAACCTGGGACTGCGGCTTGAAAATTACCCGCTGATGCACCGCGCCAACAGCGGCGTCGAGCGGCTCGACCTCAGCACTTACACCGTGCTGCTGGGCGGGCGCGGCAATGTGCCGGACGACGTGGATCTCAAGCTCCAGAAGTGGTACCTCGCGCCGCGCCTGGGAGCGGCCTATCGCCTGGGCGAAAAGTCGGTGATCAGAGCCGGTTATGGTCGCACCATCAACCCGCTGCCCTGGTCGCGCCCGCTGCGCGGCTAGTTCCCGTATGACATTACCTTCAGCAACAGCGCTGAACAATTCTTCTCGGTGACGACCCTGGCGCAGGGTATTCCGACCGTGCCGGTCCCGGACTTCAGTTCCGGCCGTGTGACGCTGCCGCGCGGTGTCTTCATGCGGACGCCGAACTTCAACACCGAGGCCTTCCCTGGCTCAGGCAAAGGTCTGGACAGGGCCGTCATTCAGCAGTGGAACCTCACGTTCGAACACAAGCTGCCGTGGGACATCATTGTTGAGACGGGCTATGTTGGCACCCGCACAGACGGCGGTTACGCCGATTTGAACATCAACTATGGCGAACCAGGCGGCGGCAATTCTTCGCTCAAATACTTCGCCCTGGCTGGCACCAGCGGCATCAACGACTGGGGCTCGCGCACCAGGGCGCGCTACCACGCGCTGCAGGTCGCAATCAACCGTCCCTTCAGCAAGGGGCTGATGTTGAAAGGCGCCTACACACTGAGCAAGGCGAAGGACATGGCCGATGAAGACGGCTGGACCGGCCTGACCTGGAATCATCCGCTGAAGTTCGAAGACAACTTCGCGCTTGGGGGATTTGACCGGACGCACATCTTCCAGATGGGCTTCGTTTACGATCTGCCCATTCTTCGAGGCCGTAACGATCTGGCTGGCACGGCGCTCGGCGGATGGCAGCTCAATGGCATCTGGGCCTGGTATTCCGGCACTCCGTTCTCAATTGGCGGATCGAACACCGCTCTGAATTGCCCAGGCTGCGGCTCGATTTTAATTAACGTCAATGGCGACCCCTCAGCTTCCGGCAAGGTGGGGTCGGGCACGACGACGACGTGGTACGACAAGAGCCTCTTCTCGCAGCCGACCGGCATCGGGAAGGAAGGCTTCGGCACGTCAGCTCGCAACCAGTTCCGCCGTCCGCGGGTCTGGAACCTTGATCTCTCGCTCTTCAAGCAGTTCCGGATCAAGGAGCGATTCCAGCCGGAGTTCCGGTTCGAGGCGGTCAACATCTTCAACCATACGAACTGGGGCGCGCCGGTGACGAGTTTCACGGCGCCCAACTTCCTGCAGTTCACACCAAGCAGCGCCGAGAGCGGCACCAACAGTCCGGGTGCGCGACGCATACAGCTAGGCGTGCGCGTGCAGTTTTAACCGGACGTCGGAACTAAAGCTTTAGTCCGATAAAACTAAAGTGGGCGGCGAGTGATCCTCGCCGCCCGCTTTTTTGTTTGCCCAATCCTCAAACGCTTGTTGCGAACATAGCAAAGTCCGCCGGCAATCGGTAAAATCCGCTCAAATCAACAACTCCGAGGAAGAATTTATGACTACGCAAACGGCTACCTATACAGAATTGATCGAGCATCTGACGCCCGAAGCTACGCTGACTCTGCGCGGCGTCAGTTGGGAAACATACGAGGATTTGCTTGAAGCGGTCGGCGAGGCTCCAGCGCTGCGAATCAGCTACGACGAAGGAGTAATGCAAATCATGACCATCTCGTTTGAACACGAATTCTTTGCCGAGTGCATCAGCAGGCTGGTAGACCGGCTGAGTTCAATCCGCCGGATCAAAATCATCTTTTTTGGTCGAGCGACGATGAAAAAACAGCAGAAGCTCAAAGGCGCCGAGCCGGACGCCTGTTTCTACGTCAAGAACGCCGCGAGGATCGGCAATAAGATTCGCATTGATTTAAACAACGATCCTCCGCCGGACATCGTGGTTGAAACGGATATTTATCACGATTCGCAACCCAAGTTTCCGATTTACGCCGCGCTCGGCGTGCCTGAGGTTTGGAAATTCGATGGGAAGGTTTTGACGATTCACAGGCTGGATGGCGAACAATACGTCGAGGAGCAGAGGAGCGGGCAATTACCGATTCTCAGCGGCGAAATCCTTACTCGCCTTCTCGCCCGCGCGCAAAGCGTAGATCAGGATGAAGCGCTGCGCGAGTTTGAAGATTGGCTGCGCGAACAGGCGTAAGCAAAAAAATGAGGAGGCAAACAACGCCTCCTCAAATACGGGTCCGAAAACATTCGGACACCTCACCCTGAACACCAAACACACAAATGAAAATCTTGAACTCTCGCGCAAAGCTCGCAGCCAACCGACCGGATAACGCTTTCACTTCTGATCGAGCTTGATCCTGATCTTTTGCTCGGCGCGGTCGCGCACAATCACA
>WBZO01004386.1_pt1 | contig 15313 bp, 28 predicted proteins | sample 5204261 | NCBI WGS metagenome assembly WBZO01 (sample SAMN12412400, study PRJNA552823) | activated sludge metagenome | isolation source: activated sludge from anammox sidestream of wastewater treatment plant... | place: USA: North Carolina | collected 2017-09 | reverse complement strand
GTACGAGTCGTTGCAGCGAACCAAGCGCACGCGTCGACCAACCAACGTCGGAGACAGCTTCTTTACCATCGTACTCCCGGCAGGATTCGAACCTGCGTAGACTGGTTTAGGAAACCAGCGCCTGATCCTCTAGACTACGGGAGCAAAAGCGGGACGCCTGAGGCGTCCCCTTTAAGTATGGGCCTCGCGGCCCGCGTTCTCAGCCTTCCGTGCCGGTCGACTCGGTCGCCGTCTCGGGCGCTTCCTCTTCCTCGTCGCTGTCGCTCGAAGTGTCGAGGATGTTGACGCCCATGTCCTCGGCGTTCGCCGGCTCGAGGAGCTCGACGTCGCTGGTGAAGACGTACGCCTTCGTGTCGAAGCCGGGAACCACGACGAACGCGCGGATTCGGCGGACGAGATCGACGACGCCGACCTGGCCGATGAACTTGCGAGCGTTGCAGTTCTTGATGAGGACCTTATCACCGACGTTGAGGGTCTGACCCTCGGTCGCCTTGAGCTCCGCCGTCGCGCGGATGCCGCGCGTCCTGCGCTCGAACTCGACGTACGCGAGAGCCGAGGTGAGCTCGACGTCGCTGAAGGTCGTGAGGACCGACTGGAGGTTCGTCAGGTTCTCGGTCGCCTCCGGGAGAGCCGCCGTGAGACGCTCGATCTTGCGCTGCCAGGCCGGCGCCTTGTTGGCCCGCTCGGCCGCCTTCGCCGCCTTCGCGGCCTCGCGCTCCGCCTTCTTGATGGCGCGCTTCGCATCGAGCTCGGACTTCTTGGCCGCGCGCTCCTGGTCACGAGCCGCCTTCTTCTCGGCGCGTTCCGCGTCCTTGGCCGCCTTCGCCGCCGCCTTCTCGGCGTCGAGCTCCTGGTTCTTCGAGGCCTTCTCGGCCGAGACGAGCGCCTTGCGCTGCGCCTTCTCCGCATCCGCCTTGGCCTTCTGGGCCTTGACCATCTCGGCGACCTTGGCGAGCTTCTCGGGGGTGATGTTGGACTTGCTCATGATGTTTTTCTTCTTTCTTGGAGCCTGTTGGATGTCTTGGGGTTGGTTGCCCGTCGTAGTATAGTTATACCACGTGGCGGGTCGGATTACACGGTCTCCGTGATCTTGCGGGGACGACCGAGGGAGCCGCGGCGAACGTCGGCGCGAACCCGGACGATGTCGAGGGCGGCGGCGGGGATCTCGCCGTCGAAGTGAGCGCGAACCTGCGTACGGGCCTTGGTGACCTCGGCGCGGTTCGGGAAGTGCTGCCCGTCCCACACGCTACCGCTGAACGTCATCCCCTTGAGATTGGTGAGGAACTCACCCGTGAGGCTGTTCTGGACCATGTAGACGACGTTCTGGGCGGTGAGGATGCTCATGATGTGTTCTCTTTCTTTTGGTTGGTAGGTCCCGGCTCCGTGCCGCAACCTCGAATATGTTTATATCTTATCACGGCTCGTGGTTGATTACACGAACCCAGAAACTTTTTTCGTTATCCCAAGCGAGATAGGAGGCGGTTGAATCGATTCCCGAGGCTGATCGACTCGTCGTTGAGTTCCTCGAACGAGTCACCGTGGTGACCTTTGGAGTTCAATTCGTCGTGGACGTTGGTGAGGCTGCCCAGGGTCTTGAAAAGGTCCTGGAGGGTGTCCTGGTGACCCGGGTAGGCCTTGGTGGCCACCTTGCGGCAGTGGTCGATGTACTCCTCGACGTAGGTCTTTTCGTTGGCCGCCACATCCAGGAGGTAGTCCCGGCAGGCTCCCCAGTCCGGGAACTGGCTCTGGATCAGCTTCCGCTGCTCCCTCGATGCCCGCTCGGAGGTCGCGCTGGCAATGAGGAGGTTCAGGTCCTCCGTGGAGAGGGCCTTCAGATTCACTTCCGTCCTGATTGCCACCATGAATCCATCTTATCATGGACGAGTCGCCATTACACGAACTTTAGCTGAAAGGGACTTTCATTAGGCTCCGTACGTGTGTATAAGGAGGGCTACTGAAAGTCACTTTCAGGAGGACTTGTGTGTATTCGTCGGCGACCCGTGATAGAATGGATTCATGGTGGCAAGGATGGCAAATCAAAACTCGGTCCAGTTCTTCCGCGCCGGCGTTGGCGTCACGTGGGTCTCATCTCGCGGCCGCAGGTCCGGGGTGACCTACACGGGGGTCGTCAAGGACGGTCCCAAGGGCAAGCACAGCTACTACGAGGTGTCCACGCCGCAGGGCCAGTTCAAGGTCCCGGCCGCGATGCTCAAACCGGCCAAGGTCCAGAAGAAGCAGGCCGAAGCCTTGGCCGAGCAAGGTCAGAAGTTCGACGACCGTCGCGACGCCAACCGCGAGAAGCGCGACGAGCGCACGATCAAGGACTGTCAGATCTCCATGGACGTCCACAAGTTTGCTCGCGGGATGCTCGTCATCAACCGCGGGGTCCCGGGCTGGCCCAAGGTCCTCGTGCTCGACGTCGACTACGCCAAGGGCAAGGTCATGGTCGAGTCGTCGACGAAACGTCTGGGCGAGATGGCCTCGCTCTACGGCATCTCCCTCCGGCGCAACACGCGCGATTCCAAGTGGGTCTACGCCAACCGCCTGGTGCCGGCCTGATGGCGGTCAAGATCCAGCTCACCCGAGAGCAGGCCCTGGCGAAAGCCATCCTCTCCAAGCTCCACGATCGCAACGAATTCCGCGACCTTCTCAACGGCGTGACGGGAGAGATCCTGGGAGCCGCCGAGGAACTGCGCGGGACGACGTCCACTTCAACGACGCTCTTCACCCGGACGTCTACAACGAGATCAGCGACGCCGTCACCAAGGCAGTCGAGCTGGTAGTCGAAAACTGGGACATCGAGTTGTAATCGTCAGCGAGTCCTGATAATATCTTCTTATGGCCGCCGGCAACCAAAAGTTGCCGGCTTGAGCCGTTGGAGGCACTGGATGGAAACCCTCAAACTTCGCAACGGGCACCCGACGAAGCGCGCGCTCATCTGCTACGTTCTGATGAAGAACGGGCCGATGACCCGAATTCCCCTCATGAAGGCGGTGCACGCCCTCGAGGCTTCGAAGCTCGCCTTCCAGCCGACCAGCAACATCTGCTACTTCCTGCGGGATCGCTACGACAACCCGTACATCCGCAACGAATCGTCGCAGTCCGTCCTCAAGGATCAGGGGCCCGAGCGACCGGCCCTGGTCTACCGGGTGGGCTGCCAGAAGCGGTTCCACGTCTACGATCTGACTCCCGCGGGCCGCCTGCTGGCCCTCCAGGCTCAGGAGCACTACGGCTTCTGAAAGTCACTTTCAACAACGAAAAAGTGTAATCCAGCGTCTACTGGGTTAAGATTATCTGACTGGTGGAGGAACACAGAACATGGGAATGAAACTCGAAGGCATCGATCTCCGGAATCTCGAGCAGGGCACCAACATCCTCGAACTCGAGGTACCCGCTCAGCTCGACGTCCAGCACGAGACCGGCATGTCGTTCATCGACGACGTCTTCTCGGGCGGCATGACGCCCAGCACGGCTGCACTGTTTACCGGCACCCCGGGCGCCGGCAAGACGACGATGATGCTGCAACTCGCCGATTCCCTGACGGGTAAGGGTCACATCTGCCTCTTCAACACGGCCGAGGAGTCCCTCCTCCAGGTCCGTAAGGTGGTCCGGCGTCTCGGTCTCAAGAACGGCTTCGTCTGCGGCCAGGATCGGCTTCTGCCCGATGCCCTGAAGCATGCAACGTATCTCCGCAAGAAGAACCCGAAGAAGCAGCTTTTCATGATGTTCGATTCGCTCGCCACCCTCGACGACGGCAAGTACACCAACGGCCACGTCAACTCCAACACGGCGGTTCGCTGCGCCGAGGAGATCGCCGGGTACTGCAAGAATCCCCAGAACGGCTACCCGATCGCCTGGATCATCGGCCACGTCAACAAGGACGGCGAGTTCGCCGGCAAGCAGACGATCAAGCACGCTCTCGACGTCCACTGCCACCTCTTCGTCGATATGATGAAGAGCTCCCAGACCTACGGCGAGCGCATCTACGAGGTCCAGAAGAACCGCTTCGGTTGCGCCGGCCTGGCGTACATCCTCGACCTCGGTGCCAAGGGCTTCAAGGAGAAGGGTTCGATCTTCGATCCTTCTACCAACTCCAAGTAACTCCCTGCAACGAAAGGACGCCCGGGCGCAAGCCCGGGCGCTTCCTGCATGAAGCAACTGAATCTTGACGATTACGGCAACGGACGCTTTGCCGAGGAGGAGCTCACTCAGCTCATCTCCTGGTACAAGGGGAAGAAGATCAACCCCAAGCGGTACCGCCAGCGCTTCAACCTCTTCGGCGGTTACGGCGAGAAGTCGCCCTACGTCTTCGTCGAGCGTCTCAAAGACTGGCGCCGATGGGAGCGGCTCTACCACAAAACGGGGAAAGCCTACAGCGCCTCGTCCAAGGCTTACTGGGACTACCTCCGCGGTCTTTGGAAGAAGACCAAGAAGGAGATGGGTGCCCCGGGCAAGAACCTCCAGGGAGTACTCCTGCAGGAATTACCTGCACCGAATCAGAGCAAAAAGAAGAAGGTCTCCCCTTACCTGCTGGTCATCGAACAGTGCCGCTCGGGCTACGACAACTCTCCCGATGCCATTTCGACGACCCACCGCGATCGTAAGGAACTCAGGGGCGAGGACGCCCGCTTCTACTGGGGTTTCATGGGCTCCGAAGAGGAGGAGATCGCCAGCGCTTTGCGGCGCCGAAACGATGTATGCCAGAAGCGCTTCCAGATGGCTCAGAGCGCCTTTCACGAGGCCGTGAAGATCCGGTTGGCCGGCTGGTGGAAACATCAGGCCGAGGAAGCTGGTGAAAGCCAGTGGGGTTATCGCTATAGCCAACGGAAGGTCTTTACCGCCATCGAGAACGACGGTCGCAGCTACGGCTGGGTCTCCGGTATGGGAGGCCAGGGCGATCTGGTCTGGTCGCCGGACGAGCCACCAATCTTTTTCAAGTGATGTGTGTAATCTCCTGTCGCTGATGATAGGATAGATCTACAAGGAGAGCTCATGCCCCATCCGATTCGCACCAAGGATGACTTCGAGAGGTTCGTCGTCGACGTTCTTCGTCAGAACCCGTTCCTCGCTATGATCTCGCGGTACATCCGCAAGATCCCCTCAGACAAGGTGCCGACGGCCGGCGTCTCGTACGACAAGAAGACGGACGACGTCGTCATGTACTACAACCTCGACTTCCTGTCCGGCTTGGACTGGGACGAGGCGGTGGGTACCTTCCACCACGAGCTCTACCACGTCATCTGGGACCACATCGCGGGTCGCCGGCGCGATCCTCACCTGCCGTGGAACATCGGCACCGACCTCTCCATCAACTCCATCATCACCAAGGACAACAAGGGCAAGCTCCCCAAGGGTGTCTTCATCCCGGGCGTCCGACCGAAGTTCGGTGAGGGTGGCAAGGTCAAGGCCCGTCGCCTCGTCGACGATGGCAACGGCGGCCAGAAGATCGAGGAGTACGAGCGCGAGCTCACCAAGGAAGAGAAGGGGATGAACGACTCCTTCGCCGACATGATCGAAAAGATGCCGCACTCCAAGGCGAGTGAATGGTACTTCGATCGCATCGCCGAGTGGAGCCAGAAGAATCAGCCTGAGGGTGACGGCGAGGGCATGTACTCCTTCGACGACCACGACGGCTGGGGAGACGTCCCGGAGGACCAGAAGGACCTCGTCTCGGGCAAGATCCGCTCCATCGTAGAGCGCGCCGTCAACCACGCCGACTCGCAGTCGGACGGCTGGGGCAACATTCCTTCGGAGCTTCGTGAGGAGATCCGGCGCTTCATCTCGCGCTCCGTCGACTGGCGTCGAGTGCTTCGTTACTTCGTGGGAACCCTCTGTCGAGGGCACCGGACCCAGACCTTCAAGCGCATCAACAAGCGCTACCCCTACATCCACCCGGGCAGCAAGCGCGGCTACCGCGCGCGCGTCGCCATCTTCATCGACCAGTCGGGCTCGGTGAGCGACGACGCCATCACCAAGATCTTCGCCGCCCTCAACGCCCTGAGCAAGGTGGTCGAGTTCGACGTCTTCCACTTCGACACCGAGGTGGACGAGAAGAGCATGATGACGTGGCGCAAGGGTATGATGCCCAAGCACATGCGCACCCGCTGCGGCGGCACCGACTTCCAGGCCGTGACGGACTACGTCAATGCCCCGAAGAATCGCGGCCGCTGGGACGGCTACATCATCATGACGGACGGCGAGTGTTCCAAGCCGTCGGGCAGCCGCGTCAAGCGCGCCTGGATCATCGTCCCGGGTGAGAAGCTCCTGTTCGAAACCGACGAACTTGTCGTCCAGATGGACGACAGCAAGGACACGACCGGCCGATGAAGAAGCTTAGCTCCGACAACTACCTCAAGCACCTGAAGAAGAACAAATCCCTGGTCAAGAGCACCAATGATCAGACGGTCGTCTACGTCTTCTCGGGTCATCCCTACGACTCGTACATCGGCCGCGAGGACGACGACATCCTCCTGCTCTACTCTCTGTCGACCAACGACTACACCAAGGTCTCGGCCCATCGCCTCGACGACCGCAACCACTCGTACTTCCTCCTCGAGGATGAGGAGGACGCGTTGGCTGACCTCTCCCAGCACGAGGGAGAGACCTACAAGAAGTTCCTCGATCGGATCAAGAAGGTTTTCGGATGAGCGAATGGCAAGTACGAATCGTCCAAGTCGGCAAGATCGGCAAGCATCCCAATGCCGACGCGCTGGACATCACCGACGTCGAAGGGACGCCTGTCATCATGCGCTCCGGGCTCTGGAAGCCGGGAGACCTGGGCGTCTACATCCCCATCGACAGCATCATGCCCGACACTCCGGAGAACGTGGAGATGTTCGGCAAGAAGCGTCGCATCAAGGCCAAGAAGATCCGCAATATCTTCAGCCGCGGCATGCTATACCCGCTTCCCGAAGGTCTGACGGATCCCAAGATCGGCCAGATCGTCCACCTCGAGATGGGCATCACCAAGTACGAGCCGCCCGCCGAGGAGCTCATGTCCAAGGGTCGGCAGGAGCCGGCGCCCCAGCACTTCATCTTCCCGGAGTACACCGACATCGAGGGCCTGAGGAAGTGGAAGGGCGTTTTCGAATCCCACCCGGCCGCTCCTCGGGACGTCGTCATCACCGAGAAGATCCACGGGTCCAACGCACGCTTCTGCCATGACGGCCAGCGGCTCTGGGTCGGATCCCGCACTCAGATCAAGGCCGAGGATCCCAAGACCTGGTGGTGGCGTGTAGCTGCCAACATGGACCTGACCAACAAGCTGTCCAAGTTCCCGTTCATCGTCTTCTACGGCGAAGTCTTCGGCAAGGGAGTCCAGGACTTGAACTACGGGTCCGATATCACCTTCAGGGTCTTCGACACCCTGGACGGCAAGAACGGAACTTACCACGACTGGGACTACACGTGCGAGCTGGCTACCATGGCCGGGTTGCAGACGGTGACCCAGCTCTACCGCGGTCCTTGGGGCGGCTTCGACGCTCACAAGCATCTGGCCGAAGGCAACTCCACTGTCGGCGGTGACCACGTCCGAGAGGGCTTCGTCGTCAAGCCGGCCACCGAGTGCTGGGACCCCCAGCTCGGCCGCGTGATTCTGAAGTTGATTGGTGAAGGTTACGACCTCCGCTGAACATCTGAACATATCTTCTGCTGTTGATACTATCAATAGGTCAAAGGCCACAGAGGCCGCCTAGGAGATACTATCATGGCACGTAAGAGCAAGAGAAGCCGCAGGAGCGAATCCAACCGTAACGCACGAATCCTCAACAAGCCGAACGAGCATGCTATGGTCGGAGGTTACACCTTCACCAAGGGTCGCGATCGAGACGCTCTCAAGGTTTCCGCGCGCACTTCCAGCAACAATTCGACGGAAGTCGTCATCACCCGCTTCGGCGGAGATGAGAGGCTCGTCCTGACCGGCAACGAGGCCCGCACGCTGCAGCGCGCTCTGAACACGCACTACGGCGACGCGTACTGATTCGTCCGCGAGTCGACAAGAAAAAAAAGATCGGGCCCGGTGACGGGCCCGATCTTTTTGGCAGAAAGCATGGTATGATGGTTTTATGAGGACGACAGCCAGGCAGCCAAAGATTCCCCGCGCCCGTGGCAATCCGCAGATTCCCGTCGGGAAAGCCGTCGATGCGCGGACCAAAGCATCGTTCGAAGCTGGCGTTGAGGAGCGAGAGGAGAAGGCGACGTCCTTGGCCGAGGAACGAGACCTCTCCTGGATGGTCGAAGGAGCTCTGGCTTATCTCAAGGAGGATATGGTCGAGGGACCTCCCCCCAATAAGGGGGACGTCGAGACCCTCCAGCCGTATTATTACGGCAATGTCAGGTATCCTAAAGGCACTCCAGTCATCTTCAGTGAGGCCAAGAGGGTCCAGATCGTGCATTCCACGAGAGGACCTATGCGGATCGTCCGGCACATCTGGGTGACACCGGGAGGCGGCAAGTTTAGCATCCCGCTGGACAAGCTGCAAAAGGATTCCGACTTCTAGGTAACCAAAGGTATTACCTTTTTCGGGCGGTCCATGTAATCAACCACGAGTCCTGGTAGAATCTAATAATGATCAGGATCGTCAACGGGCCGCAGGATCTCAAGGGTTTCGATCAGGACCAGCTCTACCGCGTCTACGAGACGCAGACGGAGCAGGCAGGCGAGCTCGTCGCCGTGGCTACCACGGTCGGTGAGGCTCTCGATGCCAAGGAGATGCTGGGCGACCTCCGCGGTTGGAAGCGCACGTACCACATCTCTCCTCCCCGCTCGCAGGCGAACTGAACATGAAGCACAGGTTCGGCGACCAGTACGCCCGTTTCGAGGCCATCAAGACCTACCTCCGCGCCGCGATGGATATCGCCAAGGAGTCGCTCGCGGTCCAGAAGGAAGCCCACGATTCTCCGCTGTCGGATGATGAACTGGGCGAACTCATCGGCGACATCGGCTTCACGCTCACGTCGACCCAAGACCTGATCGATACGATCGCCGGCGAGGCTGCCATCGAGGGCGCCGAGAAGGACACGCTCCTGCCTCCGCCGCTCAACCCGAACTCCCGGCCCACCGAACCCGAACCCTTCAAGCCCGGCGGTCTCGTCGAGATCGACCCGCCTTTCGAGGACCTCCGCTCATGAAGATCAAGACGGCAATCACGTGGGGCGTTTTCCTCCAGAGCGACGGCTCGCTCCTGGACACGGCCAAGTCTCGCATCGGCGCCGAGTCGAAGCGCCGCAAGTACGCGAAGGGCATGCCCAAGGGCTACTGTTTCGTCGACAAGATGATCGTTCCTTGATCCTGTGTAATCGGGGACCCCAAGGACTATAATAAAGACATCAACGGCCGGCAAGGATGCCGCCTAGGAGATCCAAAGCATGTCATCCAACGTCATGAACTTCACCACGTTTCTCGAGTGCGCCAAGGCCATGCCCCCGGACATCTCGATTCTCGGACGCGGTGACCACGGCATCGGCAAGAGCCAACTGGTCTTCCAGCTCGGACAGCACTTCGGTCTCAAGGTGCTCGACAAGCGTCTCTCGCAGATGAGCGAAGGCGACATGGTCGGTCTCCCCAAGGTCGAGGGCGGCGTCACCAAGTTCCTTCCCCCGGACTGGTACGAGGAGGCCTGCCGCGAGCCGCGGCTCATCTTCTTCGACGAGCTCAACCGCGCGACTCCCGAGGTCATGCAGTGCGCCTTCCAGGTCTGCCTGGACCGCGTCCACCTCTCAGGCCTCAAGCTGCATCCGCAGACCCGCATCTTCGCCTGCGTCAACTCGGCGCAGAACTACCAGATCAACGAGATGGACCCGGCTCTTCTCGACCGCTTCTGGACCGTCGACCTCAAGCCGACGCCGGAGGAGTGGCTCGAGAACTTCGCCAAGCCCAACCTCCACCAGTACGTCTACGGGTTCATCAAGGCGAACAACCGCTTCCTCGACCCGAACCCGAAGGCCGACACCACGGCCGTCGAGCCCTCGCGGCGTTCCTGGGAGCGCACCAACCACGCTCTCATGGCCAACGACCTGATGGACAAGCCCGACGCGTCGGCGTTCTTCAACCTCTGCCGCGGCTTCGTCGGCAACGAGGCCTCCGTCGCCTTCACGAACTACGTGAAGAACCTCGACAAGCAGATCACGGCCAAGGACATCCTCGACAACTTCCCGAAGTTCAAGAAGAAGATCGAGGGCCTCGGCCAGGAGAAGTGGAACATCTGCATCGACAAGCTCAAGGAGCACGTCGCCAAGCACGGTCTCCAGGAGTCGCAGTCGGACAACCTCTCCAAGTTCTCCGACATCCTGCCCGATGAGCTCATCGTCGTCCTCTGGGGTTCGCTCTCGACCCCCGGCATGGAGAAGATGGACCAGGTCCGAGTGGCGCACAAGGCCCTCGTCAAGCACATCCTCCGCATCTTCAAGGACAACCCGGATGCGATGAAGAAGGGCGGCGCCAAGTAAGGTCAACGTGCCTCGCAGGAACGGTCGAACGACGGCGGCTCGTATCACTACGGTAGTCAACTGGCTAGAACGTAGAGGGTATACCGTCGTCTTCGAGCGGGGCCTGGAAAGTCAGATCCACCCGAAGAAACCCAAGTTCGAGGAGAACAAGGAGCATCGACGGGAGGTCTGGATAGACTCGGCTCCCTCCAAGGAGTGCCAACTACACACGCTTCTTCACGAGGCGGGTCACTACATCGTGGAGTCCCGCAAGAACTACCTGGAGAAGTACTCCCACGGCTATCCGGTCGTGGGCACGGCCAAAGCCAAGACCGTGATGCACTGGGTGCATCTCATAGGCGAGGAGTTCGAAGCCTGGGAAGAAGGCCTGAAGCTGGCCCGACGTCTCGGGATTCCCATCCGCAAGGCAGTCTACGAGAGGCACCGCTGTCCGGCTCTGATGAGCTACTTTCGCAAGGCGATCCAGAAAAAAGACGGTGGCATACCGACAGCAGCAGAAGTAAGGAGCCCTCCCGTGGTAGAGTTGTACTGGTTGGACGACATGCGTCCCGCCCCTGAGGGTTGGATCTGGATCCACGATGCAGAAGAAGCCGTGCGGCTCCTGGAGTTGCACGCCCAAACCGGCCAGTCGGGTCACACCGTCTGGTCCTTCGATCACGACCTAGGAGACGAAACCAAACCGACTGGTTACGATGTGGCTCAGTGGATCGAAGAACGGGCTCATACCGATCCCAACTACGATCCGCCGAGGATCCTCATCCACACAGCTAATCCCGTCGGCAGGGAGAACCTGAGGAGATGTGCCGATTCAGTCAAGAGGGCGGTGCTAGCACGATCCTAGCTCCGTCCGAGGGTATCGATGGGAGGGCCAGAGGCCCGCCTGTCGACCGGTAGGTCAGCTCTACCTTTCTACTATTTGGCCGCCCATGAGCAGCGACGCTCCGGTCTTGATTATGTCTAGGTGAATGAGGGGACGTGGGCTTTCCTCTAGTAACCGCTTTTCTACCCAGCATGGATATCAAGGCAGCCGCGTTGATTTGGGCAGAGATGGTTTCGGCGGGTGTCGTACCCCTGAACCAGGAGATGATCTCGATGGCCAAGCAGGCCCAGATCGAGAAGATCGTCTCGAACCTCTCGGAGGACGACAAGCGTCGCCTGAAGAGGAAGTTTCGCAAGCTGTGGCGCAAGCTCCGTTACAGGAACGGGAGACGCGTCACGTACCGCAATCGGCTGCGTGAGGGTGAGCCCACCGCCAGCCAGATGAGGCGGCGTAAGCAGGCCGTCTTCCAGAAGTTCTATCGCGAGGCGCTGGACGCGATCAAAAAGGTCGACCCAACCTACGGCGCATATCCTTGGTGAGCCGCGGCAGGTCATCGGCCAGCTCCTCGTAGACTCGCCATTCCTTGTTGGTCATGCGCCAGCAGGCGTAATAGCTCAGGCGTCCCAGGTCGATGACGAGCTCCTTGGTCTCGAAGCTCTCAGGAGCGAAGGACATCCCCCACACGACCCAATCACCGATGCGTTGGAACTTCTGGAATTCTCCTGTCGTCCGCGCCTCGGCGAAGGCCAGCACGATCGACTCCCTAGACATGTCGTCCCGGGCCGATCTCATCGATGAGAAGAGAGAGACCAAGTACGCTCTCGCGTCCGGGGAGGCCTCGACCCCTTCCAGGTGCCTGCAGAACCAATCCTCCAACCTCGTGAACCGTTCCATGGACCATAATTAGGCCCCCAGAATGCCTCCAGAATAATCCGTACCCGACGGATGGTGGTTCCCCTGGACCTAAGGAAAAGCCCTCTGAGTGTCACTGGTACCGTGTAACCAAAGGTAATACCTTTCTGTAGGTATTAACCTAAGGCTGTGTATTGCTCGTGCCCTTATGGTAGAATGGTATCATGGTGGACAACAACGGTACGACGAAGGAAATCGAATTCCCCCTCGCCGGTTTCACGGGCGGCAAGTGCGGCCGCGTGACCGACATCTCCAAGCGGGTCCTGAGCAATCGGGATGCCTGCCTGCTCCTGCTGGCGGCCAACGGTCCCATCTGCAGCTCGACGGTCCTCAAGGCTCTCCTGCGCGCCTGGCGCCCGCTCGAAGGCGTCACTTACCACTACAATCGAAACGGTAAGGACTGGCAGGATCGGTCTGGGCGTCACGAGCTCAACTTCGGCTACCTCTTCAACGGCTTCTACGGCCACACCTGCGGCAACATCGAGGGTCGACCCTACAAGCCGTACGCGTATGACGCTCCCCGCACCAAGGCGGCCTACTTCTGGTCGACCAAGCGGAACGAGTACAAGATCTCCAACGCGGGCTACAAGCGCCTGGCCTGGCTGCTCCAGCAGCTGCAGGATCACAACTGCGTCCCAGAGTCCCTCAAGGACTTCGTCAACCCCCTCTGGTCGGCCGAGGTCCAGTGATGGGCTTCACTCTCGATCAGATCGAGCGTCTCTTTCCGGGTTCTTCCGAAGCCATCGCTCGACTCAATGTTCGCACCGGCGCAGCCGGCGCCGACGAGGGCTACGCCGCCTGGATCGTCGAGATCTACAACGACTCGCTGAGCGTTTCAGCCGACCAACCGCATTACGTCAAGGGAAACCAGAAGAGCTTCTGGTTCGACGGAGAGGAATTCACATGAGATTCGGAGAAGGCAACATCGTCAAGCGCAGGAATCCCGTGCCCGGCAACCACGACATCGGTCTGGTGGTCGAGGCCGACGCCTGGGACGGTACGGTCGAGATGCTTCTTTTCGATGCCGATGGCCCCTACACCCGCCGGTTCTCGGAGAACCACGCCGAGGACCTGTTCGAGATAGTCGAATGAGCGACGTCATCGATATCTCTTCCAAGCTGGAACGGTGGATCGTCGCCTTCAGGCGGCCCGGTCTGACCGTTCGAGACGAGCTTGAGGTCAAGGTCTCCAACCACGGGCGGCTGATGCTGACCGTCGGTCAGGAACACCAGATCGTGAGCTGCGTCGAAATGGTGACGCTCGTCACCGGCATCGTTCGCGCTATGGCCGAACACGGTTTTCCTCCGACGCCACCCGATCCGCCGGCCGACACCCAGTTCCAGAAGGGCAGGTAAGCGATGCATATCAACTGGGGATTCTGGGGCGCGCTGCTGGGTGTGGCCACCCTGGGCGAGGTCCTGAACGAGCGGGTGGAACGCGGCGACGAGCTGGCCAAGGAGCTCATCATGGCGGCCGGGTACGGCGAGTACGATCGGTTCTACGCCGCCCTCAACGCCACCAACCGGCTCCTGCCGCGGCAGATCCACGATTCCTGGGCCTCGGCCCGCCAGGCGGCGCACGAGCTCCAACTCCTCAAGGACGGCCGGATCCGCCGGGCCTCCCACTTGCAACGATTTCGCGACTGGTGCCGTACCCTCGTGTAATGGTCACCCCCAACCTATAAGATAAAGGTATACCATGAATAGCCCGGTCTACACGTTCGGTCCCCACGCCCATCCCGCCGCCGCCCTCTCCCTCAAGGACGCGCTGGCCGACACCTTTCCCAGCTTCACCTTCGATGTGGAGATGACGTCGACGCTGGACGGCTTCAAGGAGTCGGTCGTCCTCCGGGGATCCACCAACACGAAGGCCTGGGAGCGGATGATCATGTTCGCCCGAGGCTTCATCGCCGGCTTCGGCGGCGGCGTCGAACCTCCCACTCGCCAGCAGGCCCTCCGGCGGACCATGACGCGGACCGACTGCCCGGCCGCCAAGCGGAAGTCGGATCCCCCGCCGCCCGACTCGACTCCCACCCTTCCCAGCCAGCCCTCTCCCGTCCTACCCAAGCGCGCGACGACACGCGTCGGCCTGGGAGTTCAGCGCCCAAGCGTCATCCCGATCCCGATGTACGCGGCAACGAAATCCTGAGACGGGCCCGATTCAACCCTATGAGCGCCGAGATCAGGGCGCTCCGGCGGAGAAGTGAGATGATCTCGATCTACAACAAATTGGAGCAAGCGCGTAACCTCCTGCGGGAGCTCCGGCTCTCCCACCCCGGCGCGGCGCTGCCTGGAGGAGCCTACGCCCTCGCGGGCCGGAAGCTGGAGAACGTCTGCAAATTTTTGGAGCACGAGCTCGAAGGCGCCATGCGGGACTGCGCGGTCGATCCCTCCGCCGGCGCCACCAAATCCGACGAGCGCGCCGATGGCACCTAGGAAGAAAAGCTTCGAATTCATCAGGCCCATCGACGTCCGACCCGGCGACCTGATCACCACCCACGGCCACCCGGAGGGGGTGACGGCGGTGGACAGCTACCTGGTAGAGGCCGGGACCCGGATAGGCAAGGGGATGGCCCAGGATCGGGTCAGGAGGCCCGAATGGTGGGTCAAGGTCCTGTATACCGACTACCAAGGCCGGGTCCAGACCCAGACCCAGCGATTCAAGACGGGCAAGCTCGCCGAGAAGTGCATCGAGCGCCACGTCTGGGATCCCCCGGACTCATCCACGATCCGCGAGGCCACGTGACACGGAGAATATTCGTGACTGGAGACAAACTTAGACCCTCACCTGGATCGCCCGAAATTCATCTGGCCACGCGCCAGGGCATCCTGCAACGTTTTGGAGCCCACGATGACTCTCGTTAATGATATTACAGATGTAACCCGGATTCGGGAGTCCTCGGGCCCCGGTCCCCTCGGTCGCCGCCCGGGCCAATTGTGGTGTTGGGACGTCGGTCGGAACGGCACCATGCTCCTCCTTTTGCGTCCTGCCAACGATCGTTGGGATGGTTGCTGGGATTGCCTCATGACGACTTCCGACGGGCAAGTGCTAGTCGTCCAGAATATTCTTGTCAAATAACATAAGGGACTGGACTGGAGCCCGCGATGATCGATGTTGGAGATTCGATAGGTGGTA
>WBZO01003751.1_pt2 | contig 15319 bp, 8 predicted proteins | sample 5204261 | NCBI WGS metagenome assembly WBZO01 (sample SAMN12412400, study PRJNA552823) | activated sludge metagenome | isolation source: activated sludge from anammox sidestream of wastewater treatment plant... | place: USA: North Carolina | collected 2017-09 | reverse complement strand
GAACAATCAGCCCGTGTTCTTGAATCGAGAGGTGCGCCATGTTGTTTCGTTTCCTGCCACGAATCGCCGCGAGTCTGCTGGTGTTGTCGATGCTTGCGCTGGTGCCCGATGCGCATGCGCAGAACGCGGCTGATGGCTATGCGCCGCAAGTCGATAATCACATATATGCCGTGGTCGTGCAGGCCGATGGCAAGGCGCTGATCGGCGGCGATTTCACCGAGGTCAATGGACAACCGTGTCCTTTGGTGTGTCGACTCCTTGCCGATGGCACCATCGATCCATCGTTTCATGCGCCGGCTCTGGACGGCCTGATCGAAACCATTGCCGTGCAGGCAGATGGACGCATCCTGCTCGGTGGAGTTTCCGGCATCTCGGTAGGCTTCGTCGTCCGTCTCAATACGGACGGCAGCTTTGATTCAGGTTTCCATGCGGCTGCCATCCAAGGAACATTCGTCAGCATCGTCAATTCCCTTGCCGTGCAGGCGGATGGAAAAGTGCTGATGGCCGGAATCTTCGAACAGGTTGGCGGACAAGCACGCCATTACCTGGCGCGCCTCAATGTCGACGGCAGTCTGGATGTGACGTTCACCGACCCCGATTTTAACGACAGAGTCTTTTCGTTGCTCGTGCAAGCAGACGGCAAGATTGTGGTCGCCGGCAGTTTCGACCAAGTGGGTGCCACGACACGGAGAAAGCTTGCGCGAATCAATCCTGACGGCAGTTTCGATGCAACGTTTGTGGATTCCGGAGCGGACTTCACGATTTCCGCCATGGCCATGCAGTCTGATGGGAAGTTGCTGGTGGGAGGAAGCTTCAATTCGATCGGTGGGCTGCAGCGCCACTGCATTGCAAGACTCGATGCCAACGGCGTGCTCGATGTGAGCTTTATCGATCCTGGCATGGATTTCTGCTCTGTGGATAGTATCGCCGTGCTACCGGACGGGAAGACCATGGTGGGCGGGCTTCTCACGTTTGCGGGTACGTCGGCGTCACAAGGGCTGGTGCGATTGGGCGTGAATGGTGGTGTGGATTCGGCGTTCTCGCCCGACGTGAACAACTACGTATCTGTCATCGCCCGGCAACCGGATGGGAATGCCATTTTGGTTGGCGGCTTCACCGCCATCAATGGTCAGCCACGCAATCAAATCGCGCGATTGAGCGCCGATGGCACCCTCGATGCCGACTTCGGCGATGTCTCGGCGAATGAATACGTGTTCGGGTTGCTGCCGCTGCCGGATGGCAAGGTCATGGTTGGCGGCAGCTTTACCAGCATTGGTGGGCAGGCGCGCGGTGGCGTGGCGCGCCTGTTTCCCAATGGCCTCGTGGATCTGGGTTTCGCCTTCCTGAAGATGCAGGGTGGCGAAGTGTTCTCGGTGAATCAGCGTTCCGACGGCAAGCTGCTGGTCGGGGGCAGCTTCACCCAGGTGCGCGAAGAATTGCTCTCCGGCAATGCGTACACCTACGACCTGCATGGGCTGGCGCTGCTCGACCCGGTGGATGGTTCTCCGGATACGAGCTTTGATCCGCAGATCAACGGCACCGTGTATGCGGTGGACACGTTGACGCTGGGCAAGGCCATGATCGGCGGTGATTTCACCTCGGTTGGCAGCACGTCGCGGGGCAAAGTGGCTCGTATCCAGGCGGACGGCAGCCTTGACACGCTTTTTCATGATCCGGTCGTGCACGGCACCGTCATGTCGTTGGTCAGCCTGCCTGACGGCAAGGTGTTGATCGGGGGCCAGATCACGGCGGTTGGTTCGATTCCCCGTGGTGGTGTGCCATATCACGGTGTGGCGCGGCTCAAGCCGGACGGCAGCCCCGACAGCGGCGCGCACGGATTCACCGATCCGATGGTGATGGGTGGCAGTGGTCCTTATGACTCCGTGATGGCGCTTGCGGTGCTGCCGGATGACAGCATCGTGATTGGTGGCGCCTTTACTTCGGTGGGTGGGCAGCCGCGCAAGGGGCTGGCGATCCTGAATTCGGATGGCAGCCTGTCCAGCAGATCCATCGACCTGCAACTTGATGGCACGGTCACCTCTCTGGCGGTGCAGGCGGACGGCAAGATCCTGGTCAGTGGCGATTTCACCACGATTGGTGGGCATGCCTATCACGGCATGGCTCGCTTGAATGCGACCGGCAGCGTCGATACGACGTTCGTCGATCCGGGCGCGGATGGCGCCGTCTACGCGCTGGCCTTGCAGGCGGATGGCAAGCTGCTTGCGGGTGGCGGCTTCAGCCAAATCTCCGGTCTGCCGCGAAACCGCGTGGCGCGCTTGTCACAGCCCGAAGCGGCGCTGCAATCCCTGGAAGTGCAGGGCAGCACCGTGACCTGGCATCGCGGCGGCACGGCTCCGGAGTTTTCCGGTCAACCGTTGTTGATGATCGCCTGGAACAACTTTCTGTTCGCGTACGGTTCGATGACGCGTATCGCTGACGGCTGGAAGTACGACCTCAGCCAGCCGTTGCCTCCCGGCAAGTACTGGAACCTGAGCGTCAATGGTCGGGCTGCCGGCGGCGCGCACAACGCCTCGCACGGCAACGTCTCCAGCGTGCGTTACCTCTGGAGTGGCGACGACAGCATCTTCGTCAACGGCTTCGAGCCATAGACGTCGGCCTGGCCAGGAAAGCAAGCAGCCTGATTGAACGTATCCGCCATCGACGAGAACTTTCCCATATGAGCGATTCCGTGTTCGCCAACGGTTTCGACTAGCGCGTTGCGCCCGGACTTCCGTCACGGTCGCGCACAGTCCGACGCGGCCGTGGCGGGGGTCCCATCTGGCACGCAAGCCGAATCACGACCAAGCCGTCCGCACCGATGCAGGCCCACGCCGACCCAGCCGTGATCAAGCAGTCAGTCATGGAGATCTCCAATGGACGCCAGCCCCAACATCCCCTCGCCGCGCAAGACCTTGGCCGTTGCGCTCACGCTCGCGCTGGGTGCCACCGGCATGGCCACGCCCGTGCTTGCGGACCGCGCATCGGGCGCGACCGATGACCCGGTGGCGCCACTGTCACGCCCGGACGGCAGCATCCTGTGGCCGGTCACCAACTGCAACGATGCGGGCAGCGGCAGCCTGCGCTACGCCGCCTCGCACGCCGTGGATGGCGACGGCATCGACTTGACCGGATTGGCCTGCAGCACGATCACCCTGAGCTCCGGGGAAATCACGCTGCACGATGTCGAGGTCACAGGCCCCGGCCCCGAGGCTCTCTCGATCGACGGCAGCGACAATCAGGGCGAACGCATCTTCAATCACATGGGCCACAGTGGCGAATTGCATCTGCGCGGCCTCACTCTGCATGGCAGCAAGTACGAATCCGTGTCCGGCCAAGGTGGTGGCTGCCTGCGTTCACAAGGTGCCTCGCTGAATATTAAAGACGCCGTGTTCGACGGCTGCATCGTCTTTGCACCGAGCGGGTCAAGCGCCACAGTGCGCGGCGGTGCCATTGCGGCGTATGTGAACAGGGTGAGCCTTGACCGGGTCACGCTGACGAACAACCTCGCGCTCGCAGGCAATGGCGCAGCAAGCGGTGGTGCGGCGTACCTGGCCGCGACGGGCGTGGCCGGCATATCCCTGAGCAACGTATCCAACAACAGCGCAACAACGAATGCGGCCACGCCGATTGCCCGTGGCGGCGGCCTGTTCGTGCATGGATGGGGGATCATCATCGACAGCACCATCGACGGCAACGTGGCCGAGGGCGAAGGTGGCGGCGTGCTTTTCGACGCAGGCGGCATGATCCATTCGTCGACCGTGTCGAACAACAAAGCCATCGGCAATGGCGCCGGCGCTGCGTTTCATAGCGAAGTCCACGCCGAGGTCGAAATCGCTGCAAGCACAATCAGCGGCAACGAGGCTGAGCAAACCACCTTGCAACACGGTGGCGCGCTGTATGTGAATGTCAGCCCGACCAGGATCAGAACCAGCACGATCGCGGGTAACCTCGAATCGAACCAGCAGGGTATCGCCTGTGGCGCCGGCATCCTGTTCGGACCGGATGCCACCAGCGGCCTGACGATGGTCAGCAGCATCGTGTACGGCAATCACTATCGGGACAACCCCTTGGTGGGGGTGGAAATCGGAGGTCAGCTGGGTACGACACTGACCGGAGATCACAACCTGATCGGCGTTGTCTATGTGCATGTGCCCACCGACACGATCCGGTGGAAAGATCCACAGCTCGGCCCGTTGCAGGATAACGGCGGGCCAACCTGGACGCGCTTGCCGACTGCCAGCAGCCCAGTCATCGATCAGGGCTTTGACGATTGGAGCCTGGATCAGCGTGGCTTCCCGCGCGTTCTTGGCCTTGCGGCCGATATCGGCGCCGTAGAGGCGGGCACCAGCGTCATTTTCGAAGATGGCTTCGACTAGCGCGTCATCGGCCTGCCGACGCGACCGCGCGCGCGTGTGCGCGATCGCGCCATCCGACCTTCACACCCCCCGTCACTCCAAGAGGTGCAATATGCCCATCCGCCACACCCGTCGTTGGACTCATGCGCTGACGATCGTTGCGTTCATGTCGGCCAACCAGGCAGACGCCCAGGTCTGCGCGAACCCGCAAATCCTGATCAGCCATAGCGACAACATACTCAACACCTGCATCGGCGATACCACGCTCACGTACGTGTGCGGCTCCATCCCCTTGGGCGGACCTGCCGCGGTGGCGTTGTTGGAAATGTCATATCCAATAGGGTGGCTCCATATCCAGCCGATGGATTCCAACTTCCTACCCATCGCAGTGCTGCTGAACGCGCAATGCAGCGGCGACGCCGGCTGCATCGCCGCTGTGTTTGATACCCAGCCGGGCGGCATGCTCGACATCGATCTATCCGCGATTGATTCGGGTCGGTATTTCCTTGTCATCGCGCCCCCTCTCGAATTTTCGTGGCCACCCTCATGCGGCGAGGTTTCCATCAGCTGGTATGTCGAGTCACAGCAGGAACCACTGCTCGGCAATGGGATTTTCCGCAGCGGCATCACCCCTTTCTGGGCGCAGTAGTTGTCCTTGCTTGCCTCCGCACTCACGACCAAACGCTCATGCAGGAGTAAACGATGTCGATCCTGGTCAGATTGATCCGGCCGGCCGCATTCGCGTTGGCCACGCTATCGGTGCTAACGCCACTGGCGCAGGCACAGCGCATCGATACCGGCTATGTGCCGGATATCACCGAGCGCATCCATGTCATCGTCGTGCAGCCGGACGGCAAGGCACTCATCGGTGGCGAGTTCACGCAGGTCAATGGCCAGAATTGCCCGCATGTGTGTCGCCTACGCATCGACGGCAGCACCGATCCCGCGTTCCAGCTTGCAAACATCACGGCGAACATCCAAGCGATGGCGCTACAGACCGACGGGCGCATCCTCGTCGGCGGCGTGAGTGACAGCCAACATGGTTTTCTGGCACGCCTGCATGCCAACGGCAGCCTAGATACGACGTTCCAGCCGCCGGAATTGTCTGGCGTCGCTGGTGGCGGCGTGCGGACATTGGCAGTCCAGGACGACGGCAAGGTGCTGGTGGGCGGCTACTTCGCCAACGTCAGTGGTCAGCCACGCCATAGCCTCGTGCGCCTGAATGCCGACGGCAGCGTGGATACCGGCTTCGCCGATGCGGGGCTCGACTACGACGTCTCGGCACTGGCGCTGCAGCACGACGGCAAGATCCTCCTCGGAGGATTCTTCACCACGGCCGGCGGCCAAAGCCGACATGGTGTCGCACGGCTCCATGCCGACGGCAGCCTCGATGCCTCGTTCGCCGATCCTGGCATCGACCACAGCGTGTCGGCGCTGCTCGTGCAGGCCGATGGCCGCATCGTGGTGGGCGGTTTCTTCACCCAGGTGGGAGGGCGGTCGCGCAGCAATCTGGCTCGACTGAACCCGGATGGCAGCCTCGACACCTTGTTTGTGCAACAGGGTACGGACAGCTGGGTGAAAGTCCTGCTGGCGCAAGCGGATGGCTCCTTGCTGGTGGGCGGCAACTTCGAATTCATTGCAGGCATACCGCAGACACGCCTCGTACGCCTGGATGCTGATGGCAACCTCGATGCCAATTTCAACAGCGCCTACGTACCCAACGGAATCACCGCCATGGCGCTGCAAGCCGATGGCAGGATGCTGCTCACCGGGGACTTCACCACGATCAATTCCGATCCTCATGGACGCCTGGCGCGTCTGTACCCGAATGGCCACCTCGAGCGGGTGTATTCTGATGTCGGCGCCGAAAAGGACGTGCTCGCGCTGGCCGTGCAGGCCGATGAAGGGGTTTTGTTGGGTAGCGCCTACAGCTCCGTCCCCCAGAATCCCTTTCGCAGCTTGGCGCGCGTGATCCGCAACGGCGAGATCGACTACCCGTTCACGGTTCAGGCCGACGTGGATGGCGCCCTCTTCTCGGTGAATGAACTCGACAGCGGCAAGGTGCTCGTGGCCGGCCACATCACCGCTGCGGGAGGCCTGTCACGAAGCGGACTGGCGCGATTCAATTCCGATGGCAGCTTCGATGCGAGCTTCGTGGACCCGGTGGTGAATGGCCGTGTGTACGCTCTGGATCTGGCCGCTGATGGCAAGATTCTCATCGCCGGCGACTTCACGTCCGTCGGTGGCGTACAGCGACTGAACCTGGCACGTCTCAACGCCGATGGCAGCCTCGACACGACGTTCACCGACGTCGGGGCCATCGGTGGCAAGATCCGAGCCTTGGCCAGCCTGCCCGACGGCAAGGTGCTGGTGGGTGGATCATTCATCGCCATCGGCTCGGGCGGGGTGTACTACACACGTCACGGCATGGCGCGCCTGCTGCCGGACGGCCAGATGGATCTGGACATGCCGGATCCGCTCATCATCGTGCCAGGATCCTTGGCCGAACCGGTAAGGACGCTGGCCACGTCTCCGGATGGCCGCATTGCCATCGGCGGTGATTTCATCAGCGTGGCTGGGCAGTCATGCAAGGGGTTTGCGCTACTCGAAGCCAACGGCAGCCTGGTCAGCGGCTTCAGCGATCCGCAGCTGGATGGGACGGCGATATCGCTGGCCTGGCAGGCGGACGGCAAGATCCTGGTGAGTGGCTACTTCAGCAAGGCTGGCGGAGTACCGCACCAATTCATCGCGCGCTTCAACCATGACGGCAGCCTCGACACCGGGTTCGGCAATATCACGATCAATGGCGCGATCAATGCCATGGCGCTGCAGGCCGATGGCCGTCTGGTCATCGCTGGCGCTTTCACCAGCGTCGATGGCCATGAGCAATCGCGAATTTCGCGCCTGGTGTTGCCGGAGCCAGCCGAACAATCGCTGACCCTGCAAGGCAATACGGTGTCGTGGATGCGCTCGGGGCCCGTGCCGGAATTGGCCATTCCTCCAGTCCTATGCCTGCACAACACCACGCTGGCATGCGGCGCGATGACACGCATCGATGGTGGCTGGACCTACCCACTGCCTGCATTGCAGGACCTACCCTCGACGCTTGAGGTGAGCGTCGTCGGACGCGTCGCAGGCGGCATCGGCAATGCCTCGCACGGCAGGATCAGGAGCCAGGCCAGCCTGCACCTCGATACCGACCACATCTTCTCCAACGCCTTCGAACTGCCATGAGTCGCACCATGTCCATTCGTTCATCGTTGCTGCGCGCCGGCATGACCTTGCTCGCGGTCGTGCTGTGCCCAATCGCATCCTTCGCCCAGAACGCCGATGACGGCTACGCGCCGCTGCCCAATGGCAACGTGCTCGCCATCGCCGTGCAAGCCGACGGCCGTGCGCTGGTCGGCGGCGACTTCACCACGGTCAACGGCCAGCCCTGCAATCGCCTGTGCCGCCTGCTCGGCGATGGCCGTGTCGACCCCGCTTTCGTCGATCCGGCGCTCGATGGCGCGGTCCGCGCGATCGCGGTGCAGGCCGATGGCCGCATCGTGGTCGGTGGCAGCTTCACCCATGCCGGCGGCCAACCGCGTGGTTTCGTCGCGCGGCTCAACGCCAACGGCAGCCTCGACCCGAGCTTCGCCGATCCGGTCGCCAACGACTGGGTCACGAGCTTGGCGCTGCAGGCCGACGGCAAGCTGCTGGTCGGAGGCTGGTTCACCGAGATCGGCGGCGAGTTTCGCGGCTACGTGGCGCGCTTGAACACCAACGGCAGCCTCGACCTGGGCTTCGTCCACGCCGGGGTCGATGGCATCGTCAACGCAGTGGCCCTGCAATCCGATGGCAAGGTGTTGATCGGCGGCAGCTTTGCCAGCGTCGCGGCGGCCTCGCGCAAGGGCGTGGCCCGGTTGCTGCCGGATGGCCATCTCGATGGCGGCTTTGCCGATCCCGGCGTCATCGGTTCGGTCAATGCGCTGGCCATGCTGGCCAATGGCAAGACGCTCATCGGCGGCAACTTCGCCACTGTCGATGGCGCCGCGCGCAAGGGCGTGGCCCGGCTCACGACCGCCGGCCACCTCGACACGGCATTGGGCAACCTCAACGCCAACGGCGCGATCACGTCGCTGGCCCGGCTGCCGGATGGCAAGGTGCTGGTGGGCGGTGCCTTCACCTCGCTCGGCGGCAGCACGCGCAATCGCCTCGCCAGGCTTGGTGTGGATGACTACGTCGATGCAACCCTGCTCGATGCCGCCGCCGACAACGTGGTCAACGCACTGGCGGTGCAGCCGGACGGCAAGCTGCTGGTCGGCGGTCTGTTCGCCATGATCGGCGGCAAGGTGCACAACAAGCTCGCGCGACTGTATCCCAGCGGCAGGACCGACGACCGGCTGGCCAACATCGGCGCAGGCCAGTCGGCCACTGCGATCCGCAGCATCCGTGCGATCGCCACCGACCCGTACGACCGCATCATCATCGGTGGCGACTTCGACTCGATCGCCGGGCAGGCGCGCAACTATCTCGCCCGCCTGAACGTGGACGGCAGCCTAGATGCCTCACTACCAGACGCCGGCGTGGACGATGAGGTCGAGGCCATAGCCGTACAGCCCGATGGCAAGCTCGTCATCGCCGGCTACTTCACCAAGATCGGCACGCACGCAGTCATGCACATCGCGCGTCTGTGGGGAAACGGCGCCTACGACACGACGTTCCAGGATCCCGGTGTGCAAGGCACACCCACCGTCCTGCGCGTGCAGGAAGACGGCAAGATCGTCATCGGGGGCAACTTCATCTCCGTTTCCGGCCAGCCGCGCAGCGGCGTGGCGCGGCTGAACTGGGATGGCAGCCTCGACACGAACTTTGCCGATCCCGGCCTGAATGGGACCGTCTATGCGCTGGCTCTGCAAGCGGACGGCAAGCTGTTGGTGGGTGGACTGTTCACGGCCGGCAGCGCGCCCATGCGCCACAACCTGGTGCGGCTGAATGTCGATGGCAGCCTCGACACCAGCTTTGCCGACAACCCGCCCAACGGCAGGGTCTATGCCCTGCTGGTGCAGCCCGATGGCAAGCTTGTGCTGTCTGGCGAATTCGAAACCATCGGCACTGCGTCACGGTGGATGCTCGCGCGCTTGCATGCCAACGGCAGCATCGACTCGTCGTTCGGTGGCCTCGATCCGAGCGAAGAGTTGATTCCTCTTCAACTGGGCACGCAACCCGACGGCAGGATCCTGATCTCCAACAGCCGCCACATCATGCGACTGAACGCAAACGGCAGCATCGACACGAGTTTCGTCGATCCGGCTGGCGTCGACGACATGATCCGCGCGATGACCGTGCAAGCGGACGGCAAGCTGCTGGTCGGCGGGGACTTCACCAGCATCGGTGGACAGGCGCGTGCCCGCCTCGCGCGCCTGTCCCTGCCCGACGCGGCCTTGCAAGCGCTGACCATGACTGGCGGCACCATCACCTGGTACCGCTCGGGCACCGGCCCGGAGCTGGCCGCGCCTCCGATCCTGCAGGCTTCGTACAGCGGCACCAGCTTCAGCGTGCATGGACCCATGACGCGCATCGCCGGCGGTTGGCAGCGCAGCGGGGTGCAGCTGCCGGTCGACGATGACTATTTCCTGCGTGCCGAAGGCGTGATCGACAGCGGCAATTCGCAGAGCCGTGTCGCCCGCGTGCTGCATCGCTGGCAGGGCGATCGCATCTTCACCGACGGTTTCGATCCCGCGTCGAGTCCATGAGCGCGCACTTTTCCCCGCTTCCAGTCCACCGGATGTTGCACCCAGGAGCCTCACCATGAACCCCATCATCACGACCCGCGCACTCGTGCGCATCACCACCGCTTCCTTGCTGCTGGCGCTGCTGGCGCTGCTGTCGCTGTTCGCCCTGGCCGCATCGGCGCAGCATGCGGACACCGGCTACCACCCCGATGTCCTCAGCCGCATCAACGTCATCGTCGTGCAGCCGGACGGCAAGGCGCTGATCGGCGGCGAGTTCACGCAGGTCAACGGCCAGCCCTGCCACCATGTGTGCCGCCTGCTGGTCGATGGCAGCATCGATCCGACGTGGCAGGACGCGAACATCGCGGTGAACGTCGAGGCGATGGCGGTGCAGCCGGGTGGCCACATCCTCGTCGGCGGCGCCAGCGACAGCCAGCATGGTTATCTCGCACGCCTCAATGCCAATGGCAGCCTCGACGCAAGCTTCACGGCGCCGAACCTGTTCGGCAACTACGCCGGAGGCGTGCGCGCACTGACCGTACAGGCCGATGGCAAGCTGCTGGTGGGCGGCAACTTCACCCATGCGGCCGGGCAGTCACACAGGGGCCTCGTGCGCCTGAACGCCAATGGCAGCATCGATGCGAGCTTCATCGATCCCGGCCTCGATTCCGGCGTCGCTGCGCTCGCCGTGCGCAGCGATCGCAAGCTCATGCTGGCCGGCAGCTTCACCTCGGTGGGCGGGCGCGCACAGCGGGGCGTCGCCCGCTTGAACGACAACGGCAGTCTCGATGCCACCTTTGCCGATCCGGACATCAATGGCAGTGTGTCGACGCTGGCCGTGCAAGTGGATGGCAGGGTCGTGGTCGGCGGCTTCTTCACCCAGATTGCGGGCCAATCACGCAGCTACTTGGCGCGGCTGGATCCGGAAGGTCAACTCGATACCAACTTTGCGCCACAAGCGGCAGACAGTTGGATCAGCGCGGTGGTACCGCAACCGGATGGTTCGTTGCTGGTGGGCGGCAATTTTCTTTCCATCTCAGGCCAGTCGCGCGCGCGTCTAGCGCGCCTTTCCGTCAACGGCGGTCTCGATCCCGACTTCGCCGATCCGGGCGTGCCGAACTGGGTCGGCGCCGTGGCCGTGCAGCAGGATGGCAAGGTGCTGTTCACCGGCGACTTCAGCACGCTCGCGGGCCAGCCGCATGGCCGCCTCGCGCGTTTGAACATGGACGGCAGCCTCGACAAGGGCTTTGCCGATGTCGGCGCCGGCGGCGACGTGTTCGCGCTGGCCGTGCAGCGCGACGAGCGCGTGCTGGTGGGCGGCACCTTCACCGGGCTCGGCGGCTACAACCGCCACGGCGTGGCGCGCCTGTTGCGGCACGGTGCGCTCGACACGAGCTTCCTGTACATCGACGTGCAGGGCGGCGAAGTGCTGTCGATGAGCGCGCTGCGCAACAGCAAGGTACTGGTCGGCGGCAGTTTCACCACGGTCGGCGGACAGCCCCGCCACAGCCTGGCGCAACTCCACGCCGACGGCACTCTCGACACGGGCTTCGTTGATCCGGATCTGGACGGCACGGTGTTTGCGCTGGACCAGACCGCCGAGGGTGACCTGCTGATCGGCGGTGACTTCACGATGGTCGGCGCACAGTCGCGCCATGGGCTGGCGCGACTCGACGCCACGGGCTACCTGGACAGCGATTTCGCCGGCCCTTATGTGCGTGGCGCAGTGATGTCGCTGGCGCAACAGCCAGACGGCAAGATCGTGCTGGGCGGCCCATTCGATGGTTTCGGCAGGCTCGCCGGCAGCATCGTGGCCCGACATGGCGCGGCACGCCTCAACGCCGACGGCAGCGTCGATACCAGCTTTGTCGATCCTGGCGTAGCTGGGCCGACGGGGTTGTACGGCTCGGTGATGGCACTGTTGGTACTGCCGAACGGACGCATCGTCATCGGCGGCGGCTTCGATCACGTCGGTGGACGGCCCTGCAAGGGGCTCGCGCTGCTCGAAGCGGACGGCCACCTGAATGATCGTTTCACCGACCTGCAAGTCGATGGCATGGTCACCTCGCTCGCGCTGCAGGCCGATGGCAGGGTGCTGGTCAGCGGCAACTTCACCACCATCGGCGGCCTGGCGCGGCATGGCATCGCGCGCATCAACGCCAACGGCACCCTCGATCCAGGTTTTGGCGACGTGAACGCCAACGGCGCGGTCTGGGCCCTGGCCCTGCAGGCCGATGGCCGGGTGCTTGCCGGCGGCGGCTTCAGCATCGTCGATGGCGTGGGACAAAGCCGTGTCGCGCGCGTGATGCAAGCCGAGGCCGCGGTGCAATCACTGACCCTTCAGGACGGCATGGTGACCTGGATGCGTGGCGGCAGCGCACCGGAGTTGTCCTCTGCGCCGTACCTGGAATTGCATAATATTCTGATCTTCGACGACGTCATGACGCGCATCCAGGGCGGCTGGCAATTCAACCTGCGGGAGTTGCGCGGAAATTCGTCGTTATTGGTGAAGGTGGCCGGCCCCGTCGCCGGTGGCGCACACAACGCCTCGCATGGTTGGGTGCAGAGCACGGCCCTCGTGCCGATCCTGGCCGACCGGATCTTCCTTGATACCTTCGAACTGCCCTGAGTCGAATGACGAATCCACCCAGGCATCATCCTGGGTGGACGGGAGTCTGCTGATGACCAAACAAAACCTGCCCTCCAGACAAACCGTCCGCTTCCGTCATCCTTCGCAGGCGCGATAGCGCGCGCAGTGCGCGGGCCACCGCGAACGACACGCTCCGCCATGGCCCACGCAGTTCGGTAAGATCCCGCCTTGCCGAGGCCGCTTGCGGCCCGAATGGATTTTCAGCCACGGAGGCGACATGCGCACATTCGCAGCATTGATCCTGCTGCTCGCCGAAGGCTCGGGCATTTGCGCAACACCGCGCGCATCGCGCATCCATGTCGACAAATCCGAACGGATGCTTTCGGTGTATTCCGGCGAGCAGCTGCTTGCGACCTATCCCGTCGTGCTCGGCCGCAACCCACTTGGACACAAGCGGCAGGAAGGCGACAAAAGGACGCCCGAGGGCCATTACGTTCTCGATTACAAGAACCCCAAAAGCGCGTACTTCCTCTCGATCCACGTTTCGTATCCCAACGCGGCGGACAAACGCCAGGCACGGCGACGCGGCGTATCACCAGGCGGCGCCATCATGATTCACGGCCAGCCGGCCGATCCGGAATTCCAGCGCTTCCTGCGCGCCTATCCGCATTTCGACTGGACGGACGGCTGCATCGCGCTTTCCAATGCCGACATGCAGGCCCTGTGGGACGTGGTCGACGTTCCCGTCTCCATTGAAATCACGCCGTAGCGGCGTGCCGTCGCATCAGCCCGCCGGATAGCGCGGCGTGCTGTCGAGCGTGGCAGCGCAGATTGCGGCGAGCTCGATCAGGCGCAGATCCGAGCCCGGTGCGCCGATCAGCTGCAGGCCAACCGGCATGCCGTCGGGCAGCGTGCCCATCGGCAGGCTGACCGCGGGGCAGCCAGCCAGGCTGGCAAAGCTGGTGAGGTCGGCATCGTTGGCACGCTCGCCGGCCGCCAGCGCGTGGGCGCCGCGCGGCACGGTGGGCAGCACCAGCACATCGATGCCGGCGAAGACACGTCGCGCCTTGAGCACGGCGGCATCGAGCAGGCGATCGGCGGCGGCATAGTCGATCGCCGAACGACGCGCGGCGTAGCCGAGCAGATCGCGCAGGCGCGGCGACAGCGGATGCTGGGTGTCAGCCAGGTCGTCGACGAATTCGGCGCTGAGCTCAGCCTCCATCAGCAGCAGGGCGGCGCGCCGCGTGCGCGCGATGTCGAAATCGGAAAAGTCGACCTCGACACGCCGCCCCAGCGGCGCCATCAATTGCGCGGTGGCCTGTTCAAAGACTGCACGCACGTCGTCGGCCACGCCGAGCGTGCCGAGATCGCGCACGAAGGCGCTGCACAGCCGGCCCGGCTCCCAGTCCGGAATCGCCAATGGCACCCGGCGGCGGCGCGAGCGCGGATCGGCCGGGTCGTGCGCCGCCAGCACCTGCAGGACGATGGCCAGATCCTCGGCCGCGCGCGCCAGGATGCCCACGCAGTCGAGACGCCGCGCCGCAGGCACCAGGCCTCGCGTGGAGATTTCGCCGTGCGTGGGTTTGAGCGCGAACACGCCGCAATGGCTGGCCGGGATGCGCACCGAGCCCAGCGTGTCGCTGCCCAGCGCAAAGCTGCACAGTCCGGCGGCGACTGCGGCCGCCGAGCCGCCGGAAGATCCACCTGCCGTGAAGTCGCGGCGCCACGGATTGCGCACGGCGCCGAAATGCGGATTGCTGCTGGTGGTGCCGAGGCTGCCTTCGTCGAGGTTGGTCTTGCCCAGGATCACCGCGCCGGCAGCGCGCAGTCGCGCCACGGCACTGGCATCGGCGGTCGCCACGCGGGCGCGCCGCGTCGGCAGGCCGACCGTGGTCGGCAGGCCGGCCACGTCGAGGTTGTCCTTGATCGCCACGCACAGGCCGTCGAGCCGGCCGATGGCCTGCCCGGCGCTGCGGCGCGCGTCGCTGGCCGCAGCCTGTTCGGCGGCACTGGCGTCGAGCGCCAGGAAGGCGTCAAGCGGCGGATCGTTGCGCGTGATGGCGGCGCGGCAAGCCGCCTGCAACCCCGCACTGTCGATGCGTCCGGCAGCCAGCCAGTGCAGTTGCTGGAACGCGGTGGCTCCGCGCAATTCGGCGTCGGCAAGGGGAGCACTCATCCATTCATCCGCTGTGACGAAACTGTGGCGATTATGCCCAGCCCGCTCGCTCGACCGCCACGCGCGGTGCAGCATGCACGTTGCCGCCCGTGCCGCGAACGTCGACAATTCACGCGATCCAGCCAGCGACAACGGAGCCAGCCGATGAGCGAACGCGACACCATGCAATACGACGTCGTCACCGTCGGCGCCGGGCCAGCGGGACTGGCGTTTGCCATCCGGCTCAAGCAGCTCAAGCCGGAATTGTCGGTGTGCGTGATCGAGAAGGCCTCGACGGTCGGTGCGCAGATCCTGTCGGGCGCGGTGATCGAGCCCGAACCGCTCAACGAGCTGCTGCCCGACTGGGGCAAGAATCCGCCACCGATCTGCGTGCCGGTCAAGCATGACGAATTCTGGTTCTTGCGTGACGCCACGCGCGCCACCCGCTCGCCGCTGACGCCGCCGCAGATGCACAACCGCGGCAACTACATCGTCTCGCTCG
>WBZO01004381.1_pt1 | contig 15326 bp, 10 predicted proteins | sample 5204261 | NCBI WGS metagenome assembly WBZO01 (sample SAMN12412400, study PRJNA552823) | activated sludge metagenome | isolation source: activated sludge from anammox sidestream of wastewater treatment plant... | place: USA: North Carolina | collected 2017-09 | reverse complement strand
GGTGACCGACAAAGAAAAGAAAAGCGCCTTCCACTACCTCCGTTTCGGAATCGAAGGGAATGCGGACCCTGTCGTGATCGCCACTACACGCCCGGAGCTCCTGCCAGCCTGTGTCGCGGTTCTGGCACACCCCGAAGACGAACGCTACAAGCCTTACTTTGGAAAAAAAGCCTTCACCCCGCTCTTCCATGCACCGGTCCCAATCTTTGCCGATCCGCTGGCTGATCCGGAAAAGGGGACCGGCATTGTCATGGTGTGCACCTTCGGCGACCAGACCGATGTGGAGTGGTGGCGGACCTATCACCTCCCGCTGCGGCAGGTGCTCAGCCGTGATGGGCGAATGCTTCCATTGACTTTTGGTATCCCGGGCTGGGAGAGTGTCCATCCGGAACAGGCCAATCGGAATGCCTCGCTGCTTTGTGGATTATCAGTCAACCAGGCCCAGAAAAAGATCATTGAACTCGCTCAGGAAGCAGGGAATGTCATCGATCGCCCCTCCATGGAGATTACTCACACAGTCAAACTGTTTGAAAAGGGAGACCGCCCCCTTGAACTGATTCCGACACGCCAGTGGTTTGCGAAGATCCTCGACAAAAAATCCGAGCTCATCGAGCAGGGGAAAAAAATCCAGTGGCACCCGCCTCACATGGGGATTCGATACGAACACTGGGTTGAAGGATTGAACCAGGACTGGTGCCTTTCCCGCCAACGTTACTTTGGAGTTCCGATTCCAGTGTGGTACCCGATCTCTCCTGAGGGAGAGGTTCTTTATGACCAGCCGATTCTTCCGGAGATCTCACAGCTACCGATCGATCCATTGGAAGATGTGCCGAAGGGCTATGCCTCCGACCAGCGAGGCCAGGCCGGAGGTTTCACCGGGGATCCGGATGTGCTGGACACCTGGGCCACCAGTTCATTGACCCCGCAGATCGCAACCCAATGGATTCAGGATCCCTCGCGGCATCAGAAGCTTTTCCCGATGGATATCCGCCCGCAAAGCCATGAGATCATCCGGACATGGGCGTTTTATACCATTGTCAAAGCCTACACCCATGAACGTGAAATTCCCTGGCGGAATGTGGTGATCAGCGGGTGGATTCTCGATCCCGACCGGAAAAAAATGGCCAAGAGCCAGGGAAATGTGGTCACTCCCGAACCTTTGCTGGACCAGTATGGCGCGGACAGTGTGCGCTACTGGGCGGGCAGAGCACGCCTGGGTGTGGATACAGCCTATGATGACCAGGTTTTCAAAGTTGGAAGAAAGTTGTGCACCAAGCTGTTCAATGCAGCCAAGTTTGTTCTGGGGCGTTTTGAAGGGCTGGAGGTTTCTCAGCTTGGTCCCGACCAGGTGACCAACGAAGTTGACCGTGCCATGATCGCCGAGCTGCGCCCACTGCTCGAACGCGCCACCGCTGCCTTTGAGCAGTTCGACTATGCCCAGGCCTTGTCTCTTACCGAGGATTTCTTCTGGCGGATTTTCTGTGACAACTACCTCGAGCTGGTCAAAGCCCGCACTTATGAAGAAGGGCTGACCCCTGGAAGGTTATCCGCAGCCGCCTGCCTGCGTCTGACACACCGGGCCTTGATCCGGTTGTTTGCCCCCTTCCTGCCCTATCTGACCGAAGATATCTGGCACTGGTGCTACCATTCAGATCCAGGCATGAAGGACTCCATCCATCACAGCCCCTGGCCTGCACTGGAGGAAGTCCAGAGTATCCAGCCACCTTCAAAAACCGGCCTGTTCGATCTGTCGCTGCTGGTCATCGATGCGGTCCGCAAAGCCAAGGCTGAAAAACAGCTCAGCATGAAGGCCGATGTGGCACGGATCAGGATCTGCGGTAAAGGTGAAATCCTCGAAACACTCCGCCTCGCCATTGGCGATATTCAAAGAATGCAGAGTATTCATGAAGTTGACTGGGAAGTAACGGATGTCTCACCAGACCAGGTGCAGATTTTCGCTTCCATTGAAGAAAATATTTCTGACAAGGAGAACCAGGCCCATGTTTAATGGTCTCAACCTCTCTCTCGGCAACCTTTCGAGGCTCTCCCATGCAAAGAGCCGTTCGATTTCCCCGGAAAACTTCAAAGGGGAAAAGGGGAAAGGGGGAATGGCAACTGAAGGAACCGGCAGCTTCTGCGCACGGGATCTCGGGCAGGGATGGAAAATTTCCCCATCAGTAAAAATCGCCCCCGGACAGGTATTCGAGCTGGCGGATATCGAAGGGCCGGGAGCCATCCAGCAGATCTGGATGACTCCAACCGGCAATTGGCGTTTCAGCATTATCCGCTTTTACTGGGATGATGAAGAAACCCCCAGCATCGAGGCTCCTGTAGGTGATTTCTTCGGCATGGGGTGGTGCCAGTATGCCCATCTCAATTCCCTTCCGGTGTGTGTCAATCCCGGCAGTGCCTTCAATTGTTACTGGGAGATGCCTTTCAGAAAGAAATGCAGGATCACCTTTGAAAATATCGCCGACGATGAAATGGTGCTCTTCTACCAGATCAATTATTCCCTGACCGATGTCCCGGAGGATGCGGCATATTTCCATGCCCAGTTCCGAAGGAGCAACCCACTCCCTTACAAGGAAGATTATACCCTGCTGGATGGGGTCCGTGGCTGGGGGCATTATGTTGGCACCTGCATGGCCTGGGGTGTCAATAATGCCGGCTGGTGGGGTGAAGGAGAAATCAAGTTCTTCATGGATGGCGATGATCGCTGGGCCACCATTGTCGGCACCGGAACAGAAGATTATTTCTGCGGCTCCTACAACTTCGACCGCCAAGGCAAATACACTGAGTTTTCAACCGCCTATGCCGGCCTTCACCAGGTCATTCGTCCGGATGGAACGTACAATTCCCAGCAGAGGTTCGGCATGTACCGTTGGCACATCATGGACCCGATCCGTTTTGAATCCGACCTGCGTGTAACTATTCAGGCGCTGGGGTGGCGCAGCGGGAAACGTTACCTCCCGCTTCAGGATGATATTGCTTCGACAGTTTTCTGGTATCAGGCGGAGCCACATGCTCCCTTCCCGAAGCTGCCGAACCGGGAATACCTCGAGGTGATGTAACCGCCTCTGCAATCTCAGGACACGCTGAACCATTGATCGATGGAAACGATCCCCATCCCCAGCCTTCTGGATGAACTTGCCTGGGTATCACTGCCGGATATCCCACGCTGCCGTGTCGGAGGTGCAATCGGATCCAGTCCTCTGGCGCTGATTGCTGAGTCGGCACGGCATTCATCCCACCCGATCCTGGTCATTGTTGCCGACCAGCCGGCGATGGAGGAAACGATCGAGGGTCTGCGTTTCTTTGGAGCGCAGAACCCGGAAGATTTCTGGGAGGCACGTAAAAAAGGCTCCTCACCGGACGAACGGGATCTGCCTCCGGTTTTCGGATTTCCACACCACGAAACTCTCCCCTACGAAAACAAAGATCCGGAGTTGAACCTCAAAAGCGACCGGCTCCGCTTTTTCCAGATCCTTTCAGATCTCTCCCAGCCAACCCCTTCTTTGCTGCCAGACCGCCGAGCGGTCCTTGTTGTGCCACTGCGTTCCCTGATGGCGCGAATGGCCGATCTCGGGCGTATCCGTCATTCCGACCGGGTGCTGCGGGAGGGAGCCGAGCTGGATCGGGATGCCCTGGTCCGATTCCTGGTGGATGAAGGGTATGAAAGCTGTGAGCTGATCACCAGCTGTGGAGAATTCTCTGTCCGTGGCGGAATTATCGACATTTTCCCCTATACCTCATCGGAACCGATCCGGATCGAGCTCTTCGGGGATGAAATCGAATCCATCCGGACTTTCGATATTCTGACTCAGCGCTCCCGGCAGGTTCTCCAGAGCGTGGTCCTCGGTGTTGGCGATGAATTCCGGCAGATGATTTCCACCTGGCGTAAAAGTTCCCGCCTGCATGGCCTGGCGGAGTATCTGCCACCTGAAACACGGATCTTCTGGAATTTTCCAGCTGCCCTCGAAGAAGAAGGCCACCGCATCTTTTCCCTTGTGGAAAAGATGTTTTACCAACGGTCCTTCCTTGAAGAACAGGGGGAGGCCCCCGAGGAAAATCCGCTCCTCGAAATCGCTCCGGAGAGCTATTGCCTGACCTACGAAAACCTGCTCACCGAGCTCGATCCTTTCCCATGGATCGAAATCTCCTCCGAGCTCCCCTTCCACCCCCTGAATCCACCCGAAGAGGTCAACCTTCCTGTCTCCAGTCCCAATCTGATGGGGATCGACTTCAAAATGAAGGTTCAGGAAATTGTCCGCCGCCACCGCGAAGGAGAACATTTTATTCTGGTCTGCGAAGGTGAAGGGCAGCGGGAACGATTGGGGGAGCTGATCCTGGATGCCATCGAGCAGGGTGGGGGCGCTCTCGATGCCGGGGAGATGCGGCGGGCCGCCCTTCAGGCCGAACATGCACGACGTTATACCCACGAAATCGGCTTCGGCAAAAAACGGCGCTCAAAAGAATTCGATGTCCCCGGCCTCTGGCTCTGGCTTGGGAATATGCGGCATGGATTCCACTGTGAACAGGCCAACCTCACCCTCGTTTCCGAGCAGGAGATATTCGGGAGATTCCGGAAGATTCAGACCCGCAAGAAGTTCAGCATGGGCCTTCCCATCGTGGATCTGGTCGACCTCCAGCCCGGACAACCCGTTGTTCATATCGACCATGGCATCGCCCGTTTTGTCGGGCTGAAACGGCTGACTGTTGGCGGCCGTGAGGGAGAATTCCTCGAACTGCGCTTTGCCGATGAGGATGTGCTTTATGTCCCCATCGAGCAGATTGATCGAATCAGCCGGTACATCAGCGGTGACAATGCGACACCCAAACTTTCAAAACTCGGCTCCAAAGTCTGGCAGGCAGCCAAAGCACGCGCACGCAAAGCGATTGAAGACCTGACCGGGGAGCTCCTCAAACTCTATGCCTCGCGTGAAGCAGTCGATGGTTATTCCTTCCCACCGGATACACCCTGGCAGCACGCCTTCGAAGCGGCCTTCCCGTTCGAGGAAACCCCCGACCAGTGGAAAGCCATTCAGGATGTGAAGCAGGATATGGAATCCCCGCGCTGCATGGATCGGCTGATCTGCGGGGATGTCGGATTCGGCAAGACAGAAGTCGCCATGCGGGCCGCTTTCAAAGCGGTGTGCGAAGGCAAGCAGGTCGCAATCCTCGCACCGACCACTGTCCTGGTTCAGCAGCATCACCAGACCTTCATGGAGAGAATGATCGATTACCCGGTCTCGATCGATTCCGCCAGCCGTTTTCGCACCGACCGTGAACTCAAGGAGTGCCTGAAAAAAGCTGGAGAAGGCGACCTGGATATCCTCATCGGAACCCATCGGCTGCTCCAGAAAGATGCCCACTTCAAGGACCTGGGGCTGGTCATCATCGATGAAGAGCAGCGCTTCGGGGTCAAACACAAGGAGCGCCTCAAGCAGCTGCGCACACAGGTGGATGTTCTGACTCTGTCGGCCACCCCCATCCCGCGCACCCTGTATATGTCCATGAGCGGAGTGCGGGATATGTCACTGGTGAACACCCCTCCCTCCAACCGCCTTCCGGTTGAAACTTTCATCCTCGAATTCAAGCCTGAAGTGATCGAGAACGCCATCCTGCGTGAGCTGGCGCGTGGCGGCCAGGTCTTCTTCCTCCATAACCGTGTCGATTCCATCTATGCCATGGCGGACATGATTCAGGAGATTGTTCCTGAGGCCCGGCTGGCAGTCGGGCATGGGCAGATGGATGGGCACAGCCTGGAAAAGATCATGCAGCGTTTCATCGGCGGAGAAGTGGATGTCCTTGTCAGCACAACGATTATCGAATCCGGGCTGGATATCCCGAACGCCAACACGATTCTGATCAACCGGGCAGATACCTTTGGATTGTCCGAACTCTATCAGCTGCGGGGGCGGGTGGGGCGCGCAAAACACCAGGCTTACTGCTACCTCCTGGTCCCCTCGAAAAAAGGCCTGACCGGCATCGCTCGCGAACGGTTGTTGACTCTGCAGGAAAACACCGCCCTCGGATCCGGATTTACCATCGCCATGCGCGACCTTGAAATTCGCGGCATGGGAAACATTCTCGGGCGCGAACAGCATGGCCATATCGCCGCTGTCGGTTTTGACCTGTATTCCAGCATGCTCGCACGGGCTGTGGAGGAAATGCGCGGGAAACGGCGCGAAGATGATTTCAGTGTCACCCTCGACTCCTGCCGCTCCGGTGAGTTCCCTCCCGATTATGTCCCCAGTGCGCGCCAACGCATGTCGCTGCATAAGCGCATCGCTGCCCTTAAGGATGACGATGCCCGGCGACGCCTCCGCGAAGAAATTGAAGACCTCTATGGAAAACTCCCGCCCGAAGCTGAAATGGTCTTCACCAACCTTGAGATGAAAGAAGCTGCACGGCGTGCCGGCATCGACCATATCCGTCTGCGCAAGGAAGGGGCGCGGCTGCGGTATTCCGAAACCGCTGCCAGCCGTTTCAGTCCGGCAATGGTCCTCGAACTCGAGAAGGCCTATCCGAAAAAAATTCGTGTCGCGGTCCAGAATCGGCTGTATCTCGAGATCCAGCCGCCCAAAGATGAAAACCATTGGGAAGATATTTTAACAGATATTCTTGCCGCAATCGAAAAAGCTGCAAAACAAAAAGGGGCAGCTTGACCACTGCCCCCTTCATCAATCGATGGGTTGATAACCGCCGGAGATCTCAGCCGGATGTCCCAGCTGCCTCGCTGGTTTGAAGCTCACCCTCGGCGGGTATTGCTCCCGGCTCTCCCTCAACCGGTGCAGCCGGTTCGGTCAGTGAGGACTTCATGAAGTTGAACTCGATATTCACCACCGCATGAACCATATTGGTTGTTTCCGGCACCGGATTCAGGCGGACCTTGCTGATGAACGCAAGCCGCTTGCCGAACTCGAGGGCATGCAGGGTGGGAGCCAGACGGTCTTTTGAACATTCAAAGATTGTCTGGACCGAATAACGCAGGAAGAAATCTTTTCCGGCACTGGCCATCTGAGACTGGAAGTCGGTGTAGAATTCAGGTGGAATTTCGTTTTTCTTGTTGTATTCCAGCCACCTTTTCCATTTAGCCAGGTTTTCCTCGTATTTCTGCATTTTCTCCATCTGCTCTTCGTATTCTTTCATGCGCTGATTCATCATCTCTTCGCGCTGGCGTTGAGCTTCTTTGAGCGCCTCGGGATCAGCGGCCTCCTCTCCCGGGGCCTGCATCATCATGCCCGGGGGGCCATACATGCCGCCATATCCCATCGGGCCACCCATGGGACCGCCCATCATTCCCATCGGGCCGCCCATCATTCCCATCGGACCACCCATCATGCCCATCATACCCATGGGGCCGCCCATCATGCCCATCGGGCCTTTCATCATTCCACCTGTTGCGCCGATATCCGTTTCGAGCTGATCGAAAGCTTCCTTGTAGGCGACTTTCAGCGGTTCGTCATTGACTGTATTGGACCAGGTCAGGAAATCGATCTGATCGACTTTATCCACCTGGGACTTGACCAGTGTATCCGCCATCTCGAAACACAGATCGAGAAAGGTGGCCACATGCCGCCGTTGCTCGTGCTCCGGCACCGTAATCCCGATATCATTCGCCAGCCTTTCCGGATCGCCGGATTTGGCAATGGTTTTTGCCCCATGGTCGAGAAATGCCAATGTTTTCATCGTCGTGATCCATTCGGGCACAGAACCGGTCATTCCGGGAGACGAGCCCCAGAAGCCGATCAAATAGTCATACCAGGCTTTGTTCTGTTTCTGAACCGACTCGCCGTTGTTCGGGTCATAAGTGTCGCGATAAAAGCGGACCAGCTGGTCAACACTGCGTTTAAGCTCATTGTCCGATCCGAAGGGGGATTCAAAATCTTCTGCGAAGAGCGGCTCGCTCTGGGGCTCGCCGGATTTGGCTACCGAGTTCCAGATGCGGAAGGAGTCCACCATCACTTTGGCGTTGTTCTTGTAGTTCAGGTCCGCACCGATACAGAACCCATCGATGGTTTCGAGCGAAACACCGGCATTGGGATCCCGCATCGCGCCCCCGCCGAAGCCCGCCATGCCGCCGCCTTCTCCGCCATACCCCCGCATCATCCCCATCATGCCGCCATATCCACCCATCATGCCCATCATGCCGCCGCCCATCATTCCACCCATTCCGGGGACTCCACCTGCGGCTTGAGTGCGGACAGTCATGTTGAATTCGTTGGCGGTTTTCCCATCCACATAGGCGTTCATATCCGTGATGGTCGGGCCCCAGGTTATTCGCAGAACTTTCCAGGGGTTCCCGGAAGTTTCCTTGCGCAACCAGTCTGATATATTCAGATTGTATGGCTGTGAGAATTCCTGCATGCCATCCCGCCGGACAATCAGGATTCCCAGATTGTTCCCGTCACGCTGCACTTTGATTTCAGAGCTGTATTCAGTCGGAGCACCTTTGGGGGCATCTTCCGCCGGGGGTTTGATATGGCCGGCATGAAACACCACCTCGCTGCTTGGAGGAGCCTGTTGCTGCTGCTGATTTCCCTGGAGGGCATCGATTTCAGCTTTGATTTCCTCATCGGTCTTGATCCAGGAGGCGATATTCAATGCAAACTGGATGGTTCCTTTTTCGCCTTCGATCCGTCTTTCACCCGCATAGCTGCGGTAACCGCCACGGCGCAGATCCAGCGGACGAGTCCCGTTGTGGCCTTTGTCACTCCAGGTGTTCAACCCCCATTTTTCAGAGACCTCGAGAACCCTGCCATTTTTCTTTTCGAGCTCCTGCAGAGCGCCGAGACGCGCCAGAACCAGCTCCTGGGATTTTTCGGGATCATCCGCCGGGATCGAGATATCGATATCCTCGACCAGGGTTTCATAAGCCATCTTTTTCCCGTCGAAGTTCCCTTTAACCTTGTCGAGCAGCCCTTCCCAGGTGAATGAGGGATCCCTCGGATCGGGTTGTTCGATATTCCATTCAACCGAGGTGATCTGCTCCTTGAGTTTGTTGACTCCCTGGTCGAGCTTCCCCATGGTATCGTTATATTCGGTGCGCATCGGACCGAAGAGTGTGAAGTGAAGCACAAGCAGGGTGACCAGGATCACGCTCGTCATGATGATCAATGGCATGTGTTTTTTCATGATCTTATCCTTTCGAAGCCGCACGAAAGTACTGAGGGAACATTGCTTACCAGCCCGATACTGTAAGACTAGGCCGCAGGAATGGGAAGTGTCAATGAATTCACAGGAAGCAGCCGCCCTCCTTTCCTTGACTCGGTAATGGTTCTTGCTACCCTACCAAGCGGTCTGGCCGTGCAGCAGCCGGTTCCCGGACCGGAAAAATGCTGGATATTCTGGAGGATCGATACCCAATGCTCAAACTTGCAGTCCTGCCCGGTGATGGAACCGGCCCCGAAGTGGTGCGTGAAGCCCTTAAAGTCCTGAAAGCTATCTCCAAACTCGAGGGAATCGATTATACCACCAGCCAGTTTGATTACGGCGGGGAGCTTTACCTCAAGACCGGTGAAATCATCAATGACGAGCAGATTGATGAACTGCGAAGCTTTGATGCGATTCTTCTGGGTGCGGTCGGCCATCCCAATGTCAAGCCGGGGATCCTTGAAAAAGGGCTGCTGTTGCGGCTCCGTTTCGCCCTCGACCAGTATATCAATCTGCGGCCGGTCGTTCTGTATCCGGGAGTGGATTGCCCGCTCAAAGATAAAGGTCCCGAGCATGTGAATTTCGATGTGATTCGTGAAAACACCGAAGATCTCTATTGTGGAAATGGCGGCATCCTGCGCAAAGGAACCCAGCAGGAGGTTTCCACCCAGGAAATGATCGCCACCCGCTTCGGGGCGGAACGCTGCCTGCGTTATGCCTTCGAGTACTGCCGCAGAAAAAAACAGAATGGCGAAGGCAAAGGCCTGCTGACTCTGGTCCATAAAACCAATGTTCTGACCTTCTGTGGTGATACCTGGTTCCGTGCCTTCAATGAAATCGGCGAAGCCGATTACCCGGATATCCAGCGCGATTACAACCATGTGGATGCCTGCTGCATGTGGTTCGTAAAAAACCCTGAGTTCTATGACACCATTGTGGTTCCAAACATGTTCGGCGACATCATTACCGACCTGGGTGCCATCATCCAGGGCGGAATGGGGATCGCCGCAGGTGGAAATATCAATCCGGATCCCAAAGGGGTCAGCATGTATGAACCGATCGGCGGATCCGCTCCAAAATACACCGGCCAGAATGTCATCAATCCGCTGGCGGCTATCGGCGCACTCGCCATGCTGCTCCAGAACTCGGGCTTCAAAAAGGCCGGGGACCGTGTGGTGGCCGCCATCAAAACCACAACTCCCAAAATGAAGAGCATGGCAGCCGGGAGGATGGGATATTCCACCAGCGAGGTGGGAGACCTGGTCTGCCAGGTGCTGTAAACATCCCAATCCTGCCGCCTTGGGTGTTGACAGTGCGGGATAATTTGTTATTGATTGCAACCGGTGGCGTTTTGAGTTATGTTCATTATGTTTAACGGGCGCGGGGTGGAGCAGTGGTAGCTCGTCGGGCTCATAACCCGGAGGTCATGGGTTCAAATCCCATCCCCGCATCCAAACCCTTCTCCAGTAAAAAACCCGGCCAAACGAGAAAAGATCCGGCACAGCTGTGACCAAGAAAGAAATCATCGAAATCGTTTCGACCCGAACCAACACCCGTAAGGCTCACACCCGGGCCATCATCGAGTCGATGCTGGATGTCTTCATCGAAATTCTGTCTGCCGAAGGGCGCATCGAGGTCCGCAACTTCGGTGTCTTCAAAGTCAAGGAAACTCCCGCACGCATCGGGCGCAATCCGGTGACCCGCGAGGTGGCGGATGTCCCTGCACGGCGCATCATTCAGTTCAAAGCCGGAAAAACCATGAAGGAGCTTGTGAATTCAGCCGATCCTTCATTCGGACAGGTTCCTCCACAAATCAAGAATACCGAGGTGGCTGAGGGATGACAGATGAAATTGGTGTGATCCAGGTATCCGACGAGGTCATACGTTCGATCATTCATATCTGCTCCCAGGAAGTCCCCGGTGTCGCCAGTGTTTCGGAGGAAAGCCTGATCAATGGCGCTTTCAAGATGCTCCGTTCGACCGATTTCCCTAAAGGGATTCGGATCACCAATGGGCCGGATGATCAGCATAAAAAGGTGGATGTCTCGATCCGTGTCGAGTTTGGCTATGCCATTCCGCCGGTCGCCACTGAATTACAGAAAAAAGTCAAAAACCAGGTGGAAAGAATCACCGGCATCCTGATCGATGAAGTCAATGTGCATGTCGATGGGGTCCATGCCACTGCAGAAACCCCCAGCGGGCCGCGAGTTATGTCACTTCCGCCGGTTACAGGTGCTGTCGAGGAGAACCAGGAGGGTCCGGAACCGGAAAATCCTGCCCTTCCAGGCCCCCAGTAGCCACCCATTCCGCGCCAAACACCCGGCAGACTTCCTCGAGCAGCTTCTCCCGGGAAATGCTGCTTCCCGCTTCTTTCTCCAGCGAGGTCATCTGCACTCCAACCAACCCGCAAGGATGAACCCAGGTAAAGGGTTCGAGATCATTGGCGGCATTCAGGCCGAAACCATGCAGAGTCACCCAGCGTTTGACCGCAATGCCGATCGAAGCCAGTTTCTTTTCACCGGCCCAGACCCCGGTAAATCCCTTTTTAAGACAGGTCTCGACTCCAAAGCTGGCCGCCACCTCCTGGAGGGAATGCTCGATCCAGCGCAAAAACACATGCAGATCTCCGCGACCCGGCTCCAGTCGGCAGATCAGGTACCCCACCAGCTGGCCGGGGTTGTGCAAGGTGATTTCGCCTCCACGGTCAGTAGGGCAGGTGTGCGCCCCTTTGCGCTTCAGGAATTCTTCCGGGACAAGAATATTCGTTTTCTCCGACCTGCGGGGTATAGTGAATACAGTTGGGTGTTCAAGCAGCAGAAGCTGGTCTGGTATTTCACCCGCATGACATCGGGCATGATAGAACAATTGAATTCGATAGGCTTCTTCATAGGGAACAAGCCCCAGCCATCTGGCCTGAAGCCGATACGAGTTAAATTGAGGTCTTTCCAGTGCTAGCATTTTTCTGTTGCGGCCGGGAGAAACAATTGTGAAAATCATAAAGAAGATTCTGTCTGTTTTCACCATCCTTGCTCTGATCGGCGGATTGGTTGGTGGAATTGGATATGGGGCTTATTGGTATTACCTCAAACTCACCACGCCTGAGGCGAAAATCCGTTTCACGACCTCGAAATCCGGCGAACTGAAAGTCATCCTCAAAGAAACCGCCACCCTGCAGCCGCGTAAAACGGTTGAAATCAAATCCAAGGTTTCCGGGCGAATCACACGCCTGAATTGTGAGGCAGGCGATGTGATCCGGTCGGGAAGTGTCATTGCTGAACTGGATCGAGATCAGTATCAGCGCAACCTCGAACAGAAGTACCGCAACATGGTCCTGGCAAAGGAAAAGCTTCAGGGACTGCTGCCTTTCGGTGAAATCGTCAAAGAGCCGGAAAAGATCGATCCCACCTCTGTCGAAATTGTGGTTGACAGGACATTGATCGAATACGGGGCGGCGAAAGTGGACTACGAAAATAAAGTGGAGATGTTCCAGCGCAATCTGATCTCCTTCAAATCCCTGGATGATGCCCGCAAGCAATTTGATCGCTCCTATGTGGCCTACCATGACCAGGTGCGGTCGGCTTCGATGAACCTTCCCACTGCGCTGGATGACTACGAACAGGCTGTCGAAGATCTGGCCGAAACCACGATCAAATCACCTGTTTCTGGAGTCATCACACGCCTGCCGGTCGATGAGGGTGAGCTGGTTCAGGGGACTGCCGGGATGACACAGGGAACCACCCTGGCTGAAATTGCCGACCTTGCCGACATGCAGGCGGTGGTCAAACTGAATGAGGTCGATGTCACCAAAATCAAAATCGGCGATCCGGTCACGATCACCCTCGATTCGGTCGAGGGGAAGGAATACAAAGGCGAGGTTGAAACGATCGCCCCCGCGGGGGTCAACCGCAACAACATTGTCGTCTTCGAAGTCAAAATCAACCTGATCGACAAGTCCGATATTTTCCGCCCCGAGATGACCGCCAATGCCGATATCCTGGTGGGCCATGCCACCGATATCATCAAGATTCCTCTCGAAGCCATCGAACAGAAGGAAAACACGAAAAAGGTCACCCTGCTCACCTTGAAACAGGGTGCTGTCCCCGATCCGACTCCGACTCCCACAGAGGATGAAAAGGATCCACCCGGCAAAGACTCCGAAGATTATTACAAGACCGCCTTCGGAAAGAAGGATCTTTACGAGGAAAAGAAGGTCGAAGTCAAAACTGGATTATCCAATGAAATCTGGGCGGTCGTGGTCGAGGGCATCAAAGACCAGGCCCTGATCAAGCTCCCTGAAATCAAGATCCCCGAGCGAAACGAACAGCCATTCTAATACCACTGCGTTCATCAATTTCGGGGATGAATTTCTAAGTTAAATGATTTCAACCGACAATTCAGTTAATCGTCAACCGACAAACTCAAACAACCATCATTCCCGCGAAAGCGGGAATCCAAGTTGGTGAGAGCCGATTCACCTGTCACTGATGGGTCTTGTCGAAATTGTGACGATTTACCGTCCCTCCTGTGGATTCCCATTTTCATGGGAATGACGCGGACCTGAAAAGCTTGAACGCTGCTGTCCTAATCTTCGTTCCGGGTGTGCGGGTTGAAGGTCATCCAGAACAGACGGGGGTAAGTGATAATTGCCTTTTGGCGGACTTCTTCCCCTGATATTTCGAGGTGGCTGAGCACCTTGCCCGCCTCCTGCATGAGCACCGCCAGCTCGTTCTGAACAGTGTCCAGGTCTTTGAGGCACTGGTCTTTCTTCTGCCTGCGATGATCATATTCACGAGCTGTTCTCTGCTTATGAACCTCATATTTTTTGGCATCCCGCATAAAAACCAGTGCTGCGAGTCCAATCATCACGATCATGATCCCGAAGGCGGCGGGTCCTGACTGAACCACCCAACCACTCACAGCACTCAAGATCAATCCGATCGTCAGAATGATGACTCCGGGCAGCCAGGGATTGGGCAGCGCGGAACGGCCTTTTTCTATCGCCTGAAGAAACTCCAGCTGGTTTCTGATATCCAGCTCGGCATCCTGCAGCTGGGCAGCCCGGTGGTCGAGATCTTTGAGGCGCAAATCCAATGCTTCGTTCAATGCTGGTGCTTCGGCTGTTTTTCGAAGCAACAGGTCCGAGGGCAGCTGGAGCTTCGGGATTCTTCCCTCCACCGCAAACTGAGCCTCGCCCGATAATAAACGCATCTCCAGCTCGGATTGATTGAACAGGGGGGCATTCGCCAGGACATTCAGGCTCTCGATGAGAGGCCCAACAATCCCTGAAGCATTGGCAACCAGCAGCGCCTCATCGAGGCTCATCTCGCTTCGAAGCACCTGCCCCGCAAGGTTGAGCGCACGAGTGGCATCCTGCTGAGAGCTCATGGATCCAGAGACTCCTGCGAGTATTCAAACAGGTATTCCAGCTTTTCTCCCTCGAAGGCATGGCTGAAGAGGCTGTCGAACCCAACCGGCTCCCCGCCGATATCGATGTATTCGATATTCACATAAGGAAAAAACAGGGTATGAAGGATTTCCTGGAGCTGATCACGGATGCTGGCCCCAGCCGGCAGTGTGTCGATCAGGCTGAGAGGGATGCAGTACAGGGTCACCCCATCCCGGTCTCGTGAACGAACCTTGCCCAGAAAACGCTTGTCATTGAGAAGATGGATCTCGACCATTTTTCCAATCAGAGGGTCTTTGTCCTCGCTGCCATCAAACGAACGAACCATCCTGTCACCCTCCCTGTCCAGCTCTGCCAGAAATCAGGATCTTTCCCGATCAGCCGGTCTTGCCATCCGCTCTCTGGCCAAGGCTGTCCGAATTCCATCTGTGCTGAAGAATCGTTGCAGGATTCATCTGCTTAAGATATACCATGATCGATCCAAACTCAAATTGATGGAGCCGCCCAGAGGTTTTTTTCAGACCCTCCAGAAGAAAAACAGCCGAATCCGAAAGTCCAGAGCCGCAAGAACCGTGCTCAGAAATAAAAATCGTATCTAAGATACTATAAACATTGATCTTAGAATCTTTTTTCTCAATAATCACTTGACATGAAATCCGATTGGGGATTAGTATCCTCCCAAAAGGTGGATTCTTGAGCTCAAACCAAAAAGGGAATTCATCTTTTTTGAGGAGATATGGGTACTGGCCCACCACAGTTGTTCATG
>WBZO01004380.1_pt1 | contig 15327 bp, 12 predicted proteins | sample 5204261 | NCBI WGS metagenome assembly WBZO01 (sample SAMN12412400, study PRJNA552823) | activated sludge metagenome | isolation source: activated sludge from anammox sidestream of wastewater treatment plant... | place: USA: North Carolina | collected 2017-09 | reverse complement strand
GGGGCGAGCCCGTCCCAGAGGCCGTGCCCGTGGAGGCGAAGCGCGAGCCAGCTCGCGATTCCGAAGGCGACGAAGAGCGCGAGGAACCTGAGCGCGCGGGTGAAAAGCCCCATCGGTTTCAGTATAGACGCGCGGCGACGCCTGCGGGTTTCCGACATTTCTCCTCGGGTAACGAGCTCTAGCCTTTGCGGATTACGGCCACATAGAAGCCGCCGAACCTCGCGGCGGGCGAGTCGCAGAGCAACCTCTCGGCCTTGGACAACATTCCCCGGAGACCGGGGACGCGCATGGCGACCGCCGCGGGGGTGACGATCCGGATGCCCCGGGCCGCCTCCAGCATGGTGCCCGGCGGCAGGATCTTGGGGAGGGTGCCCGGCGCGTCGAACCGCGTGTAGACCGCGCTCTCCGTCGTCCTGTCGCTGATCTTGCCGGCGGGGCCGATCTTCTTTGCCAGGCCGCGGAAGCTCCACGGGTTGTAGAACTCCGCGAGGATCACGCCCCCGGGCCGGGTGACGCGCGCCATCTCGGCGAGGGCCTTTCCGATGTCCGGCACGTGCGCGAGCACCTTGAACGAACAGGTGACGTCGAAGGCCGCATCGTCGAAGGGCAGCGCGGTCACGCTCCCCTCGTGGACGTCGAGGCCTCGCGATCTCGCGAGCTCGAGCATGCCCGGAGACAGATCGATGCCCGTGGCGTGCCGGGCGAACTCCGCGAGACGCTCGAGGATGAGGCCGGTCCCGCAGCCGCACTCGAGCACGTCCTTGCCCCTGCCGTAGCGCTCGACCAGCTCGATCTCGAGATCGTCGAGGAGCGCGTGGTAGCCGCCGGGATCGTTGGGCCGCCGGTGCTTCTCGTAGCTCTTGCTGAACTCGTCGTAGTAGGCGCGCGTCTCGGCGTCGTTCGTCACGCCCCTTCTCTATCAGCTGGTGGGTCTTTCAAGAAGCACGTGCGTGCGGACGGGCGCTCTACGGACAGACACGCCGCTCGAGCCAGGTCGCGTTCGCGTCGCCGTACTGGATCCAGACCCCACGTTGCGCGTCCGCGATGACCGCGACGTCGGTGATCGCCTTCCCTTCCGAGATCACGCCCATCGAGCGGAAGGCGCCGGTCTCGTCCAGGCGCCCGAGCTCGAGGACGCGCCTCGCCCCCGGCATCTTCTCCTTCGGGCGCACGCGCGCCACCCATCCGTCCATCGACGCGGCGATCGGCGCGGGATCGAGGCCGTTCGGATAGAGCGACCAGATCGCCTGCACGTCGTCCTTCGGCGGGTCGAAGACCGGGATCGAGGCCATCCCGAACTCGGTCGTCTCGCGCGGCATGGGCAGGAGGACGAACAGCTTCCCCGGCGGGCCGCCGAGCGCGAGATCGACGCCGCGCTCCGGCGCGCCGCCGACGAACGCGACCGCGTCGTTGCCGAGCGCGAGGTCGCTGCCCTTCAGCGAGATCGCGCGGGCGTGCACGGGCACCATCGCGGTGCGCGTATCGAGGTAGACGAACACCGCGCCGTCTCCGCGCGGGGCCATGCGCATCGTGGTCGCGCCGGCGCCGTCGTCGGAGAGGCGCACTGGCTCGTCGTTGTCGAGCGCGACGAAGGCCTGGAGCATCTGCCCCTCCGTCGTCTGTCGCGTGTCGAGGAACGCGACCACCGAGTGATCCCCGGTCCCGAGCGGCGCAGCGGCGATGCGGGTGCCCGAGCGGGCCTTCGACACCACCGTCTTCGTGTCGTTCGAGCCGAGCGTCGTTCGCGTGATCGGACCGCCCGGCCCCTGGCAGTAGACGTACTTCCCCGCGAGCTCGCACGGCGGCCAGCGCATGCCGACGAAGGAGGTGGGCGCAGGCGGCGTCTTCGCGTCGAGGGCGACGGTGTAGACGCGGGGCTTGCCCGCGTCGTTCGTGACGAGACGTAGCTCCACGTTCGTCACCAGCATCGCCGCCGGCCCGCGGAACGGCTGCTCGGCCGGCCCGTACGTCAGGCGGCAGGCCGACGGCCCCGCGTCCTCCTCCGGCTCGACCGCGCTCGTCGTGCCCGCATCGGCCGGCGCCCCGGCATCGGGCGGCGGCGGCCCTGCCTCCTCCTTCTCGACGACGGCCGGTGCCGACGCCTCCTTCCCGGCGTCCGCGGGCTTCGGCGCCTCGTCGCATCCCTTGCAGGATGCGACCATCACGCACGCGAGGATCGCGAGGGGTTGAGTCGGGCGACGCACGCGTCCTCACCCCTAGCGCAGATCGGGCCCTCGCGTCAGTCGTTCGGGCAGCCGCTCGAGACGGCGAGCCCGTCCTGCGCCATCCATCCGTAGCGCACGCTCCCGGTCTTCGACTTCACGTAGCCGTAGAGGAACTTCATCTCGCCCGCCGGCTTCGTGTACGCGGCCGCACCGGGGCTCGGCTTCGCATAGAGCGTGGCATCGAGCGAAGGGCGGTCGGGGGTCTGCCACGTGGGCACGTCGAGGCGCTGGAACTTCGTGCCCGCCGGATAGATGTCGATCGACGGGCCGCCGAGCGCGTCCCCGGGCACGTTGAAGATCAGGTTCATGTACGGCCGGCCGTTCGCGCGCTTCACCGGCAGGTAGTCGTTCGGCTCCATCGCGTCCTTGTCCGTCGCGCCCTTCACCACCTTGAACGTGTCGAGCTTCGGATCGTAGGACGACTTCACTTCGTAGCAGCCGAGGTGCTTCAGGTTCGCGCCGCGTGCGTTCACCTCGCCGACCTTCGCGCGGAACGAACCGGCGTGGAGGAGCCCGTCGATCGGCACCCAGCCGGCGGACTTCAGGCCGCTGCTCAGGACGAGGGCGTAGGTCATCCCGCCGAACCGTCGCGTCTGTCCGTGGTTGAACGTGAAGGCGAGCTTCTTCGTGCGCCCCATCTCCTCGCCGTTGCCGTCGAGGACGGGGACGACGGGCTGCTTCGTCGCCGGGTCGACGTAGCCGCGCGCGGCGAGCCACTTCGGATCGAAGCTCCACTCCTCTTCGCCGTCGGCGCGGCGCACGCGCTGCCCCGCTCCGTTCGGGTTCAAGGCGCAGTTGTATGGGCTGCGCTTGCAGCCGCTCGAGTTGACGCCCGCGCGGAGCTCGTCGCTCGTGCTGTCCGCCTCCTCCTCTTCCGCGTCGGCGACGCAGCCAGAGTGGACGATCGCCGAGAGCGCGAGGAGTGACGCGAACGCGAGCCGAGCGAGCCTCATGCTCTCCGGGGTTGCAGCGGACGGGCCAGCCACGGCGCGACGCGCACCTGCGCCGATTGCGCATGCCCTGGCGCGTTCCGGGCACCGGCGCGGCCAAGGCCCTCCCCTCGTGCGTCAGACCCTGGTCGCGTAGGCGATCGGCTTGGCGACCGCGCGAGCGAAGAGCCCGCGCTCGGCCTGGCGGCGTCGCGGGACCTCGCGCCCGTGATCGGCGAGCACGCGATCGACGCACTCCATCGCGCTCGAGGCGGCGAGCTCGGTCCCGACGCCGCGCGCACCGGCGTTGCAGCCCGCGAGGTAGAGCCCACGGATCGGGGTGTAGACCGGCGGTCGCCGTCGACCGACCTGCTCCGGCGTCTGGCCCGTCGACACGGCCGGGCCGAAGTCCTTTCCGATCCACTTCTCGATGAAGTCGACGCCGAACGTGTCGACGAAGAGCGCGTGCTCGTCGAGACCAGGCACCACGCGGCGGATCGCGTCGAGCATCGCCGACTCCCACGCCGCGGGCGGCGAGGTGAGCGGGACGTCGGTCGTCGGTGCGACGGCGCAGACGGTCAAGAGCTGATGACCGGGCGGCGCGAGATCGGGATCGAAGTTCGTGGGCACCGGACAGTAGAAGGGGACGATCGGCGGCACCTCCCCGCGGAGGAGGTGCTGGAACATGATCTTCATGTCGTCGGTGCCGACGCGCGCGAGGTCGACCCCGTCGCCGACGCCGCCGACGAGACAGCCCGACTCGACGAGCTTCTTCTTCAGGCCGATCTTCGCCTGCACCGCGATGTACGAGCCCTTGATGCCGGTCGCGCGGCGCACGTACGACTCGGGGAAGTGCTCGGGCCCGACGAGCCTCGTGACCGTGGTGCGGAGGCTCGAGGTCGAGACGACGACGTCGGCCGGGATCACCGTCCCGTCGGCGAGCTCGACGCCGGTGACCTTCGCGTCCTCCACCACGATGCGCTTGACGCCCGTACCGGTGCGGACCTCCGCGCCGCGCTTCTGCGCGAGCCTCACGTAGGTCTCGGGGATGGCGATGGACCCGCCCTTCGGGTAGCTGAGCGCGTTGTCCCGCGCCATCTTGCGGAAGCAGTACAGCGCCTCGCCCGCGGAGACCTCCCAGTACGGGAGGATGAAGTAGAGGCCGAGGAGGAAGCCGAACACCCCGATGGTCGGCGCGTGAGCGGTGAACGGCGTGATGAACTCCTCGATGGTGCGACCGTCCCACTGCTCCACCTCCTCGTCGCTCATCGTGAGGATGTGCGTGAAGAGACGCGCCGCGCGGATCGCCTCGGGCACCGAGAGCTCCAGCGCGAGCGCGAGCTCGACGGCGAAGCGCGGCATGCGATGCAGGTCCGCCGGAACCGCGACGCTCCGCACGCGATGCGGATCGCTCGGCTCGAAGAAGCGCAGCTCGGCGATGTCGCGCGTGCGCGTGAAGCGGATCGCGCCGTCCTCGCGGACGCGACGCAGGACCTCGCCGAGCGGCCCCTTGTTCCCGCGACAGAACATGTGCGTGCCGACGTCGACGTGGAATCCCTGTTTGTCGTAGCCGGAGCACGATCCGCCGATGCGCCGGTTCTTCTCGACGAGCGTCACGCGGACGCCGGCGTCCGCGAGGAGGAGCGTCGCGGCGCTGCCCCCGATCCCCGAACCGACGACGACGGCTCGCATCCTCGAAGCCTAGCGCGATATCGTGGTCTCGTGTTCCGCAGCACGGCCGGCGGGGTGATGCGATCGAAGCGCGGGCTCGTCGCGATCGGCCTCTCCTTGTACGCGCTCGCCCCGGTCGCCGTTGCCGCTGCGGTGCTCGCCGGAGCGCCGGGACTGGCCGTGATGACGATCCACTGCCTGCTCTTCGGCACGATGGCCATCGGATATGGCCTCCAGTCGACGAAGAACCCGCTCTTCCACTACGGGACGCTGACGCTCGACGACGCCGCCCTCTCCCTCGACGGCCGCCCGCTCGTGCGCCGGGAGGAGCTGAAGCAGGCCTTCGTCGTGCCCATCAAGGAGGCCATCCTCGTCCGTCTCGAGCACCGCGGCCGGCTTCGCCCTCCGATCTTCGTCCGCGTCCGCGACCACGACGAGGCCGCAGCGCTCCTGCGCGAGCTCGGCTTCGACGCGGAGCACGTGGCGGCCCAGATGCGGATCGCGAGCGGGCTCCTCGCGATGTCCGCGGCGGCGCAGCTCGGCTTCACCCTCTCCCCGCTCCTCTTTTTCCTGCCGGGCGTGCTCTTCGCGTCGGCGGTGCTCCACAGCGCGTCGCTCGTCTTCGCGATGATCGGCGCGCTGCTCGCTTACCTCTTCACGCTCTCCTTCGCGCCGACGACGGTCCGCGTCGGGACCGACGGCGTGGTCACGCGCTGGCTCGGGCGTACGCGGTTCATCGAGCACGCGCGCATCCAGACCGTGAAGACCTACGACGAGTACCTCGCGACCAAGCGGCAGCGGGGCGTACGCCTCGTCTTGACCGGCGGCGAGGAGGTCCGGCTCCCGACCGGACAGATGGACGTGGGCGAGTCCGAGGCCGCCCGCCTCGCGCAGCGGATCGAGGAGGCACGCGAGGCGCATCGGCGCGGCACGGCCGGCGGCGCGACGGACGTGCTCGCGCGCGGAGAGCGCGACGTCCGGGCATGGGTGAAGTTCCTGCGCGGCGTCGGCGCCGGCGCGGTCGACACGCGTTCGCCGGCGCTGCCGACGGACGTGCTCCTGCAGGTCGTCGAGGACAGCCGCGCCGCGCCGGTCGCTCGTGCGAGCGCCGCGGTGGCCGCGATCGAATCGGGCGACGAGGATGCGCGGAGGCGGGTACGCATCGCCGCCGAGACGACGGCGTCGCCGAGACTTCGCGTCGCCCTCGAGACGATCTCGGGCGAGACCGACGACGAACGGCTCGCCGAGACCCTCGCGCGCCTGGAAGCGCGCGCGCCGCGATAGCGCGAGCACGACGGGCACGCCGCTGGCATCGCCGAAGATCCATGACGGCTCCGGCGAGACGGCTGGGTTCGGTCGGCACCTCGAGTGGCGTGCGTGGAGTGGTCGCCGCAGGCATCCTCGCAGGCGGGGTCGGTGGCGTGCTGATGGCGATCGTGGCGACGAGGCTCGCGCTCGCGACCGGTGCGTCGTGGGCACCCGGCAAGGGTGTGGCCGAAGTGCTGCTCGGCCCCCGTGCCCTCACCCCCGGCGTCTACCCCTCCTTGCTCGGCCTGGCGATCCATCTCGGCGTGTCCGTCGCGTGGGCCACCGCATTCGCGCTCGTCGCCGGGACGCGCCTCCGTGGCGTCGGCGCGCTCGCTGCTGGTCTCGCCGCCAGCGTCGTCATCATGTTCGTGATGACCTTCGTGGTCGTGCCTCCGCTCTCGCCGTTCCTCTACGAGCGCGCGCTCGCGACGATGCCCTCGTGGACGGCCGCCCATCTCGCCTACGGCGTCGGTCTCGCGCTCGCGCCGGCGCTACGGCGGCGCTTCGGCCGCCGCGCGCCCGCGACCGAAGGCATGCGAGAGCCGTTCGCGCGGCGCGCGGACGTTCGCTAGCAGGAACGCCGCCGGATCGCCGCCGGCGTCGCCCTGGACGGCGTAGATCCCCGGCCGCGCGCCCGCGTGGATCCGCCCGAGATCGGTCCGCCCGAGCGCCCTCGCGCCGTTCCACGTCGCCATGCGAACGAGCTCCCACGCGGGCACCGTGGGAAAGCGCTCTTGCAGCGCACGCGCCTCCGCGAGCACGTCGAGCGACGCGTTCGAGGCGAGCGAGTCGGTCCCGAGCGCGGGCTCGATCCCCGCCTTCATCACGGCGTGGAGCGGCGGGAGCTTCGCCTCGATGTACAGGTTCGAGCGTGGACACAGGACCACGGACGCGCCGCTCTCGGCGATGCGCGCGAGCTCGTCGGACCGCGCCTCGGTGAGGTGGACGAGGAGCACCGCGGGACGGAGGACCCCCACGTCGCGCGCGTGATCGAACAGCGGCGCCTTCGGCCATGCGGGCTTCTGCTTCGTGCGACGCTCGAACCACTCCACGACCGGCCCGTCGCCGTGCTCGATCGCGCGGCGCTCGCCGGCGTGCTCCGCGAGATGGATGCTCGTGCGGAGCTCGCGCCCCAGCGCCGACTCGACGAGGGCTCGCACCGCATCGGCGTGCGTCGTGTAGAGCGTGTGCGGCGCGGGCGCATAGGCGAGATCGCGCGTCGGCCATTCGGGGTGCCGCGCGGCGAGCTCCTCGTGCAGGCCGTGGACGCGGCGCAGCACCTGCTCGCGGTCCTGCCCGAACACCTCGTGAAAGGCCCAGCCGCCGATCCCTCGCCGAGAGAGCGCGCCCACCGCGGCGAGCGAGTTCGTGACGTCGCCGACCGCCACCGTCGCGCAGCGGACGAGGTCGTCGGCCGCGCGCTCGATCGCCTCCGCGTCGTCCTCGGGCGAGTGCTCGAAGCGCACGCCGAGCATCGCATCGACCCACGCGACGAAGCCTCGGCCGCCAGGCACCTTCCCCCGCATCGCCGAGAGCTCGACGTGCGTGTGCGCGTTGACGAGCCCGGGGAAGACGATGCCACGGACCCGCTCGACCTCCGCCCCGGCATGATGCGGAAGGACCTCGGCCGCACGGCCGACCTCGACGACCGTGCCGCCCTCGTCGACGACGACCGCGGCATCGGCGATCGGCGGCTCGTCCCCGGGCAGGACGTGATCGGCGTGGAGGATGCGGACCGTCATCGCGTCCCCCGACTCTAGCGAACCCGCGCGGGCGTCGGCAGCTCATCTGGTGAATACGATGCGAATGCATCGAGCATCGTGCCATCGGTTTTGAATGTAACCGGGCGGTCACAGATGCATTCACGATGCATCTGCGGCCCCCTCGCCGTTTCCCCCGGCGACGGATCGATCAGCGCAGGGCGGCGTCGATCGCGGTCGTGGCGAAGAAGCCCAGGCTCACGTACGCGTTGCAGTCGAAGAACGCCTTGGCGATCTTCGTGAGGTCGTTCTTCACGAGGCGGTGCTCGATCACGAGCACGACCGCGACGGCGGCGACGCCCACCATGAAGACCGCGCCGCGGTGGAGCACGAGGCCCGTCCCGGCGAGCGCGGCGACGGTGACGACGTGGGCGGCGGCCGCGATGCGCCTGGCGTTCGTTCCCCCGAACCTCGCGGGGATCGAGAAGAGCCCCTCCTTCTTGTCGAAGTGCTCGTCCTGCAGCGCGTAGAGGACGTCGAAGCCGAGGAGCCACGTGAGCACGGCGACCATGAGGAGGACGATGCCGAGGTTCGGGGCCGCGCCCATCCCGATCCAGGCGCCGCCCGGCGCGAGCGCGAGCGCGAGGCCGAGCCACGCGTGCGCCGCCCAGGTGAAGCGCTTCGCGAGCGAGTAGCCGAGCAGCACGAGCAGGACCGGCGGGGCGAGGACCGCCGGCCAGAACCCGAGCGTGGCCGCGATGGCGCAGAACGCGAGGCCGCTGCCGATCGCGAGGGCGAGCGCCTCGCGCGCGGAGACCTTCCCCGCAGGGACGGGACGGCCCGCGGTGCGCGGGTTCTTCGCGTCGACGTCGCGATCGGCCCAGCGGTTGAAGGCCATGGCGCTCGAGCGTGCGGCCACCATGCAGCCGAGCATCGCGAGGACACGCAGCGGCGTGAGCGGCGCGTGAGGCTCGGAGAGCGAGAGCACGACCGCGCTCGCCGCGAACGGCAGCGCGAAGACGGTGTGCGAGAGCGCGACGAGCTCGCTCCAGCGCTTGAGGCGCGTGGTGAACGAGACGGTGGCGCTCATACCGGCTCCGTGAGCCACTCGTACTTCACGTTGCGGCGCGCGGCGCGGAAGCCGGCCTCGCGGATGCGCGCCTCGATCGCCCTGGCGTCGATCCCGAAGGTCGTGCCGGCGCTCGAGACGACGTTCTCCTCGAACATCACGCTGCCGAAGTCGTCCGCGCCGAACCGCAGCGCCACCTGGCCGACGCCGGGGCCCTGGGTGACCCACGAGGCGCCGACGTGATCGACGTTGTCGAGCATCAGGCGCGCGACCGCCTGCGTGCGCAGGTACAGGTGCGTGCCGTTCTCTCCCGCGGCGATGCGCGTGCCGTTCTCGAACTGGTAGTCCCAGCAGAAGAACGCGGTGAAGCCGCCCGTCTCGTCCTGCAGATCGCGGATCTTGAGCAGATGCTGGATGCGGTCCTCGATCGTGTCGACGGTGCCGTACATCATCGTGGCGCTCGAGCGGAGGCCGAGGTGATGGGCGGTGCGCATGACGCCGAGCCACTCGGCGCTCGTGCACTTGGCCTTCGCGATCTTGCGCCGGACCCGATCGACCAGGATCTCCGCGCCGCCGCCCGGGACCGAGTCGAGGCCCGCGCGGTTCAAGCGGCGAAGGACCTCCTCGATCGAGAGCTCCTCGATCCGCGCGATGTGGATGATCTCCTCGGGCGAGAGCGCGTGGAGGCCGATCTTCCAGCCCTCCTTCATCCAGCGGAAGAGGTCCTCGTACCAGCCGATGCGCAGCTCGGGGTTGAGGCCGCCCTGGAGGAGGATCTGCACGCCGCCGGCGGCGACGACCTCGTCGAGCTTCTTCGCGAGCTCCTCGCGCGAGAGCACGTAGCCCTCGGGGTGGCCGACGGGGCGGTAGAACGCGCAGAAGCGGCAGCTCGTCGTGCAGACGTTCGTGTAGTTGATGTTGCGATCGACGATGTACGTCACGACGCCGTGCGGGTGCTTGCGGCGGCGCACCTCGTCGGCCGCGAGGCCGAGCTCGAAGAGCGAGCCCTCCTTCAGGAGGCGCACGCCGTCGGCGGCGGAGAGGCGCTCGCCGTCCGCCGCGCGCGAGAGGATCGCGTCGAGGCTCGCACGCGGAGGGCGCGAGCCGATGCGGTCCTCGAAGCGGGCCGCGGTGGGCGGAAGGAGACGCGCGCGAGCCGCCTCGATCCAGAACCGCTCGAGGCCGCGGAGCTCCTCGTCGCCGAGGTCGTAGCGGATCGACTCGGTCAGGTAGGAGCGCAGCGAGTCGGCGTCGAGGCCGGACCGCTCCGCGTGCTCGGCGGCGATCGCGTCGGTACGCGCGAGGCCCTTCTGCTTGGCGACGCGGAAGATGTCCTCCTGGTCGGCGGACATCGTGCCGGGCCGCGCGAACCACGCGGCGAACACGAACGGCAGGCCGGTCCACTCGAGCCAGTCCTCGGCGAGATCGAGTCGATGCGCGAAGCGGTTCTCCACGTCGAGCGCGGCGTCGCCGATGATGAGCGCGCCGGTGCTCCCCTTCACGCTGGCGATCGCCTCGTCCGGCGGCGCGCCGAAGAGATGCGGCGAGAGGCGACGGCGCGCGAGGAGGAGGCGTGCGAGCACGACGCTCGTGCGCGACGAGAGATCGATGGCGATGCGATCGAGCGTGTGGATCGGCTGCTCGGAGACGATCGACACGCTGCGGACCTTGCCGCGCGCGCCGATGGCCATGTTGCGGAGGATGCGGAGATCGCCGATGGCGGCGCCGGCGGCGACGGGCATGAGACCGACGTCGGCCTCGTTCTCCGCGAGGGCGCGCGCGACCTCGCTCGGCGGCGCGAGGTGGAGGTCGACGCGCGGGTCGCCCCGGAGCGACTCCCACAGCGGCCGCGCGTTGAGGTAGCCGACGCCGAGCGCGCGGATCGGACCGGCGCTCATCGCACCACCTCGAGGGCACGCTTGCGATCGCGCACCTTCATCGAGGCCTCGGGCGCCTTCGCCTTCGGGTGCTCCTTCACGACGTTGTAGAGCGTGTCCCGCTCGATCGGGACGCGTCCCGCCTCGCGGATGAGGCGCACGAGCTCGTCGTACCGCAGGGCGCCTGGCGAGCGCGTCCCCGCCGCCTTGTAGATCGTCTCGTGCACGATCGTGCCGTCGATGTCGTCGGCACCGAACCGGAGGGCGACCTGCGCGACGTCGGGCGTGAGCGAGACCCAGTACGCCTTGATGTGATCGACGTTGTCGAGCATCAGGCGGCTGACGGCGATGGTCCTGAGATCGTCGACGGCGGTCGGCGCGGGGAGGTTCTTCATCCCGTTGCCGTCGGGGTGGAACGCGAGCGGGATGAACGCCTGCAGGCCCTTCGTCTCGTCCTGCAGCGCGCGCAGTCGCAGGAGATGATCGACCCGGTGCGCGAACGTCTCGATGTGCCCGTAGAGCATCGTCGCGTTGGTGCGCAGGCCGAGGCGGTGCGCGACGCGATGCACCTCGAGGTACTCGTCGGCGGTCGCCTTGTCCGGCGAGATGCGATGGCGCACGTCCTCGTCGAAGATCTCCGCGCCGCCGCCGGGCAGCGAGTCGAGGCCCGCGGCCTTCAGCTTCACGAGGACCTCCTCGTGGGTCATCCCGTAGTGCTGCGCGAAGAAGTGGATCTCCACCGCGGTGAAGCACTTGAGGTGAATGCCCGGATCGATGCGCTTGAAGCCGCGCAGGAGCTCCTCGTAATAGGAGAACGGCAGCCCCGGATGGAGGCCGTTCACGACGTGGACCTCCGTCGGCGGCTCGTCGCCGGACGCGCGCGCGTCCTCGAGCTCCTTCCACGCCTCCTCGAGCGACATCGTGTGCGCGCCGGGCATGTGCGCCTCGAGCTTCGCGAACGAGCAGAAGAGGCAGGAGGCGACGCAGACGTTGGTCACCTCGACGCGCATGTTGCGGTTGAAGTACGTGCGATCGCCGTGGCGCTTCTCGCGCACCTCGTTCGCCAGGGCCCCGACCGCGAGCAGATCGGGCTCGAGGAACAGCGCGAGGCCGTCGTCCGCGGTGAGCCGCTCGCCGCGGCGGACCTTCTCTCGGATGGCATCAAGCATGTGCGCTCTCCATCGCCGGCGCGGATCCCTCGTCGGCGAACGACGGCACGCGGCCGGCGTACTTCACCAGCGCCGCGATCTCCGCCTTCTTGATCGAGGCGAGCGAGACGTTGCCCTGCCCCTTCACCTTCTTCGATTCGTCGTCGAGGATCGGCAGGCCGCTCTTCCTCGTGATCGCGCCGCGCAGCTCGCTCGCGCCGAAGCCGAGCGCCACCTGAGCGAGCTCGAGGCCATGGCGCCCCCAGTCGATGCCGACGCGCGCGGCCCGCGGACCGGCGATGCGCGCGACGGCGACCGCACGCAGGACGTCGAGCTCGGTGGCCTTCTCGTGGGGGATCTCGATCCAGAGGACCCCCTGCCCCTCGCCCGGCTTGTGGATGCTCACCACGTCCCCGATCTCCTCGCTGCGGACGGCGTCGGCGACCGCGCCGAGCGCGAGGAGGTCTGCGTGGCGAAAGGAGTCCAGTGCGGCGCGCACGGCCTCGATCTCTCCGGCGCGGCGAGCGCGGAGCACCGGAGCCAGCCCGGCACGGGCGATCGCCTGCTCGATGAAACGGCTCATGGCTTCTCCTTCGTTCCCCAGCGCTTCAAGAGGTCGTGCTCGAGGCGCCCATCGAACAGGTGGTCGAGGACACGCCCCACCACGGTATCCAGCAGCTGCTCGGTCGACTGCGGCTTGCCGTAGAACGACGGCATCGCCGGCATGATCGTGGCGCCCGCGCGTGCGAGCGCGGTCAGGTTCTCGAGGTGGATCACCGAGAGCGGCGTCTCGCGCGGCACGACGACGAGCGGACGCCTCTCCTTGATCATCACGTCGGCCGCGCGCGTGAGCAGCGTGTCCGAGATGCCGTGCGCGACGCGCGCGCACGTGCCCATCGAGCACGGCACGATGGCCATCGCGTGCCACCCCGCGCTGCCGCTCGCGAAAGGCGCCTTGTAGTCGCGCATCCCCCAGATCGGCAGGTCGATCTCCTCGCGGATGTCACCTCCGCACTCGAGCGACCAGACCTCCGCCGCGGTGGCCGAGAGGCACACGCCGATCTCGACGTCGCCGGCATTCTTCGCGCGGGCCGACAGATACGAGAGGAGGCGCTTCGCGTACGGCGCGCCGCTCGCGCCGGTCACGCCGACGACGATCTTCCGCTTCTGGCTCATTGGGCTGCCGCCTCCATCGACGAGGCCACGCGCCCGCGGACGATCGACGCGACGCCCATGATCAGGTCCGCCGCGTCCACGGGGCCGAAGCCGTGCTTCGCGAGCAGCCGCTCGTACTCCTCGCGTGTGACGAAGCCCGCCATGCTCGAGGCGAGGTACGCGTAGGCGTCCTTGTCCTTCGCCACCACCGCGCCGAGCGTCGGCAGCGCGAAGCGAAGGCCCGCGCCGTGGAGCGCGCGCGTCGCGAGCTTCCTGGGCTTGAAGAGCTCGAGGGTGACGAACACGCCGCCCGGGCGTAGCACGCGGCGCACCTGGGCGAGCATGCGATCGAGGTCGGAGACGTTTCGCACGCCGAAGCCGCAGACCACTGCGGCGAACTCGCCGTCGCGGAAGGGCAGCGCGAGCGCGTCGCCCACCACCGTCTCGACGCTCCGGACCTTCGCGCGCCCGGCCTCGAGCATCTTCGCCGAGACGTCGCACGCGACGACGCGCGCGCCCGGCTTCGCCTCCTCGATCATCGCCGAGAGATCGAGCGTGCCGGCGCAGAGATCGAGGATCGGCCCGTCGACCTCGTCGAGCATCGCGACGACGCGCGAGCGCCAGCGCCGATCGATGCCGCCGGTCATGAGCCGGTTCATCAGGTCGTAGGTCGGCGCGATCCGGTCGAACATCGCGCGGTTCGCCTCGGCGTGCTCGCGCGGGGCCACGGCGCGGGCGGCGAGCTCGGGGATCGGCTGCGCCTTCTTCTTCTCCGCGTGCGCCGCGAGGCCGACCTCGGCGAGCATCGCATCGACGCGCGCCTCGACCGCGGGGTCGTGCGCGCAGATGTCCGGCCAGTCTCGTTTGTAGCCCTCCTCGGGCCACTTCTTGGTGCCGTCGATCGCCATCTTGCCGCCCCAGAGGGCCTGGCTCGCGCCGTGATCGAGCTGGTCGACGGGCCCGTCGACGAACGAGACGTCGCGCTTCGGATCGAGGTTCGCGAGCAGCCGCCACGCCACCTCGCCGACGTTCTGAACGTCGACGTCGTCGTCCACCACGCAGATCACCTTGGAGAAGGACATCTGCCCGGCGCCCCACAGGGCGTGCGCGACGCGCGCGGCGTGGAAGGGGTACTGCTTCTTGATCGAGACGATGGCGAGGTTGTGGAACGCCCCCTCCACCGGGAGGTTCATGTCCACCACCTCGGGCAGCATCATCTTGAGCAGCGGCAAGAACAGGCGCTCGGTCGCCTTGCCGAGCCACGCGTCCTCCATCGGCGGAGGGCCGACGAGCGTCGCGGGATACACGGCGTCCTTCCGGTGCGTGACGCAGGTCACGTGGAAGCGCGGGAACTTGTCGATCGGCGTGTAGTAGCCGGTGTGATCGCCGAACGGCCCCTCGTCGAACGGCTCCTCGCTCGGATCGACGTAGCCCTCGAGCACGAAGTCCGCGCAGGCGGGGACCTCGAGGTCGACGGTCTTGCACTTCACGTGCTCGACGCTCTTTCCGCGGAGGAATCCGGCGAACATCCACTCGTCGATGCCGTCGGGGAGCGGCGCGGTCGCGGCGTAGGTGAGCGCGGGATCGCCTCCGAACGCCACCGCGACCTCGAGCCGGCGCCCGAGCTCCTTCGCGCGGCGGAAGTGGCGCGCGCCGGTCTTGTGGATCTGCCAGTGCATCGCCGTCGTGTTCCGGTCGATGCGCTGCATCCGGTACATGCCGATGTTGCGCGTGCCGTTGTCGGGGTCCTTGGTGATGACGTTCGGCAGCGTGAAGAAGGGACCGCCGTCCTTGGGCCACGTGGTGAGCACGGGCAGCGCCATGAGATCGACGGCGTCGCCCTGGAGCACCACCTCCTGGCAGGGCGCCTTCGTCACGGCGCGCGGGACGGTGCTGGCGAGCGCGGGCAGCCGGCCCGCCATCTCGGCGAGCTCGCGCGCGCTCTTCGGGGCGCGCGTGTGGACGAGCTCCGCGATCGCCTTCGCGTGCTGCTCGAGATCCGCCACGCCGAGCGCCATGCTCATGCGCTTCTTCGAGCCGTAGGCGTTGATCAGGACCGGGAAGCGCGAGCAGCCCCCGTCCTTCGAACGGGGCTTCTCGAAGAGGAGGGCCGGGCCGTTCGACTTCATGACCCGGTCGGCGAGGACGGCCATCTCCAGGTTGGGATCGACCTCGCGAGAGATCCGCACGAGCTCACCTTCGCGCTCGAGCGCGTGGACGAACGCTTTCAACCCGTCGTGAGGCA
>WBZO01004378.1_pt1 | contig 15329 bp, 10 predicted proteins | sample 5204261 | NCBI WGS metagenome assembly WBZO01 (sample SAMN12412400, study PRJNA552823) | activated sludge metagenome | isolation source: activated sludge from anammox sidestream of wastewater treatment plant... | place: USA: North Carolina | collected 2017-09 | reverse complement strand
TTCGCTCCCTGCGGGCCGCCTTCCGTGATGGCTCCGTTCGCAATGCTCAGGCCCGCAGGCAGCACGTCCACGATTGTGATCGTTCCGCTGCTCGCGGTGTTACCGGAGTTGCTGACGGTCAACGAGTAGGTCGTCGTCCCGCCAGCCGTCACGCTCGTCACTCCGTTCGACTTCGCAAGGCCCAGATTGACTATATTCGCTGTGTCAGTGTCTGTACTGGTACACACTCCGGTACCCGAATCAAAGCTGCGAGTCACACCGCCACCGCTGACGCAACTCGTCCCCAAATTGATCGTACCTGTCGGCGGCGTCACACTGACCGCGTTCACCAGATTGCCGGTAGCTCCCGCATTGATGACCGCAGTCACAGTGTAGGAGATCGAGGAATTCGCTGGCAGAGTAACTGTATCCGTGAAGTTACTTGAGTTGCTCGCCGCTGGCGTGCAACCGCTCGCTCCGCCTGTCGCCGCAGGGCTGCAAGCCCACGTCCAGGACGACACCTGTGATGGTTTGATGTCGCTCACCGTAGCGTTTGTCATCGTGCTCGGACCGTTGTTTGCTACAGTGATCGTATAAGTAACGCTGCCGCCAGGCGTGTACGTCGCAGAACCGTCCGTTTTGGATATCGCCAGATCGGCGGTCTGGACCACGGTCATCAGATAATCTTCGACTTCGCCATTGGTCGCGGCAACGGTCGAGCGCTCATCCACATTGGCTGTGCCAACCGTATCCGTCAGGCTGTCGGTAGTCAGCCGAATGCGCACGTAAGGCGCGGCGCCGCTGAAAGTCACGCCCGTCCAGTTCAATGTCCTGTTGACAGTACCGCCTGTGGGAACAGTCGTGGTTTGGATTTCGCTCGCCTCGAAATTGCCATCGCTGTCCAAGTCAATCCAGGCGTAGAGGTTGGCCGTGCTGCCCGTGGTATTCAGAATGTTGCTGACGGTAATGCTGATGTTTTGCGGGCCGCCCGTTGAAATGGATGGCAGCGAGACGATGCCGTCTTCGTCATCCAGGTTATCGTTATCGTCGCCGTTCGCGGCGGCTGTCGGTAAGGCTGCTGTCTCATCATCCAGCAGCGCCCCGATGCGAAGCTGGGTGCAATTCAGCGCGTGGGCTGGCGCGCCGTAGCTGGCCGGCGCATCGCTGAAATCCTTAACGGTCAACGAAGACGCCACGATGCTGAAAATAACATGCGAGTCATCATTTCCAGCGCTATTGCTCTTACTGGTGTCAAAGCCGCCAGAAACGATGGTAGGGTTATGACTCGCGCTGTGTGTGGTCGTCCCGCAATAGATGTTGGCGCCATTTACCCACAGGTGATTCGCGCCTCTTGGATCTCCGGTCTCTCCCAGATAATCATCCTGGTTCCCGCCGATATATGTGCCATAAATCAGACTCGTTAAATCATCACTGAAACCGGCAAAGAACATGTCATACCCGGAAAAGCCTCCCGAAGTGTATGTGGATCGGAAGAAAGGCTCACTGTTGACATTTTGAGTAGGCAGACCGGTTCCACCGACAACACCAAAAACCAGGATAAAAGTACTGGTCTGCCCGGTGCAGCTTGTCTGGGTGACTAATTTCAACCCACTTCCCAGGTCATTGCTTGAAGTGCCGTAAAAAGTCGCCTTGTAGCTCGCGGCCCCGCCGGTGTCGGCCACCGAGCCGATTACAGCGTCCATGTTTCCATTGTGGGCGGTGTCGTATGCTCCGGCCGAAGTAGGAAATCCGCTGCCGGCGCTTCCTGACCAATACAGGGTGCTGCCGACAATCTCAACGTCGTTGATGCGGTCATTGTTCGAGCCACCGATCTTGTCAAGGTAGTTGAATGACGTTCCGGTGGTGTTGATGACACCGATAATGCCGTCTTCATTACTGCCGGAAGCGGCAGCGCTGCCAACTTCGGTGATGGAGCCACTGCCGTAGCCCGCAAAGGCGACTCTGCCGTCGGCGAATACTTCCAGGTCGTTGAATGTATCATCACTATTTCCGCCGACATAAGTACCCCAGGAAAGCGTATTTATTGTGCCGAACTTGGCGATGTACATCTCATCATTATTGTTGCTGTCGCCGTCAAAGGTTGAATCCGCCGGAGAACCGGGTAGGTAGTTGGGCGAAATTGTCGGCAGCGCGGCGCCTTCAACCGTCAATCCCACCACGAAGGAACTGTCGCTAAGCGCCCGGATTGACGTGACGCCACGAGTTTCGCTACCGGAGCCTCCCAAATAAGTGGCGTAGCTCAACGTTCCCAGATCACGGGAGAAGACGGCGACAAAACCATCTCCGCTAGACCGGCTGCTATCAAACGGGGTCCCCGCTGTAGGAATATCAACTGTAGTAAATCCACCGACGAATACGTTGTTTGGCGAGAGGCTCAGCGCATACGCTCTTACATCCTCAGAGTTGCTATTAAGTGAAGACGGTCCGTAAAGCGTCAGGTCAACCAGATCCGCGCCCGTGCTACTGATTCTATAAACCACAGCGGCGCTTCTGCTTCCTGAAACGTTGGAAATGGTGTTGAGATATCCATTGGCGTCATAAGGCGCCGAGCCGGTCGGAATGTTGATGTTCGTGTAGCCTGCGCAATAGACCATGCCATCGGCCGAATCTACCTGGATGGCGAACAGATAAGCGTCAAAGCTGCTGCTGTTCCCATCCATATACGTGCCCCAACTTAACGTAGGGTCAATGACCAGCGGATAGCGCTGATCAATCTGCGATTCGGCTGTAAACGCGACGGTATTGCTGTCTGATTTATTGAATGCGACATTGACCGGGGTCTTGCCTTTATCGGTCACCTGATAGGATTCCGGGAGATGGAATTTGACATCGGTGAACCGCAACCCGACTTTGAGGCTGCCGTCCTGATCAACCGAAAGGCTATCCTGCCCTTCAAAGCTCATCTTCACGTGGCTGAAGTCCGCGCCCGCGTCCATCACCCAGTCGAATTCGAGCGAGCCGTCGTTGGTGCTGTAAAGGCGCAGGTCAACGCCGGGATAAACGTCTTCGAGCGTCAATTCTTTGGCCGCCCGCACACCTGTAACCCACTTGGAAGAGTCTGTGCCGAGAAAGTAGTTGTAGCGCGTGCCGAATTCTTCGCCTCGGCGGATGTTTGGCGAGGGATTCGAGCCGTCGAGGCGCAGCGTGAAGGAGTGCTCGGCCTTGACTATATGGTCTTTGCCAGGCTTGAACAGAGGTTTCTTGTCTCCGCGCGCTGAGATGGATTCCGCTGGTCGTTCCTCCGTCTCCTTGGCGACAAAGCGGATCTGATCGCGTTCGACGTATACCGAGCCTTGTTTGGCGTCGAAGTAATAGAGGACATCCTTATTCGGAAACTGTCCCTTGTTTTCGACAAACCGGACGGTCTTGGCGTTCTCTTTGAGAGTCTGTTGAATCCGCTCCTGCCGGGCCGCTTCTTCATTCTTTTGCCGGTAGAAGGCGCCTGCGGCCAGGAGGGCTGAAATTACTATGAGAGCCAGCGCGGCGCCTGCGGCGCGCGGAGACCGTTTGATGAAAGCGAGAGCGCTGAAAGGCTTCTGAGGTGTGTGTGTGTGGTGACGCATCTTTCTATTCTCCATATTCGTCTGACGCATGTTCCGTGAGGGGGTCTGCGCCAGCGTCGTTCAACCGTCAGAGACGGTCTTAACATTCACGAGAGTTTTTGTTGCGTCTCAAAGCCATGGGGGAGCTTCAAGATGTTGATCTATCAAATACCTTTGCCTGACACCGGCTGCTTCAACAGGAAGCAGCCGGGCGGCTAATAACGATCAAAAACAGAAACATTGCCAAAATAATTAAGTTGAAATTCCGAATAAGCAGGAAATTTTGGTCGAATTTCGCATGGAACCTAGCTGTCCAGTGATGAGGTAACAGCTACAATTATGTTCAGTGGCGGCGCATCATCGTAAAAAACAATGATTGAGGCAATAAGAGGTAATACTCATTTTACCTGAGTAGTCCTACTCATTTTGCGGGAGACCGTCTGGTTGAGGCGGGGCCGCTGCACAGATCAGGAAAACTTCGATTTGATATCCAGCGCGAACCGCAGCAGCGCGTGGGGGCCGCGAAGATTCAGTTTCTGACTGATATTGTGGCGATGATTTTCAACGGTGCGAATGCTGATGAAGAGTTGCTCGGCGATATCCCGGTTGCTATGGCCGCAGGCGATCAGGCGAAGCACTTCCGCTTCGCGCTCGCTCAGTTCGGCGATCCGCTCTTCGGCTGGCTGCGGCTGGCGATCCAGGTAACTGCTTGCGACCTGCTTCGCCAATTCCGGTTCGATGAAAGTTCCCCCGGAGGCAACCAGGCGAATCGCATGGAGCAGCACATCGGCGCCGGACTGTTTGCAGACATACCCCGACGCGCCCGATCGCAGCATCAACCGCAAATAACCAATATCGCAATGACGAGTCAGAGCCAGCGCGCGCGCCAGAGGGCAAAGTTCCCTGAGTTGCTCGACGACCCGCGCGCCACTCATTCTGGGCATAGACAGGTCTATCACCGCCACTTGAGGATTGCATCGCGGTATCTGTTTCAGGGCCTCGAAGCCATCGTTCGCCTGCCCGACGACTACCAGGTCGGGCTGAGAGTTGATCAGCGCCGTCATGCCTTCGCGCAGGATGGCATGATCATCTACAAGAAAAACGCCTGCTTTTTCAGCCATTCTGTCTCCCCCTTTCAATTGCTGACGCGGGAACCCTGATGTGAATCGCCGTCCCGCGTCCAGGCGCAGATTCAACATCGCACGTTCCGCCAACCACAACCATCCGCTCGCGCATATTGAGCAACCCCAGGCGATTTTGATAATCCGGCTCGCGCAAGATCGCCGCCGGATCGAAGCCGCAGCCGTCGTCTTGAATCACGACTTCGAGGCATTGCCACTGAGTTTTCAGGCTGACCCCGACCCTGCTTGCGCGCGCGTGCTTGAGCACATTCGTTAACGCTTCCTGCGTAACACGGTAAACCGCCGTTTCCGCTTCCTCAGCCAACCGGCCACTCCATTCAGTACCGTCGAATTCAACCGGAATCCGGCTCTGCCTCTGCCAGACGACCAGGTAATGTTCAAGCGCCCTGGCTAGACCTAACTCCAACAGCGGAGGCCGCAAGGCGTAAGTCAACTGGTCTATCTCCTGATCGAGCCGCTCGCTGATTTCAAACATCTGCGCCAACTGGCGCTGAGCCTCTGGCGCCTCAGGCAGAGAGGTTTTAAGCGCCTCCAACCCATATTTGAGCGCGGTAACGCATTGTCCTGTCTGATCGTGTAGTTCGCGTGCGATGCGGCGGCGCTCCTCTTCCTGCGAGGCGGTGATTCTGCGCATCAACTCTGCCCGCTCGGTCAGGCGCGTTTCCCGGATACGCATTGTCTCAATGCGCCGCAAAGCCCGTATGCGGGCTGCGTGAACTATCAGCGCCAGCATCGTGGCCACAAACAGCGCGAATCCATAATGTATCCAAAGCGGCGATGGAACAGCCTTACGAACCAGTATCCACCATCCGAGTATCGCCATCGCTATGACCAACGCCAGCCATCGTGTCGAAAGCAGCGAGAATCCGGCGGCGACAATCAAAAGCAAAAAACTGGTTGTATGGTGAGGCTCCGGATTTAAATACATGATCAGGACGCAAACAAGACATCCGGAAGTTGTGATCAGAACCATCAGCGGATGGGCCAATCCAGGGGCGACAGCCCACCGGTCAAGCGCCAGCCCAAGACTGAGAAGAAGGCCAGCCATAATTGCGCACACTGCGCTCACCACACTGGCGCTCACTATCGTCGGAAATAAATAAAGCGTGATTGAAGCCGCCAGATAGACTAAGGCGGACCCTATCACCACCGGCTTCAAGCTTTCGCGCGCAATGAGGTTGAGGGCGGCGCGCAGCTCGGCTTCTGTGAATTGGAAGTCCGTTCCACCTTGATCAATATGATCTTCGGAACGTGAGCCTGATCCATCTGTATCAGGATGATTTCCAGCATTCATGACAGCTTTACCCACCTGACCAGGAAACTTTTAAACAGGCAGCCCGAGGCCTAAAGAGGAGCCTCGACATCAGCTTGTTATTCGCCAAAATCGGTAATGTCTATTGAATATTCTGTCTGCTAAACGGCGTTGTGGGGAAAGCCGAGATAAAGACGCCAACGAAAGAGATTGGCTGACAATACATAATGGCGGTTAAGACGCCACCCAATTCGATTGATTTAGTACGCTGACTATATGCGCCGGTTATAAGATGTGAGAATTTAACGACGGCGGGGATGATAGTCATCACATCAATCGTTGTCAACGCGTGATATTTTCCGCCCCCGTTACAGACGATAAGAGCTTACACGACAATGCGAGCTTAATTCGCAAGAAAGCCCTTGCCACTAAGCTACCGAACGCTGTACAGTTACGCCGCACATGGCGGATAAGTGGGTCAAAAGAGAGTCCGCCTGGAGACGAACGGTCAACAAACCAAGACAAAAAATCGTAAGCCCCAGATCACATTCCTCACACATTAGGCGCCTTGGGCAATTGGGGAAATTGAAACTCTTAGGAATTATCCGGTTCTCGGGACACCGTCTGAATCAGAATCACTCGCCTGACAAGGTTGATCTGAACGCCTGATTGGATCCGAAAAGCAGGAAAATTCAATGTCACAGGGTTGTCTGCGAAGATGGGCTTATCGCCTCGGAGTCTTCGTGCCGTAATTTTGAAGAATGGGCGTTTAGCATGAGTTGGGAACCCAGTGTCCGCACGCGGCACTTAACTGTCATCATCTTCCTGATCCTGGTCACGGCGAGCGCGCTGCTCTGCTTCAATCTCGCGCGCCTGCTCAACGCCCATGCCGCAGCCAAGCGCGAGAAATTCGGTCTGCTCGAAATTCCCATTTACAACGCCGCGCAACAGGCCATCTTCAACCGCCCGCTGGAAAACCCGGTGTCCGCCATCAGTTTCGATGCCAATGTCCGCTCGCTGATCAAGGCGGGCGAGAACGATCCGAAAGGCTTCGCTTACGTCGCGCTGATCTCACTCGACGGCGCGGTAATCGCTCAATCCGATCCGCAGAATCTGTTGCAGACCGCCGGGCAGCCGTACAGCAAAATCAAATCCATGGGCCAGTTCGAATCGGCGCGCTGGTACCGCCAGTTGTGGGATTTGTGGCGCAACGACAACGTCTACGAAATTCAGAAGACGTTCAACTTCAGGAACGCGCCTTTCGCCCGGCTGGTCGCCGGAGTGCCCGCCACGCACTTTCGCGAAGACATGTCTCCGACAATCAAGCTGAGCGTAATCTTCGCTTCGATCATCGCCGGACTGTGCCTGCTGACCGCTGTGATGTCGTCGAACCTGGTGCTCTGGCCGCTGCGCGAAGTGATGGACAGCATCGAAGAGCTTGAGGTCGAAAGCGCCAAGATTTCCGAACCGCGCCCGGTCAACGTCGAGATGCAATCAATCGCGCAACGTCTGCGCGAACTGGGCCGCCGTTTCGCCGGCAATCGTACGGAGATCGAAGCGATCCGCGATCAGTTGCAACAGGTCGTGGGCAGTCTGTCCGAGCGCGTTCTGCTGCTCGACCGCGACCGCCGCGTGATCATGGCCAGCCCCGAAGCTGAAAAGATGCTCAGCGGAGGGCGCTTCACGCTGCGCGGGCAGCGGCTGGCCGAGGCGCTCAGCTACAACCATCCGATCACAGCCCTGACCGAACGCGCCTATCACGCCGGTCAATCGCTGCAGGAGGTGGCCACGTTCCCCGTCAACGGTTCGGGGCAACAACAGGCCGTCGTCGCTTCGCTTCAGATTTTTGAAGACCGGGGACAGCCCGCAGGAGCGTTGCTGACGCTGCGCGATTTTGAAACTCTGCAACGGCTGGAAACCCAGCTTGATTTCGCCACGAAACTGGCTGCGCTCAACCGCATCACCGCCGGTGTGGCGCACGAAGTCAAAAACCCGCTCCACGCGATGGTTTTGCATCTGGAGTTGCTGAGCGCAAAACTCGAAGCGGGACTCGATCCGAAACCGCACGTTGACATCCTGATGTCCGAGGTCAACCGGCTCAAACGCGTCGTCCAGACCTTCCTCGACTTCACCCGCCCGGTCGAATTGAAGCTCCATCAGGTTGACGCGAACGTGCTGACGCGCGAAGTGATTCTGCTCGCCGCCGACGCGCGCGCCCAGGGCGTCAATATGGAAGAGCATTACGGCGGGGGCCCGCTGGTCATCAAAGCCGACTCCGACCTGCTCAAACAGGCCATCCTCAACATCATCATCAACGGATGCCAGGTCATGCCGCAAGGCGGCAAGCTGATGGTCGAAACCGGACGCGACGAAGAGAACCGCGTCTTCATCGCCATCACCGACAGCGGCCCCGGCATTCCCGAAGAAGCCCGCGACAAAATCTTCAATCTCTACTACACGACCAAACCCAAAGGCAGCGGCATCGGTCTGGCGCAAGCCTTCCGCGCCGTGCAATTGCACAACGGCAGAATCAAGGTCGAATCGGAAGTCGGCGCCGGAACCTGTTTCCGCATCATCCTTCCCGCGGCGTAAAACATCCACGAACCCAGTTACTGTTTCCGTTGCGCCTGGCCGGGGCCTTTGCAGACAACAAATCTTCATCCATGAAACCGCGCTGCCCGATCGGGCTTACCCCAGGCTTCATAGAGCTTCACCAGCCGCTGGCGCGCTTCCACTTTATCCTGACATTTTTCGACACAGGCCTCGAAGCCTCTGAAATTCTCGATCAATAGCCGCTCCGCTTCATCGTAGCGTTTGAGCAACGTCATACATTCGCCCAGAATGCCTGCGGCGGCGGCCCATTGACCCTTCTTTCTGTCTTGCACAGCCTGGAACTTTTCCATTGCCTCGCGCAGGTAAGGCTCCGCGCGGGCAGACCGGTCAGCGACGATCAGAGTCTTGATCAATAAGCCCAGCGCGATGACAGTGCGCGCATCATTCGGCCCGTGCTTCCGCCTGTTGATCTCCAACGCGCGTCTGGCCTCGGCTTCCGCTCTGGCGTAATCCTTCCGCAAGCAATGAATGGACGACAGGTAGTAGAGAAACTGGGCGATCTGCGGATAGTCGGCGCCCAGGTATTTACTGAACAGCCTTTCCGCCTCGTTCAATCGTTTTTCAGCCTCCTGATAGTCGCCTTTGATGTAGTCAATTACTCCCAGGTTATAAAGCGCTTCACCAGCTTGATATGTAACGGGCAGCCGCCGCAATCGTTCAAGATACTCATTGTATGCCGCCTGCGCCTGCTCCTGTTCGCCTTCGCCCGCATAGATATTGCCCAGACGGCAAAAAGTGTAAGCCACCCAGAGATGATCCGCGGTTCCCAGCATCTTACGGAAAGCTTCCCGCGCTTCGATAATCAGAGACTCGGCTTCGGGAGAATTTCCCGTCCAAAACAGTTCCTGACTCAGATTGAGGAGCATATGTGGGAAATCCTCGTTCTGCGGATCGCTCAGGCGCATCATTTCTACCGCCTGCCGCATTATCGTTACCGCACCCGCGCCATTTCCTTTTCGTCCCTCAAGAAGTCCCAGATGGTACAGATTCTGAATGACGCGCGAATGACGTTCGCCATAAATTTGGCTGGATAGCTCCATACCGGCGCGAAAGTGTGACTCGGCAGCTCCCCACTCTCCGCGAGCCTCCCAGATTACTCCCAGCGTGTAGTGCAGATCATTTCTGATCTCAGGCCGATACTTGAATTTCTCGTCAATCTTTTTCTCAGCATATCTGAGCACGTCGAGGAGTGTGACGTCGGGACCTTTGCCGTGCCCCGGCGCGCCGTAAACCGGATTGGCGTTGGAAAGAATGTCGCGGATGAAATCATTGATGGCCTGCGCGTTGTCGCGCTCCCGCCGCGCTATCGCGGACTGCCACATCGCCGCGACAAGCCCGATCACCAGCGCCAGTATTACCGCAACCACCGCCGTAACAACTCCCTTGTTACGCTTCACGAATTTGGCCGCGCGATACGCTAAGGTGTCGCCGCTCGCGCCTACAGGCAACCCGGCGAGATAGCGTCGAATGTCCTCCGCCAATTCAGCCGCTGACGCGTAACGGCGCTCAGGCTCTTTACTCAGCGCCTTGAGCGCGATGTTGTCCAGGTCGCTCGCCAGTTTGTCGCGCCAGCCGGCTGCCTCCGGCGATGCATCGGCCCGGCTGGGCGGACGCGGCTCCTGTTCGCAAATGACCCGCGTGATTTCGTGATATGGCAGGTTCGTCAAATCGTAAGGCCGCCGCCCGCTGATCAGTTCGTAAAGGATCACGCCGAGGCTGTAAACATCGCTGGCGGTCGTGACCATTCCGGCGCCCACTTGTTCGGGGCTGGCGTAATCCATCGTCATCACGCGCTGCCCCGTCTCGGTCAATCCCGTGATTTCATCTCCGGGATCGAGCAGCTTGGCGATTCCGAAATCCAGCAGCTTCGGCGCGCCTTCCGCCGTGACCAGGATGTTTCCCGGTTTGAGATCGCGGTGAATGACCAGGTTCTGATGAGCGTATTGCACGGCGGCGCAAATCTGCCGGAAGAGTTCGAGCCGTTCGACGAGGCCGGGATTGCGGTTTTCGCAATAACGATCGAGCCGCTCGCCTTCGACGTATTCAAGCGCGAACCAGGGCCGTCCGTCCGCCGTTTCGCCGCCGTCGAGCAGCCGCGCGATGTTCGGGTGGCTGAGTTGTGCGAGAATCCGCCGCTCCCGCGCGAAGCGGCGCGAGACCTCGTCGGTATCCATCCCGCGTTTGATGACCTTGATCGCCACGCGCTGATCGAACCGCCCGTCGTCGCGCTCGGCCAGCCAGACCACGCCCATTCCCCCGCGCCCAATCTCGCGCAGCAAACGATATTGCCCAATGCGCTCGCCTGCTTGCGGCGGCGCGCTCGATCGGGACGTGATGACCGGCGCCGAGGCGATGATGAATTCAGGAGCCTCGGCGTCGGCCTGCAACAGCGCCTCGATTTCGGCGCGAAGCCCGTCGTTGTCAGCGCAAACTTCATTCAAAAAATCCGCCCGCGCCTCCGGCTCAAGCTCCGCCACGTCGTGAAAGAGTTCTTCAATTCGCTGCAACCGTTCAGCCTTCATTTCGCCTCCTCCCCGTTCAGCGCCTGCCCGGCCAGCGCGCGGTGAAGCCAGGCGCGGGCAAACCTCCAATCGCGGTAAGCGGTCGCGCGGTTCACTTCGAGCAAATTCGCCGCCTCCTCCACGCTGAAACCGCCGAAACAACACAACTCGACAAGGCGGACTGCGCGCTCGTAGCGTTCGCCCGACGCCTCCAAAATGGTCAACGCTTCATCGAATGCCAGCAGAGTTTCCGCCGGAGCCGCCGTCAGATTCTCGAACTGATCGGCGGTTAAATGATCGAGCGACAGAACGCCGCCGTGGTATTTGCGCGCACGCTCCAGCGCCAGCCATCGCATGGCCTTCGCGGCGACCTTGAAAAAGTGTTGGCGATCCTGCCAATCCACCTTCGCCGCGCCCATCAGCTTGAGATAAGCCATGTTCACAAGCTCCGTCGGTTGAAGCAGGTCGCGGCCCTGCCGGTTCAGTTGCTTCTCGGCCAGTTGATGCAGTTGTGTGTGAACTTTTTCGATCAGGCGGTCATACGAACCCCGGTCGCCATGTCTCCACGCGCGCAGAAGTTCCGTGACCTCGTGAGTTTCGGATCGTTGATCAAGTACGTCCGGGGGAGCGAACATAGCTTTCTCTCCTTTGGCTGCAAGTTGAACGGAATGGCCGGAAGCGCCGGGCGGCATCGCCTGCCGTCAAACACCCAGCCCCTTAAAAAAATTCCTTACCGCGATGCGACAAAAAGCCCCGCTGCCGCGATTTATAAATGAAAGGAGAGAACCGAACTCCTGAGCCTGCCAGCTCAATCGTCCGCCGTAGTCTGATCACACAAGCATGGCTGAACGGCGGCGGCAGTATGCCAGCGTCCTTCAGCCGAGACAAGGCGCGCCGAGACGCCTCTTCACAGGCGCCGGAGTCGTGATCTCCTTGCCGGGAGCGAGACACTCTCGCTCCCGGCAACATCGCTGCGCTTATAAGCAAGACTCTGCAAAATGACGAATATGATTCAAAGGGGGAAACTATGAACAGCCTTGATGCGGAAAAAGGGAAACAAAATGCGCCCTTGATCAAGCGTGATCCGGTGAAAGCCGGGATCGGAATGATATTAGCGGGAATAGGGTGCTTTACCTTTTCCATGCTGATCCATACATCAGCGAGGGGTGGAGTTGAGATCGGCTTTCTTAGCGGCGTCCTCAACGGAATGTTTTTATCAAGCTTCATCCTGTTCCCTATGGGGCTGATTTTTCTTGTCTACGGACTAGCCGCCAAAAAGCGGAGACAGAATCAGTAAAGAACAAATAGGTGTGAAAGGAAACAATGATCATGAAAATCACGGATCGGAGCGATTGTTCACCTCAGACAAACGCATACGCGCAACGTCTGGTTCTCCTGGCCCTCATGTCTGTTTGGTTCCTACAGCCTAACTGTACTCTCGCGCAGCGCACGGAGCCGCCGTCTTCATGGGCTGCGCGATTGGCGAAGGATTATGACAGCCGAAGCGCCTTGGAGATATTCAACTCTCGTGACCCGAAATCCATTGCCGAGGCGATAGCTGCGTGGGCGATGGCGATCGAGGGGCGAACTGAGGAAGCGCACGGCTTAGACCTGATGATGTTTGTGAGCCGGTATTCTCCCATTTGGAATGGAAACGCCATTGATCAGGCAAACCTCGGCAAGCTGACAAGCAGAGTAAAACTTCTGAATCGCGAGCAGATCAATGACTGGCGAACGGCTCTCAAGGCAGCGCACGGTGATGACGTAAACGATCTTTGGACGTGCGGCATCCTTGTTACGATTGAGCCTGTCTTTAACCAGGGAAAGTTCGATGCGGCTCAATCCGATGCAATGCGCGCCAGGCTTATTTTGCTACCAGAAGCAGCGGTCGCTTTGTTGGCAAAGAGATTGAATACAGGTAAGGCCGTAGCGGCGGGTAAGATGATTTCCCAGGATGCCTTATTTCCCGGGAACAAGTTCAATCAAAAATACTTCGACGACACAGTGAAGGCGCTTGAGTCCGCGCTAGCCAGGAAGTGATCGTCGGTTGGCCAGCTTCTCTCCACGAGAGGAGATCAAGAAGAAACAACTGAAGGACGTGGAGTCTAAACGCTCCCTGGAGATTGACCGCGAAAATCGCCCAATGCCCGAACTCAAACCCGACAAGGCGTTGGTGGTGATCGTCTGTCCGCCGATGGCCGCGCGTTACACAGGGCATGGCGAGCAAGTTAAATTCCACGCAAATAATCAAGTCGTTGCCGTCCATAAAATGGGCGCCTACAGCTTCGTTCACCTTGATCCGGGAGATTATCGGCTGGCTTCACAATCAAGGAGAAACGCCTTCGCCATGAGCATCAGACTGGAGGCTGGCAAAGAATATTATTTCCAACAGGATGTTTCTTATGGAGGCGATACCAGTCTCGCGCGTCACTCCAAGGAGTTGGCGATGTACGAACTCAGCGGGACTTACTACGCGAACTGGAAGCGCAAATAGTCACCAACCATTGTTTGACGCAGGAGGCTCGGATCATGCTCGAACAAAATCAGTCTGAACAACGACCTTTGTCGCTGGAAGCGCCGCTGGAAGTTAAGAGTTTGATTGAACAGCAACGATCTCTGGCTGAGGCTCTGGGCGAGCGCGGCGAGGCGGAAGAGGGCGCGCGTCATCTGGAGCGAGCGTACGCTCTCGCCAAAACCGACGAGGAGCGGAAAGAAGTCGTCGCGATACTGGCCAGTTACCGAACTAAATTCAACCTCGGACAGTTGTGGCAATTCGTGAACGATGGGGGAGAGTTTTTTTATGAATCCACCAGCGTCGAGGAGATTCGCGAGCAATTGCTCAAAGGCTTGATCCCGCGCGCGGCCAGATGCCTCAAGAATCGCGTGGGCGAGCCGCTGCCGATCAAGGATTCGCTCGCCAAACAGGAAGCGCGGATCGAAATCCTCTTCAGCCCCGTCTTGTATCACGTGGTTCGCGGAGCAGGGATTACAGCGGTACTCACGGCGATCGTCTCTTTCATCGGAGGCTTCTACAACCTGGGCGCGGGTTTGGGGATGGGCCTTTTGCAAACACTCGTTTTCGCCGTGGTCTTTCTAGTGATGTTCGCCGGGCTGGGGCGCATCGGCAACAAGGCGTCGGATGCGTGGTGATGATCATCGGCGGTTTTATTCTCATCGCCATCACGGGAGGCAGGATCAATTTCGGTTTTCTGGCCGGCTTCGCGATTGGGTTTCCCATAGGTCTTTTCCTGGCGGCGCTGGTGGGGGCGATTCCCGGAGCTTTGATTGGCGGGCTGATTGGGCTGATTCGCTGGCCGATGCTGCCCAGATTACCGCCCGCGTAAAAGTTTTTGCGTAAGTTACGCGCGCGGGCGACACGCGCTTGATAGATATACAACCGTCCCAAGCTGAAAGGAGATCACCAATGTTGGAGAAGCGATGGCTGATGATTAGCGCCTGGATCGTTTTAGCGATCAATTGCCCTATGGTTCTGGCATGTCAACAGACGACCGGGCGGACGGGGGCGCATTCAAACACTCAATCAACGGCCAAAGGCCTGCAAGCGGACGAAACGCCGATCAAAGCCCCCGGCAATAAGATAAGCGCCAGCGCAAGTCTGCGTCGCGGGACTTTCAAGTATGGGAACGTTTCCGGCCCCGCCTGGAACATCACGGTAAAGATCAGCAACCCGACGGCCCAGGAAATTGAACTGGGTGAAATGCTTGTTCTGCTCGAAACCCTTCGCGACAGGGATGTCTTTGCGGCCAATTACATCGCGCGCAAGCGCGCTGAGGACGCGCCGAGCCTGCAAAAGATAGTCGAACGATACCATCTGCTCTGGGGCTACCAGATCGAAACGAATGGCTTTTACCTGATGCCCTTCCTCGCGCTCAGCAAACTTTATCCGTCGAATTCTAGCGTGGCTGATTTGTTTATCGCGTCTCTCTCAGCGCCGAGAGCGCAGGCCTACGAAGGTTTCGGTTATGGACGCGTCAGCCCACACGCCGAGCGCATATTGAGCGCGGAATTGCCCACGCCCGTCGGAGCCAGAAATGAAGCGCGCGATTACGTTGCGGTCATTCTCCCAATAGCGCGCTCAGTCAAGGGCGAGGCGGTCTCCGCCGCTTATACCGTCTGCCGGTTCGCGGTTGGAGAGCCGCGTGACGGCGACACGTTCAATCCGGTCGAGACGACGACATATCAAGCCACGGCGGCGGAATTGCGCGCGCTGGCGATGAACGAACAGCAGCCGTTGTGGCTGCGCGTTTTCGCGCTCAAC
>WBZO01004376.1_pt1 | contig 15337 bp, 11 predicted proteins | sample 5204261 | NCBI WGS metagenome assembly WBZO01 (sample SAMN12412400, study PRJNA552823) | activated sludge metagenome | isolation source: activated sludge from anammox sidestream of wastewater treatment plant... | place: USA: North Carolina | collected 2017-09 | reverse complement strand
CATCGTCAACAACACGTTCCAGCACCGGGGGCTCGACGGCATCTGGGGACTCAACAACGGCGACGTGGGAATCCGGCGTGCAAGCAGCGCCGCCTGGAACCAGGCAAACACCGGGGACTTCACATACCCGAACGGCATGTTCGTCAACGGCGTGCTCACCACCAGCGCGGCACTGAACACGCCGCACATTCTCACCGCGGTCGGCAGCGCCACCTGGGCCGCCACCAACATCGGCAACTACTTCCAGTACGGCCACCCTGCCGGGGCCAGATCCTGGAACGGCGACGTGGCCGAAGTGCTCGCCTTCAACCGCCAGTTGAACCTGGCCGAGGGCGCCATCGTGGTGAACCTCCTGAGCGCCAAGTACGCCATCCCGCTGGCGGCCAACGACTTCTACGCAGGCGACAACCCCGCGCTTGGCGACTACGACCGCGACGTCTTCGGCGCCGGGCGCGTGGATGCCTCGAACAAAGTGCTGGAAGCCGGCATGGCCGGCATGGGCATGCAACTGGCCGACGCCTCGCTCACCGACGGCGAGTTCCTGCTGGCCGGCCACAAGACCCCGGTCAACAGTTGGGTCGCCACGGACCTGCCCGCGTTCGCCCTCCAGCGGTGGGACCGCGTGTGGTATGTCGACAAGACGGGCAACTTGGATGCCTTGCTGGCCTTCGGGTTCACCGACGGGGGCCTGACTTACACTCCGCCGCCGGCGGGCGGCGAGTACGCGCTGCTTTACAGCCCGACCAACGCATTCAACTTCTCCATCTTGCAGTGGGGCGGGCAGCTCGTTGGCCAGCAGCAAGTCGTCTTCAGCGTGCCCAACGCGCTTCTGCAGGACGGCTACTACACGCTGGCCATCGCCCGCGTGCCCGAGCCGGCCTCGGCCGTCCTGCTGATCGCGGGCGCATTGGCCATTCCGCTGGTGCGGCGGCGATCGCATGGACCCAGGCGGGCGGGTTGAGCCGCGCCTGCGTCGAACGCGCGGAGCAGGGGACTACTCCACCTTTTTCTTCTTCAGCGGAGTGGTCCAAAGGTAGATCGTGTGGCGAGCCTTGTCGTCCTTGGAGGTCATCTCGACCACCTTGTCGGGCTCGACCCCTTCCATGTCGAAGCTGTGTGAGACGATCCGCGATCCCGGCTTGAGCTTTTCCAGTTGCGGAATGAGGCGGACGTTCAGGGTCGGCAGCAGGTAGAGCGTAATCACGTTGGCCTTGCTCAGATCCAGGGTGAAGATGTCCTTCTGCTCGATCGTCACCAGCTTCTCCACCTTCTGGTTACGCACGGTCTCGAGCGACTCCTTGATGCGCCGCTTGTCGACGTCGTAGCCGACGGCCTTGCAGCCGTACTTCTTGGCGGCGGTGGCCACGATCCGGCCGTCGCCGCAGCCCAAGTCGTAAAGCAGGTCCTCCTTCTTCACGTCGGCCAGCTCCAGCATCTTCTCGACGACGTCCTGGGGCGTGGGGACAAAGATCACGTCCGGCTCCCGCGGCTTCTCCTCGGTAGCGGCCGCCTCCTCGGCCCAGCACCGCGTCTCGAACGACGAAACCCCTGCGACCACAAGCGCCGCCACCAGAACCATCCAAAACCGTCTCATGGGAGGACTCCTCAATGCCAGAAAGGTGGTGCCATCCGCCGGACAAGTCCGCCCCAGCGGCCTCGTCCCGTTGGGTCCCACCATAATTGGCGGCGCGCTGGGACGCAAGCAGCGTGGGCAGGGGCTTCTGGCGAGAACCGGTCGGGCCCCGGCCGGGAGGGTGTCGGCCCCGAGGGGCCTCCGGCGGCATCTTGACCGCCGGCCGGTCGGTCGATATTGTCTCTTCGGCCTGTGGGACGACCTGCACAGTGGGGTGGGCCGGCGCTGCGCTGGTGCCACCCTACCAGGGCTCCTCTTGCGTTGGGGGGACAGGATGACATCGCGCGAACTGGTGATCCGCACCCTCTGCCATCACCCCGTGGACCGGGTCGCCCGCGACCTCTGGGCGTCGCCGCGGATCGAACTGCTCCACAAGGACGACCTGGAGGAGTTGTGCTATCGCTATCCCAGCGACCTTCAGGAGCCCGACTTCCAGTATCCCCGCGGCAAGCGCGTCCGGGGAACGCCTGGCCGGCCGGGCCGCCATGCCGACTCGTGGGGATGCATCTGGCACGTCACCGAGCCGGGCACGTGCGGCCAGGTCAGGGAGCCGCCCCTGGCCGACCTGGCCCAGGTGGCCAGCTACCGGCCGCCCCTGGAGTTGTTCGAGAAGCTCAGTTCGGCGCAGGTCAACCGCTCGTGCGCGGCCACGTCGCGGTTCGTGCTCGCGCGGAGCGACGTGCGGCCCTTCGAGCGGCTCCAGCTTCTGCACGGCGACGAGGCCACGCGGGTCGATCTGGCCTGCGGCAACCGCGCGGTCCGCGAGCTCCTGGGCACGGTCCACCAGTGCTATCTCCGCGAGATCGAGTGGTGGGCCGCCACCGACGTGGACGGCGTGGCCTTGCGCGACGCATGGGGCAGCGGATCGGGCCTGACAATCGCCCCCGAGATCTGGCGCGACCTGTTCGCGCCCCTCTACCGGCAGTATTGCGACGTGCTGCGCGCCCGCGACAAGTACGTCTTCCTCCAGTCGGCCGGCAATGTGGCGTCCATCTTCGAGGACCTGGTGGACGTGGGCTTCGACGCCATCGACTGCCACCTGCTCGCGATGGAGCCCGAGGGACTCGCCGATCGCTTTCGCGGCCGAATCACGTTCTGGGGCTGTCTCGACCCGGAGCAGGTCGCCTCCGCGCGATCCGGCGACTGCCGCAGCATGGTCCGCCGCATCCGCAAGGCGCTGGACTACGGGCAGGGGGGCGTGATCGGCAAGTGCCACTGGGACACCGGCGTCAGGTTCGAGAACGTGGCCGCCGTGTTCGAAGAGTGGTGCCAGCCCGTGCCGACGTGCTTCTGATCGCGGCCATGCGGGAAGTTGGCCCGGGGTGAGTCTCCGGTCTGTAAAACAACTGTGAAAGCCGCCCTCGCCCCCGCTCCCCGCCGCCTGCCGGTCCGAATAATACCCGGACCGATGGCAGACCAGCACCCCACAATCTCGGACCCGACATGACGGCTCAACTCCAGAACCACCCCCCACGATCCGTCCCAGCGAGCACACCCCCCGCTTCTCCCGCCCCTGCGGCGCAGCCCGTCGATGGTCCACCGGATGGCGCCGCAAGGCCCCTGTGGACCCCCAACGCGAGCCGTTGGTCGAACGGACTGGACTGGTACACCGTCGGCTGGACAGGCGTGATTCACGCCGGGGCCCTGCTCGCCCCCTTCTGTTTCACTTGGAAGGGGCTGCTGCTGACCGTGGTGCTGGGATGGCTCACCGGCGGGCTGGGGATTTGCCTGGGCTACCACCGGCTGCTCACGCACCGCGGCTTCGACACTTTCCGGCCGGTCCGCCGCTTGCTGGCCCTGCTGGGCGCACTGGCCGGTGAAGGCCCGCCGGTCATTTGGGTCGCCATGCACCGCAAGCACCACCAGTTCAGCGACCAGGAGGGCGACCCGCACTCGCCCAACGACGGCGCCTGGTGGAGCCACATGCTGTGGCTGTTTCCCCGCCCCTATCGGGCCGACTGGCTTGCCCTCCAGCGCCGCTACGCCCCGGACATGCAGAAGGACGGCTTCATGCGGATGCTCGACCGCACGTTCGTCCTCTGGCACCTCGCGCTGGGCGCGGCCCTGCTGGCCGCCGGCTGGCTGGGGTGGGACCTCTATACGGGCGTGTCCTTCCTCGTCTACGGCATGTTCCTCCGGCTGGCCTACGTGCTGCACGTTACCTGGCTCGTGAATTCGGCCTCGCACATCTGGGGCTACCGCAACTACGAGACCACGGACAACAGCCGCAACCTGTGGTGGGTCGGCCTGTTGGCCTACGGCGAGGGCTGGCACAACAATCACCACGCCTTCCAGCGGTCCGCGCGCCACGGGCACCGCTGGTGGGAAATCGACCTCACCTACGCCGTGATCGTGGTCATGGAGCGACTGGGCCTGGCGTGGAACGTCGTCCGCGACTACCCGCGGCAAGGCCGGGCGTGAAGAAGTCCGACGCGCGCGTGAAACGGCGGGCCCTGCCTCGCTGACCTGCTACTGCCGCGTCAGCCCGTGGAAGCGTTCCATCAGGTCCCGGGTGATGGGCCCGGGACGGCCGTCGCCGATCGTGCGGCTGTCGACCTTGACAACCGGGACCACTTCGGCCGCCGTGCCGGTCAGGAAGCACTCGTCGGCGATGTAAACGTCGTGCTTGGTGAGCGCCACTTCGTGGACCTCGATCCCCGCCCCCCGCGCCAGCCGCATCACGGCCGCCCGGGTGATCCCCTCCAGGATTCCGGCGTCGTTGGGGGGCGTGAGCAGCCGTCCGCCGCGGGCAAGGAAGACGTTGTCGCCGGTACACTCGGCCACTTCGCCCTTGTGGTTGAGCATCAGGGCCTCGATGCAGCCTGCCTGGAGCCCCTCGATCTTGGCCAGGATGTTGTTGAGGTAGTTGAGCGACTTGATCCGCGGGCTCAGCGCGGCGGGATGGTTGCGCTGGGTGCTGACGGTGATGATCTCCAGGCCGTTGTCGTAGTATTCCTTGGGGTAGAGGGTGATCTTGTCCGTGATGACGATCACCTGGGGGTCCGAGCAGCGGTTGGGATCGAGGCCCAACGTGCCCGCGCCCCGGGTGACCACCACGCGGATGTAGCCGTCGCGGATGCCGTTCACGTCCAGCGTGTCCTGGATGGCCTTGGCCATCTGAGGCTTGGCCATGGGGATTTCCAGCCAGATGGCCTTGGCCGAGCACCAGAGGCGTTCGAGGTGCTCGTCCAACAGGAACGCCTTGCCGCCGTAGGAGCGGATGCCCTCGAAGACCCCGTCGCCGTAGAGGAGACCGTGGTCGTAGACGCTGATCTTGGCGTCGTCCTTGTCGAAAAGCGTTCCGCCGATGTAGACCTTCAGGGCCATGATGTTGTGCGGCAGCAGGGGATGGTGGGGGACCTTCATTTGGCCGGCGAGCTTGCTCGCCGCGTCCCCACGATCGGTTTTGGAGGACGCCACGCGGCGGGCGAGCCTGCCGGCTAACTGCCCTCGTCCACGCGGCCGTCTACCAGGTGGATTACCCGGTCGGCAAGCTCGGCGATCGAGTGGTCGTGGGTCACCATGACTATAGTCAGGTTCTCCTGCCGGTTCAAGGAGCGGAGGATTTCGAGGATTTCGCGGCCGGTCTGGCGGTCGAGGTTCCCGGTGGGCTCGTCGGCCAGGAGGAGCTTGGGGCTGGCGACCAGGGCCCGGGCGATGGCCGCCCGCTGCATCTCCCCGCCCGACAGCTCGCGCGGCTTGTGCTTGAGGCGGTGGCCTAGTCCGACCATCTCCAACAGACGGGTGGCGGCCGCGCGGTGTTCGCGCCGCTGGTGGAAAAAGCTCCACAACCCGCAGCCGATCATCATCGGCGCGAGCACGTTCTCCAGGGTGCTCAGCTCGGGCAGGAGGTGGTAGAACTGGAAGATCATGCCGATCTCGGTGTTGCGCAGACGGTCGCGAGGCCCGCTGGCCAGGTTGTCGATCCGCCGGCCCTCGAAGTGGATTTCGCCTTTGTCGGGGGCATCCAGGGTGCCGAGGAGGTGCAGGAGGGTGCTCTTGCCCGAGCCGCTCTGGCCCACCACGGCCACGAATTCGCCCAGCCCGACACCGAGGCTCACACCCCGCAGGACGGGAATGTCGAGTGCCGCCTTGCGGTAGCTCTTCTTGAGGTCCCGGGCGACCAGTTGGTGACCGGGCATCTGGCCGGCAGCCGGGGGGACGGTCGGCCTCGGGTGGACTTCGACGGGCGTGCGCGACGGTTCGGACATGCCAGGCATGTGCGGGGCGTCGATGGCGTAGACCTTGGGGGCGGTGGCGCTGGGCGGCGGCTCAGGCGCAGGGCGGAGGGCGTCGAGCTTGGGCGCCCCGTCCAGGGCCGGGCCGCCCTGGACCCTCGGGCAGGCCGGCAGCCGGAGGCTCGGGCCGGGCGCGGAGCGCGGGGGAGTCTTTCTGAGGATCCGCTCCAGCTCGTCACTCATAACGCAGCGCCTCCACCGGCCTGAGCATGGCCGCGCGCAGGGCCGGCAGGACGCTTGCCAGCACCGCGATTCCCACCGCGCCCAACACGATCCACGACACGGTGGACGCGGAGACGATGGCCGGGATCTTGTAGAAGTAGTAGATCTGCGGGTCGAAAACGGGCCGCCCCGTGATCGTGCCGAGCAAGCCGGCGATCTCGTTGATGTAGCGCACGAAGAGGAGCCCCAGGACCAGGCCCGCCACCGAGCCGGTGAGCCCCAACGTCAGCCCGTAACTCAGGAAAATCCCCATCACGCCTCCGGACGACGCCCCCAGCGACTTGAGGATGCCGATGTCGCGGGTCTTCTCCACGACGATCATGAAGAAGATCGCCAGGATGCCGAACCCGGAAACGCAGATGATGAGGAACAAGAGCACGTTGAGAATGGCCGTCTCCATCTGTACCGCGGCCAACAGCGGCCCCTGCTTGTCGCGCCAGGTGAAGACCCCGTACAGCTCCGGACGGAACTTGGCGCGGAGCTTGTCGCGGACCATGTCGAGGTCCACGCCGGGCTTGAGCTTGATCTGGATCGAGCTCACTAGCCGGGCCCCCGTCACCGGATCGAGCATTCCGCGGAGGTCCTGGAGTTTCTCGATCGGCACGAACACGAACTGCGCGTCGTATTCGCTCATCTTGCTCTCGTAGAAGTCGACCACCGTAAAGTTGTCGCTGATCCCCTTGGGCGGAGTCCCGGCCGTGGGAAAAGTGAGCTTGACGTCGTCGCCGGGCAGCAACACGAAGCGGTCGTTCCCGTCGTGGTCCCTGAAACTGCCCAGCGCGATCCCCAGCACCGCGCCCGTGTGCTGCTCCTTGGTCGGGTCGAAGGTCTCGCCCTGGGACCTCGGGGCGAACAGGTCTTCCACGTCGTCCCGGCGGCCGCCTGCCGGCAGAGGGGCCACGGCGGGCTCGTCCCGGTCCGTGCCCGTCGGCACGGGAATGAGCCGGACCCGATCGGGCGTCTTCTCCGGCTTGGGCCCCTGCTCCGGCTTCGCGGCGGGGGTCCGCGGCCGGTCCTCCAGGCGCTCGGCGTGGCGCGACAACTCCTGGTATCGGGCCATGAGCAGGCGGCGCGGCCAGCCGGCCCCGGCCATCTGCTCGCGCCTTCGGGCTTCCGGCCCTGCCTGGTGGTCGTAGACGTCATATCCCTCGTGGCGGAGCTTCCAGTCGAGCTCCTTGCGGTTCTCCGGGTGCTGGAGGTATTGCGAGATCGCGCTCACCTTGGACTGCGTCTTGGCGTCGATGCCGATCAGATGGACGGGCCGCGTGATCCACCGGCCCGCGTGCTGAAAACTCAGCATGGCCGGCACCACGACCGTGGGCGTCATCCCCTCGATCCACGGCCCGGCCACCTGGCGAATCTGCTCCATCTGCCACTCGGCGTCGGGCATTCCCTCCAGGCTCGTCGACTCCACGACCAGGTCGGAGAGGATGTTGTGGATGCGGTCCTGCATCTCCGTGGTGAAGCCGGCCATGACGCTGTTGACCACGATCATCGTGGCCACGCCCAGCGTCACGCTGACGATCGACGCCAGGGCGATATAGCGCGTGCGGAGATACCGCCAGCAGAGGAGCAGTTTGTACATAGGTCAGGCTTCCTTGCCAGAACCGTGCGTAGGTAACGGAGTGCGAAGCCGCGCGCCTATCGGACTTCGTCATTCGTCATTGGTTTGTCATTCGCCATTCGCCCTTCGTCATTGTCCCTGTTCGGCCTCCGGCCTCAACAGCGGAAACAGGACCACCTCGCGGATGGTCTGCGAATTGGTCAAGAGCATCACCAAGCGGTCGATGCCGATCCCCAGACCGCCGGCCGGCGGCATCCCGTGCCTGAGCGCCCGGACGAAGTCTCGATCCATGCGGGCCATGGACTCCTCCTCCGGCAGCCCGTCCAACTGGGCGCTAAAGAGCGACTCCTGCAAGTCCGGGTCGTTGAGCTCCGTGTAGGCGTTGGCCACCTCCATGCCCCGGATATACAGCTCGAAACGCTCGGCGATTTCCGGGCGGTCGGCCTTGCGCTTGGTCAAGGGGCAGATGCTTGCTGGGTAGTCGAGCACAAAGATCGGCCCCTCGAGCTTCTCCTCGACCACGCCCTCGAAGAGCTCGCTCTTCACGACGTCGGCGTGCTTGCCCGCGGTCTCCAGCCCTGCCTTCTTGGCCGCGGCCACCAACGACGCCGCGTCGTGCGGGTCCGCCCCGGTGTACTCGGCGAGGAGATCGTCGTACGTGCGCCGGGCGAACGGCGGGGTGAAGTCGATTTCCACCTCGCCCCACGGGAGTCTCATGCCCTGGCCTGTCGCGCCGATCGCCTCGACGATGATCTTCTCCGTCAGGTCCATCATCGAGCGGTAGTCGCCGTAGGCCTGGTAGACTTCGAGCATGGTGAACTCGGGGTTGTGCCTGGGGCTGATCCCCTCGTTCCGGTAGACCCGGCCCAACTCGTACACCCGTTCGATGCCTCCAACCAAGAGCCGCTTGAGGTGCAATTCCAGGGCGATGCGGAGGTAGAGGTCAATGTCCAGGGCGTTGTGGTGCGTGATGAACGGCCGGGCGGCTGCGCCTCCGGCAATGGCGTGGAGCGTGGGCCCTTCGACCTCAACAAACCCCTCGCCGGCCAGCGTGGCGCGGATGGACTGGACGATCCGGGTCCGGCGCAGGAACCGCTCCAGCACGCCCTCGCCGTGGATCAGGTCGAGGTAGCGCATGCGCTGGCGGAGCTCGGGATCGCGAAGCCCCTTGAACTTCGCCGGCGGGGTCTCGATCGACTTGGTGAGGAAGTGCAGGTCCTCGGCGAAGATGGTGAGCTCGCCGGTCCTGGTCCGCTTCAGCTCGCCGTCCACGCCGACCAGGTCGCCCAGGTCGAGGCACTTGGCCAGGGCCCAGTTCTTCTCGCCGACTTGTTTTTGGCCGAGGAAGACCTGAATCTCGCCGGTCCAGTCGCGGATGTTGAGGAAGATGAGCTTGCCCGTGGGGCGCTGGAGCATGATCCGCCCGGCGGCGCGGACCTTGGGGCCGCGCATCTCTGGCGGTTTGCCAGTCTGGCAGTCGCCGGTGGGCACGACCTCGATTTCGCTCTCGCGGGCCCGGATTTGTCCGATGGGCTGATGCCCGTCAAATCGGCCGCCCCAGGGATCCATGCCCAAGTCGCGGATTTTGCGCAGCTTTTCACGTCGGGCGGCTTCAAGCATCTCGCCGCCGCCGGCCGTTTCATCGGGTGGTTCAGTGGTCATCGGCGCGTGGATAGGGCATGGCTGCCGAAAGCGACAAACGGCGGCATTGTATTGGAAGGGTCGCGGGGGTCAATGTCAGAAAGCGTCGGCGAGCGCGCGGGCCAAGGCGGGCGCGGGGCGGTTTGGTCAACAAGTCGTCGGTTTTTGCAGCTTTGGCGCGCCGCGGGCCCTTGGATCTCGGCGTGTCGGTCAATACGATTGCATGATTTCCGCATTGCACCCCCCGTCCAGGCAAATGGAATAAAGCTGGCAAAAGGAAGAAAAAAGGGAGAATAGGGAAAAATGGCAAGCAGGCATAATGTCGTGTGTTGTGTGAAGTGTCATCAACGCAAACGGGCCCGGCCACGGGCAATACGCCCGCGCCGGGCCCTTCTTAATACCTGCCTTACGGTCAGGCCCTTGGGGTACCCAACCAACTCCTCCATCCTACTCGATCGGTGAACGAATGTCAAGACCCCGAGCGCGCCAGTCGGGCGGGGCTGGGGATGGCGGCCCGTCCGGCCAAGTCGCCGTGGCAAACGATGACCAGGGGGCTTGGGCAGAATGGAGGCCAATCTCGCGGGCTTCCGCGGCGCGGCGGGGGAGCACTACTAGACGTGCCTTTGCCCCGCCGATGGGTTGCAGACCAGTCCCGTGCGTCGTATTCTGACTTTGAGGGACAGTCCATTCTTTCTCGGAGCGACCGCTATGAGGATCGAGCAACTCAAAGCGCGCTACGATGCCAAGCCATTCCAGCCCTTCGTGATCCATCTGGCGGACGGCCGGGAGCTCCCGGTGTTCCACCGCGATTTCATCATGACAGTGCCAAGCGGTCGGACCGTCGTGGTGTGCCAACCCGACGATTCTGTGCATATCATCGATCTGCTGCTGATTACTGACCTGGAGATCGCGCCCCGCGCGAAGCGCCCGCGGCGACGAAAAGCCAGCTAGTAATTGGTTGTCCGCCCTCCCGCCTCTGCCCTCGCCCATCCCTCGCCCGTCGCCCGCCGCGCCTGCTATACTGGCGGCATGTCCAGCGACATGACCATGCCCCAGGGCGGCCAGGAGCGCCGCGAGTCGAAGGAGATGAGCCTTCGCCGCGGCCGTCCCCCCACGCAGGTTCCCGGCTACGACCCGGAGCGGTTCCTGGGCATGGGGGCCTATGGGGAGGTCTGGGTCGCCATCCAACGGAACACGGGCCGCCGGGTGGCCATCAAGTTCTACGCCCATCGGGGAGGGCTGGACTGGTCGCTCCTCTCCCGCGAGGTCGAGAAGCTGGCCTTTCTCTTCGCCGACCGCTACGTGGTGCAGTTGGTGGGCGTGGGCTGGGACGGCGACCCGCCCTACTACATCATGGAGTACCTCGAGCACGGCTCGCTGGCCGACCGGCTCGACGGCGGGCCGCTGCCGGTCCACGAGGCCGTGGCCCTGTTCCACGACGTGGCCGTGGGGCTGGTCCACGCGCACGGCAAAGGCGTGTTGCACTGCGACCTCAAGCCGGCCAACATCCTCCTGGACCAGGACGGCCGGCCGCGCCTGGCCGATTTTGGACAGTCGCGCCTGTCGCACGAGCAGGTCCCCGCGCTGGGGACGCTGTTCTACATGGCGCCCGAGCAGGCCGACATGGAGGCCGTGCCCGACGCCCGCTGGGACGTCTATGCCCTGGGCGCGCTCCTCTATTGCATGTTGACGGGCGGGCCGCCCCACCGCACGCCCGAGACGGTTGCCCAGTTGGAGCAGGCGGGCGACCTTGCCCAGCGGCTGTCGCTCTATCGCCGGGCGATCCGGCGGGCCCCGCCGGTGACCGGGCATCGGCAGGTGCCGGGCGTGGACCGCGATCTTGCCCTGATCCTCGAGCGGTGTTTGGCCGTTGATCCCAAGAAGCGATTCCCCAACGTCCAGGCGGTGCTCGACGCCCTGCAAGTCCGCGCGGCCCGCCGTGCCCGCCGGCCGCTCCTGGTGTTTGGGGCGATCGGGCCGGTGTTGCTGCTGTTGGTCGTGGGGTTGTTTGCCTGGCAGGGATTCGTGGCGGCCCTGAGCCAGTCGGAAGACGCCCTGGTCGCCCGGGCCCTGGAGAGCAACAAGTTCGCGGCCCAGTACGTTTCGCGGGCGACGGGAGGGGAAGTGGGGCGGCGATTCCGGCGTCTGGATCCCATTTTGCAGTCCGACGAGTTATTGACGGTCCTTCGGGAGACGGTGGAGCACCCCGAGATCCGCGAGATGCTCGTCCGGCTGGCCGATCCCCGCCTGCCCGAGAAGGAGGCGGGGCCGCTCATGGAGGCGTTCCGCCGCCATCCTCAGCGCCAGAAGCTTCAGGAGGCGCTGGCCGCGGCCATCCCGCCCGAGACGAGCAAGGACGAGAAGATCAACAGTTGGTTCCTCGACGACGCGCGGGGGACGCAGATTGCGCGGGTGCCGGACGAAAGCCGGACGCTGACCATCGGCCGGAACTACGCGTGGCGCACGTATTTTCACGGGGGCAAGCGAGACGTGCCCGACAGGTCGTGGCGGCCCGCCGCCGGAGAGCACGTGACCAAGACCCAGATGTCGGCCGCCTTCCAGAGCGAGGCGACCAATCTGTGGAACGTGGCCGTGTCGGCGCCGTTGACGGCGGGGCCGGCCGGGGAATTCCTCGGCGTCGTCGGCATGACGATCGGCCTGGGCGACCTGGTCGAGCTGCAGGGCAACCCGAACCAGTTTGCCGTCGTGGTTGAGGACCCGACCGACGACATGCCGGGCCACGTCCTCCAACACCCTGTGTTCGCCGAGCTGCGTGCCAAGGGGGGCAGGCTCCCTAAGGAAATCACGCAGCAGAAGGTCCGCGTCGAGACCTTGCCCAACACGCCCGTGCGGAGGCGCAACTACCGGGACCCGATTGCCGAGGTCCCCGGCGGGGAGGAATACGATCAGCAGTGGTTGGCCGAGATGGAGCCCGTACAGGTGGGCGGCCAGGACAGCGGCTGGCTGGTCATCGTGCAGGAATCGTACGACGGGGCGATTGGGTCGACGATGCACCGGCTGCGGGGGGGATTGCTGCGGTATGCGGCGGCGGCGGCGGCGAGCATGGCGCTGGTGGTGATCGGGCTTTGGGCGTTCGCCCGGCGGCTCTCCCGCGAGTCCAGGATCGGGGCCCTGCCCGGCGGCGGGACTCTCACCACGGAGCGGCCCGGGTCGAGCATGACCCCCAGCGCCACGTCGTCCCGGGGCTCCAGCGGTCGTTTGAGCAGCCCGGACGCCACCACGGAACCCATGCCCGAAGAGAGCGGCGGGTAGCTGACAGCGGGTAGCTGGCAGCCGGTGGCGAAGAGTGGATGATGGACAGTAGACCGATTTCCCCCTACGCTGGATTTTGCGCGCTACTGGCCACCTGCCAACGGCTACGCGCGATCTGCTTTCAGCTACCCGCTATCCTCTCCCCGCTGTTTTATGGCCGACCTGATCGCCCAAGGCAGTGAGACCCAGCAGCGATGGCGACGGACCTTGCCGGTGGGCCAGCGCCTGGTCATTGGCCGCGGCACCGGGCCCTGGGCCGTCCCCTGGGACCAGCACATCTCGCGGAGGCACGCGGAAGTGGAGTGGACGGGCCAGCGTCTCGACGTATCGCAGGTCCCCGAGGCCCGCAACCCCATCTACTTTCGCGGCAAGGAGTCGCGGCAGTTCGTCATGGGGCCCGACGAGCACTTCGTCATCGGGCGGACCACCTTCATGCTGGTCGAGCAGCAGGTGGCCGTCTCGGCCGAGGCCCCCGTGCCCGTGCAGGAGCAGGCCTATAGCGCCCAGTACCTCTCGAAAATCCCCTTCCGCAACCCGGACCACCGCATCGAGGTGCTCAGCCGGCTGCCGGAGGTGATTTCGGGGGCGGCCGGCGACCAGGAGTTGTGCGTGCGCCTGGTGAACATGCTCCTGGCCGGCGTGCCCCGTGCGGAGACGGCGGCGGTGACCGCGCTGGAGGGCCGGCCCACCGAGGACCAGGCCGTGCCGGTCCGCGTGCTGCATTGGGACCAGCGATTGGCCGGGCGGAGCGACTTCCGCCCCAGCCAGCGGCTGATCATGGAAGCCATCCGGCACCGGCAGAGCGTGCTGCACGTGTGGCTGGGGGCCGATTCGGTGGCCAACCAGATGTTCACGGCCAGCGGCAACTTCGATTGGGCCTTCTGCACGCCCGTCTCGGCCGATTCGCCGCAGCCTTGGGGGTTGTACCTGGCCGGCCGGTTCAACGCGGAGTTGCCGCTTTCCGGCTCGACCGACGCCAACGACCTGCGCGAAGACATCAAGTTCACCGAGCTGGTCGCCTCGATGCTCGGCTCCCTGCGGCAGATGCGGGTGCTCGAGCGCCAGCAGACCATTTTGAGCCAGTTTTTCTCGCCGGTGGTCCTGGAGACGCTGGGCACGGACGACCCGGACGTGCTCTTCGCCCCGCGCGAGACCGAGGTCTCTGTGCTCTTCTGCGACCTCCGCGGCTTCTCGCTGGAATCGGAGCGGCACGCGGGCAACCTCATGGAGCTCTTGCAGCGGGTCAGCGAGGCCCTGGGGGTGATGACCCGCGAGATACTCAACCAGGGCGGCGTGGTGGGCGATTACCAGGGCGACGCGGCCATGGGCTTCTGGGGATGGCCGCTGAAGCAGCACGACGCCGTGCTGCGCACGTGCCGGGCGGCCCTGGCCATCCGCTCCGCGTTCGAGGCCGCCGCGCGCGAGCCCGACAGCCCCCTGGCCCGCTTCAACGCGGGCATTGGGGTGGCCACGGGCGTGGCGGTGGCCGGCAAGATCGGCACCGAGGACCAGGCCAAGGTGACCGTCTTCGGCCCGGTCGTCAATCTGGCCTCGCGCCTGGAGGGCATGACCAAGATACTCCGCGCGCCCATCCTGCTGGACGAAGGGACGGCCGAGGCGATCCGCCGCCAGGTGCCGAGGACCATCGCCCGGGTGCGGCGCGTGGCGGTGGTGCGGCCCTACGGGCTCGACACGCCGCTGGAGGTGGCCGAGCTCTTGCCTCCCGAAGCGGCTTACCCCAAACTGACCGACCAGCACGTGGGCTACTACGAGTCGGGGCTCGACGCCTTCCTGGCCGGGGCGTGGCGCGAGGCTTACGAACTGCTGAGGCACGTGCCGACCGACGACCTGGTGTGCGATTTCCTCACGGTCTTCATCGCCCAGCACAAACGGACGCCGCCCCCGGGCTGGGACGGGGTGATCGAGCTTCAGAGCAAATGATCCCTGCACGGTAGCAGCCATGGCGCAACGCTTTCTCGCCTTCGACATCGAAGTGGCCAAGGAATTCCCCATCGAGGCCCCCGACTGGACCCCGTACCGGCCGCTGGGCATTTCCTGCGCAGCGACGCTGGAGGCCGACGCGCCAAAGGCGAGGACGTGGCACGGCGTCGATGCCCGGCGCCGTCCGTCCGACCGCATGAGCGGCGAGGAATGCGCTGCGATGGTGGACTACTTGCTGGACATGGCCGGCCGGGGCTTCTCGATCCTCACCTGGAACGGGCTGGGGTTCGATTTCGACGTGTTGGCCGAGGAATCGGGCATGGCCGAGGAGTGCCGCGAACTGGCCACGGCCCACGTGGACATGATGTTTCACGCCTTCTGCCTGCTCGGGTTTCCCATCGGCCTGGACGCGGCGGCCAAGGGGATGGGCCTGCCCGGCAAGCCGGCCGGCATGAGCGGCATCATGGCGCCCGGCCTCTGGGCCGAGGGCAAGCGCCAGCAGGTCCTCGACTACGTGGCCCAAGACGTCCGCACCACGTTGGATCTCGCGTTGGCCTGCCAGCGGGCCGGGCGTTTGACGTGGATCACCCGGCAGGGCAAACCCCGGGACGTGCGCCTGCCGGACGGCTGGCTCCCGGTCCACGCCGCAGTGAAGCTGCCCGAGCCCGATACCTCGTGGATGAGCCAGCCGCTGGCGCGCGGGCGGTTCCTGGCGTGGATGGGGCCGAAGCGTGGTCCCCGACGCAAGCGATAGACCGACCACACCTGCCTTGTTGCTCAGCGGCCCCTGAACCATCGAAGGACCTCCTGATGCCCAGCACAATC
>WBZO01004375.1_pt1 | contig 15346 bp, 14 predicted proteins | sample 5204261 | NCBI WGS metagenome assembly WBZO01 (sample SAMN12412400, study PRJNA552823) | activated sludge metagenome | isolation source: activated sludge from anammox sidestream of wastewater treatment plant... | place: USA: North Carolina | collected 2017-09 | reverse complement strand
ACAATAGAGTCACCACGGCTGATGTCAATATCATCTGCAAGCTGAAAAACAACTGCCTGGCCGGCAAATGCCTCATCCACTTCTTTCCCACTTACCTCAACAGATGAAATAGTGGTATCTATCTCCTGCGGTAATACCCGCACCTTATCTCCTTTTTTATAAACCCCGCTGATGACTTTTCCGGCATAACCGCGGTAGTCATGCAGATCCTCCGTCTGAGGGCGGATTACAAACTGAACCTGGAATCTTGGATGATTAAGACCGGCATCACTCCCGACCTCAATATCCTCAAGATGCTGCAACAGGGATCTACCATCATACCAGTCCATAACCGGGGATCTATCCACCACATTATCTCCATTCAGAGCACTGATAGGAATGTATGCCACATCACCGAATCCCAGTTGTTTTGCGATCTCACTATATTCAATGACTATATCATGAAATACATCCTGTGAATAGTTCACCAGGTCCATTTTATTTACGGCCACCACCACATGAGGTATTTTCAGCAGTGAAGCAATAATGGAATGACGCCGTGTCTGCTCCACCACTCCTTGCCTTGCATCTATGAGAATAATGATCAGGTTGGCATTGCTGGCCCCGGTGATCATGTTGCGGGTGTATTGCACATGGCCAGGTGCATCGGCAATGATGAATTTTCTTTTAGGCGTGGTGAAATAACGGTATGCCACATCTATCGTGATACCCTGTTCTCTTTCTGCACGTAAACCATCGGTAAGTAAAGCAAGGTCCACAGAACCATCCGCCCTGTTTTTGGTGGATCTTTCCAATGCCTCCATCTGATCGGCCAGAATATTTTTACTGTCAAAAAGCAACCGGCCTATCAACGTACTCTTGCCGTCATCCACACTTCCTGCAGTTATGAATCTTAACAGTTCCACTTTGATTTCAAATGATTTTCTTTTTAAAAATATCCGTTCTTCTTTCTGTCTTCCATGGCTGCTTCGGTCACTTTATCATCTATCCGGGTTTCTCCTCTTTCACTGATCCTTGTTGTCATGATCTCGCGGATCACTTCTTCTGTCGAAACAGCTTCTGATTCCACAGCAGCCGTGCAGGTCATATCACCCACAGTGCGGTAGCGTACCTTTTTGATCAATACGATATCATCTGCTGCCGGCTGAATGAATTCACTGATGGCCACCAGTTGCCCTTCATGAAGCATCACCTTCCGCTCATGCGCATAATAAATGGAAGGCAGCTCTATCTTCTCATTCAGAATATAATTCCATACATCCAGCTCCGTCCAGTTGCTGATCGGGAACACTCTTACATTTTCTCCTTTATGAATTCTTCCATTGTAAATATTCCATAACTCGGGCCTTTGCAGCTTGGGGTTCCATTGCCCGAACTCATCCCTCACTGAAAAGATCCTTTCTTTGGCTCTTGTTTTTCCTCATCACGGCGGGCGCCTCCGATACAACAATCGAATTTCAATTCTTCAATCGTATCCAATAAAGTGTATGCCTGCAGCCAGTTGCGGCTCGGGATCTTTCCTTTGGGTTCTGTGAGTTTTCTTTCCCTGATAGTGTCTTCCACTTTTCTCACTATTAAAGTGGCGCCGGTCTTTTTCACCAATGCATCACGGAATTCAAGCGCTTCAGGAAAATTATGCCCCGTATCTATATGGACCAAAGGAAAAGGGATTGCAGAAGGAGCAAATGCTTTCCGGGCAAGATGGACCATTGTTATGGAATCTTTTCCGCCGCTGAAAAGCAGTGCAGGCCTTTCAAACTGTGCCCTTGCTTCGCGGAAGATGTGAATACTCTCCGCTTCCAGTTGCTCCAGGTAATTTAACCGATGATCACTCATATATCGTGTTGTCATTATTTTTTTGCAGCAGCATGATCTGTATGCAGCCCGCATTCTTTTTGAGATTGTTCCCACCACCATCTTCCTGCTCTGGGATCTTCTCCCGGTTCAATGGCGCGGGTGCAGGGTGCACAACCAATGCTGATAAATCCTTTCTCGTGTAAAGGGTTGCAGGGAACATTGTTCTCTTTGATATAACCGATCATCTCATCATAGGTCCAGTTGATGAGAGGATTGAACTTATATAATTGCCTTTCTTCATCCCATCCGATCATGGGCATACCTTTTCTGTTTTCACTCTGCGCTGATCTCAATCCCGTCACCCAAACTTTCGCTCCGGCCAGAGCCCGGCTCAACGGTTTCACCTTGCGGATAAAACAACATTGCTTTCTGTTCTCAACAGATTCATAAAAACTATTGATGCCTTTTTCATTGACAAAAGTTTCCACATCTGAAGTATCGGGAAAAAAAATTTTGATATTGATCTTATACCGGGAATTGGTCCTTTCGATCAGGTCATAGGTCTCATAAAACAATCGGCCGGTATCGAGAGTGAAGATTTCAATGCCGATTTTATTCCTGCAGATCACATCCGTGATCACCTGGTCTTCCCGGCCCAGTGAAGAAGAAAATCTGGCTCCTCCGGGAAATAGTTGTGCTATTGATTTTAATGCATCAGGCAAAGAACTCTCTTCGATCAACTTTATTTGCTCCTGAGTAAGCATTATTTGTTTGGTTAGGTTAACTGAAAAAGATAAGGTCTAATGGTTTAATATGTTACAGACTGCATACCGCATGTTAATATGATGCGGATTCATCAATTTGATCCGTAGCAAAGTTGGTTGGAGGGCTGAAACAACACTTTTGCTATTACCGGTTTATATAAAAACGTTTCGTGGCCTGTTGTCATGTGCCAAGATCCTGATAATCAAATATAAATCTCAACTGCACAGTACCAGATATCGGCAATGAGAGTTTCGAAGGTAACAGAAAAATAAAACCCTACCAAACAAGTAGGGTTTTATTTAAGTAAAAAAAGTTCTTTTTTTATACGAGGTCCTGAAGTGTACGCCGCTCCAGTATGTTCAAAGTGGCATCCCTCACATTTTCCATAATATCGTGCAGTCCGCATCGTTTTTCATTGCAATTCTTACAACGCTTATAAAAATAGAGGCTTACACAAGGCAGCAAAGAAATGGGGCCATCCACAATTCTCATTACGGTGGCAATATATGTTTTGGAGGGATGTTCTTTCAAATAGTAACCTCCTCCCCGCCCTTTTTTGCTTTCAAGTATATCATGCTGTTTCAGCCCTAACAAAATACTTTCAAGGAATTTCTGAGGAATCTTTTTTTTCTTTGATATCTCCGAAATGAGTACGGGCCCTTTATTATAATTCTCAACCAGATGCGTCAATGCCCTGAATGCATACTGTGCCTTTTTAGAAAGCATGATATCCTTAAGTTTTAAGATTCAATGACAAGTTTATAATGAATATGAGAATTCTTTCTCAGCATGGCAGCCACCCCGCAATACTTTTCCAGCGAAAGATCAATGGCCTTTCTGACCTTCATCTCATTCTGATGGTCGGTCTTCACTTTATACACCACAAAAATATCCTTGAATACTTTAGGTATATCATCAGTCTGCATGGACTCCACTTCTATTTCCAGTGAAGAAAACGGAACTCTCATTTTGTTCAATATCTCCACTACATCAATCCCCGAGCAGCCTGCCAGGGCCGACAATAATAAAGCTTTGGGGCCATGCCCGTTTTTAGCTGCTCCGTCAATTTTTATTTCGTTGCTCATATGGTCAGCAACAAATTCATGTTCTTTGACCCAGCGTGTATTCGTTTTAACCATAACTTAATCTAAGCTGTGTTTTTTATTTTGAGAAATATTTTCCAGTGTCCAGGTGATCTTTTTTTCAAAAGGATGCTGCCTTTCCTTGCAATGGGCCTTGTAACAAATGCGGCAGGAAAACGGCATGCACCCATCTGAATGTACAAACAATTCGAGTGATTCTCCAAAATCTTTCCGGATCAGTTTCGCCAACTCATCTATTTCATGATGTGCTTCCCTGACGGTAAAATACCAGGGAACGGTCAGATGGCAATCCACATGCAACACACTTCCGTATTTGATCACCCGCAGATTGTGAAGGTCTATCCAGTTTTCCCTTCGGTTCGCATTCAGCACCTGAACCACCCGTTCCAATAATTCCATATCTGCCTCGTCCATAATACCTGCAACAGAGCGCCGCAATATGCGGTAACTGGTAAAAATAATATAACTGCCGAAAAGAATGGCTACCACGCCATCAATCCACCTGTAACCTGAAATATATAAAAATATAAGGCCAATGATAATCCCGGCAGTGGACCAGGTGTCCGATTGCAGATGCTTTCCGCTGGCGATCAAAGCCAGAGAGCTGTTTTTCTTTCCATAAGAAAGGCAATAATATCCCATAATGAAATTCACTACCGCAGTGACGGCGATCAGGACAATCCCAATATCCACCTGCCGTAATTCAATAGGATGGATCAGGTCCTGAATTGCTTTGTACAAAATGATAACACCTGCGCTGCCAATAAGAGTTCCTTCTATTGCCGCAGAAATAAATTCAACTTTTCCATGGCCGTAAGGATGGTCTTTGTCTCTGGGCCTTGCAGCGATACGCAAACTGTACAGCCCTATGATTCCTGATACAACATTAACGATGCTCTCCAGTGCATCAGTGAGTATGGTAACAGACCGGGTGGAATAATAGGCAATGAATTTCACAATCAGCATAGCCACTGAAATACCGGCCACCCATTGCTGGACCTTTACATTTTGAATTCTCGGATCCAATTCACAAAAGTTAATAATGAAGGTACTTAATAATCATTGCTCCTGTCAGGCAGAAGGCTTATCCTTTTTTCGAAAAAGGGAAACAATAAATTTTACTGCCCTGTAATAAAACTCCTTGTTGAACAATTGCGAATCCTGCATTGCTTTATAGGTAAGAAATAATCCTATCGGAACCAAAACAAAAGTGGCCATCCACATGCCTGTAAAAGCGCTGATACTTCCTTCCCTTGCAAATTTTTCTCCGGTATTGCTGGAAAAATAAAACACCATGAAGAAGGCAATGGCAAACACCAACGGAGTACCGAGGCCCCCTTTGCGAATGATTGACCCCAATGGCGCTCCGATCAGAAACAACACCAGGCATGCCAGCGACAAAGAGATCTTCCGGTGCCACTCGATTTCATGAAGGTCAAGTACCTTTTGTTTTTCTTTCAGCTCATTGGTATTTGTATTCAGCATGATCTTCATTGAGTTGATACCCGGAATCGCTCTTTCAGCCACTGCCTGTTTTACTGAATCAGGAAGCAGTTCGTCAAAATCTTTTACGGGAGGGAAAACCTTTGTGTCCGCACCTTTCCAACTGCTGTCCATATACATTAAAAACCTGCTTGATCTTACCATCTCATTGCCCATCCTTTCCTTCATTGTCCTGATCTGTTTTTTCAATGAATCAATCACTACGTTCAATTGCCTCATGCTATACATCCTCTCGTTATTCTTATTAAGGCTGTCTGCCGTACGGGTGAATTGAAAAGAACTGAGATCGAATTGTTTTTTATAATCCTTAAACTCGACCCTGATATATTCTGTATTTGTCTTTGCTGCCAGATCGCCCCGCTCCTGATAGCGCCAGCCGTCTTTAAGATCGAACTCCAGAAATCTTTTATCACCCGTCACCCGCATAATGCCGCTGCGAGCTACAATAAAATTGTCCTGTAACGGATTACCTTGCTCATAAATGATCACCTCCCTGATAACGCTGTCATTGGGTTCTTTTTTCCCGATTTTGATGGCAAAGCCGCTGATCTTGTCGTAAAAGACACCTTCCTTCAAATCAAAAGCAGGTTTGGCAAAAACTATGTCGGCAAGCAGAGTTCTTGACCTCAGATTGGCCACCGGGATAATGTAGTTGGAAAACAGGAAGGCAATGCAACAAATAAAGAAGGTCAGGACGAAAAGAGGCCGCATAAACCGCAACAATGAGATTCCCGAAGAACGGATGGCCACCAGTTCAAAGCTTTCCCCGAGATTACCAAAAGTCATCAATGAAGAGAGCAGGATAGCCAACGGCAACGCCAATGGTATCAGCACAGCGCTTTGATACCAGATGAATTCCATGACCACGCCTACACCCAGGCCTTTCCCAACAAAATCATCAATATAAAGCCAGAAAAACTGCATCACCAGCACCAAAAGCGTAATGAAAAAAGTAGCAACAAACGGCCCGATAAATGCTTTGATGATGAGTTTATCTAATTTTTTAAACACCTGTCTTTATAATAATTAAGAGGTAAGGCAAAAATAAGGTTTTCAAAAGTGGAGTTGCGGTCAGGAAGCAAAAGCCTGATCCGGTTTTAACAAAGGGTCGGGATACTGAAAATTGAAATATGACGGAATAAAATTGATTTCGGTAATTCTCATCATTTCCATAACAACCTTTCACCATAAAAAACCCGGCACTCAACTGACCGGCTTTTTCCCATCTATCACAGGCTTTCTGAAAAGGAGTTTTAATTGCTTCCAGATCCCGAATTTATAGGTGCCAAGAAAATTTAAATCCTGTAACGGCTGGCACAATTCATCATAATTTGAAACCCAAAAACTATCAATGTACCGTATCACCCTCCCATCTTTAACAAGCCCGGCAGTTTCGTAGGCAGAATGCTTATGGTTCAGATATGTCTTAATATATCCGTCAAAATCTACGAAGTCATAAGTCCTGCTTCGTCCGGTAATCATATTCTTAAATGTGATGGTCTTCATTGGTTCATCTATCGTGATCTTTTTGATACAGGTTACCATAACAGAAATCAATATAACCAATGACCCGCCCAGAATTGTAAAAGTTAATAAGATATCCTGCCTGGCTGAATTCTTAAACCAAAGGAAATCTGCGCCGGAATACCATGAAATTGCCGACGCGATAAGAATAAAGACATATATGAGAGATAACCCGAAAATTGACCGGGAACCGTAAGTATTATGTTTTGAAACTATCAAACTTGGAACTGCCTTTATATAAAGGTAGGAGTCAATATGAGAAGTATTCTCTTATTCAGTTACCCAGCCTGCGGAAGAGGTCTTTGACCTGATGATCCCATAGCAGGCTCTGATCTTTGATCTCTTTCTTTTCGGCAAAATCCTTTATCACCAGGATGGTTTGATTGGTGATCTCAGATTTTTCGATACGGAATTCAAAATATTCCTCTTTGGGAGATGTCTGCCAGTGAAAGCGTACAAATTTATCCAGCTCTTTTTCAACCAGGTCAGCCTTGTCGTATCCGCCATTCCATCCGAAATAAAAAACATTATCCCTTTCATCCACTTTATCCGCGAACCACTCGCTCAAGCCTGCCGGCGTTGCCAGGAATTCGTATAAGATTGAGGGAGAACACCGCACAGGAAATTCCAGGGTATATAATTGTTTAGTCATTTTTTTTAATTCGCAAATTGAAAACTTCAGTGGTTGCAATAATAAAGAATAAATGACAGCAGCAAAATATTTCCGCATTTATTTTTCCCTTTTTTATCCCTGAACTGAAGTAATAGAAAATAAAATCAAAAAAAGGGCGTTAAATAACTAATAAAGTTTTTTTGGCTCATATTCTAATGTTTCCTAAATTGCTTTGAAGTTCAATACTTTCTGAAGAAAAACGGACACTGTGATGGGTATTTTTAGAGTATAGAAGCAACCAAACTTAGTATTCCTTAACCCTTAAAATAACCCGTTTAAAGCCAATACCTATGAGCATGAGGCAATTGAAGATCACGAAATCGATCACGAACCGTGAATCTCAAAGTTTGGAGAAATATCTCCAGGAAATCGGCAAGGTCGAATTAATTCCCCCGGAAGAAGAGGTTAGATTAGCAAGCCTGATCAAACAGGGCGATCAAAGAGCTTTGGATCGTTTGACCAAAGCCAATCTTCGTTTTGTTGTATCAGTGGCCAAGCAATATCAAAACCAGGGGCTGTCCCTTCCCGACCTGATCAATGAAGGAAACCTGGGGCTGATAAAAGCGGCACAGCGTTTCGATGAAACACGGGGTTTTAAATTTATTTCTTACGCCGTATGGTGGATCCGTCAAAGTATTTTACAAGCCCTGGCGGAACAGTCACGCATCGTAAGGCTCCCATTAAATAAAGTGGGCCTGACCAATCGCATTCAGAAAGCTTATTCCCAGCTGGAACAGGAATTTGAAAGGGAGCCTTCTGCTGAAGAACTGGCAGATGTGCTGCAGATTGACCTGGAAGAAGTATCTGCCACCCTGGGGATCGCCGCCCGTCATGTCAGCGTGGACACGCCTCTTGCCGAAGGCGAGGAAAACACATTGCTCGATGTACTCGAAAACCCGAATGCCGATAAAACAGATGCTGAACTGGATCATAAAGAATCTTTGAAAACAGAGATTGACAGGTCTTTGAAAGCATTGACAGAAAGGCAAAAAGAAGTGATCTGTTACTTCTTTGGTATCGGAGTGGATCATCCGATGAGCCTGGAAGATATCGGTGCAAAATTTAACCTAACCAGGGAAAGAGTACGGCAGATAAAAGATAAAGCGATTACCAAATTAAGGACCGCCTCAAAAGGCCAGCTTTTAAGAACTTACTTAGGTATGTAAACAAATTTACTCTCATTAATTAATTATCTTTGCAATCCGTAAAAGTGAACATCATCATGTTCACTTTTTTATTGGTGAAAAAGAAATAAGTAAGGATCATGTTCAACTCTTTACAGGAAAAATTAGAAAGTGCTTTTAAGAATTTAAAAGGCCAGGCCCGCATTACAGAACTCAATATCGCCTCTACGGTAAAAGATATCCGAAGAGCCCTGATAGATGCAGACGTAAACTATAAAATTGCCAAAGAGTTTACGGATAAAGTAAAGGACAAAGCTCTTGGTGAAAAAGTGATCAATGCCATCAGCCCGGGGCAATTGATGACCAAGATAGTCCAGGATGAACTGACAGAACTGATGGGCGGAGAAGAGAGTCAGTTCAATGCGAAAGGTAACCCTGCGGTGGTACTCATCTCGGGTTTACAAGGTAGCGGTAAAACCACTTTCAGTGCAAAATTGGCAAACTACCTGAAAAACAAAAAAGGGTTGTCGCCATTGCTTGTTGCAGCAGATATTTACCGTCCGGCAGCCATGGAGCAATTAAAAGTTCTTGGAGAACAGATCGGGGTGGATGTGTATATTGAAGCGGAAAACAAAAGTGCGGTCAGTATAGCCGAGAATGCTGTAAAAGAAGCAAGGAGCAAAAACAAGAACGTAGTCATCATAGATACGGCCGGGCGGCTGGCCATTGATGAAGCCATGATGGCTGAGGTCGCCGATATTAAAAATGCAGTGACACCACAGGAAATTTTATTTGTGGTGGACAGCATGACGGGACAAGATGCAGTGAACACAGCCAAAGCTTTCAACGACCGGCTGGATTTTTCCGGTGTTGTACTCACCAAACTGGACGGCGATACCAGAGGCGGTGCTGCCCTTTCCATCAAATACACGGTTCAAAAGCCCATCAAATTCATCAGTAGCGGGGAAAAAATGGACACCCTCGATGTGTTTTATCCGGAAAGGATGGCGCAGCGTATCCTTGGCATGGGAGATATTACCACCCTGGTTGAAAGGGCCCAGGAACAGTTTGATGAAGAACAGGCAAAAAAACTGGAAAGCAAGATCCGGAAAAATAAATTCGACTTTGCCGATTTCAAGGCTCAGCTGGAGCAGATAAAAAAGATGGGAAATATGAAAGATCTTCTTGGAATGATACCCGGCGTTGGCAAACAAATTAAAAACCTGGACCTCAATGATGATTCTTTTAAAGGGATAGAAGCTATGATCAATTCCATGACCCCCTATGAAAGGGCTAATCCTGATGCTATTGACCTGAGCAGAAAAAAAAGAATAGCCAGGGGTGCCGGAAAGGATATTACCGAAGTGAATGCCTTTATGAAGCAGTTTGACCAGATGCGAAGCATGATGAAGAACATGAACAAGATGCCGATGGGAAGAATGATGCCCGGGCCTGGCAGACGCTGAAACAAATAAAAGATATCTGTAATAAAAATCTGTAAAACCGGATTTGCTATTTAATCTTCAATCCTTACATTTGCCCTGCCGATATATGTCGGTTGAACATTAAACCCTATTATTTAACGCCTTTAAATTTCTATTTAAAATGGCTGTCAAGATCAGACTCCAACGTCATGGGTCCAAAAAGAGACCCTTCTATTTCATCGTAGTTGCCGATGCCCGCAGTCCCCGCGATGGGAAATTCATTCAAAAATTAGGAACCTACAACCCGCTGACCGTCCCAGCAACAATTCAACTGGACCGTCAGAGAGCTCTGGACTGGCTGCACAAAGGTGCCCAGCCCACCGACACGGTTCGCAGGATCCTTAGTTTCAAAGGTGTGTTGTATCTCAAACACCTGCTGCGTGGCGTAAAACTCGGCCTCTTTGACGAAGCTACTGCCATGGAAAAATTTACCAAATGGAGCGCCGAACATGATGCTCAGGTAAAAAAACGCCAGGAAGAAGCCTACCGGAACAAAAGAGCCAGAAGGCCTCAGGCAAGTCGCAGACCTGAAAGAAAGCCGGAAGGTGGTGCCGGTGCAGAAGGATAAATCATCTTTGTAAGATCTGTGATCCCGTCCTGTTTGGTCAGGACGGGATTTTTTTATCTTTTTGGTTATAAAATTTCTATCCGGCATCTTTCATATTTGCACTAAATTGTCACCCTCAGTGGCCGAATATTTTAAAATAGGAAAGTTTGCAGGCGCTCATGGCCTGAATGGAGAACTGGTGCTGAAACACATGCTCGGAGGAAAAACTTCACCGGAAGGACTGAAGATAATTTTCATTGAAGAAAACAAAGGTTCTTTTCTACCCTGGTTCATTCAATCAATCCGAATTAAAAATGATGAAGAACTGTTTGTAAAACTGGAAAACGTTGATGTAAGGGAATCAGCGGTCAAACTGGTGCAGAAAAGCGTTTGGCTGAACGACAGTGATTTCAGAAAATTCGCTGATAATTCTTCACCCGCAAAATTACTCGGGTATCATATCATCCAGCAGAAAAAAATATTAGGGCAGGTGCTGGAAGTGATTGAGCAGCCTCACCAGCTGATCTGCCGCATTGAAATAAACGGAAAGGAAGTGTTGGTACCTTTGAATGAAGGAACACTAATTAAAACAGATCATAGGAAAAAAGAGATACACGTTCAACTGCCTGAAGGTTTGCTGGAAGTGTACCTGTAATGCTGAAGTGCATGGATGAACCGGTACATCATATTGCTCATTTTGATCTTGATTCGTTTTTCGTTTCAGTTGAAATATTGAATGATCCTTCACTGAAAGGAAAGCCTGTTCTGGTGGGTGGATATGAAAGAGGTGTTGTGGCAGCCTGCAGTTATGAAGCCAGGAAATACGGCATTCATTCCGCCATGCCGATGAAGAAAGCCTTGCAGCTCTGCCCTCAAGCCATTGTCACCACCAACAGCCGCAGTGAATACAGCAAGTATTCACGATGGGTCACCGATATCATTGCTTCAAAAGTTCCTGCATTTGAAAAAGCAAGTATTGATGAATTCTACGTTGACCTGTCGGGAATGGATAAATTTTTTGGAGTCAGTAAATATGCAAAAGAATTAAGGGAGCTGATCATCAAAGAAACCGGCCTGCCCATATCCTGCGGGTTGGCTTCAGTAAAGTTCATCAGTAAAATGGCAACGAATGAAGCCAAGCCCAATGGCTTCCTGGAAGTGCCTCACGGAAAAGAAAAAGAATTCCTGTGGCCCATGGCCGTAGAAAAAATAAACGGCGTTGGAAAACAGACAGAAATCCTGCTCAATGATCTTGGCCTGTATAAAATTCAGGACATAGCAATGGCAAAGCCTGAATTCCTGGAAAGGTATCTTGGAAAATGGGGGCTTTCTCTCTGGGAAAAAGCACATGGCATCGGAAGCGTTGAGGTGGATACGGAATGGGAACAAAAAAGTATCAGTCATGAGACCACATTCGACACCGATCATAATGACATTGAATTTTTGCACAGCGAACTGGTGCGCTTGACAGAAAAAACAGCTTATTCACTTCGTGAAGATGAAAAACTTACGGGATGCATCACGGTCAAGATCCGCTATTCTGACTTCGAAACCACTTCCCGCCAGGAAACCATTGACTACACGTCGCTGGATGACCGGCTGATCTCAAAAGCAAAAGACCTCTTCAATAAATCATGGCAGGTAAAAAGGCCGGTACGTTTGCTGGGCGTACGTTTCAGCCAGATGATTCCCTTCACTATGCAAATGAGTTTGTTTGAAAACAATGCTGAAAAACTAAATCTGTACAAAGCTGTTGATAATATAAAAGACCGCTTTGGCAGCAACATTCTTACCAGGGCAGCAGTGATCAGAAATCAGGCCGAAGAATGACCGGACAGGAGATGACAACATAAACATTAACTTCGTGAACTTATTTCATCATCTTAAATATTCATTATTCATATGCAAGAGTGGAAAGATTATCAGCAAAAGAATAAAGACCGTTTTCTCAATGAAATGCTGGAATTGCTTCGCATACCTTCTGTAAGCGCCAAAACAGAACATAAAGCAGACATGCTTCGTTGCGCTGAAGCTGTAAAGAAAAGTTTATTGGATGCCGGATGTGACAGGGCTCAGGTGTATCAAACCAGCGGGCATCCTGTTGTTTTCGGTGAAAAGATCATTGATCCTTCAAAACCCACCGTACTTGTGTATGGCCATTATGATGTGCAGCCGGTAGAACCCCTGGAGCTTTGGCATTCTGATCCTTTTGAGCCTGTGATCAAAGACGGTAAGATATTCGCCAGGGGATCAGCAGATGATAAAGGCCAGTTTTACATGCATGTAAAAGCGCTGGAGACCATGGTGAAGACCAACACCATGAGCACCAATATCAAGTTCATCATTGAAGGAGAAGAAGAAGTGGGATCGCCTAATCTTGCAAAATTCATTTCTGAAAATAAAGAACTTTTGAAAACGGATGTAGTGCTTATCAGCGATAGCGCCATGCTCAGTATGGAACATCCTTCCCTGGACGTTGGCGTTCGCGGGCTTTCTTATATTGAAGTGGAAGTGACGGGACCGAACCGTGATCTGCACAGCGGAACTTATGGCGGCGCTGTGGCCAATCCGATCACCATACTGGCAAAAATGATCGCCGGCTGCCATGATGAAAACAATCACATAACGATCCCCGGATTTTACAATGATGTGCTGGAAGCAACCAAAGAAGAGAGAGAACTGATGGCACAGGCTCCTTACAATGAAGAAGCATATAAAAAAGATCTGGGAGTAAAAGAGCTTTGGGGCGAAAAAGGTTACGCTACCAATGAACGGACCGGTATCCGCCCCACCCTTGAATTAAACGGTATCTGGGGTGGTTATGAAGGTGAGGGCTCCAAAACTGTATTACCTTCCAAAGCAACAGCAAAAATTTCTGCACGGCTGGTTCCTAACCAATCATCGGAAAAAATGACCGAATTACTGCTGAATTATTTTAAATCAATAGCGCCGGATTGTGTTACAGTAAAAGCATTTGAGCATCATGGAGGCGAGCCTTATCTCACTCCTATCGGAAGCAAAGGATATAAAGCTGCTTCTAAAGCAATAGAAACAACCTTTGGCAAAAAGCCTATCCCTGTTCGCGGAGGCGGCAGCATTCCGATATGTCACGTTCTGGAAAAAGAACTGGGTGTAAAGATCATCTTCATGGGTTTCGGGCTGGACAATGATAATCTCCATTCACCAAATGAAAAATACAATATCGAAAACTATTATATGGGAATAGAGACCATCCCGTATTTCCATAAGTTTTTTGCAGAATAGAGAGAAAAGGTTAAATAAACCTGGACAGGGTTTTTGAAAATCTTCGCTTTCCTCAGGGCATCTTCAATACGGTTATTATTTTTTGCAGCGCCTGATTCTGAAGCCGGATAAAATAAACCCCTGATGTAAGACCGTCATTGTAAATATCTACATTGTAAGTACCGGCTGAATATTCAGCACTGGCTAGTACTTTCACCACACGGCCCAGGGCGTCTATCTGCTGAATCATGGTATGGCCGCCATTGGTGGAGAACTGAACTGTAGCTGTGATAGTATAAGGGTTGGGCCACATTTTCAGCAGCAGCTTGTCCGAAGCATTATTATTATCATCCGGTGTGTCGGGTAATCCACAGGGCCCGCCTTTGATCAGAGGCAATGATTGATAATCCTGTAATAAAACCTCTTCAAGAGCAGGTTTCTTCACACAAAACCACTGTTCCAGTACCGATGCATACACACTTCTGTAATCGTACTGGAAAGGAATATTATTTACCACCTGAATATCGGCAGGTATATCGGGGCTGTTTCCCAAAATTCCTTTTTTCACATGAGCGCCAAACATGAGTAAAGGTGCTGCAGCGCCATGATCCGTACCCATACTTGCATTGGATTTGATGCGGCGGCCAAACTCAGAAAAAGTCATTCCCAATACACGATCTTCAAGGCCCATCAGTTCAATATCTTTTTGAAATGCTGTTATCGCTTCAGAAAGATTTTTCATCAGATTGGCGTGCATGCCGGTTGTGGTGTCGCCGGGGTTCACCTGTTTTTTATGAGTATCAAATCCTCCTACGGAAACAGTATATACTCTTGTTTTTAATCCGCCTTTGATCAACCGGGCAACAATTTTTAACTGATCTGCCAGTGAGTTATTACCGGGATATGTCGCCATAGTAGAGGCACGCTGATAAGCCGCCCTGATCAAATCAGAATAGATCTTAGTCTTTTCCGATACCACACGCAGAAATTTTAATTCCTTATTGGCAGGAGGAAGATCAAGAGGATAATCAGAAAACGGATTGACGAACTTATAAATATCTTCCGGATTAGTTACTGACAAGCCCATCGAATAGACCTTGCCCTGTACAGTCAAAGTGGGGATGCTGCTGATCTGAATTGACAAGGGATCCGGCATGTTTGTACTGGGATATGCATCAGGATAACCCGGAAACTCATTTTCAAGATACCGGCCCACCCATCCCGTCTTTGCTCTTACTCTACGGTCTTCTCTCGTATCACCGCTGCTCCAAATATCGGTAGCCCTGAAATGCGAAAAGTTGGGATTAGCATAACCTACCGATTGCACCACTGCCACTTTTCCATCATTATACATATTCTGCAATGCTGTCATCGCCGGATGAAAACCCGTTTTATCTGTGCCATTCAAACGAAGCACCTGGCTTTGAGGAATTGCGACGTTCGTTCGTGCATTGTAATAATTAGCATACATATCCAAAGGGACAATCATGTTAAGGCCATCATTACCTCCGCTTAACTGTATCAGCACAAGCACATGATCCGTATCGGTTGTCTGCCCCATCAACCACGCCAATGCATTATTT
>WBZO01004373.1_pt1 | contig 15350 bp, 12 predicted proteins | sample 5204261 | NCBI WGS metagenome assembly WBZO01 (sample SAMN12412400, study PRJNA552823) | activated sludge metagenome | isolation source: activated sludge from anammox sidestream of wastewater treatment plant... | place: USA: North Carolina | collected 2017-09 | reverse complement strand
GCGGCGGGCGCGCTGAAGTGGTCGCGCTTCGCGCTCTACGGCGACCAGCCCTCGAGCCCGGTCGTCGGGCCGGACGGCACGGTGTACGCGTGCTCGACGCCTCCGGGCGCTTCGCTCGTCGCTCTCGCGCCGAACGGCGACGTGAAGTGGAGGCACTGGCACAACGAGATCTGCAAGGGGGCGCCGGCGATCGGCGCCGACGGCAAGATCTACATCGTCACGGATCGCACCGTGCGCGCGATCGACGCCTCCAACGGCCGCGCGGCCTGGAAGCAGGACACCGCGGTCGGCCAGGGCGAGTCGTCGCCGGTGTTCCTCTCGACGAAGGACATCGTGTTCGGCACGTACGACGATCTGGCCACCTACTACACGGGCACCACGCTCGCGACGAGCGGCTGGGCGCGCGACGGCGGCGACAACTTCAGCACCGGGAGGGCGCGATGATCACGCGCCTCCACTTCGCGATCGTCGCGCTCTCCTCGGTCGTCGCCATGGCGGGCGCGGCGGCGCTCGCAGGCTGCGGCGACGACGACGTCTACAGGCCCGCCGATGCCGGCGGCGACGCCTCGGCCGCGACCGACGCGCTCCCGCCGCCGCCGCGGATCGACGCGTCGAAGCCGAGCGCCGTGACGTGCGGCGGCGCGACGTGCAACCCGGCCGACTACGAGGGCGTCGCCGTGCTGCCCGCGTGCTGCACGGCGCAGTCGACGTGCGGCCTCGATCTGAAACCGGCCGCGAAGTTCACGTCCGTCTCGGAGGAGTGCACGCCGCTCGCGACGCCGGGCATCGCCGACGACGGGTGCAAGACGTACGTGTTCGAGAGCGACGGCGGGCCGACGAAGCGCTTCGACGGCTGCTGCCGGAGCGACAAGACCTGCGGCGTCTTCCTCAGCCTCTCGCCGACCATCGATCTCGGGTGCGTCCACGCCGACGGCTTCGTCGACGACGCGGGCGCCCCGGCCTCGTGCGGCCTCGACGCCGGGACGAACTGACGCCCTCAGGGCGCCGTCTTCCTCCACGCATCGAGCTCCTGCACGCGCGCGAACCAGGCCTGCAGGTTGGCGTAGTCGCCCACCGGGAGCTTCGCCACGCGCGTGTACATGAGCGGGGCGGCGATCGCGAAGTCGGCCAGCGTGACACCGGCGCCGGAGATCCACGTACGCCCCGCGAGGTGCGCATCGAGGACCTTCGCGACCTCCGTCACCTGGGCCTCCCCGCGCTGGATCTGCGCCGGATCGGGCTCGCCGGCGCCCACCAGCTTCTTCACCATGTTCTCGAAGTTGAGGATGGCGATCGCCGGTCCCCAGTGGTTGGCCGACCAGAAGAGCCAGCGGTTCACGTCGGCGCGCTCGCGGAGGCCCGTCGGATAGAGCGTCTGCCCCTCGGTCTTGTCCGCGAGGTACGCCATGATCGCGTGCGACTCCCAGAGGACCAGGTCCCCGTCCACGAGGGTCGGGACCTTCCCGTTCGGGTTGAGCGCGAGGTACTCGGCCTTCTTCTGCTCGCCCTTGGGGAGGTCGACGATCGACGTCTGTACCGGGATGTCCAGGTGCGCGACGGTCATCGCGACCTTCCGCGCGTTCGACGAGTACGGCGAGTGATAGAGCTTCAACGGGCCTCCTTGGCCAGGGCTCCCGGTTCGATGTCAGGCGACCGCGATGGGTTGCGCCGCGCTCGCCTGGCGGCGCTGGAGCGACGCGTGGAAGCGCCTCATGTGGCCGACCATCCGTCCGATGTAGAGCGGGAACGTGATGTGACCGCCGGGGATCCACTCGATCGGCGGCTCGCCCCACTCACGCCACTGCTCGCGGACGAGCGGCGCGGTGATGTAGACGTCGTTCTCGGCCGCGATCCAGAGCTGGCGCTCGGGCGGCAGCTTGGGGCGCAGGCGCGCGAGGCCCAGGCGATCGAAGAGCTCCTTGCGCTGCTTCCGATCGATCCCGAACCGCTCGAGATCGGCGCGCATGCGATAGAGGATGGGCGCGTCCTCGACCGCCTCGCCGAGCTTGAGGTGGCCCACGATCGGGATCACGTAGTCGGGCGGAGGATCGACGCACGCGAGCGCCATCGTGAGCCCTCCGCCGAGGCTGATCCCCGTGACGCCGATCTCCTCGTAGCCCATCGTGGCGCGCAGCCACGCCATGAGCGTGCGCACGTCGGTCACCGACTGGCGGACCGACTCGACCGTGCGCACGAGATCCGCGCTCCAGAAGAACTCGCCGTGGAAGAGCGCGCTCCTCGGGTTGCGGCTGCCGTGGAACGGGAGCTGGATGTGGAGGACGTCGACGTCGAGCTCGTCCTGGATGCGCGGGAGGAAGACGCGCTCCTCGATCCACGGTCCCGGCTCGAGCCATCCGTGCACGTAGATGAGCGCACGCTTGCGTGGGCCCTTCCTCGGATGCATCCACCGCGCGGTGACGCGGGTGTTGAGCCAGTACTCGCCCGAGTGCCGCGCGCGATAGTGCGGGCAGAGCGGGACGTGCTGGCTGTGCCAGCGGAGGGTCTCGGTGACGCGTCGGCCGAGCGCGACCCGCGGACGGCGCCGCTTCATGTCGCGGGGGACGACCACCGGAGGGAAGAGCGTCTCGAGCGGCGCATCGAGGTACGGCCCGAGGTCGGCGACGGTGTTCTCCCGCGCGCCGCGCCACATGTGGAGAGCATGCGAGAGCAGCCCCGCGACCTCGTCGACCGTCCTGCCAACCGACATCCCGCATCCATGAGTAGCAGCTTCGGTGCCCTGGGGGGCGCGCTAGGATGGATGAGCCGATGTCGCCCCGCTCCGCGCGACCCAAGACGAACCTCGTCCGGCCGCTGGGCCGTTTCGTCGGACGCGCGGCCGTGCTCGAGGCCCTCTCCGAGCGGATCGCGCACGGCGAGCGGCTGATCACGCTGCTCGGTGCGCCCGGCGTCGGGAAGACGCGCCTCGCGGTGCGCTGGGCCGAGCTCCACGGCGAGCCGTACCTGAGGTCCGGCGGCGTCTGGTTCTGCGATCTCACGGAGGCCCAGGACGTCGGAAAAGTCTGCTCGGCCGTGGCGGCGACGCTCGGCATCCGCCTGGCCGCCGACCTCGACGCGCAGGCGACGGCGGAGATCGTCGGCACGGCGATCGCCGAAGCAGGCCCCTTGCTGTTGATCCTCGACAACGTCGAGCGGATCGCAGCGGTGGCTGCGCGTACGGTCGAGCGCTGGTGTGCGATCGCACCGGAGGCGTGCCTCCTCGTCACGTCGCGACGGCGCCTCGACGTGGCGGGCGAACGCATCGTCGAGCTCACGGCGCTCGAGGAAGCGGCGGAGCTGTTCGTCGATCGCGCGCGCGCCGCCGGCTGGGACGACGCGCGCGCGTCGGCTGCGTCCGAGGTCGACGCGCTCGTGCGCGCCCTCGACGGGATCCCGCTCGCGATCGAGCTCGCGGCCGCTCGCAGCCGCGTGCTCGCCCCCGCCGAGCTGCTCGCGCGGATCGCGAAGGGGCGGCCTTCGATCCTCTCCGGCCTCGATGCGGCGATCGACTCGTCGTGGAACATGCTGAGCGAGGACGAGAAGGCGGCGCTCGCGCAGTGCTCCGTCTTCGCAGGCGACTTCTCGCTCGACGCCGCCGAGGCGGTCCTCGGCGTTCCCTCGGTGATCGAGGTGCTCGGCGGGCTGCGCGACAAGTCGCTCGTGCGGAGCTCCGTCGATCCGGAGTCGGGCACGACGCGGTTCTCGCTGTTCGCCAGCATCCGCGAGTACGCGTCGCAGCGCGCGCGGGAGCGGCCGGACGATCAGGCCGCCGCCCGTCATCGCCGCTACTACGTCGACGCGACGCGCGCCTGGGCCGAGGAGCACGCGCGGAGCGGAGACGTGCGGTCTCTCTCGAAGCTCGCCCGGGAGAAGGAGCACCTGCTCGCGATCCAGCGCGATCTCCGCGCACGATCGTCGCTGTCCGCCGAGGAGGCGGAGGACCTCGCGCGCGCGGTGCTCCACCTCCAGCCGGTGATCGTCGCGGAGGGCACGGCGAGCGAGCTCGATGCGATGCTGACCGACGCGATCGCGGCCGCCGAGCGCGCCGGAGACGATCGTCTCCGCGGGCGCATGCTCTTCGAGCGAGGTCTCGCCCGCGGGGTGCGCGGAGAGATGACCGGATCGTTCTCCGATCTCCTCGCCGCGCGCGATCTCGCGATCGCGGGGGGCGACCGCGTCCTCGAAGGATCGGTGCAGAACCACCTCAGCGTCCGGTACCGCGTGCAGGGGAAGCTCGACGAGGCATGGGAGCTCGCCGAGCGCGCGACCGCGCTCCTCGAGGACGCCGGACACCCACGCCTGCTCGGGACGAACCTCGCGTGCACCGGCCTCCTTCTCTGCGAGCTCGGACGCACGGAGGAGGCGCGCGCGTTCGACGTCCGCGCCCGCGCGGTGCTCTCGGCCGCCGGCGACCGATGGTCGGAGGCGCTGCCGCTCGTGAACCTCGCCCAGCTCGATCAGGCGGCCGGTGACTTCGAGCGAGCGGCGGTCGGCTACGAGCGCGGGCTCGAGCGCTTCCGCGAGTCGGGCGATCGCCGCTTCGAGGGCCGCTACCGAGGCTTCCGCGCCGGCCTCGAGCTCGAGCGCGGGGACCTCGATGCCGCGCGTGCGGAGTACGCCACGGCGCTCGAGATCCTCTCGGTGTCGCGCGCGGCGCATCTCGAGGGCATCATCCGTGCGGCGCTCGGCGCGCTCGAGGCGATCTCCGGGCACGCCCGTGAGGCGATCCTCGAGCTCGATCGCGCCGAGGACGTCCTGCGCACGACCGAGGCGCCGGCGTTCGTCGCCGCGCTCGACGTCCATCGCGGCCAGCTCGATCTGCTCTTCGCGCGGGAGGCGGAGTCGAAGGGGGATCGCGATCGCGCGACCAGGCTCGTGGCGTCCGCGCGCGAGCGGATCGAGCGCGCGAAGGACGTACGCTCGGAGGACGTCCGCTTCGCGATCCGGCTCCTCGAGCGCGAGCTGCGACGGCGGCCGGCGGCGGCCGCGTCGCGCCGTGGGCTCGACGTCGGGCCGGAGGCGCGCTGGTTCCGCGTCGGGGAGGCGGAGCCCGTCGATCTGGCACGCCGGGGCTCCTTGCGCCTCGTGCTCGACGGCCTCGTGACGCGGCGCCTGGACGTGCCGGGCACGACGACGGACTGGGAGGCGCTGCTCGCGATCGGCTGGCCCGGCGAGCGGGTGCTCGCGGGCGCCGGCGCCACCCGCGTCCGGGTCGCGATCTCCACGCTGCGCCGCATGGGCCTCGCCGGGGTGCTCGTCACGCGCGACGACGGCTACCTGCTCGACCCGCGCGCCCCCGTCCGGCGCGTGCCGCGGGACATTTAATCGGCTTTAACGCGGCGCGATCGCCCGCTCGGCGCTAAGGAGTCCGCCATGTCGTTCCGTACCTCGACCGCCGCCTTCGCCCTCGCCTGCGCCCTCCTCGCCTGCAGCTCCGGCAACGAAGCGGCGCAGCCCGGCGCCAAGGATCCCGCCGCGAGCGGCGGCGCGGTGGACCCCGGGTCGGGCGGCGCGTCCGGCGCCGAGCCCGAGGACGCGGCCGCGCCCGACAAGTGCGGCCCGGCCCCCTCGAAGAGCGCGTGCAAGAACGAGGCGTCCTGGGTCCGCGGGATCGCTCATTTCGATCCCTCGAAGATCAAGGCGGGCGCGAAGCCCGTGCTCCGCGCCGTCCTGCGTCACGGCTTCACGCTCGTGAAGGGCGAGGAGGCGATCGGAGGGCGCCTCCACGCGTGGGCGAGCTTCCCCGTCGACGACCCGAGCAAGGGCGAGCTCCCCTTCTCCATCGACATGTGCGGCCTCGGCACCGCGATGTGGAGCGAGGAGAACGGCACCTTCCACCTCGTCCTCATCCTCGACGAGGACGGCAACAACGATCTCGACGAGGCGACCTCGAACGAGAACGCGATCACCATCGGCACGCCGGGCGCGAACGAGCAGGCGAAGATGGTGGACGTGGACGTCTCCTGCCACGCGGCGTCCGCGTGCCTCGACGTCACCCTCGACTGCACGGGCCCGTCGTGCACGACCATCAACCCGATGACGTCGTGCAAGAAGAAGACTCCGGGCTGCGAGAGTGATTCGGTGTTCTGTAAGTGAGCCCCGTCGCGTCGCGACCGACGAACTCGTCCATCGAGGCGGTGACGCCGAGGAACGCGGTGATCGCGTCGAACCATCGCACCGGGAGCAGGCGCAAGAGCCAGATGAGCGCGACGACGCGGGGGAGGACCACGCGCCGGCGACCGCGGATCACCGCGGCGACGACGCGGTCCGCGACGTACCCCGGGCGCAGGATCGGCAAGAGGAAGGAGATGCGCGTCGTCACCCCCCGGAACATCCCCGTGGCGATGTAGAACGGGCACACGACCGTGGTGCGGACGCGCGACCCCGCCCGGCGGAGCTCGACCCGCAGCGCCTCGTCCAGCGCGAACACCGCCGCCTTGCTCGCGGAGTAGTCGGCGAGCTTCGGCAGCGCGCAGATGCCCGCGGCAGAAGACATCGTCACCACGTGCCCCTGATCGCGCGCGACCATCCCCGGGAGGAACGCGCGCAACGTCCAGAAGCACGCGAGCACGTTCGTACGGAACGTCGCCTCGACGTCCTCCGGCGCGAGCTCGAGCAACGGCTTGCCCTTCACGATCCCGGCGTTGTTCACGAGGACGTCGATGGGCCCGACCTCGGCCGCCGCGCGCTCCACGGCGAGACGATCGCCCACGTCGACGACCATCCCCGCGACGTCGCCGCCGGGCATCGATCGCACCGCGTCGTCGAGGCGTCCCTGGTCCGTGCCCCAGATCACGACGCTCGCGCCCCGGGCGACGAACCGGGACGCCATCAAGAGGCCGATCCCGCTGCTGCCGCCGGTGACGAGCACCCGCTTGCCTGCGAGGTCGTTCATGACTCGACGGCGGCATCCACGAAGCCGAGCAATGCAGCGGGCATGACGCGCTCTCCTCCGCTCCGGCGACGCAACTCGCAGGCCACCGTGCAGGTCGCGCTCACGGCGTCGAGGTCGAGCCAGTGGACGCGCGGTGGCTCGCGACGGCACGGTGGAAGTCGGCGAGCGCGTCGATCTCGCGCAGCCGTGCCTCGGCCGCAGCCTGCTCGCGCAGGTTCACCAAGAAGAGCGTTCCTTCGCCGAGCTCGAAGCGCTCCTGCTCCAGGGCGACGAGCTCCTGCGCCACCTTCACCTCCCGTCGCGTCGCGGCCACACGCTGGCGCGCGAGCTCCATCGCGCTCTTCGCGTCGCGAACGTCGGCGATCACGCGGTCGCGAGCGAAGCTGCCCTGCAGCGAGCTCCGTGCGAGCGCCGCTCCGGCAGCACGAGCGCGCCCGTCTTGCACCCTGTTGAGGATGGGCACGTCGACGAGGAGGATCAGGTCGAGCTCCGGGCGCGCGAGCTTCGGGTCGCCCGGGCCGAGGTCCTTCGCACCGGCGACGGTCAGGTCGAGGCCGAGCTTCTTCTGATTGTCCGCGAGGGCGAGGTCGACCCGTGCCTGCTCCGCAAGGAGCGAGAAGCGCCGGGGCTCCGGACGGCGCGCGACGGCAAGTCGTTCGTCTGCCCCGCCCTGCACGGTGTCAGGCAACACGGGGTCCGGCAGCGCATCCGGCAGGCGGCCGGGATCCACGATCATCGGCGCTCCACGCTCGTCGCGAAGGAAGAGCGAGAGCTCGATCGCCGCGTTCTCCAGGCTGCGCTGCGCGCTCGCGAGCTGCGAGGTCCGTTGCTGGATCGCGCGCTCGTTGTCCGCTTGTTCGATCGCGGGCAGATCGCCACGCTCGACCCGCGAACGGATCTGGGCATCGCGAACGACGGCCAGCGAGAGGAGGTCTCGAGCGACGCGCAGCTTCCGTCCGGATGCCACCCAGTCCCAGTACCGTACGGATGCGAGCCTCACGATCTCGAGCCTCTGCTGCTCGACGGTGAGGGGCGCGAGCGCCGCACCGAGCTCTGCCCGCCTGAGGGCGGCGCGGCGTCGATCGATCGGTCCGTCACGCAGGACGGGCACCGACGCGCCGGCGCGGACCTCGCCGTAGTCGTTCGTGAGCAGCTCGCCGTAGTAGACGGGGACGTCGCCTCGCGCGTAGCGCCACCCGGCGAAGAGCTTCGTGCCCCAGACCGCCGTGGGCTGCTCCGCGACGACGTCGACGTGCTCGTACCGATACGGGCCCCAGGGCGTCGCGAACCCGCGCGCGCGGAGCGACGGATCGAAGCCGCCCTCGGCCGAGAGGAGATCCGCCGACGCGATCGCCGTGTCCTTCTCCGCGGCGGCGAGCAGCGGGTGCCGGGCGAGCGCGGCTCGGGTCACCTCCTCGAGGAGCAGGGGTGTACTGTCGGCGCGCGCGTGCAGGGCACCGAACAGGGTGACGAGCGCGCAGGCAAGGGCGTGGAGGTGCCTCATTTCTTCCCCTCGTTCGCTGGAGACGTTGATGGCTTCTCTTCGAACATCTCCTTCGTCGGCAGCTGCGGCGGGAACCCGTTGAACCGTCGCCACAGCTCGTAGCCGAGACGCACGCTATCGAGCAGGATCCACCCGTTCGCGCGCGTCCCCTGGCGGAGGAAGCGGGTCGCCGGCCAGGGCTCTCTCCCGTCCGGCACGACGACGGCGCGAAAGCGGCCCTTTCCGTCGTCGGACGCATCGACGAACGCGACGGTGCCGCCGAAGGTGCCGACGGCGACAGCCGGCCAGCCGGCGAACTGGACCGCCGGCCAGCCCTCGAACTGGAGCCGCACCGTCCGTCCCGGAGTGACGAGCGGGACGTCGTTCCCGTTGATCCACAGCTCGACCGCGCGCTCGTGCGTGTCGGGCACGATGACGGCGAGCACGTCTCCCGGCTTCACGAGCTCGCCGCCTTGCTTGGTGACGACGCGCAAGATGATGCCGTCGCGGGGAGCTTTCACCGCCTGCCTGCTCTGGCGAGCGAGCCGGATGTCGATGCGCGCGAGCTCCGCCGTCGCGGACGCGATCTCGGCCTGAGCGATCGCCTTCGTCGCATTCGCGTCGTTGATCGCCGCTTGGGCGTCGGCGCCGACGCGGCTGGCATCGGCCGAGATCGCCGAATGCTCGCTCCGCGCTGCACGCAGCGCGGCCTGGGCGCGATCCGCCTCGGTCCTCGCCTTGACGTCCTCGAGCTCGGCGAGCTCCATCGTGCGCCTGGATGCGAGTCCTCTCTCGAAGAGCTGCCGCTGGCGCTCGACGTTGATGCGCGCGGTCGTCGACGCTTGGTCGGCCGCCTCCGCAGCGGCCTCTGCTGCGGTGACCCGATCGTGCGCCATGCGCACGCGCGCCTCCGCGGCGCGAGTCGCCGCGCCTGCAGATCCGCCGAGCGCCGCCACTCGCGCGTCGACCGCGCTGATTCGCTCACGTGCCGCGTCGACGCGCGCGACCTGCGCCGTTCGCTCCTGTTCGAGCCGGACGAGGATGTTCGGATCGTTGTCCGCGAGCTCGGCGATCAACGCCCCCGCTTCGACGTGATCGCCCTCCTGCACGTGCCACCGGAGCACCCGCCCCTCGACGGGCGCGTCGACCGACTGCTGCCGCTCGACCGGTGCGTACGCGATCACGCGCCCGTGCCCCTGCGTGTTCTGCTGCCATGGCACGAGGGCCAGCGCGAGGACGGCTGCTGCGAGCGTCCCCAGGAGCAAGCGCGCGAACGTGCGGGTCGCGCGCGGCGCATGAACGAGCTGGAGGACGCGATCCTCGTCGACATGCGCCGCCGATCGGTACGGTCGAGCGAGAGACGTCACGACCGGCCCTCCTCGTCGATCGTCACGGGCGTACCGAAGCGCGACGCGCTCGCCTCGTCCGAGGTGACGAGCACCAATGTCCACGGCCGGTCGGCCCCGGCGAGCACCTCGATCAGCTCGTCCCGCAGGCGTACCGGCAGCCCGTCCAGGACACGGTCGACGACGAGGATCCGCGGCTCCGCGAGGAGCGCTCGCCCAAGCGTCAGGCGGAGCGCCTCGTCGCGCGTCAGCGATGGCGCGTGTGTCGACAGCCGCGTGCTCAGACGCTCCGGAAGCGCGGCGACGACGTCCCACAGCCCGATGCGCTCGAGCGCTTCATGGATGGCGACGGGCGAGATCGGTCGCCCGACGGTGAGGTTGTCGGCGATGGTGCCGCTGAAGATCTCGGGACCGCGCACGACGACCATCGCCTCCCGGATGGCCGCTGGAGCGAGCTCGCGAGCGTCGATGCCGTCGATCTCGAAACGGATGTCACCCGCGTCGGCGTCGCCGGCGAGGATGTCGCTCACGGCGCGCGTCCTGCGTGCGTCCGAAGCGATGATGCCGAGGCGACCGCCTCTCTCGACGGTGAGGTCGCCGACGCGAAGCGATGCGGGGCCCGTGCCGTGGAGCGTCGTCCCGGCGCGCTCGAGCGGAAGGTCGACGAGCACGCCGATCTTGTCGACGCTCGCGAGCACGTCGTAGACGCTCTCGAGGTACTTCCCAACCTTCGAGACGCCCGCGACCACCACCGCGACGATGAGCTCTGCAGCTACGAGCTGTCCGAGCGTCAACTGGCGCGCGATCACGAGCGCGCCGCCGACGCCCAGCAGAGCCGCGCTCGCGACCGCCTCGAGCGCGAGGACGCCGGTGATCTGGCGGAAGACGATGCCGAAGTGCCTTCGTCGCGCACCGAGCCAGTCGCGCGCGAGGTCCTCCGCGACGGCGATCCCCATCGCGGCGCCATCCTCCGAGCCGAACGTGCTCCGGTGCCGGATGATCTCCTGGAGCCACGCCGCGACGGCGTACTTCGTCTTCGACTCCTTCACCGCCGTCGGCGTCGCGCTCCTCCCCAGCACGAGGACGATGAAGGAGATCGAGGCGCTCAGAAGGGCGGCAAATGCGAGGAGCAGCGGGTGATAGACGCTCAGGAGGAGCATGCCGACGATCGTCTGGAGCGCGATCGCGATCCCGTCGACGAGGAGCGCGGCCGCCCCCTTCTGCATCGTCACCACGTCGAAAAAGCGATTGGCGAGCTCGGGGCCGTGCGCCGAGCGAAGCGCCGTGGCGTGGACGCGCGGGAGCCGGTGGGCGAGATCGAGAGCCGTACGCACGAACAGCCGCTGCTGGATCCTCTCGACGACCCACGCCTGCAGCGCCCGGAGCGTGGCGGAGAACGCGAGACCTGCGAAGAGCAGCGTCGTCAACACGATGAGAGGCTGAGCCAGGGCGCCGAACGCGAGGGTATTCACCAGCGTCTGGACGACGAGCGGCGCCACCAGCGACAAGAGGCCGACGAACACCGCATAGATGGCGACCACCCAGAGCTCGTCCCTCTCCAGGCGGAGGAGCGCGAGGAGCCGCGCGAGCGGGACGCCGTTCGTGAGCGTCGATCGCATCACGTCGAGGCTCGCGACCGGCTCCGCTGCGACGAACACGGCATGAGCTTCGGCCGCGATGCCCAGCACATCGGCGAGCTCACGCGGGCCGATCGGCGCCCGACGACCGGGTCGCCGGAGCTCGACCAGCGCGGAGCGTCCGTCTCCGGGCAGGACTGCGATCGCCGCCAGTCGGTCCCCGCGCTGGGCGATGGTGACCAGCGGCCCCACGCTCGACACGTGCGCGGCGATCTCCGCGGGAGCCAGCTCGTAGAACCTGACCGACAGTCCCACGGATGCGCCGGCCGACCGCAACACGTCGGGCCACTCGATGCCGGGGCGGCGAGCGGCGAGCGCGTTCGACACGGAGCGGCGAAGCATCCCGCGCGAGATCGACAGCCGCGCCGACGACGCGAGCTCGTCGAGCGCATCGACCAGGACGTCCACGGAGGCGCGCCCCGCGTCGACCGCGACGCGCACGTGCGGCGTTCGCGCCGCGTCCGCGGGACCGGAGGTCACGTGACAGCTCGGGGATGAAGGACCAATTCCACGATCGCGCGCCCCAAACCCCTAAGCATCACGACCACACGCCGCCATTCGACATTCGCTCCGCAGCCTTCGCCGATCGCATCGTCCTGGACCGCTCCTTGCTCGATCGACGAGCCATGAGCCCGCGATCTCTCCTCGCCGTCCTCGCCCTCGGTCCCACCGTGCTCGCGCTGGGATGCAAGAGCGAGCCCGTGCCACCTGCACCGTCCTCGACGACGACCATCACGAGCGCGCCGGCTCCATCGGCGCAGGTCCAGACCCCGACGGTCGAGGCGAGGATGGCCGAGCACTTCACCGCGTCGGCGAAGATGCGCTCCGCGCTGGTGGCCGGCGACCTCGACGGATTCCGCGCCGCGGCGGGCACGCTCGACAAGGAGCTGTCGGCGAACCTGAGCGACGCGTGGAGGCCTCACCTCGAGGCGATGAGGACCGCGTCAAGGGAGGCGCGCGACGCAAAGAACCTCGACGCCGCAGCCACCGCCCTCGGCGACGTCGGCGCGGCGTGCGCCACGTGCCACGAGAAGCTCGGCCCTCCGAAGATGGCCGTCGGCGCTCCGCCGGCCCCTGCCTCCGGCGCGAAGCCGCACATGGATCGTCATCACTGGGCGGCCGATCGCCTGTGGGACGGGCTCGTCGGACCGTCACGAGAGGCCTGGAACAAGGGCGCCGAGGTCCTCGCCGACGCGCCGCTCGCGCCCGCGGCGATCGCGGGACAGAGGAGCGTGCCTCCGGAGGTCTTCGATCTCGCGAAGCGCACCCATGCGCTCGCCGGGAAGGCGCAGGCGGCGACCGACACGAAGGCGCGCGCGAAGGCGGTCTCCGAGCTCTACGCGACGTGCGTCGGCTGCCACGGGAAGCTGGGCGTCTCGCCCCACTGACCGCTCACCCGCTTCTCCTCAGGCCTTCAGGCGCTGCGTGCCGATGCTGATGACGCGATCGCCTGCGCGGACCTCCGCGTCCTCGGCGATGTTCAGCATCGACTCGGCGCCGCGGAGGATCCCGAGAGGGATGTGGCCTTGCTTCCTGCAGGCCACGATCACGTCCGCGAAGCTCGACGCACCGTTCGGCAGGAGCGAGAGGCAGAGCTGCTGATCGGTCACGGTGCTCATCAACGTGTCGACGACCGACTGCATCCCCGGCTGGAGCACCTCGTTGCCGATGAAGTGAGCGTCGAATCGCGCGAGGCACACGATGCTGTCGCATCCCGTCTTGCGCAGGAGCTCCTCCGAGGAGACCTCGACGCACTCGACGGTGGTCCGGACGGAGCGCTTGCGCGCCTCGATCGCGAGCGTGATGACGAGGTTCTGCGCGTCCGATTGCGGATCGCCGGCGCGCTTCGCGAGGACGATCGCGTGGGACGCCTCGTCGATGTTCGCGCGCTGGAGCGTCTCGTCGCGGGCCGGCGCACCGCGCACGAAGCGGACGTTCTCGCGCGCGAGCTCGGGCGGCAGCTCGGCGAGGTCCTCGTCGACGAGGACGATCTCGTGCGCGTGCCCGAACTCCTCGTCGTGACGGAGCTCGGCCAGCACGCGCTCGATCTTCGCGATCCCCGGGTAGTTGAAGATCACGACGTGGCCCTTGGCCTTCACCTGAAGCATGCCCTTTCGCTCCTTGCTGCGCGCCTCGACGAGCGCCGTCGTACCCAGCGACACGACGTATCCGAGCAGTCCGATCCCGAAGAACATGAGCGGCGCGGCGACGAACAGCCGCCCTCCGGTGGTCGCCGGGAAGTAGTCCCCGTAGCCGACCGTCGTCACCGTGACGATCGACCACCAGAGGCCGTCGATCCAGCCGAGCTCCGGCTTCACATCGACCTCGAAGTAGACGAACCCCGTCGTGCCGTACGCGAGGACGGCGACGAGGAGGGCGCCGACCCGAAGCGCACCGGGAGGGTTCACCAGCGCCGTCCGCGCGAGGCGTCGGAACAGGAGCGGGATCATGGCGCCGGAGCCTCCGCCGATGTCGTCGCGCCCCGGGCCTCGCGACGCCGCTGGTCCGTGCGGAGCGCGAAGAACACGGACGCCCCGAGGAGGAGCGCGAGGAGCGCCCAGAAGAAGCGAGTGCCTCCGTCCATCGGACGAAGACTACTGCCTCTCGCGTCATCGGTCAGGGGTACGTGCCGCCGCAGAGCTCGCGGACGCGCTGGATCGTCTCGGGCGCCTTCAGGATGCCGGAGTGGTCCGTGTCCACGACCACGTGCGTCTTCGCCGCCGGGTGGTGCGCGGAGTCGTACGAGACATAGAGGTCCTTCGAGCCGCTGAGCACGTGGACCGCGCCCGCGATCGGCGCCTTGGTCTCGACGTCGAGGAGCTTCTCCGTCCACGAGCCCTTCGCCGACTCCGGCTCCCCCTGGCGGAGGAACCGCACCTTCGCGAGCGCGCTGCCCGAATCGAGCTCGGCGATCTCGAGCGAGGGCATCCAGTCGGGGCCGATGCCGAAGAGGGCCGCGAGCCCGGCGAGGCTCAGGCCGGCATGAGGGCTCGACGCGAGCAGGAGCGTCTCGACCTTCGCGTTGCCCCCGTGGAACGCCATGAACGATCGCGAGACGAGGCCGCCCATGCTGTGGGCGACGAGGTCGATCTTCTTCGCGCCGGTCGCCCGGAGGACGTCGTCGACGAGCGCGGCCAGATCGGCTGCGTACTCGTGATCGACGATGTCGTACGCCGGCGCGTCGCCGACGATCGCTCCCCCGCTGCCGATCCTTCCATGGCCCGCGGTGTACGACTCGCGCGCGTCGTTGCCCTTCTGCACGTAGTAGTCGAACACGAAGAGCCAGTCGCGCCGGCCGATGCTGCGCGTGGGCCACGCGGCGTGGTCCTTGGTGCCGGCGAACCGGACACCGTCCCAGCGAGGGTCGCCGTCCGCGAGCGCGGAGGTGACCGTCGCCCAGTCGCTGTTGCTCCCGCGGTGCCCATGGACAAAAACGATCGGCCTCGCGGCGCAGGGGGCCTTCGGGCATGGAGGCTCCTCGTCCCACGGCGAGGGGGCGGGCGGCGGCGGGGGCTGCTCGGCCGGCGCGGGGAGCGCCGGGGACGCGGATTCCTCCGGCGTTGCGGGGATTTCCGTGCGCTCTCCTTCGGACGTGATCCCGCACGACGCGGCGGCGAGGGCGAGCACGAAGGAGGTGAGGCGCCGCATGAAGCCGCCGAGTGATAGCACGCGGTGCGGGTCCGTCGACTCGCCGCCCGGCGGTTCACTCCGAGTGCAGCGCCTCGATCGGATCGAGGCGCGCCGCGCGGCGAGCCGGGTAGAACCCGAACGCGATCCCCACGAGCGCGCTGAAGAGGAACGCGACGATCGCCATGTCGAAGCGCGCCGCATACGGGTAGCCGAGCTTCGCGGCGACCGCCCGCCCGGCGAAGGCGCCGAGCGCGAGACCGAGGAAGCCCCCGATCATCGAGAGCGTCATCGCCTCGACGAGGAACTGGGCGAGCACGTGCCATGGCTTCGCGCCCACGGCCATGCGCAGGCCGATCTCCTTC
>WBZO01004371.1_pt1 | contig 15357 bp, 12 predicted proteins | sample 5204261 | NCBI WGS metagenome assembly WBZO01 (sample SAMN12412400, study PRJNA552823) | activated sludge metagenome | isolation source: activated sludge from anammox sidestream of wastewater treatment plant... | place: USA: North Carolina | collected 2017-09 | reverse complement strand
ATATTGGTTGGTAAGCCTTCTCAGCCGGGGACATTCTCGCTATCGTCAACACGGTTTCAATCCTTCTTCTCATGGATATTGGTTGGTAAGAAAACATTGGGTACAACTCAACATGGCCGAAGCCGAGTTTCAATCCTTCTTCTCATGGATATTGGTTGGTAAGAGAACTACTGGGAGAAACGCTGGACATCGCCACGGAGTTTCAATCCTTCTTCTCATGGATATTGGTTGGTAAGATTTAAGCATTTTTGGAAAGAGCGTACCTTTTGGTGTTTCAATCCTTCTTCTCATGGATATTGGTTGGTAAGTAAGGCGGGCGCTCCGGGGTGTTTCCGATGAAATCAGTTTCAATCCTTCTTCTCATGGATATTGGTTGGTAAGCTGTCTTTTGGCTCATCAACCTGAAAATCAATACGATAAATCAATCTTGCTGTGCCATAACTTTTGATTTCTAAGTTGTCAATGAACATTTTTTTTCTCATTTTTTTTGTATTCTCAAATTGATAAAAAATTGATTATCAGCGTCTTGGTGAAGGATTTTCCGTCGTTGCCAATAAATTTGCACCCGGAAACTCCATCACCTCATCAGCAATAGCGCAAATATAGGGTTTTGTAGTTCTCACTGGATACAAATATTGCGGTAGGTACAATCCACACACTGCCGCTTGTGTTTCGTCGCTTTCGGGAACCAATTCCTCGTGACGATGTCCCGGATTTCTTCTGCACACGTTCGTACCGAGGCAATATCCTCCCTGCTAACAGGTACCTCCACTAACTTGTTCTGACTCCGGGTATAAACCAAGAAGCCCCGTTTCACAGGCTTCCCGAAATTCTCCTCGATGAGCCAGGCATAGCAGTAAAGCTGCGTCCGGTAGGTTTCATAAATCTTGTCATTGTACACCGCAAACTTGTAGTCCAGCGGCGCCATAGTTCCATCATCCAGCAAAAGCACCTCGTCCACCTCGCCCCGCAACAGGTCATTGGTCAAATACTCCCCGATATGTTTTTCCACCACCCCAATCCGCTTGCGGAGGTACTCCATGTTTTCCCTCGCTTTCTTTTGATGAACCTCCCGTCCTTTTATCACTTTGAAAAACTTGTCCTCAGTTTGCGGAATGCGCAGCACATACTCGAAATAGGTAAATCTCGGACAGAAGAGATACTCAATTATCTGCGACGGTGTTATGCTGAAATTCTCCATAAAAGCTGAGTTTTTCATCGCTCATCCCTAAAAAAACATCGCCCGTACCTGGTCGGTCACGAGCTTTTGGTCGAAAGCCTGCCCCAGCAGTACCACCTGCTGAAGTTCTTCCTTCGACATGGGAAAAATATAGACCTTATCCTTGTCCAGGTTGATTTCCTGCTCAATTTTCAACGCCAGCGCATCCTTGTCATTGCGGCTAATCGTGCCGAGGAACACACTCAACTGCACCCGGTAAAGCCCTGCCTGCTTGCAGTACTTCGCCACTTTTGTCCGGGCTTTATCATTTTCAATGTCATAAATCACCCATGCAATCATAACCAGGATGAGGATTCAGGGATGTAGGCAGGTCGGGAAAGTTTATCCTTCACACCTCATCCCTTATTTATAAGTTCATTGGCAAACTGGTGCGCATCGAACTGAATCGTAGCAGCCCGGCTCTGCTGCCGCCCCTTGTAGCGTACTTTCTCCTCCTCGAGGTATTGATTGAAATGCTCCATCAGCAGCGCCTTGCCCTCCTTGTTCAGCGAAACCCCGTTGGTGATGCCATCAGTATGGTCTTGCCGTACCTTTTTTGCCGAAAACAAGGAGAATACTACCTTGTCTGCATAGCCCCGGTATGGCTCGATGAAATCGTTCACCATGCTCTTGTAATTGTAGTCGTCACGGTGCAAGAAACCTACATAAGGGTCAACCCCCGCCAACATCAGCGCTTTCTCCACCCGTGAGTACAGCACCCCGTAGCCATAGTTCAGGAAGGCATTGAAAGCATCCTTTGCCGGGCGGAAACTTCTGCCCCCGAACTGATACTGCTGCGGCAACACAAAGCTCAAAGTCTCGAAGTACAAACGCCCGCAAGTGCCCTCCCAGCCCCGGATGCTCTCCGCCACATCGTCCACGTGCCGGGCATCCACCGCAGTAACCTGCCTACGCAGCGCCGCCATTGCCTCCAACTGAAAGTCCAGGTAGCTATGGTGTTGAGGACGGTGCTTGCGCAGCCCTTCGACGAACTCGATTTGGTTGTTCATCTTTGCTCCAACCCACTGCTTCGTGTAGTGCAGCGCTTCTGTCCCCAAGCTCGCCTCCAATTGGCGCTTTCGTATCAGTGTCGTGCTGCCCAGCTTCGTGTGCCAGACCCGACCGATGGGCGTGCCGTTGTTCTCCAGGAACACGATGTCAATATTGTTCCGCACCGCCAGCCGCACCGCATCGCTCGACAGCGCCGTACCTGTGGCAAGCCAAATGCTCTTCACTTTGTGCGCCGCCACCTGCTGCCGCTTCGTTTCACCATCAGTTTTCACCGACACTTCGAACATTTCCTCCTTCACATGGAGATAAGCCCCGTAGGAATTGAGATGTAGCTGCATGGCTCAACTGGTTTTGCGAATAGTGCCAAAGCCCCTCGATACCGACTTGCCGATGCCGACCAAATCGGGCAGCAGGACGTTGGCAAGGAATTGACCGTGGAAAGCCGCCATCCGCTTGTCCTTGAACTTCGTGGAGCGATAGGCTTCGATATCCAGTTCCACCTTCACCCGTTCGCCCGGCTCGAAAAAATGCTTGAACGCCTTGAAAAATGACAGGATGTTCCCTGTCAGAATCCTTTCCAGCAGGATGAAATCGCTGCCAGCATCCAGCTCTTTATACATCTTGTGATTGGTCTGGTTCAGCGGCATCCAGAGCGACTCGAAGCGATACCGCTCCATGCCTTCCGACATGCCGATGCTCGCCCGGTGGTGCTTGATTTCCTTGGAGAGCAGCGGATATATCTTGCCTTCGATGTTCAGTTCTTTGGTTTTCAGGAATAGCTCCGCCAACAGGTCGGCGCCCTCGCCCATGCCCACCAGCGTGGGTACGTTGCGCAGCACCTTGTACTGTACCAGCGGATAAGCGTAGCGGCTGCTTCCGTCCTCGAAGTGGTTGTGCAGCAGTGGCGAATGTTCCCGGAACAGCTCCCCGAAATAACCCCGCAGCTTGTGCGCATCCCGTACGTCGAGGTGGATTTCCGGGAAGGTGAGGGTGGTAATTGGCAGCGCCGTCATTTGGTGGCGACTTTCAGTGTTGGTTGCAATGCTTGTTTGTGGTGCAGACATGGTTAGAAGGATTTTGTGATTTGGCTCGGATTATTGGATACATTCTTTTTTGTCTTGAATTTCAAACCTGTTTCGTCATCATAGAAGCAATCAAAGTATTTAAACCAAGTATGTTCTTTATCTTGGCGAGGAGGAAATGCTTTTGTCCAAAACCTGCGAATACTAACCTCGTGCTTATACTTTTCTTCAGCCTTCGCACCTTGGAGTTTTTCATAAAATACCTCTGGAATCACAGTCTCTGTATCCATGCCTTCACGGGTGTATGATTCTTGTAAGCCGTCGTTGTCTTTGATGTAATGCAAATGCCGCTGTATTTCATCGTAGGCTTTACGCCCTGTTTCATAGCTTTCATCTTGCTCGACATCGTAGTTTTCATAAACTTTATCAACTAGTTCGGTCAGTTCTTTTTCTTTTAATTTTTGTCCGTTTCGTTCTTTTAAAAGTTCAAAAGTTCTTATCAAGAAATCTTCACGAGCGTAAATTTTTTCCTCTGTAATAGGTTGATGTTTAAAAACTATGACCTTAGTATCTTCTTTTTTTCGCTGTCGGTTTACCCTGCCAGCCCTTTGAATCAGGGCATCCATTGGCGCATTTTCAGTGAAGAGTACATCGAAGTCAATGTCCAGTGACACTTCAACTACTTGTGTTGCGACAAGCAAAAAGGCTTCACCAGTTTTTTCCTTGCGCAATATTTCTTTTTCTTTCTCCTGCCTGTCCAGTTGGATAAAGCGGGAGTGGTAGCACATTATATTGGTCGTAAATGCCTTGTATCTGTTGTAGATTTCAATGGCAGCGTCAACTGTGTTCACAACTATTAGCACCTTTTTTTTTCTGGAAAGCCATTCTTTCACCTCGCCTTCTATGCCATTTGCTTCGACTTCTCTGGTTTCAAATACATTTCTTGCTTCTTCCAACAATTCAATGTCTCGAACAATACTTCCATCTTCAACGCCAAGTGCCTTTTGTAGCAGTGTCAATAGCTTTTGGGGCATTGTGGCGGTCATAATGAAAAAGCTTGTTTGAAAATTTTCTCGCAGGTATTGAATCGTGTTAATAATAAGTCCAAGCGTGTATGGCTGGTAAAGGTGGATTTCATCCAATATAACTTTTGCATTAAGTAGGTGGAACGTTTTGATTTCCCAAAATCCGAGGTTAAATCCTTGTGTAAGTAATTGGTCAACGGTACACACACTAACATCTCGGAAGAAAGTTTTATCAAGCAGGTAACCTTTCTCATCGAAGTTGTCGTCAAGTTCTTTCCGAAAATAAAGTGCGGAAGAATGCACGACAGCGCATCGCTCCAGCCCAACTTCGTCAAAATAGAGTTTTAACCGTTGGTAAATAGCATTGGAAGTGACCCGTGTTGGGAGCAGGTAAATGATTTTATCAAATTCCCCTTTCTGGCTCGCCCAAAGTAGAGCAGCCTCCGTTTTACCACTTCCCGTGGGTGCAATGGCAATTACTGAACCTGGCTTTATGCTCTCTTCCTGAAATTTTCTAAATCGGAATTGCTGCCAATCTTTTTTTTCCTCTTTTAACTTCTGGATTATCTTTCCTTCAAGAAGCGTCGAGTTGTATTTCCAGGCAATTGGCAATTGACGGTGAGCAGAAGCAGTCCAATCTGCGATGTTCAGCATCGCTTTAAAGAAAATATACTGCGTGCGATGTGAAGACGTGAAGCTCCTTGTCAGGTTATTCAAAAGGTTGTTGCTAAATATCCTATACAAATCGGCGAGTTTGGAATTTGGAATCTTGTCGGATTTGTCTTTTTCTGACAAAGGAAACAACATACCAGCGGCTTTGCTTCGTTCTAAAAAGACTTGCTTGGCAATTGAAAAATCACTTTCTGAAAGTCGAAGTGTTTGGAGCGCATCCTTTTGAAAAAGTGTATCAGTCAGGGGTTTATGGTGACTGAAAATCGCAAAAAGCCCCAATGACTGTTTGCTAAATACCTGTGGATTTGCCAATACCAAGAACATCCCTGACAAAAACTCGTGCCTGACAGTACGTTCAAGCCAGCCCGGCTTTTTGTGAATCATGTCTTGAAAATTGCCGCATATTTTGCCAAAATCATGAAACAAGGCTGACCAATAGCTATGCCGCCAGAATTCATCCTGTAGGTTCAGGGCATCGGAATAGCGTTCACGCAGGTCTTGCCATATTTGAACAACCGCATCTGTATGCTCCATGACCGTTTCACGAGGCTCTGATTTTGCAAGTAAATGGTCAATAGTGCTTGTCATGAGGTAACTTTTAAATTGCCAACTTCAATTGCCCAGCTTCGGTGAAGTTGATTCTGACAAGGGAAAAACAGGGATAAACCTATCCAAATAGTAAATCCCTTTAACCTGATAATTTAATTGCATCGGCTCTCCAACAAACGAAAGCGTTTTTCTGCGTACTACACGTCGGACGCCATAATCTGAATCATACTGGAATTTGACTGGCAGGTCATACGCAATGGGTTCAGATGTTGCATAAATCGAAAAATCCCCGCCGCTCGACATATTTTCAATTACTGCCGAGATGACATTTCCAGGAACAAGGCAGTTTGACATTTCCATTTCTTCGGTTGTATCCTTGATAATTTTAGAGGAAACCACCTTGGCAAGTGAATCACTGCTGCCCAAAGTCAATGCGTACACTGGATTATCAAAAGCTTGTAAAAGCATCATCACCTTGTCTTCCTGTTCGCAACCATAAACGGTGATGAAATGGTTATCGAACATTATTTCACGCAAGATGATACTTGAAGCCTTTTCTGGATTCGAGTTTAAGGTTCTATATTTCCACAAGTCTTTGGTATATCCCGCTGAAGTTCCAAAGATTCCAAGCAGCCAAGTATCTTCTTCAAAAAAATCCTGGGCAGCTTTTGGGCTTTTGCCAAGTGCAGCTCCTGCCAGCCCCACGAGTGTCGTGGGGGGCGGCAAGTGCAGTGTTTTATGGAAATTCTGAAACTCAGGATTCCGAAAAGTAGCCGTAATGGCACGGAGTTCTATGGCACAGAAAGTCATTGTCCGAAGTGATTTTTAATCCATGACTCGATTTTTTCAAAGCCTTCTTTCAGACTTACGACTCCGGCATCCTTGCCAAAGACAGCTTCTTGTGAAGCGAATACATGGTCATTGATGAAGCGGTCGTAGTCAGTCACCACGGATTTCAAGATCTCTGCTTCCACCTTGCCTTCGTTTACCTTTACTGCTTCAAGGAAAACCGGATTTTTGGCGCTCATGGCAGCAGCGGCAACGAATTTCGGGGAGATGTCGGCAAGGAAACGGGTTTGGCGACCACTACTCCAAAGATTTCGGAAAGCATCGAGAAAGGCGAGGGTGCGTTTACATTTTTCAGTAGCATCCAACTCTGCATTTCCTTCAAATCCTTGCCCTGCCCCGATTCTGTCCAGTTCAATCAATATGGTTCCTCGGTAGATGCCTGAATGGATTTCGGTTTCAAAGATGTTTGGCTGGATTTCTTCTCCTTTTTCATTTTTGACACCCTTGCCCATGTAATTGGTGGCGTAGTCCAAGTCTCCTTTGTAATCGCTTAATGCGACCAATGCTTCGACCCGAATCGGGGAAGTACGAACTGTGCTTGTCCCTTTACCCTTTTCCTCTTTAGAAGGGGCAGCATCCATATATCCAAACAGGTCGTCGTCAATGAACTCGACTGGTCTAATCTGGGTCTTTGGTGCGCCTTTTTTTGCACTTGCCTCTTGAATTGGAGAAAGTGTCCAGCCCATATCGTTTAATCTGTCCCGCATTGCACGGCGCAATGCCTGAGCAGAGACGTATGGTAATTCCGCACCGTTAGCCAGTGTAAGTTTTTTGATTGGGTTGATGTTGTCCACCTCTTTGTCTGCACCGTTTAGGCTGGCAAAGGTTACTTTGGAAAGGTAAGTGATGGTAATGCTATTGATTTTCATGTTAAGTGGTAGGTTAAGTTTGTGAAGATGATGGTTTGAGAACAGGATTGATTTTGTTGAGGGCGGCCATGACGACAAATTGCTTGATGAATACAAATTGCTGGTCGTCGTTCATTTCTTCCGCATAAAGCAAGTCATTGGCAATGCCGTTCATGTACTTCTTCATGATGCGAATCAACGCCTCACGGAAGTCGGCGGCATTTCTCGATTTATGCAGGTGAATCAGGTAGCGCCTTGCTTGCTTGGCATTGTTCTGCGGAGTGCCATCGGGGTATTCCAGAATGGCATTCCCGATAGCATAGCCAAGGTTGACGGCACGGGTTTGCAATGATTTTAAAGTTTCTTGTTCCATTTTTCGATAAAGAATTGGTTCATATAAATTGACTAAATTAAAAAGCACTTTGAAGTTCTTCTTAGATGCCTCGTTTCTGTCTTCGGCATCCGGCGAAGTCAGGTAAAGAAAGCATTTGAAAAACAGGTTTTCCAAATCCGGCAGGATAGATTGAGCTTTCATGATTTTGTCCAAAACTCGATTTCTCAGTTGGCGTTCGAGACGGAAACTATTCTTGCTGCTCCTGTCAGAGCGATTTTTGAAAAGAAGGGATAGAAGCAGCGATTGGATGTTGATGCCTTTCTGTTCAAGATGCGCCATCAGGCGTATCGTGAACTTGAAGTGATTAAACTGCTCAAAGTAATTAGGTCTCAAAGTACCTGAAAACTTATCCGCTTTGAAGGAAACTAAAGAAATAGGTATGTGCTTTGAGCCAAAAGCAGCATCAAAAACATCCATGTCCAACTCTGAGGCAGATTCCAGGCTATTGCTGAAAAGGAAGTTTCTGTAAACTGTGTAAATAAGCATGAAGCGGGTTTCGTGGGGTTCTGAAAAGCCATTATTAGGGCTTGTTCGCTGTTCATCACCTTTCTTACTGTTGAAATTGTAAAACTTGAAGTTGGTCATATAGTTGGCTTCCAACAACTGCACCTTGTCCATGAAAATTGTTCTATTTTTATCAAGCAGGGTGCGGAGATTAAGCAGGTTATCTGTTTCGAATAGGTAGCAGAAAATGGTATCTAAACTGTTGTATCGATAGAAACAATACCTTGGAGAAAAGCGAGACACGAACATCGCTTTCCAACTTATCTTTTTGTCGGAGCTGGAAAGAAATGAGTTGAAATTAGCTAATCCTGACAGAAAAGGAGATGTACTTGTGTTTGCAACCAATTTCTTATAGCCTTCTCCTGTCAAATAGCAGACATTGTCACCTGCCACGAAGTAGTCAATAATTGGTTTTTCAAGTCGTGTAATCTTGGTGTAAGGTTCGTTTAAATAAACATTGCTCAATAGGTCAAGCTTATTTTCTTTGAAGAACTCTTCAATTTTTGATGCTATTTCAGGTCGGGTATTCCTAAGGATACCAATTCTTGTTTTGTTTTCTTCAAGCCGAGTCAAACCTTGAGAGTTATTAGTGAAAAGTTCGGTCAATCCTAATGTATTCATACGGGGAAATCTCACGAACCTATCTTCAGCTTCGATATAAAAAGCGTTCAACTTTTCTTCTATCTGTTTTGGGTTAGCGGTATCATACACCTCCTTTCCCATTTTGTAGTAGACATCTTCCAAAACTTCAAGGCATTGGTCTCCACGAATTGTGAGAGCATCCTCAGTCAGTTCAGCCTCAATCTTTGAAGGGTTGAATGCAATATCGAGCAAGTAATCATAAAGACTAACTATACCCGTATTCAAGAATACATTGGAGGTTCTCCGAAAAACAATTTCATCTGGAAATTTTGACTTCATCTTTATCAAAAATTGATGGTTTCAAAAACTGAATGCAATCTATTTGCCCCCTCTGTCAACTTCTGTCAGCCCCCTCAAAAAAATTTTCTCACCCCACCCACATCCCCCTGTCCGCTCTTTCCCTCAGGTACGTCACGAAGCTTTCCGGCTCCTCCACCACCACCTCGCCCGGCAGCCCCAGCACGAAGCGACCGATGCCATCTGGCGAACGTACCTCCATCACCATGCGGTAAGGCAAGTCCACGTCCTTGATGGGCAGGAGGAAGGGCTTTGCAGCGGGGTACTCCTCCACCAGTAAGCTGTACGCCCGCTTACTCAGGCGCAACTTCACGGTGAATGGTAAGCCCGACATCTTGAAAATGTCGCAGGGTGGGGCGCTTCCGGTATAGGTGCGGGTATCGGGCAGCAGTTCCACCCCCTCGATACGGGTTGTCTTGAAATAGCGCATCTCGCCCAAGGCAGGCTCCCAAGCGGTCAATTGCGAGAAGTCGCCGTCGAATTCCAGCGGCTCCACGATTCTGTCCGTGATGGTGTTCGAGTTGGCAGAAAAGTATTTGCGCAGCTTCACCACCCGGTGGTTGTTGATGGCATTTTGCAGAATGCTCACGGTCTGGGCACGGCGCACTTCGGCCAGTTCGTCTGCCAGCGGCAGCAGTTCTGATTTTTTGAATAGTTTCCGATGGATACTCTGCTTTAGCGGATGCCCGGCAGGCAGAGAGGAAAGCGCCGTTCGCAGGATGTTCATTTCCTCGACGGTCAGGTCGGCGGCATAGCGTTCTTTCAGGTCGGGCAGGTACCAGCCATTGTTATCGTCCAGTTCCACGAAGTAGCCGAGTTCGGCGAGCAGGTCACGGTAGCGGTAGGTGGTGCGCTCATCGCATTCCAGCAGCAGCGACAACTGTTTGACCGTCTTAGGGAAAGGCGCTCTAAGCAGTCGGATTAGGTTAAGAACTCGTAGTATTTTTTGAGCAGGCGCCATACAGAGGGTAATTCAAAAAGTCCTGGAAGAAGGAAAGAAGGAAAAAAGGCAAGCTTACTCTGGTATGTCACCCAAAGATAAATACTCGACCGATATAAGCAAACTGTAGTTTCTATCTTTTCACTTTTCGGGCAATCTCCTGTTTTATCGAGTATTTAGAAAGGATGCGCTCAGACTCGTGAAATAATCCATTTACAACCTCTTAACAATAAACGAAATCGCTCCGAAACCCGCCACAAATTCAAACTGAAAAGTCGGTATCAAACCCCAATAACCGGCAGCTCATGCTGCCATTTCATCCTTTTGCCCCAAGCAAATAAACTGAACCAAAATCACCGGGAACATCATGGGAAATTCAAGAGAAAAGGCACTGCCCAAAGCAGCGCAGATGCGGTATTGCCTTCAACCGGCGCTCCAAAAAGCAGGCTGGTCTGAGTACCAAATCATCTTCAACCAACGCTACTCCAACGGCTTTACCATAAGAGCTTATTTGCGTTTTAGTGCTTGAGCAGCGATGCTGTTGGGGTGGAGCTTACCGGGCTAAAAAGGTGTCTTTTCCGCCCAACCCCAACGGCATCTGAAAACGAGCAATTTCTTGTCAGGTTTTTAACTTTTTGAAGTTGCATAACAGCGCTACCGGACGGAAAAAAGAGGGAAGTAGGACGAAAAAGAGCTGTTTTTTAGCCAAGTGACCAAATCGCAAACAAGCTCTTGCAGGTTCTTGAAAAATCGCAGCATTTTCAAGAGCTTTAAGAAGGTGGTGGAGATAGTCGGATTCGAACCGACGACCTCTTGCATGCCATGCAAGCGCTCTAGCCAACTGAGCTATACCCCCGGAGAGGCCCCATCTCCTAAGTCAAACCGCCGCTTTTGGCGGCGAATAAGATTCTTCGGAGAGGGGTTATTTGTCGGCCGCAAAAATAGTTTTTTTTGCGAACCTGCACAGGTGCTGGCAGAAAAATTAATTGTTGGAGAAAGTCCACTTCACCAGCTCTTTGAGGGAGGCTTTCTTGCCGTACAGCAAAATGCCGACCCTGTAAATCCTGCCTGACAGCCAGATGAAAAACACGGCGGATGCCAACAGTGCGACAATGGAGACGAGCAACTCCCACAGAGGCGGCTCGAATGCCAGCCGGGCAGGCATGATAATGGGCGAAAACAAGGGGATAACGGATAGCCAGACAGCCAGCGGGCTGGTTGGGTTTTCGATGACCGGGGCAAGGAGGATAATGGCCAAAATGATGGGAGCCATGGCCACTAATGTCAGAGACTGGCTTTCACCCATGTCGTCGCCCATGGCAGAGCCTACGGCTGCAAACAAAGAGGAATAGATGAAATAGCCCCCCAGGAAATAAATCAGAAAAAAGGGAATGATGTACCCCCAGTTTTGGGTGGTGATCATTTTGAAAAGCTCTGCCGACTGGTCCATCACCTGCTCTTGTTGCATTCCCTGCATTGGCCCCATAGCAGTTTGTGCCGTTTCGGGGCTGATGTTCAAGAAGATGCCGGCGATTGAAGTCAGTGCAACCGTCATGGCAACCCAAATGACCATTTGGGTGAGGCCTACCCCGCTGACGCCGATGATTTTCCCCATCATGAGTTGGAAGGGCTTGACGGAAGAAATGATGACCTCGACGATGCGGTTGGTTTTCTCCTCCATGACCGAGCGCATGATCATAGTTCCGTAAAAAAGCAGCACGATGTAGATGATAAATCCTGCAATGAAACCAATGGCGGTGGCGATGCCTGCACTGTTTTTTTTGTCTGTTTCGACCAGTTGGCCCTTGTCGTTTAATGCCACTTCCTTCTGGTCAATGGAGATGTTGGTTTTGAAACTTTCCATGACCTTCTCGCTGTAGCCTGCTGCCTTAATCTTGTATTTTTCTACTTGTTCAGACACTTGATTCTTGATGAACTCCGTGGTTGTCAGGGAAATCTGATCCTCTGATAAATAGCTGATACGCAGCTTTTTAACTGTATCCTGGAAGGCTGGAATGTACAGCACACCGTCGAAGCCCCTGCCTTTGTAAGTGGCTTTCAACACCTCAAGTGGTTCATCGAGCAGGGTGAAGGTTATCCGTCCCGAAGTGTCTTTGGGGCTGGAGAAAACGCCCGAATCATCTTTGACAGCGATGGCTTTATGCTCTTTTCCCGCATAGGCGGCGATGAGTGCGGGTACCGTAAAAAGCGCTACAAAAATCAGCGGCGACAGCACGGTAATCAGAATGAAGCTCTTTTTTTTCACCCGGGTCAGGTATTCACGTTCGACGATGAGCCAGAGTTTATTCATTTTGAAGGATTGAAAAATTGCAACTACTTAGGAGGAGGCGGGAGGAGGAAAAAATTTCATTTTCCCCTCCTCCTGCCTGTAATTCGGGGTGTTTTTTTGGAAAATTTTCAATTTTTCTCAAAAATACCCCTGCTAAGTTGCTACAAAAGATTGAACAATAGCCGGTGGAGATTTTTGTTTTTGTTACTGGTTGGATTCCCCCACCTGCCGGATAAAGATTTCATTGATGCTCGGCAAAATTTCATTGAAAGACCGGATGTGGATGCCTTGCCCGATCAGGTAGCGCAGGATCTGATTGGAGTCTGCTCCCTCATTTACCTGGATGCTCAGGGTGTGGTCCTGCTGGGAGCGGATGTTTGCCGTATTTGTCAGGTATTCTGCCTCCAGCCCAGCGGGTAGCTCGCCCTCGTATTCGATTTTGAAGAGGTTTTCCTTGAAGCGCTGTTTTACGTCTTCCACCCGGCCTTCGAGCACGTTTTTCCCCTTGTTAATTAAGACGATGTACTCACACATTTCCTCGACCTGCTCCATGCGGTGGGTGCTGAAGATGATGCTGGTTCCTTGGTGGTTTAGCTCGCGTATCTCGTCCTTGATCAGGTTGGTGTTAATTGGATCGAGGCCGCTGAAAGGCTCGTCCAGGATTAGGAGTTTGGGTTTGTGGAGGACGGTTGCGATGAACTGTACCTTTTGCTGCATGCCTTTGGATAGTTCATCAATTTTTTTATCCCACCAGTCTTTGATGTCCAGGCGCTCGAACCAGTAGCGTAGTTCCTGCTTTGTTTGGGCGGCGGAAAGTCCTTTGAGGCGGGCGAGGTAGGTCAGTTGTTCACCAACTTTCATTTTTTTATAGAGACCCCGCTCTTCGGGCATGTAGCCGATCTGGCCTGGGTGTTTGCTGCTCAGCGGCTCCTCGTCCAGCCAGATGTTTCCGCTGTCAGCCCTAGTGATGGTGGTGATGATGCGGATGAGGGAAGTCTTGCCGGCGCCGTTGGGGCCGAGCATTCCAAAAATGACCCCTTTGGGTATGTCGAAACTCACGTGGTCCACGGCAGTAAAGCTGCCGTAGGTTTTAACAACACTTTCGAGGCGAAGAATACTCATTTTTTCGTTGTGATATGGATGATTTATGCGGGCAAAGTAAATCACCTCCGGTAGTACAAGTGTAGAATTTCTATTGCAGTTTCTTTTTTTTCGATAAAAAGAAATAACGGCTTCGAAGTGTCCAACTACTATCGGGGGCGCTGGCAATGCCCTTTTTTTGGCCTTAGAGCTTGTTTGCGTTTTGGTGCTTGAGCAGAGATGCTGTTGGGATGGAGCTTACCGGGCTAAAAAGGTGCCTTTTTAGCCCGGTAAGCTCCATCCCAACAGTTTATCAGTCCACCTTCTGTTGCAGTTTTCCCGCCAGATCCAGAATAAAGGCGTATTCCATGGCTACCTCCCGGTAAGCCCGGAATCGGCCTGACTGTCCTCCGTGTCCTGCGTCCATATTCGTGTGGAGCAGGAGCGGATTCTTGTCGGTTTTCAAGTTCCTGAGTTTGGCTACCCATTTTGCAGGCTCCCAATATTGCACCTGGGAGTCGTGTAGTCCTGTAGTGACGAGCATAGCGGGGTAGTCTTTGGCTTCTACCTGGTCGTAGGGCGAGTAGCTGAGCATGTAGTCGTAGTATTCTTTTGTGTTGGGATTTCCCCATTCGTCCCACTCGAAGGTAGTCAGAGGGATGCTTTCATCGAGCATGGTCGTCACGATATCCACAAAAGGCACGGCAGCGACGACGCCTTTGAAAAGATCGGGGCGCATGTTCACCACAGCTCCCATCAGCAAGCCGCCGGCACTGCCGCCCATACCGAACAGGTGCTCGCTGTCCGTGTATTTTTCAGCGATCAGATGTTCGGCGCAGTCAATGAAATCGGTGAAGGTATTTTTTTTCTTGAGCAGCTTGCCGTCGTCATACCAGCGGCGGCCCATTTCCTGCCCACCGCGGATGTGGGCGATAGCAAAGGCAAACCCTCGGTCGAGCAGACTCAGGCGGGTGCTGTTGAAGCCCGGATCAATGCTGTACCCGTAAGAACCATAAGCATAAAGGAGCACAGGCTGGGTGCCATCTTTTTTGAATCCTTTGCGATAAACGATGGAAATGGGCACTTTCTCGCCGTCTCTTGCTGTTGCGTAGATGCGCTCCGAGAGGTAGTTGTTTTTGTCAAAACCACCGAGTACTTCCTGTTGCTTCATGGTTTTGAGGTTTTTTGTGGGCATGGCATAGTCGTAAACCGTTGGCGGCGTGGTGAGGGATTGGTAGCTGAGGCGCAGGGTGTCGGTGTTCCAGGTGGGGTTGTTGCCGAGGCCTGCGACGTAGATATCCTCGCCGAAATTGATGTAGTGGTCGTCCTGTCCGTCCCAGGATTTGATGCGAATTTTGCGGATGCCTTCGATGCGCTCGGTCAGGACGAGGTAATTTCTGAACAGCGCAAAGTTTTCGAGGAAGACGTCCTGGCGGGAAGGGATGACTTCTCGCCAGTTTTCTTTTGTCGTTTGACTTTCTTCGGCAGACATCAGGCGGAAGTTTTGTGCGCCCATATTTGTGCGGATGTACCACTTGCCTCCTGCGTGGTTGGCGGAGTATTCCAGGTTGCGCTCCCTGGGTTGCAGGATTTTCCACTCGTCATCGGGAGTGTCGGCATCAAGGTAGCGGTATTCCTGAGACACGGTTTGCCAGCAGACCAGCACCAGGTACTTTCTCGACTTGGTTTTACCGATGCCGAGGTCAAAAGTGGGGTCCTTTTCGTGATAGACGACCTGGTCCTGAGAAGTGTCGCTGCCGAGGCGATGTTTCATGATTTTAAAAACCCGCAGGGTTTCGTCTTTGATGCCGTAGAAGACCGTTTTGTTGTCGTTGGCCCACACGACACTGCCGTCCGTGCCGGGGATACTTTCTTCGATGATCGTTCCGGTTTCCAGGTTCTTGAACCGTAGGGTATAAATGCGCCTGCTCAGGATATCTTCGCCGTAGGCCAACCACTTGTTGTCGGGACTTACTTCCAGCCCCGAGACGTTGTAGAAATCGTAGGGCTTGGCG
>WBZO01002373.1_pt2 | contig 15357 bp, 12 predicted proteins | sample 5204261 | NCBI WGS metagenome assembly WBZO01 (sample SAMN12412400, study PRJNA552823) | activated sludge metagenome | isolation source: activated sludge from anammox sidestream of wastewater treatment plant... | place: USA: North Carolina | collected 2017-09 | reverse complement strand
AGGGTGAGCTCCACGCGGGCGCCGCTGAACGAGGGGAACACGCGGCAGATGCCGCTCACGCAGCGGAGACCGCCGCGGTTCTGTCCGGCGTAGAGGCGGATGTTCGACTCGCTCGTGAAGCGATAGAGGACGCCGCCGTTGACGTAATAGGTCGGCAGGCCGATGTAGGTCGTGTACTCGAACCCCTGCGAGATGACCCACTTGGGCGCGACCTTCAGCGCGTTCTGGTGCTCGCCCTGCCACCACGGCTCGCCCTCGAACGAGCCGTCGCGGATGTTCTCGCGGTCCTGGACGCGGAGGCGGTGGCGGCCGGCGAGCTCGATCGAGAACGGGCCGGCGATGTACTTCGTGAGCGAGTACTGCCCGGCGAGCTCGCGGTAGAAGGCCGTGCCCGACTCCTTGATGTCGTGGCGGCCGACGAAGTTCGCGAAGAGGATCGACTTGTCGTCGTCGAAGCGCCACTCGATGCCCGCGGTCGCGTCGCTCACGTAGGTCGTCGAGTCCTTCGGATCGTCGGCCGTGCTGCGCCCGAGGCGATCGCAGCTCCCGCCGGGGACCTCGGAGCGCGTCACGGCGTATCCGAAGGTGCCGTAGCCGAGGAACGTCGGGGTGAAGCGGTAGTCGAGGCGATCGCGCCCGCCGGTCACGCACGCGTTGTAGAAGCCGAACATCACGTCGCTGATGATCGGCTCGGCGGTCGGCGGCGCGCTGTAGGCGAGGTTCGCGAACGCCGATGCCTTCGACACGTTCACGCCGGCGGCGAGCGGGTAGAAGTTGCGGTAGCTCTTCACCTCGATCGTGTTCGTGACCGGGCCCCCGGTCGTGACGAGCGAGCCGTAGATCGCGTTGCCGTCGGTGTTGGGATCGGTGGGCCTCTCGCCCTGGCGCTTCTGGACCGCCGCCTCGACGTAGAGGTTGCCGTGCCCCCAGAGGCTCGGCACCTCGATGCTCTGGCCGGCGTTGATCGTCTCCTTCGCGCGGAGGACCGGACCGATGTTGCCGGGGAGGGACGAGAGCCAGGTGTCGGTCGCGCCCTCCTCGCAGGTCCCGAACGGCGCATCGAACGGATCGTCGATCACGCGGCCCTGCGCGTCGTAGCGGTACGGCGCGCACTTCGTCAGGCGGATCGCGTGGGTCGACGCGGTGATCGGCAGGCCACGGCCCGCCTGGATCTGCGCGCCGACGATGCGGTCCGAGCCGAAGATCGGCGTCGGCTCGATCGGCTGGAAGCCGCCGAATGCAGGGACCCGCTTCGAGAGGAACATCGCGCGGCCGGTCGGCTCGTCGATGCGCGTCGGGTTCGTGACGCCGGCGATGAGCGTGAGGGCGAACGGGTCCTTCTGGAACGTGACCTTTCCGCCGAAGAGCGTCGTGTCGATGCCGAGCTCGTCGACCTTGCGCAGCGAGAGCACGAGGCCGCGCCCGAACTGCACGTAGCTGTCGCCCGCGGTCGCCTCGATGCCTTCGGTCTTGTACGTCAGCCAGAGCTTGCCGATGTAGACGAAGCGATCGCGGTAGCGCGTCGAGCCGTCGACGATCGCGTTCCGCTTCAGCTGCGGATCGTCGTACGTGCGGTCCTCGGGACGCAGCGCGTACATCGACGAGTCGAGGCGCAGGCCGAACGTGAACTTCCGCCAGCCGAGCGTCGTGTTGAGCCGGTTCAAGAAGACGAAGTAGCCCTGGTCCTCGGGCTTCTCCCCCTCGCGCGCCTCGAAGCGCTGCGCGGCGATCGCCGTCTCGGTGACGTCGAGCTTCACCGGCGATCGAGCGACCTTCGGCAGATCGACGGCGAGCGCATCGCGCGAGAGCGACACGAGCGTCAGCGCTGCCACCCCACGCAGCGCGAACGCCAGCAGCGTGCGGCGGCTGGACACGGGGCGGGATTGTTACTGTGCCGCGGCCTGACCGTCGAGCATCTTCGCGACGTCCTGCGCGAGGAACTCCTCGTCGCCGGGGTTGTACCCCTCGCGGACCTTGAAGATGCGTCCCTGCTTGTCGATGAGCACCGAGAGCGGCGCCGCCTTCTTCGGGTTGTAGAGCGACGCGATGTGCGAGTCCTCGTCGAGCAGCATCGGGAAGTTGAGCTGCTGCCGGCGCGCGAACGGCGCGACGTTCGCCGAGGTCTCGGGACCGTCCATCGCGACCGCGAGGATGACGAGGCCCTTGTCCTTGTTCGCGTCGTACATCCGGCGGAGATGCGGGAACTCCGCGACGCACGGCTCGCACCACGTCGCGCAGAAGTTCAGGAGGATGGCGTTCTTGCCGAGGTACTGCGAGAGCTTGACCGTCTTGCCGTCGCTGTCGCGTGCAGTGAAGTCCGAGGCCGTCGCGCCGCTCGCTCCCTGACCCGACGACGTCGACACGTCGCCGGGGTTCTTCGCGCCCGGACCGGACGCATTCTCTTCACCGCAGGCCGAGACGAGCGCGGCGATCACGAGGACGCCGCCGCCGAGGGAGATTCGCATGGTTCCTTCTTCAGATCACTTGAGGTCGAGCTTGCCGCTGTCGATCTGCGCGAGCCACTCGTCGAGCTCCTGCGTGATCGCCGACTCGGTCGTGTGCGCGCCCGTGCCGGCCTGGAGGATCTCCATGGTCTTCGCGTTGATGTTCGCGTTCCAGGGGAGCGCGGCGGCGTCGTAGAACACGCCGAGGTTCTTGTTCGCCGGATCGAGGACGTGCGGGTACGGCGACTTGAACTCCGCGATCCAGCCGTCGAGATCCTTCTGCTTCGAGGGCGTGCCCTGCGACGGGCCTTCCGCGAGGCTCACGAGCCAGACCACCTTGCGCTGGTCGAGCTTCGCCTTCATCGGGACGACGACCTCGGTCTCCTTCTGGCAGAAGGTGCACCAGACGCCCGACGCCTGGATGTGGATGATCTTGTACTGCTTCCCTTCGGGGTCGTAGAACTGCGCGAGCGACATCGGCTGGAGGCCGTTCGCCGGGTTCGCGTCCGGGTAGCCGAGGAACTTGTAGTTCGCGATGCGGTTGCCCGGCTTGTCGCCCGAGCGCGCCGTCGTGCCGATGTTCTGGGTCGGGTAGTCGACGCCGTACGGGTTCTTGTCCGGCGCGCTGCCCGCCTGGGTGCTTCCGGTTCCGTCGAGGCCGGTGTCCTGGTCGGGCGCGGTCGTCTCGGAGGACGAGCAGGCGATCAAGAAGAGGAGAGGGGCGGCGAAGATCCGGGCGGTTTTCATCGGGACACCTCGGCAGGGGACCGCGCTTGCAGGGTGGGACGCGGTGCGGGAGCAGGGGGGCGCTTGCGGCCGGGCAGGGTACCCCCGCCGTACGTACGGTCAAGGCGCCGCTCATGGACTTTTTGCAAGGAATCGTCCTCGCCGTCAAACCAAGCCCGAAAAAGAGGACACTTGTGGCGATCGCGAGGCAGCGCTACAGGCCTCGCACCATGTCTTTCCCGCGCGCGATCGCCTCCGCGGCCGCCCTCGCCTTCTTCGGCTTCACCTTCGTCTCCGTCACGCCCGGCTGCTCGTCCGAGAACATCGCGGCGGCGCCCGCGTGCGACAGCGCGAAGTGCAAGCCCGGTAACAAGTGCCTCCCGCTCGACGGCGAGGTGAAGTGCCGCAAGACCTGCTCGAGCAACTCCGATCCCGCGACGAGCTGCCCGGCCGGATACACGTGCGTCGCGCCGGACGACGGCAACGAGCCGTTCTGCGTGCAGGACAACGTGAAGATCGAGGCGAAGCCGAAAGGACAGTGGGGCTTCCCCTGCAACGCGACCGGCGGCCTCGAGAACCCGGACTGCGACGGCGCGCAGGAGTTCTACTGCTACGGCGTGTCGCCCACGGACGGCAACGCGTACTGCACGCGCTACTCCTGCGAGACCGATCGCGATTGCGGCGCGGGCTTCTGGTGCGCGACGGTGAACGTCGGCCCGAACGTCGCCAGCGCGAAGCGCACGATCCAGGACACCCAGAAGGTCTGTCTGAAGCGGACGTTCTGCTCGACGTGCAAGGTCGATCTCGACTGCCCGGCGATCGACGGGCGCGCGCAGCACTGCATCCAGGACGAGTCGGGCGCCGGCTTCTGCACCCCGGAGTGCGGCAACTCCACGAACTGCAACAACGAGGCGAAGTGCGTCGACGCGGGGATCGGCCCGAAGGTCTGCTATCCGCGCGCGGGCGTCTGCGTCGGTGACGGGTCGCTCTGCTCGCCCTGCCGCTCGGACGCCGATTGCGGCACGGACGGCGCGTGCGTGAAGGGGCAGTACACCACCGAGAAGTCCTGCGCGAAGAAGGCCCCTCAGTCGTGCAACAAGGGCGAGGCGCAGGGCGGCTGCGTGAAGTCGCTGACGACGCCGAAGGTCTCGGTCTACTGCCTCGGCGGCCGCATCGACGAGGCGCCGGTCGACTACTGCCACGGCTTCTACGAGGTCGGCGGCAACCCGACCGACGTCGGCTGCTGGACGCCGCCGCGCTGAACGAGCTGCGGCGTCGATCGGTCGTCGGCCATCGCGAGCATCGCCCACTGGGCGGCCGCGGTGACGGCGAGCGCGTGCAGCGGTACGTCGAACGCGCCGTGCGAAACGAGCGCGAGCGCGAGCGCGCCTACCGTGGCGCGCGAGGAGGTCGTCTGCAGGAGCGCGACGGCCGCGAGGAGGATCGACGCAGGCACGAGGAACGCCGCCACCGATCCGAGTGCGTAGGGCAGGGGGACGCCCGCCGCCTCCGTGAGCGACGTCCGGAGCACCGCCTCGATCGTCCCGGGGGTGCCCTCGCTCGTGCGCGCGCCAAGGTAGGTGACGACGAACGCGAGCACGATCGCGGCGTTCGCCAGGACGCGCCCCCGGATCTTCGATCGCGTTCCGAGCCAGGCCGCCGCGAGCAGGACGCCCGTGGCGTGCATCGTCACGGCGATCGTCGCGAGGACGCGGCCCGCCGAGAACAGACCCGGGCTCGGCCGCTCCGCGCCGACCGCGGCGAGCTCCCAGCCGACGACGCGGATGACGGCGCAGAAGGCGAAGAGCGTGAGCACCGCGCCGACCGCGCGCGTCGCGGGCGCGCGGAGCACGACGAGACCCGCGACGAGGACGGTGGCGCTCGTCGTGACGGCGAGCGCGAGCGCGGCGACGGCGTGCAGACGCGTGACGACGGCAGGCGACGCGAGCGCGACGATGAGGCCCGAGACCGCCACGACCGTGCCGCGCGCGAACGTGCCGATCCGCCGCGTGCGTGCGAGCTCGAACGACGAGGCGCAGATCAGCGCCACGAGCAGCGCCGCGAGCGTGTACGCGAACGTCGCGCTGAGCGTCTCGTACGTCTCCACCGCGCGCTGGCTCACCACGCCGCGCAGGCCGGGCAGGATCAGCACGCCGAGGATCTTGGCGACGACCGCGAGGGCCGCGGTCGTGGTGAGCGCCTGCCCCGCCCAGGTGGCGGCACCGGCGGCGCGTGCTTCCGACGTCGATTCCATGCGTGCGGGGCTTCGCCCAGCCTACACGATCAGCCGCGGCCGTGACCGCGTCGCGGCCGGGGCCCCGCTGGCGGGGTGAGACCCGGCTCGAGCGCGCCTTCGCGCGACTCGTTGATGTTCACCGGCGGAGGCGCGCCGCGCTCCTGCGGGCCCTTCGGGGAGGGGCCCGGCGGGGTCGGCTCCGGCCCGCCCGGCTTCGGCGGCGTGTTCAGCATGAACGGCCGCGCGTGCATCGTGGAGCAGGCGAAGACCTCGTCGCGGTGGAACTCCCAGTGGAGGTAGACGTTGCCGTCCGGCGAGACGATCGCGCTCGGCGCGGGGCCGAACGGCTGCGCGCGATGGACGCTGTCGAGCGCCGCGATGTCGAACGCGGTGATGCCGCTCGTCTTCACGATGCCCATCTTCACGATGCGCCCTTCCTTGGGGCTCACCACGATCTCCAGCCGCGTGACGATCTTCGGATCGTTCATCGGATGGTTCTTCGGCAGGTTGTCGAGCGACCCGAGGAAGCTGTCGGCGAAGAGCGGGTGGATCCGGTTGTGGATCGTGTTGAGGTACGACGCGAACGGCACCGCCGCGGTGTTGAGCGCGGTCTGGTTGCCCGGCTTCACGCTCGAGACGTAGTTCTCGATCGCGTTGCGCCAGCGCTCGAAGCTCGACGCGGTCCACGACCCGCGGTGCTCGCTCTTGCGCCGCTCGCCGTCGGCCTCGCGCTCCTTGCGCAGCTGATCGACGCCGACCGTCGCGACCACGCCCTGGTGCGAGAGATTGAGGTTCACCTGGCCGGGGCCGGGCGTGCCGCCGAGGCCGAGCCACTTCGTGCCCGGCTGCTGGTTGGCGACGACCGGCGGCTTCTGGTTCGTCGTGCCCGGGACCGCCTGCTGCGGATCGACCTGCGCGCCCGGCCGGACCGGATTGAACGCCCAGCCCTGCGGTGCCTGCTGCACCTCGGGCGTGGGGGCCGGCGGAGCGCCCGGCGCGAGCTGCGGAGGCGGCTCCTTCTGCGTGACCTGGCTCGGCGTGCGCCCGTCGCCGCCGGCCTTCGGGATCTCGGGCGAGGGATCGGCCTTCACCGCGGCGGTCGCCTGCGGCCGCTCGATCGGCTTCGCCTCCTTCTGGACGTCGAACTCGGTGCCCTTCTCGCCGGGCGCGTTGTCCTTGTTGCCCTTGTGCTCGTCGCTGTCGGCGATCTTCGTCTGCTGGCTGTCGCCGACGCGGTCCTTCGGACCCTGCGTCTTGTTCGCGCCGGGGGTCGGGTTCGGATCGTCCTGATCGTGCGACGTCTGCGTGGCGACCGACTCTTCTTCGACGTGGTTCGCCTCGTCGGCGATGAAGCGCGCGTTCGGGTTGTCTTCCTGGTCCTTCTGCGCGTGCTGCTTCACCGCGATGCGGTTGTCTTGCTTGAGAGGCTGCTCGTCGAGCTTCTTGAGCGGGTCGTCCTCCTTCGCGACGACCTTCACCTCCTGCTTCGCCGGCTCCTGCTTCTTCGGATCCGGCTGCTGCTTCGGCGGCTCGGGCTTCGGCGGCTCCGGCTTCTTCTCCGCCGTGGGCTCGGGCTTCGGCGCCTCGGGGGGCTCGGCCTCCTCGGGCTTGCCCTCGTCGCTCGTGATCACGTCGATCGTCTGGTCCTTGCCGTGTGCGATCGCGCGCGCGTGCGTTCCGAGCTGGAACAAGTAGCTCTTGTCGTCGTGGATGGTGGCGACCGTATCGCCGCCCTCGGCGAACACGAAGTGGGCGCACACCGCTGCGCAGATCCACAGGATGAGCGGTGTTTCGGGGCCGCGGGGATTCATCAGCGCACGAGGACCTAGGGACAGAGTGCGGCCGGCGTCGCGGCCCGTCCAGACATCTCACGCTAGCACCCGCCCTCGCGGTGTTCCATCCACGCGGCCACGGGAAAATACGGTTCAGTTGCTGCACTTGCGCAATGCGCGCGGCTTTTTCTGCGCCCGCTCCTTCTACGCTCGCGCCTCGCGCGACGTTCCTCCGGGGTGCGCCTTTGTCGCACGCGCCTTTCAGTCGCCGTCCATCGCCGACGCGCGATGGTCGCCCGTGGTCACCTGGATCGCCGTCAGCTCCGCGTCCACGGACAGCTCGCTCCACAGGCCCCACGCCTTCACCGTGCGCTCGAGGTAGAGCACGCGCTCCGCGCAGCGCGCGACGGCCTGCAGGTTGTGGGTGACGAGGATGGCACCTATCGTCTCCGACGCGCTGATCTCCGCCATCAGGTCGATGATCGCGGCGCGGCCTCCGACGTCGACCCCGGCGGTCGGCTCGTCGAGGACGAGGAGATCGGGCTTGGTCACGAGCGCTCGCGCGAGGAACACGCGCTGCGTCTCGCCGCCGGAGAGATCGCGCATCTGCGCATTCGCGAGCTTCGCCGCGCCCGTCTTCGCGAGAACGGCCATCGCCGTCTCGCGCTCGGCCTCGGTGATGCGAAGCGGCCATCGCCCGCGCAAGTTCGCGACGACCACTTCGAGCGGCGTCGCGGGGAAGTCGCGATCGAAGGCCTTCCGCTGGGGGACGTAGCCGATGCGCGAGCGGCCCTTCTCGGCGGGCAGGCCGGCGACGAGGATCCCTCCGCGATCCGGCTCGACGAGGCCGAGGACGATCTTGAGCAGCGTGCTCTTGCCTGCGCCGTTCGGGCCGCAGAGACAGAGGAACTCGCCGACGGGCACGTGGAACGAGACGTCCTCGAGGACGAGCTTGTCGCCGAAGCGCTTGCTCACGCCCTTCACGTCGAGCACGCGCGGCGCGTCCTCCGGCGGGAGCGTCCCGCGCAGCGGCGTCAGGCGCGACGGCGCGCGGGAGGCGGGGCCGAGCCCTGCGCGGATCGAGGGCGGGGGTGCGGAGCCTCCGGTCATCGGAGCCGGATCATCGCACCGTCACTCCGGCATGCACAGATCCGGGAACGAGGCGCCGGCGCAGCCGCCGAGCGCGGGGAACTTGCAGACGCCGCCTGCGCAGAAGTTCTTCGCCTCGCCCGTCCGGAGGAACAGATCGAGCTGGTCCTCGGACTCCTGCAGCTTGCGCAGCAGCCCGTGCGGATCCTCGCAGTAGTTCGTCGGCACGTTGCAGAGCGGCTCGTCGGGGTGACCGAAGTCGTACTCGACGTAGACCGAGCCGGACTTCGACTCCGTGATCTTCTCGAGACCGTGCACGTCGCGCACGCCGGTCTCGAGGTGCTTGGCGCCGACCGCCCTCGCCATCACGTGGGCGCCGAACGTGCTGACCTGATGATCGCCGCGCGCCGCGGTCATCAGCACCGCGTGATCCGGCGTGCCCGGCAGGCTCGCGCCCGCGCGGAGGTGCTTCGTGTAGCCGTTCGGCTCGACGCGATCCCAGAGCATCTGGGTCAGGCCGAGCAGGAGCTGGCGGTCGCGCGCGTCCGGGTAGGTGCCGCGCATCACGAGGAAGAAGGGCGCGAAGTCGACGCTGCGGTCGAGGAGGAAGTCGTACGGCTGGCCCATGACGCTGAGCACGCCGCGCTCGACGTCGGTCGAGAGCGCCATGTACACGCCGCCCATGATCCCGCCCTGGCTGATCCCGTAGTAGTAGCGCTGCGTCGGATCGACGTAGGCGCCGAACCTGGGATCCTTCGCGAAGCGGCGGCTCATCATCCGCATCGCGAGCAGGGAGTTGAGCTGCCCCTGATGGAGACGATCGAACATCGTCGACATGCGGTGGTACTCGCCGCTCGAGATCGTGTTCGCGATGTGTCCCTCGTCGTCGGAGGCCATCCCGACGAGATCGATCCCGAAGACGACGTAGTCCTTGTCGGAGATCAGCTTGCGGAAGTGCGACGACTCGATCTGACTGCGCGAGCCGAGCAGACCGTGGCCGTGCTGGAGGAGCGCGCCGGGCTTCTCCCGCGCCGCCTTCGGGATCACGACCTCGAACGGGACCTCGTAGGTCGGCCGCGCCGGGTTCGGCTGGGGCATCCCGTTCGCGCCGAACACCAGGTTCGCGCCTGGCCCGGGATCGTCGAGGTAGAGCGGGACGGTCATGCGGCCGTGGACGCGGAAGGCCATGGTCTCGGTCTCCCAGTCCTCGTCGACCTGGTCGATGACGTACGTGGGCCCGTCCTCTCCCACGAGCGAGAGCGCCTCGTCGCGCATGTGGAGGAGCCATCCAGTGACGTTCTCGCGGCTCGCCGTGGTGAAGTCCCACGCGATCTGGAGCGTGCCGCGCTCGATCCCCTTGGCCGAGAGCCGCTGGAAGATGTCCTCGTAGAGACCACGGCGCGCCTCGACCGAGGGCTCGTCCGAGCGCTCGAGATCGCGGAGCGCGCGGAACGCCGGGGACGGCGGGACCTCTCCGTCCGCACCGTGCACCTTGCGGATCGCGACGATGTAGCGGCGGCCGTCGGCGAGCGGCACGACCGGGCGGAGGATGAACGTCCGGCTGTCCGCGTCGGTCCGGCTGTGATCGATCTCCGCGTAGTGCGCGACGCGCTCTCCCGTCTCCGCGTCGAGGATGACCGTCGGCGAGTCCGCCTCGAGCGATCGCGCGAGGTTCGCCAGGCCGGCGACGCCGTCGAGGGTCGCGCCGGGGAGCTGCGCGAGCATGACCGATCCGGAGAACCCGTCGCTCTTCGACCACGGCGCGCCGGAGCTCTTCCCGCCCTTCAGCGCGGTCGGCATCATCGCGTCGTCGATCGCCACGCGCCGGCCGGTCGGCGTGTCCGGCGCATCCACGGTGTAGACGTTCGAAGGGAAGGGGAACCCGCAGTACGTCGGCACGAGCGGATCGCACGTCAGGTGCGGCCACGCGACCTTCGCCTCGGCGGGCGCGACCTTCTCCGCGCCTGCGGGCTCGGACGAGCACGCCGGACCGAGCGCCGCGGTGAAGAAGACCAGACCGAGGAACCCCCGTCGCATGGGGGCTCCTTTACACCGTAAAGTAAGGCCGGTCGAGCCGAATCAGAGCGTCACTCGAGGTACTTCCCGAGCTGCGCCACGTCGAAGCGGATCATCTTCTCGTAGCTGTCGGTCTCCGGCCCGCCGCCGACCGGATCGAGCACGCCCAGCGGGATCTTCGCCTCGTCGGCGATGATCTTCGCCGGTCGCGGATCGAGCTGCGGCTCGCTGAAGAGCACCGGGACCTTCTTCTCCCTCACGACCGCGAGGACCTTCTGCACGTATTCGCTCGTCGGCTGCGAGCCGGGGAACGGCTCGATGACGGCCAGGATGTTCAGCTTGTAGCGCTCCGCGAAGTACGAGAACGATCCGTGGAACGTGACGAAGCCGCGGTGCTTGAACGTCTTCGTCTTCGCCTCCGTCTCCTGGTCGAGCGCGGAGAGCATCTTGTCGAGCTCGGTCGCGCGCTCGCGATACGCGACGGCGTGTGCCGCGTCTACGCGCCCGAGCTCCTCGGCGATGGCGCGCACGATCAGCTGCGCGCGCTGCGGATCGAGCCAGACGTGCGGGTCCTGCGCGCCCTTGCCATGCTCGTGATCGTCGTCCTTGTCTTCGTGCTCGCCGTCATGCTCATGCTCGTCGGCCCCGATCGGGTCCTCCTTGATCGTGAGCGTGGGCACGCGGTCGCCGACCTTGAGGACGCGCGCGTTCGGCGCGGCGTCCTTCAGGAGCTTCTCCATCCACGGATCGAGGCCGAGACCGACCATCACGCCGAGCTTCGCCTTCGACGCGGTCTCGATGTCCTTCGGCGACGGATCGAACGAGTGCTCGTTGCGCCCGGGCGGGAGCAGCAGCGTCACGTCGGCATCGGGGCCGGCGACTCTGCGCGTGAGGTCGTAGATCGGGAAGATGGAGACGGCGACGCTCGTGCGCTCGGATCCGCCGCCTTTTCCGCATCCCTTCGAGCAGCCGGGGAGGACGGCGAGCAGGGCGAAGAGGAGGACGATCGCGAGCTGTCTCGGCACGCACGCAATATACCGGAGCCGTGGTACAAAGGCGCCCGCGTGTCGGCTCGATCCATCGAAGGTCCGCTCTACGAGCTCCGGGGGTCCGTCCTCGAGGACGAAGAGCAGCTCCTGTCGATCGCTCGCCACCTCAACACGGTGAACCTCCCCGACGAGCGCGAGGGCGTGAAGCAGATCCTCGAGACGTCGATGAAGAGCTTCACGGCGGCGATCAAGGACCCGAAGCGCCGGCAGTACGTGTTCGTCCTCGTGGATCGGACGAAGGACCGGATCATCGGCACGTCGATGGTGTTCGGGCAGCTCGGTCGAAGAGATGCGCCCTACATCTATCTCGACGTCATCGACGAAGAGCGCTACTCGCACACGCTCGACAAGCACTTCAAGCACACGATCCTGAAGATCGGCTACTCGTACAACGGCCCGACGGAGATCGGCGGCCTCGTCCTCGATCCGACCTACCGGCGCGTCCCCGAGCGGCTCGGCACGTTCCTCTCGTACGTGCGCTTCCTCTGGATCAAGATGCACCGCGAGTGGTTCCGCGACGAGGTGCTCGCCGAGCTGCTCCCGCCGCTCGAGAAGGACGGCACCTCCAAGCTGTGGGAGGCGCTCGGGCGCCACTTCACCGACCTCACGTACGCCGAGGCGGACAAGCTCTCGCGAAGGAACAAGGAGTTCATCCGCGGCCTGTTCCCCGAGGGGACCATCTACGCGACGCTGCTGCCGAAGGAGGCGCAGGACGTCATCGGCAAGGTCGGCGCGCAGACCCGCGGCGTCGAGAAGCTGCTCCGGCGCATCGGCTTCCGCTACGCGGAGCGCGTCGACCCGTTCGACGGTGGGCCGCACTTCACCGCCCACACCGACGAGATCACGCTGGTGCAGAGCTCGCGCCGGCGGAAGATCGAGAGCCTCCTCGTCGACGACGTCGCGCCGCACGAGGGCGCGCCGAAGCGACGGGCGATCGTCGCGCTCGATCTGCCGGTCGCGCCGTGGTTCCGCGCGATGCTCACCGCCTACGAGGAGCACGGCGATGACGCGTGCGCGATCGGCGCCGGTGCGGCGCGCGCGCTCGGTCTCGAGGTCGGCTCCGAGGCGTGGGTCCTCCCGCTGGAATAGACGGCGGCTCGTCCGTAGTCTTCTCGTCGATGGCCTTCTGGAAGCGCTCCCCGAACGGTCTGCCGTACGACATGTTCCAGACGGAGTACTCGGACCGCGAGGCGCGGCGCGCGAAGCGGCTCGAGAGCATCTACCACGTCGGGCAGGAGCGGATCTGGGACGGCCGCGAGGTGCTCGCCGAGCTGCTCGCGAAGCACGGCGCGCCGAAGCTCGCCGATCGCGAGCGACGCGCGCTCTCGCGCATCTTCTCCATCATCATGTGGGGCGAGCTCGCGGCGTGGAAGATCAGCGCGCAGCTCGCCGACGCGCTCGTCCCGCTCGAGCCGAAGCTCGCCGCCTCGAGCCAGGTGCACGACGAGGCGCGGCACTTCTACGTGATGCACGACTACCTCGAGGCGCTCGGGCACGAGCCGCCGCCGCTCGACTTCTGGTCGCGGCGCGTCGTCGAGATGACCCTGGGCACCGACGACCTCGTGAAGAAGCTGCTCGGTATGCAGCTCACGATCGAGACGATCGCGCTCACCATCTTCCAGCACGTGCGCGAGCTGCGCGTCGAGCCGGTCCTCTCCGAGCTGCTCGTCTACTACGAGCGCGACGAGGCACGTCACGTCGGCCTCGGCGTCCAGCTCGTGCCCCAGCTCGTCGCGAAGATGTCGATCCGACAGCGCATCTCGCTCGCCCTGTTCCAGCTCGAGCTGCTCGCCTCCACGCTCTTCTCGCTCAAGGCGATGGAGCAGGACCTCGTCGCCATCGGCGTCGACCCGCGCGAGATCCTCGCCATCGGGTTCAAGAAGCACCACGAGATCCACGCGGCGATGAAGCAGGAGTTCCCGCAGTGGCCCGACGATCCGCCGGTGAACCGGATGTTCCACGGGATGTGCGAGGCGCTGTTCCCGTCCGAGGGGCTCGGCGCGAAGAAGTCGGTCGCGCTGCGGATCCGCCACGGCATCGAGGTCGCCGCGCGCGCCCGCGAGGGCGTGCTCGAGATCGCCGAGAGGATGCGCGACGAGCGGATCGCGTCGCGCCGTACGGAGCAGCACCGGGCGACGGCATGAAGACGACGCAGCGGCGCGCCAGGCCCCGCCGGCCGGCGAAGCGGAGCACGCCGCCCCCGCGGGCGTCGTTCGAGGAGATCGAGGTCCGGACCGAGGACGGCGTCGCGCTCCGCGGTGTGGTCGACGATCCGCCCGAGGGCGTCGCCCTCGCCGGTACGTGCGTGCTCGCGCATGCGATGTTCGCGCGCAAGACGTCGTTCGGCCGGCGCGACCGCCCGGGGCTGTCGCATGCGCTCGCGCAGAAGGGCTTCCGCACCGTGGCGTTCGACTTCCGCGGCCACGGCGACAGCGCGCTGCCGCGCGGCGTGGCCGGGTGGGGCTACGACGATCTCGTCCGCTTCGATCTTCCGGCCGTCGTCTCGGCCGCGCGCGCGCGCGACGAGGGACTCCCGCTGATCGTGGTGGGCCACTCGCTCGGCGGTCACGTCGCGCTCGCCGCGCAGGGCACCGGGCGCATGCACGCCGACGCGATCGTCGGCATCGCGGCGAACGTGTGGCTCGCCGATCTCGACCCCTCGTTGCTTCGACGCGCCGCCAAGCGCGTGATCGCGAGCGCGTCGCTCCGCGTGATCGATCGGATCGGCCGCGTCCCGGCGCGCGCGCTCCGGCTCGGCAGCGACGACGAGCCCGCGACGTACATGCACGATCTCTTCCGCGCGACGCGCGAGGGTCGCTGGACGAGCAAGGACGGCAAGGAGGACTACCTCGCGTCCCTCGCGAGGGTGACGGTGCCGGTCGCGAACGTGCTCGGTACGCGCGATCGCCTGATGTGTCACCGGCGCGCGGGCGAGGCGTTCGTCCGTCTCTGCGCCGGACCGACCGCGTTCTTCTCCGCCGACGCCGGGCACATGGACCTCGTCACGTCGCCGCGCCACCACCGCATCGTGCTCGACGCGGTGGCGTGGGCTGCCGCGGCGCGGCTCACTTGACGCAGGCGCCGCCCCCGCTCTCGATGCAGTTGCACAGCGTGCAGCCTCCGACGTGACAGACGGTGTCGGCCCCCGCGCACGTCACCGCGCACTGCGCACCCGTCACCGTGCAGTTCGATCCCGTGAGGCACGAGACGGGATGCTGCGTCCCGCAATCGATCGTGCAGGTCCGTCCCTCCTCGCACTGGCACGCGGCGCTCATGGCGGCCGCGCACTGCTGGACGCCGCTGTCGACGTTCGAGCCGCCGGCCGCGTCCGCAGGCGTGCCTCCGTCGGCGGTCGTGCTCGTGTCGGGTGGGGACGTCGCCGCATCGGAGCCTTCGCCGTCGGGAGGAGGCAGGTGGCCGCAAGCGGCGACCAGGACGAGAGACGGGAAGACGACGACGGCGCGCATCTCTCGCGATCCTAGACGGAGTGACGCCGAAGAGATCCGTGTATCCGCGCGCCGTCAGAGAATCTCGTCGACGGCGACGGCGACGGTGACGGTGACGTCGGAAAACGCCTGGATCGTGATCCGTGCGCCGGCGCGATGAGGGACGGCGCGGGTGTACACGCCACGGACGATCTCGTCGTGCACTTCGACGAGCCCGTCACGCACGTTGACGATCCAGTACTCCGTGACGCCGCTCTCCGCGTAGAGCGCTGCCTTCGCGCCGCGCGGTACGACGGCGACGTCCGGCTCGGGCTCGGAGCCGTCCGATGCGGCGAACGCGCTCCGCACGCGCACCGTGGCGCGTCCGCCGAGTCGCTGCACGAGCAGCTCGGTCAGGCGCTCGACGGCCGTGCACGCTCGGGCGGGATTCGGGCGACGGACACGATGAAAAACGTAGCATGACGCTCGCCGTGCCGTGGCGAGCGACGCTGAACCAAGTTCAGACGCGACCGTACACGGGGATCGCCGCGCCGGTGACGTCGCGCGCGTCCTCCGAGAAGAGGAACGCGATGACCGCGG
>WBZO01004370.1_pt1 | contig 15358 bp, 4 predicted proteins | sample 5204261 | NCBI WGS metagenome assembly WBZO01 (sample SAMN12412400, study PRJNA552823) | activated sludge metagenome | isolation source: activated sludge from anammox sidestream of wastewater treatment plant... | place: USA: North Carolina | collected 2017-09 | reverse complement strand
TGTCGGGGGCGACCGCGATCGCCTCCTGCAGGCGTTCGAGAACCTCCTCGGCAATGCGCTGAAGTTCACCGACGCAGGCGGCGTCGTCACCGTGGGCGCCGCCCGCCGAAATGGCGAGGTGCTCTTCTGGGTGAAGGACTCCGGGGCCGGCATCGCGGCCGACGACGTCCCTCACGTCTTCGATCGATTCTGGCAGGCCGGCAATCGCGCGCGCCGCGGCGCCGGGCTCGGCCTGCCGATCGTGAAGGGGATCGTCGACGCCCACCACGGCCCCATCTGGGTGGAGAGCACGCTCGGCCGCGGCAGCACGTTCTTCTTCACCGTGCCCACCGCACAGCGCGTGCTCGCGTCGCGCGACACCGTCACCTCGGCTGCGCCCTGAAAGCGAAGAGGCCGCGACGCGCGAGCGAAGCGGCCTCCTCGAGGTGTCGATCGGTCCGATGGATCAGCCGATCGCGATGCCCAGCGCCTTGCGGAGCGCGAGGTACTGCTCGCTCACGCTGAAGACGATGAGCTCCTTCAGCTTGTCCGGCGGCGAGAGATCGCCCGGCAGCTGCGGCTCGCCCGCGATGATCTTCTTCGCGATCTCGAGGTCCGCGCAGAGCAGGAGCCCCGCGCGCGCCGCCGTGACGTCCACCGCCTGGATCCAGCGCTTCAGATCCGCCTTGGCGCCGTCCTCGATGAACTTCTGGACGACGAGGCGGAGCGAGTCGCGCTCGACCGGCTGCATGTACTTCACGAACTCGCTGGCCGTCTGGTTGACCGCCTGCGCCATCTCCGGCGGGACGTTGAAGTCCGGCTGGATGATCTTGATGGCAGAGAAGAAGACGACCTTCAGCTCGCCCTGCGTCGGGAACAGGTTCTTGATGTAGTGCTCACCGCGGTAGTAGCTGAGGTGCTTGCCGACGATGAACGTGAGCTCCTGCGGCGTGAAGCCGGTGAGCACGTTCTGCCCGGCGACCGACGCCGGCGGACGCGACGGGACCGCGAGCAGCGATCCCGGAACGTCGTTCCGAACGTAGAGGTCGGGCAGCTGGATTCCGAGGACCTGCGCCGCCCAGCCGAACGTCTTCGCGAACGTGACGGTGCTGGTGGCGGGGTCCTGCTTGAAGCGGCGGTCGAGGACCGGCAGCTGCTTCGCCTTCGCGAGGGCCTGCGTCTTCGCGACGATCGCCGCGGGCGTGACCATCTCGAAGATCTTGCCGATGAAGATGTTCTCGTCCTTGTGGAAGAGGTTCTTCACCCACTGCTCGTTGTCGAGCCGGCTCTTGACCTGGATCATGCCGCGCGGGCGGTAGTCCTCGAAGAACCGCTGCTCCTCCTCGTCCGCCTTGTGGAGGAACGCGAGGGCCGCGCACATGCACCACGCGCGGTCGTAGTCGTGCATCTTCAAGGCGAGCTTGTAGAGCGCACGATACGGGTCGACGCGGAGCGGATCCTTCTGGAGGACGAGCGAGTGCTCGCCCACCGCAGCCTCGAGCTGATCGGTCGTCTCGTACAGCTCCGCGAGGATCTGCCGTTCGACCGGCTCGTCCTTGTATCGCGTCGCCATCTTGAACGCCTCGATGGCGCTGTTCACCTCGCCGAGGCGGTCACGGTAGATGAGACCGAGGTTGTGCCAGAGGTTGAACTCGAGCTCCGGGTTGCCGGCGCCCGAGGTCGACAGGCGGCGGAGCATCTTGCGGAACGCCCGCTCGAGCGCCTTCCAGTCCTTCTGGCCCGTGAGGATCTTGTTGATGCGCTCGAAGGCCTCGAGGAAGCTCGGATTCAGATCGAGCGCGTCGTTGAAGAGCTCGACCGCGCGGTTCTGATCGCCGAGCTTGTCGCGGTAGAGCTGGGCGACGGTGAAGATGAACTTCGACTTGCGGGTCGGGTCCTTCTCCATGTCGGCGATCGCCATGATCGTGTCGACCATGCGATCCCAGTTCTGGGTCGCCTCGTAGAGCGGAAGCATCTTGTTCAGGAGCGACCGGTTGTCCGGCTGCAGATCCTTCGCTTCCTCGAGGGCTTCGATCGCCTTGAGCGGGTTCTTGTCCTGGTCCTGCCAGGTGTCGGCGATCTCGACGAGCACCTTGTAGCGCTCGTCGCCGTCGACGAGACCGTCGAGGATCTGGCGCTTGTAGGCGACGACCTGCTTCCAGTCGCGGAGGTCGCTGTAGATGCCGACGAGCGCCTCGAGGGTCGGACGGTGCGAGGCATCGACACCGAGCGCCTTCTCGAAGTTGTTGATCGCCTGCTTCGCCTGGCCCTGCTCGCGCTTGATGCAGCCGAGCTTGTAGTAGACGTCGGCGCGCTCCGCGTTCTCGTCCTCCGCCAGCGAGGTGAGGACCTTCTGGAAGTTGGTGAGCGCCGCGCCCCAGTCCTTCAGGCGGAAGCACACCTCGGCGAGGCCGCGGATGGTGCTCTGGTCGGTGAGATCGAGCTGGTGGGCCGCCGAGTAGGCCTTGAACGCCTTGTCGTCGTGGCCGAGAGCAGCGGTCACCTGACCGAGCTTGTTGAACAGCGTGTGCTGCTCGCCGCGGTCACGCTTGCCCGCCTTGCGCGTGAGCATGTCGAGCAGCGGCTCGGCCTTGTCCCACGCCTCCTTGGCGATGTACTCGTCGACGAGGGGCATCGCGGCCTCCTCGTTCTCCGGGTCCGCCTCGTGCGCCGCCTCCCACGCGAGCACCGCGCTCTCGTGGTCGCCGAGCATCTCCTCGCGGACGCGACCGAGCTCGACGAGGAGCCGTGCGCGCTGGCGCGGAGCCGGCGTGTACGACTGCTCCTGATCGATGTACCGCGCGGCCTTGTCGTAGTCCGCGTTGTCCATCGCGATCTGGCGCAGGCACGCGAGCGTCGGCAGGTGCGACGGATCGAGATCGAGCGCCATCTCGTAGCGGTCCTGAGCGGACACGCGGTCGCCGAGCTTCTCGTCGAGGGCCTTGCCGATCTTGTAGAAGGCCTCGACGCGCTGCTTGGTGTCCTGCGTGAGCTCGGCGACGCGCGTCATGTAGTCGATCGACTGCGACGCATCGCCCTGCTTGTCGTACAGCTTGGAGAGGGCCTCCAGCGCCGGCAGGTTGGTGTCGTCGAGGTCGACGATGTTGCGGTACGCCTCGATGGCGCGGTCGGTGTCCTCGATCTCGTCGGCGTAGACCTGCGCGATCGCGCCGTAGAGATCGATCTTCGTCTTGCGGTCGAGCGTCGCCGAGATGTGGCGCTCGTAGACGTTGATCAGCTCGTTCCACTGACGGAGCTTGCGGTAGCAACGCTCGAGAGCGAAGTACGCGTCCTCGTGGTTCGGGTCGATCTCGAGGACCTGCTCGAGGCGCTGCGCCGCGATGTCGTTCTTGCGGAACTGCTCCTCGTTGATGTTCGCGAGCTGCATCAAGATGTCGATGCGCTCACGCTCCGTCGTGACGACGTTGAGCTGCGACTCGAGCACCGTGACGAGCTCGTTCCACTCGCCGAGGACCTCGTAGACGCGCGCGAGGCCGCGCAGGCCGTGGAGGTTCTCCGGCTCGATCTCGATGACCTCGCGGAACACCTGCGCGGCGCGCTGCGGGTCCTGCATCTGCTCGTAGAGGGTGCCGATCCGCAGCTTGGTGGCCGCGATCTGCTCCGCGTCCTTGAGCGCGCGCTCCTTCTTGTGAAGGATGTCGACGAGCTCGCGGTTCTTGCCCTGGGCGCCGTAGATTCGCTCCAGGTTCTCGATCGCCGGGACGTACTGGGCGTCGACCTCGAGCGCTCGGTTGAAGTACGAGATCGCCTGGTCGGTCTGGCCCATCTGGCTGTCGAGCAGCTCGCCGAGCTCGGTCTGGATCTCCTTGCGATCGACATCGCTCACGGCGACGTCGAGCGCGCGGGTGAGCGACGCACCGAGCTGCTGCCAGTTGCCCTGCTTGCGATAGAGCTGCCCCATCTGGCGGAGCGCTCCGACGTTGTTCGGATCGAGCGCGACGATCTGCGCGTAGTACGGCTGCGCGTACTCGGGGTGTCCGAGGTCGTCGCCGTACCACTTCGCGAGGTGCAGGCAGAGGCGGATCTTCTGCGCCGGCTCCGTCTGCTGCTGCAGCCAGGTGTTCGCCGTCTGGATCACCTCGCCCCAGCGCCCGGTGGCTTGCGCCATGCGCTCGAGGTACTTCGCCGTGTCGCGATCGTGGAAGTCCATCGACAGCGCGTTGATGAGCGCGTCGAGGGCCTGGTTCTTGTCGTCGAGCTTCTCCTCGAAGACCTTCGCGATGCGGCGGAGCAGATCGGTCTGCTCCCCCGTCTCGGTGCGCGTGTCGAGCCGCGACAGGTACAGCTCGATGAGCGGCTCCCAGCGGCTCGCCGCCGTGTGGAGCTTCTCGAGCTGCGTGAACGCCTCGTCGTGCGCGGCGTCGATCTCGCGGATCTTCTCCCACGCCGTCGTGGCCTTGTCCGCCTCCTGGACCGTCTCGCGCCACAGCTCGGCGACCTGGCGGTACTCCTCGATCTTCTGACCGGGGTCCTCCAGCGCCGCGCCGCGCTGCATCTTGACGTCGATGACCTCCGGCCACTGCTCCTGCGAGCGGTAGATGGCCTCGAGGGCGTTCATCGCCTCGAAGTCGGGGCCGACCTCGAGCAGCTTCCGCCACGCCTCGGCGGCGTCGTACGGCTGCTGGAGCTGCTCGCCGTAGACCTTACCGAGCTCGCGGAAGATCTCCTTGAGCTCCTCGGAGTCGAAGTAGCTCTGCGCCCGATCGACCTGCTGGTGCAGCGCCTGGACGAGCTCCTGCGGGTCCTCCTGGCGACGGCGGATCGCGGCGATCGCGCGGAGCGCGCCGAGGTTCGCGTAGTCGATGTCGAGCACGCGGTTCCAGTCCTCGAGCGCGAGATCGTCGCGCTGGAGCTTGCCCTCGAACGTACGCGCGCGGCGGGTGAGGATGTTGACGCGATCGTCGTCGCTCTCCGCGATGTCGAACTGACGCTCGAGGACGTCGACGAGCTCGCGCCACTGCTGCTGCTGCTCGTACAGGTTCGCGAGGGCGGCGAGCGCCTCGGGGTCCTCGCCCCGGAGATCGAGGACGATCTTCCAGGTGTCGATCGCGCGGACCGGATCGTTCAGGCGCTCGAAGGCGAGGTGCGCGATCTTCGCGCGGATCTCCGCCTCGGCGACGTCACCCGACGCGTTCTCGAGCTCGCGCTCGTAGACCGTGTTGAGGTCCGTCCACGCCTCCTGGGCCGAGTAGATGCGGGCGAGCGCCTGGATGGCGCCGTCGTGCGTCTTGTCGAGGCCGTCGAAGATCTTGCGGAACGCACGTGTCGCGTTCGGGATGTCCACGAGCCGCGTCTCGTAGACCTCGCCGAGCCGCGCCCAGAGCTCGGTGAGCTCGAGGTCGTCGACCTGCGCCTTCACGCGCTGCTCGAGGACGCCGGCGAGATCGGCCCAGGACTCGATCGAGAGGTAGATCCGATCGAGGTTCTGGAGCGTCTCGGCGTCGGCCTCGTCGACCGAGAGGACGTAGCGGTACGTCTCGACCGCCTTGTCGATGTCACCCAGCTCGTCCTCGAACGTCTTCGCGAGACGGCGTCCGATGCTGCACTGGATGGTCTTGTCCTCGTGGAGACCGAGGATGTCGGCGTACGCGTTCGCGAGCGTGTCCCAGCCGCCGTCGATCGTCGCGGCGAGGCGCGGGGCCTCTTCGCCGGACTTCTCGTCGAGCGGGAACTCCTTGAGCGCGCGGATGTAGACGTCGAGCGTCCGCACCGGATCCATCAGCTTCTCTTCGAGGAGCTCGGCGATCCGGTAGTAGGCGGCGAGACGCTCGTCCTGCCCTTGCGTGTGCGCCAGCTGCGCCTCGTGCACGCCGGCGAGCTTCTCGTGCTCTCCCGCGGCGCGGTAGAGCGGCTCGAGGATCTCGCCGATCTCGACCTGCTTGATGCCCTGCGCGAAGAGCCCCTCGAGCGCGGTCATCGCGTTCGTGTGCTCCGGCGCCGCGTTCAGGACGTCGCGGTACGCGGCGATCGCCGCGTCGACGTTCGCGAGCTGGTTCTGCTGCACCTGACCGAGGCGGTACTTGAACTCGAGGATCTCGTCGGGCGTCTGGCCGATCTCGGCCTCGCGCTCGAGGATGGCCGCGAGGTCGCTCCAGCGCTCGGTCTGCAGGTACAGACGATCGAGCGAGCGGACCGCGCTCTGGTTCTCGGCGTCGACCTCGAGCACCCGCTTGTAGCGGCCGATCGCGCTGTCGACGTCCTCGAGCTGCACCTCGTAGATCTGCGCGAGGCGCAGGGCGAGCTCGACGAAGCGCTCGGGGTTCTCCTCGCGGAGCTTGTCGAGCTCGGCGTCGTAGAGCTGCGCGACCTGCGGCCAGCGATTGACGACCATCGCGAGGCGCTCGAGGTTCTGCAGCGTCGACTCGTTGCCGTTGTCGAGCGTCAGCGCGCGCGCGTACGTGTCGAACGCGCTCGCGTGGTTCTCGAGCGCGTCCTCGAACAGGTGCGCGATGCGGTGGAGCAGATCGACCTTCTGGAACGGATCGTCCGCGCCCTGGACCTGCACCTCGTGGACCGAGATGAGCTTCGGCCAGTCGCTCGCCGCCTCGTAGACGGGCTCGAGCACCGCGGCGGCGCCGAGCGGATCCTTCGAGCCGCTCTTGAGGCCCTCGAGCGCCGCGAGCGTCGGCTCGTGCGCCACGTCGCGCTGCAGGATCTCGCGATAGAGCTCGATGGCGCGCGTGACGTCGTCGAGCCGCTTCTCGTAGAGCTCGGCGATGCGGTACTGAAACGAGATCGCCTCGTTCGGGTCCTCGCACATCTCGCTCTCGCGCGTGAGGACGCCGAGGAGCTCCTGCCAGTTCTGCGCCTGCTCGTAGAGGACGTCGAGGCGCGAGAGCGCCTGGAGATCGTCCGGATCGAGCTCGAGGATCTTCGTGTACGTCTCGATCGCCTGCTCGACGCTCCCGAGCTCACGCTCGTAGACCGCGCCGACCTGGTAGAAGATGCGCTTCTTCTCGTCGGGATCGGCGACGAGCTCCGCCTTCTTCTCGTAGACCGAGAGGAGGTCGGTCCAGCGCGACAGGCCGAGGTAACGCTTGATCAGCGCGTCGAGCGCGCGGATGTCGTCCTCGTCGATCGCGAGCACCTTCTTGTAGACCGCGATGGCCTCTTCGGGCTTCTCGAGGACGTCCTCCTCGATCGCCGCCGCCTGGAAGAGCGCGTCCTTCTTGTCGGTCGGCTCGTCGAGGATCTCGGCCTTGTTCTGGAGGATCTGCGAGAGCTCCGAGTAGCGCTCCGTCTGTCGGAACAGCCGCTCGAGCGACTCGGCGGCCGCGAGGTGCGTGCCGTCGATCTCGAGGACGCGCCGGTACAGGCCGATCGCGGTCTCGAGGTCGCCGATGTCCTGCTCGTACACGCGCGCGCTGATCATCGTCAGCGACGCGCCGAGCGCCGGGTCGTTCTCCACGACCGACTCGCCCAGCGTGCGGTACACCTGCGCGAGATCGGCGAAGCGGTTCGTCGCCCGCGCGACGCGGTCGATGCCCGACTGCGTGTCCGGGTTCGCCGGGTCCTCCTTCAGCGCGCGCGCGAGGGTCGAGAACGCCGAGTTGAGATCCGCCGCGGCATCCTCGTGCAGCTGCGCGATCTGGTGGAGCAGCTCCACGCGCCGCGCCGGGTCGTCGGAGCGACGCACCTGCACCTCGTGGGCGCCGATCAGCTTCGCGTAGTCGCCGATCTGCCGGTAGTGCGGCTCGAGGAGGTCGGCGATCGTCAGCTCGTACTTCGCGTCCTGGCCGAGGCGCTCGAGCGCCGCCAGGGCCTGCGTGTTCGAGAGGTCACGCTCGAGCACCGCGCGGTAGCCCTCGATGGCCTGGTCGATCTGGTCCATCTCGGTCTCGCGCAGCGCGGCGAGGCGGAGCATCAGCGCGATCTGCTGCTCGTCCTCGGTGGCGAGCGAGAGCTGCGACTCGAGGTTCTCCGCGAGGTCGCTCCACATCTTCTGGCGCGTGAAGAGCGCATCGAGCGCGCCGAGCGCGGTCTGCGACGCCGGATCGAGCTCGAGGACGCGCTTGTACGAGGCGACGGCGTCCTCGGGGGAGCCGAGCTTCTCGTCCTGGATGCGCGCCATCTGCACGAACAGGTGCTCGCGCACGGCCGGATCGCTGGTGTTCTCGATGCGGCGCTCGATGACGCCGATGAGATCGGTCCAGCGCTGCGTGCGTGCGTAGAGCGCCTCGAGGGCGTCGAGCGCCTCGGCGTCCGTCGGGTCGAGCGACAGCACGTGCTGGTAGCCCTTCGCCGCGTCGTCGACGAGGCCGAGCTGCTGGTCCTCGATCTGCGCCGAGAGCATCCAGTAGCTGCGCGCGAGCTGCGCGTCGGTCAGGTTCTGCGCGATCGACTCGTAGAGCTCGGTGAGCGCCTTCCAGCCGCTCGACATGTCGGCGATCCGCTGGATCTCCGCACGCGTCTCCTCGTGATGCGGCTGCTCCTTGAGGGCGGTCGAGAGCGCCTTGAACGCGCGCTCGTGGTCGTTCAGCATCTCGCTCGAGACGCGCGCGACCTTGCGGAGCAGAGCGACCTTCTTGTCGCTGTCGGTCTCGGCCTCGGCGAGGATGTCGAGCGCCGTCAGGAGCTTCGGCCAGTCGCCGCGCTCCTCGTAGATGTTCTCGAGGATCGCCGCCGCCTCGCCGCGGAGATCCGCGTTCGAGAGGAGCGCCTCGAGCGCCGTCCTCGCGCCCTCGTGCTGCGCGTCGAGGAACAGGATCTCGCGGTAGTTCTCGAGGGCGCCGGCGGCGTCGCCGGTGTGCTTCTCGAGCGTGTTGCCGAGGCGGAACTTGAGGTCGATGAGCTCCGGCTCCGTCACGTCGAGCTCGATGCGACGGCGGAGGACGTCGACGTACGGCTCCCAACGCTCGAGCTGGCGATAGAGGATGTCGAGCGCCTTGAGGGCGTGGCCGTTGGTCGGCTCGTCCTCGAGCACGGCGACGTACGTGTCGATCGCCTTGTCGTTGTCCTGGAGCTCGGTCTCGTAGAGCTTCGCGATCTCGAACGAGATCTGCGTCTTCTCCGCCGGGTCGCTCGAGAGCTCGCGGCGCTTCTCGTAGATCCCGAGCAGCTCCGCGTGGCGGCCGGTCGCGCGATAGAGACGCTCGAGCGCGGCGAGCGCCTCGGCGTTCTCGCTGTCGGCGTCGTAGACCGCGCGGTAGGCGCCGAGCGCCTCGTCGATCTGCTGCATCTCGTCGACGAGCACGCGTCCGAGCTTCAGACGGAGCGTGATCGCGAGCCCGGCGTCGCCGGCGTCGATGGCCTGCTCGACCGCCTGCTTGTAAGCGGCCTCCACCTCCTGCCAGCCGCCGGTCACCTTCGCCGCGCGCTCGACGTCGACCGTCGTCTGCTCGTCGGCCGGGAACAGCGCGAAGGCCGAGAGGTAGCGCGCGAACGCCTTCTGCGGCTCGCGGACCTTGCCTTCGTAGAGCGCGGCCACCTCGCGCAGGAGCGCGAGCTTCGCGTACGCGTCCTCCTCGTGACCGAGCTTGACCTCGATCGCGTTGGCGAGCGCCTTCGCGTTGCCCGCCTGCGAGTAGATCGGGATCAGCGCCTCCGCTGCACGGAGGTTGGTAGATTCGAGCTCGAGGACCTTCTCGTACGCGCGCGCCGCGCGATCGAGCTTCTGCTTCTTGTCCGCCCAGAGCTCGGCGATCTTGAAGAGCATGCCGATCTTCGCCTCGGCATTCGCCTCCTTCGCCTCCTGCTGCTCGAGGACGCGGATGAACTCGTCCCACTTGCCGCTCTCGGCGTAGAAGACCTCGAGGTCGTCCCAGCGACCGAGCGCGAGGTACTTCTTCTTCAGCGCCTCCTGCGCCTTGCGATCGTTCGGCTCGATGGCGAGGAGCGCGCGCCACGCGTTCACGGCGCCCTCGTCGTTGTTCAGACGATCGCCGTAGATGGTGCCGAGCTTCGTGAGGATCTGGACCTTCTGCGCGTTGTCGTACGTGACCTCGGCCTGCTTCTCGAGGACGTCGACGAGCTTGTCGAACTCCTTCGAGCGCTCGTAGAGGCCCGCGAGCGCGCCGAGCGCCTCGGCGTTCTGGGCGTCGCTCTCCAGCACCTCGTGCCAGAGCTCGATGCAGACCTCGGGCTTCTTGACGCGCTCGGTGGCGAGCTTCGCGATCTCGAGGAACTTGCGCGCGCGCTCGTCGCCGTAGAGGCGCTCGGCCTCGCGGCGCTCGAGACCGAGGAGCTTCTCCCAGTCGCGACGCTTCTCGTACATCTGGCGGAGGTACGAGATCGCGCCGGTGTTCTCCGGATCGATCGCGAGCACCGCCTCGTACGCCTTCACCGCCTCCGCCTGGTTGGCGAACTTGCCGGTGTAGAGCTCCGCCGCCTTCGTGTAGAGCTCGACCTTCTCGGCCGGATCCGGCACGAGCTGCGCGAGCTGGAGCAGCGTCTTGACGTACTCGTTGTAGCGCTTGTTCGCCTCCTGCTTGTCGGCGAGGGCGCGGAGCTCGGCGATCTTGTTCGGATCGCCGCCCTCGTCGGCAGCCGCGGGCGCGGGCGGAGGCGGCGGAGGCGCGATCGAAGGAGCCTTCGCCGGCGGCGGGACGCTCGGTGCGGCGGCCGCGGCCGGAGCCTCGGTCGGGGCCGCGGGCGGCGGCGCTTCGGACGGCTTGGTGACCGGAGCCGCGGAGGGCTCCTCGACGTCGGGCACGCTCGCGCGACGCGCGTCGAAGCCCTGCGGGGGCGGCGCGGTGTTCATCGCGGGCGGCGGCTGGCTACGGCCGGTGACGATCGGCGGGATCGTCGCCTGGATCGCGGGCGGCGGATTCGAGAGCGACTCGCCGATCTGCGCCTCGAACGCGAGGAGCGTCGGGTGCTCGGGATTGATCTGCGAGAGACGCTCGAAGCACGTGCGCGCGCGGATCAGGTTTCCGAGCTGACGCCACGCGATGGTCCCCGCCTGCGCGAGGAGGAACGTCGCGTTGCCGTTCTCGCCCGCGTGGGTCACGGCCTCTTCGGCGAGCGTGAGCACGCGATCCCAGTCGCCGCCCTTGCGGCCGTACGCGTCGCGCAGGTAGTGGAACGCGCCCTCGCTCTCGGGATCGAGCTTGATCGACTCCTCGAGGAACTTGGATCCGACGTCGACGTTCTGGTGACGCGAGACCCATCGCGTGCCGAACACGAGCGCCATGCGCGCGCGCGCGGGCTTGTCGGCGACGAGCGCGAGGAGCTGCTCCTGCACGCGGTCGAGGTGCTCGAGCTTCCCGAGCTCGCCGAGCAAGCCTTCGTAGAGCGCAGCGGCCTGCTTCGACGAGGGGTCCGCCCCGTACGCGCGCTCGAGGAGATCGAGCACGTCGTCCGGCGCGAAGCGACGCGTGATGCGCGCCGCACGCAGGAGCAGCCGGCACTTCGTCGCGCCGCTCGCGTCCTGCGCCTGCTGCACCAGAGCCTGCACGTGGCTCTGCCAGCTGCCGCTGTCGGCCTGCACGTCCTCGAGGCACGCACGCGCCTCGGGGCTGTCGCCGCCGCTCGTCGCGAGCGCTCGCGCATACGTGCTCGTCGCCTTGTCGTAGTCGCCGAGATCGCAGAGCACGTCGCCGAGCTCGAGGAGCAGCTCGCTCGCCTGCGGTCCGTCCTTGATGGTGCGCAGCTCCAGCTCGAGGAGCTTCTGCACCATGTTCAACTTGCCGAGCGACCAGTAGACGCCACGCGCTGCTTCCAGGCTCTCCGCGAGCGCAGGATTCAGCTTGTACGCATCCTGGAAGTGCTTCAGCGCCTTCACGCCCGCGAGGAACTTCTGCTCGAGGACCTGACCGAGGCGGAGATGGAAGCTCGCCTTCGCTTCGTTGGCGTTGTTCGACTGGATGCCTTTTTCGAGCTCTTCGACGAGCCCCTGCCAGTCGCGAACGTGTTCGAGCTGCTTCAGACGTTCCTGCAGGTCCATGGATTCCCTCGGTTATCCCCAAACCGAAAATGCCGCTGTCGGATCAACGCTATCAGAGCGTGCGGTGCCTGTGGCGGGTGTTGATCGCAACGAATTCACAATCCCTCGGGCCCTCATTCGCATCTTGACCCGTGTGGGAAAGCGTGAGCCGCCCGCTCCGTCGAAGTCGTCCGGCTCCGTCGCCACGTCACCGCTCCGAACGATGGGAGACGCGCGCACGCACCACCGCACCGCGAGCACCGGAATGCTCGAGCTGAGTGGTTGGCTATGCGCACGGTCCCGAGTCGCGTCGGGGCGAAACGGAGCGAACGGTGGCGAACGGTGCAAGGCCTACTGGAGCGTGCCGCCGAGCTTCGTCGCAAGCTGCTGCGCCTGCGTGCACTGATCGGCGTATCGCTGCGCGGCCGCGCCCTTGCAGATCATCTTCTGGAAGGACTGCAGCTGCTGCATCGCCTCGTTCTTGCGCGGCGGGGAGAGGCTCGCGTACGCGGCCCCGAGATTGAAGAACGCGATCTGCTGGCCGGCCTCGTTGCACGACCCGCACGCCTTCTTCGCGGCCTCGTACTCGGCGACCGCCTTCCCGCTGTCACGCTTGCGATCGTAGATGTCGCCGAGGAGGCTGTGCACGGCGAAGAGCGCCTTGTCGCCCTCCTTGCCGAACGAGAGACCTTCCTTCAGGACCTGCTCCGCCTGATCGACGTAGTTGAGGCGGATGTAGAGATCGGCGAGCGGTCCGTAGAAGGACATCTCGTCGGGCTTCGTGAGGATCGCCTTCGTGTACCCCTCGAGCGCCGCCTTCTCGTCGTCGAGATGGAGCATGACCTCCGCGAGCTCGAAGTGCGCGTCGGCGATGTTGGGATCGAGCTTGATCGCCTCCTCGAGCGGGCCCTTCGCCTCGCTCCAGGACGTCGGCCCCTTCGCCGCCTGCCGCGCGTTCGCGAGACCGTGGAGGAAGAAGTAGTTCGCGTGCGTCGGCGCGACCTTCTCCGCGCGCGCCATCGTGGAGGCGACTTTGTCCCAGGCCTCCTTCTTCTGGTACGCGAGACCGAGCTTGAAGAGGATGCGGTGGTTCGTGGGATCGAGGTTCGCCGCCTGCTCGTACTTCGAGATCGCGGAGTCGAGGTTGGTGGCCCTGTCCTTGTCGCCTTCGTTGGCGAGATTGACCGCCTCGATGTTGTTCCGGCTGCAGCCTGCGCCGCCAGCCGCGGAAGCGATCGACACCGCGAGTACTGCCACCCCGAACGAGACCCTCTTCATGGCCGCGGAAGTGTAAGTGACGTCGCGTGGATCGACAAAGCGGAATCCAAGCGTCCGCGTGCCTTTGCCGCCGCGCGTCGTCAGCGCGAGCGTGCGCCGCGGATTCACGGCGCGTTCCACGCCGACATCCGCGGAATCAGCCACCCCGCCCAGTCCTCGGTGGTCCCGTCGTGGCCCCCCTCGACCTCGGTGGTCTCGACGGTGAAGCCCGCGTCCCTCAGCCGCTTCCAGCTCTCCCGGACCTTCGCCAGGGGGAAGACCTCGTCGTCCGTGTGCGCGACGTGGGCGATCGGTAGCTTCCGCGCCGCTTTCGCCGGATCGACGTTCCCCGGCAGGGCCGAGCTCTCGACGAGGATGCCCGCGAAGCGCGATGCGTTCTCCAGCCCCACCCGGTAGGCGAGCAGCCCGCCGGAGGAGAAGCCGGCGATCACGACCTTCTGCCTGTGCACGTAGAAGCACGTCGCGATGTCGTCGATCGCCGCGAGCACCTTCGCCGCATCGCTCTGCGCCCAGCAGTTGTCGCCGCCGCTCGCGCCGTCGACCGAGATGCCGATGTGCTCCTGCTCGTCGCGCGTCTCGTACGGGCTCACGCCCCACTCCGCGAAATTGCGTGCATCATCCCCGCATCCGTGGAGCCCGACGAGGAGGCGCGTCGGCTTGCCGGTGTACGACTTCGGCACGTAGCCGACGTACGTCGCCTTCGGCGTGCTGCGGACGAAGAAGCCGTCCGCGTCCTTCTTCACCGAGCACCCGACGGGCGCGGGCCCCGGATCGTCGGCCGGCTTCGGCGCCGGCGCGGCGGGCGGAGGCTCGGCGGGCAGCGCGCCCTGCCCGACGTCGCTCGACGGCGGCGTCGTGACCCGCTCGGCGGCGCCGCCCTCCGGATCGGAGGAGCAAGCGAGCATCAAGGAGAAGGTGCAGGGAACAAGGGCGCGGAGGCGCATGACGGGACGTCGTACGCCGCTCGTGGACCGTTCCTTCCTTGGCCTCGAGCGCAACGAACGGCCGAGCTCTCGGGCGATTGTCGCTGCAGGCGCAACGATGCGTCGCTCGGGCGCCGTCTACCGACGTGCCCCGCCGAGGAGCAAGGTTCTCGGCATGGCAACCCACGTGACTACCGCTTCGACGCGCGACAGCGCGGCCCCCGCCGCGGCGCGCGGCTCTCTCGACATCCTCGCCCCGATCGGCCGCGTGCTCTTCGGGCTCGTCTTCGTGTACTTCGGCCTGGGCCACTTCTCGCCCGCCATGGCGGGCTACGCCGCGTCGAGCGGCGTGCCGCTCGCGAGCATCGCCGTGCCGCTCTCGGGCGTGATGGCGATCGCCGGAGGCCTCAGCGTGATCCTCGGCTACAAGACGCGCATCGGCTCGCTGCTCCTCGTCGCGTTCCTCGTGCCCGTCACGTTCATGATGCACGCGTTCTGGAAGGCCACCGATCCCATGGCCGCGATGACCCAGCAGATCATGTTCCTCAAGAACGTCTCGATGCTCGGCGGCGCGCTCCTCTTCTTGCAGCGCGGCGCAGGCCCGTACAGCCTCGACACGCGCACGGAGCGCTCGGCCGACTGATCGATCGCGTCGCTCCCCGCCACGCCGACCTCCGTCGGCGCTCCGACGGGCACTTTCACAAGCAACTTACTCGTGAAAATGCCCGCGGACGGGCCGACGGCGGTCGTGCGCCGCTCAATCGGCGGGAGAGAACAGAAAACGCGAAAGCCCCGCTCGTGAGGAGAGCGAGGCTTTGGCGATCACGTCGTATCGGCGAGCCCTGGGGCGCTCCGGGGGGCTTCCCCCGGACCAGACTAATCGCCGGGGTTGAAGATGATCGGGTAGACGACGGTGACGATGCCGCCCTCGGGCTGCGGGAACGAGAGGTTTCCGAAGCCGCGGACGACGCACGACACGACGCCCTGATCCGGCAGGTCCGAGCCACCGTCCTGCGCCGTCGAGACGGCGCCCGAGCGGTCGATGACGAACTTCACCGCGACGCGGCCCGAGAGGTTCGGGTTCGTGCGGAGGCCGTTCTCGTAGCAGAGACGGAAGCGGCCGAAGTTCTGACGAACGATGCGCTGGATGACCTCCGGCGGGAGGCGGCCGTTGACCTGCGTCGCGCCCTGACGGAGCGACGGCGCCTTGGTCGAGTGCGCACCGCCGAGACGGCCGTGGCCGTTGCCGAAGCCCTGGCCGGTGCCGGTGCCCGCGCCGTGGCCGAGCGTGCCG
>WBZO01004369.1_pt1 | contig 15359 bp, 15 predicted proteins | sample 5204261 | NCBI WGS metagenome assembly WBZO01 (sample SAMN12412400, study PRJNA552823) | activated sludge metagenome | isolation source: activated sludge from anammox sidestream of wastewater treatment plant... | place: USA: North Carolina | collected 2017-09 | reverse complement strand
CAACAACGTCCCGCTGACCGCCCCGCCCGAGGAGCAGTTCGGCCGGACGATGCGCAAGCGTCAGGCGTCCTGTCAACGCGGGATCGGCGCGATGGCGGACGGATCGGCGGCGCCGGCGCGCAAACCCGCCCCGCGTCGCAGCGGCCGCGGGGCGGGGCGGCTGGACGGGGCGGAGGCCGCGGCGGCGGCCCGCGCTGTCACGATCGGCCCAGGGCGGCCTGAGCGGGGGTGGAAAATCGCACGAATCGGCTGATTATAAAGATTTTCTCGATTCACGAACCGGCCGGGGTCGCGTATGATGACGGCCTCAGGCGCAGGAAAGGACGGCCTTGGCACTGGAACTCAAGCGGCGGGCGAAGGCGATGATCGCCCCGGCGGTCTTTCTGGCGATCACGGCCTACTTCGTGTGGAACGTGACGCAGGGCAATCGCGGCCTGGTCGCCTATGCCCACCGCCAGGACCTGCTGCGCCAGGTCGAAGCCGACAATGCCGCCGCCAAAGCCGAGAGAGACCGCTGGGAACGGCGTGTGTCGGGCCTGCGCAACAGCCAGCTCGACCCGGATACGCTGGATGAACGGGCGCGGGCGATGCTGAACCTGGCCGACCCGGCCGACGTCGTGGTGCAATACCCGGCCAAGGACAAGCTGTTCTGAGCCGCCGGCTCAGGCCTTGACCGCCGCCACCATGAACAGCCGCCGGAACGGCAACAGCGTGGAGCCATCGGCGCGGCGCGGATAGTGCGGGCGCAACGCCTCGGCGTAGGCGGCGCGGTACTGCTCCCGCAGGCCGGGGGGCAGCTTGTCCAGGAACGGACGCAGGCTGCTGCCGGCGGCCCATTCGGTGACCGCGTCCTCCCCCTGCAGCACGTGCAGATAGATCGTTTCCCACATGTCGATCTCGGCCGCCAGCGGGCGCAGCAGGTCGTAATAGGCGCCGACGGGCAGCAGGCCGCGGGCGAAGCCGGCGTCCGCGAGCAGGCTGGCCCAGGGGCCGGTCGCCGCGACCTCATTCTGCAGCCGGCGCAGCGGCTCGTCGTGCATCGCCGGCATCTGCACCGCCAGCACGCCACCGGGAGCCAGCAGGGAGACCAGGCGCGGGAACAGCGTCTCGTGGCCCGAGGCCCAGTGGAGCGCGGCGTTGGAATAGATCAGATCGGGCTGCTGCTCGGGCGTCCAGGTGGCGAAGTCGCCGACCTGGAAGCGGCAATCGGGCGCGGCGGTGCGGGCCTTGGCCAGCATGTCCTCGGACCCGTCGACACCCAGCACGTCGGCGTCGGGGAAGCGCTGCTTCAGGATGGCGGTGACATTGCCGGCGCCGCAGCCGAGGTCGACGACATGCGCGGGGCTGGTAAGGGGCACGCGGGCCATGAGGTCGATGGCCGGGCGCAGGCGCTCACCGGCGAAGCGGAGATATTGGGCAGGATCCCAGCTTGCGGCGGTGATGGCCATGGCGCGCCTCTCGGGTCGGTTGCGAGCTATGGAGGTATAGGGGGTGTCGCGGGGGGCGGGGAAGACGGGGCAGTCAGTCCCCTCGGTGTCGTGGTGCCCTCCCCGTCCCCGGGTCCGCCCTCAGGCCGGGGCGGCCTGCGGGCCTCGGACCAGCTTCCCGGACAGAACCCCCGTCGCCTCTCCGTCGCGATAGGTCACCAGGCCCGATACCACCGTCGCATCATAGCCGTGCACCTTCTGCAGCAGCCGCTTGCCGCCCGCCGGCAGGTCGTTGACGATATAGGGTGCGTCCGCCCCCAACCGGTCCCAGTCGATCACGTTCAGGTCCGCCTTCATCCCCGGCGCCACCACCCCGCGATCGAACAGGCCCGCCGCCTGCGCGGTGTCCGAGGTCAGCCGCCGCACCAGGTCCGGGATGTCGAACCGCTTCCGCTCCCGTCCCCAATGCGTCAGCAGCCAGGTCTGATAGCCGGCGTCCAGGATGAAGGCGACATGCGCGCCGCCATCGCCCAGACCCATGATCGTGTTCCGGTTCGCCAGCAGCGTCTCGGACATCGACAGGTCGCCATAGGCATAGTTCGACAGCGTCAGATAGATGAACGCCTGCCCGTCATCCTCCAGCAGCGCGTCATAGGCGATCTCCTGCGGCGTGCAGCCGCGGCGCGCGGCCTCGGCGGCGAAGCTGTCCTCCTTCTTCGGCAGGTAGTTCGGGGGATTGCCGAAACGGAACATGTAGTCGAACGAAATCCGGTGGAACAGCGGGAAGGTGTTCCCCTCTTTCGGATCCTCGGACAGGATCGCCGCCCGCACCTCGGGCTTGCGCATCTCGGCCACCCGCTCCGCCACCGGCAGATGGGCGATCCTGCGATAGGTGCGGCAGCCGGCGAACGGATTCTGGCTGCCGGTCAGGCCCAGCAGCACGCCGATCGCGCGCGGCGCCACCACGGGGCGGATCGACAGCCCGTCGGCATTCGCCTTGTCGGCCCCGGCCAGCAGGTCGCGCCAGACCTCGGGCCTGCCGTGGCGCTGCGTCAGGGTGAAGACACAGGGGCGGCCGCAGGCTTCCACCACGCGGCGCACCATGGCGAACTCGGCATTGTGGTCCGGCGCCCATTCCGACACGATTTCCAGCAGGCCCGACCCGGCATCCTTCATGCCCATGGCGATGCCGGTCAGCTCATCCTCCTGCGCGCGCAGGGTGGGCGTGGGATCGCCCTTCAGGGTCTTGTGGCTCAGGCTGCGTGAAGTCGAGAAGCCGAACGCCCCCTGCCGCATCGCATCCGCCGCGATCTCCCGCATCTGCGCGATGTCGGCCTGGTTGGCATTCTCGAGGTTGATCGCCCGCTCACCCATCACGAAGACGCGCACCGCGGCATGCGGCAGCAGCGCGCAGACGTCGATGTCGCGCGGCTTGCGCTCCAGCGCGTCGAGATAGCCGCCGAAGCTTTCCCACTCCCATTTCAGGCCTTCGTGCATGACCGCGCCGGGAATATCCTCGACACCTTCCATCAACTCGATCAGCTTCTCGCGGTCGGCCGGACGGCAGGGTGCGAAGCCGACACCGCAATTGCCCATCACCGCTGTCGTGACGCCATGCCATGACGACGGCGCCAGATGGCTGTCCCACACCGCCTGTGCATCGTAATGGGTATGGATGTCGACGAAGCCCGGGGTGACCAGCTTGCCGCGCGCGTCGATCTCTTCGGTGCCGCGGCCGGCGATGCGGCCGACCTCGACGATCGTCCTGCCGACGACGCCGACATCCGCATCGACCGGCACGCGGCCGGTGCCGTCGATCACCGTGCCGCCGCGGATCACCAGATCGTATTCAGCCATTGGACCCTCCTGGGAATTTTCTGGGCCGAGTCTGCGGCAACCGTTCCCCCAGGGCAAGCGCCGGCCCGCGGCAGCGCGGCCGCTGCCTATTCCGCCGCCGCGGGCGGTTTCCGGTCCGGATAGCTGACACCCATGCCGGCCCGCACGTCCTGCTGGATGCCATATTGCGGGAACGGATAGCGCAGGCCGTTGCGCGACAGCGCCTCCATCCCCGCGATCGCCTTCGGCAGTTGGTCGGGCGGCAGCGCCATCAGCATCTCGTCGTCCAGCACACCGCCGTAACGACGTTCGGCGAAGCACGGGATCGACAGGCTGGGTTCACGGGTCCGCAGTGCGCGCCCCCAGGAATCGGCGCAGGCGGACTCGCCCACCACGCTCCAGTCGAACCGCTTGTAGCCGGCCCATTGCAGACCGTTGATGAAATACATCATCGCGCCGGGCGTGGCGTAGAACAGCGCGATGTCCGGCGGGTCCAGCCGCCCTGCCGCCAGCGGTGACACCACGATCGCCTCGTACCCCCCGTCGGCGACGCAATTCATCGCCGCCTGGTGCGCGCTCGCATCCTCGGGCGTGGAATACCAGACGCCGACCATGCGCCGACCCGACGCCCATTCGGCATCCTTCGCATTCCCCAGGCCGATCACGGCGCGACATTGTGCGCCGACCAGGTCGTCGGCGGTCACGCCGACCGTCCAGCCGAGGCGGGAGGCCTGCCCGACGATCTGGTCGAACGCGTGCACCGCCTTGGGGCGGCGGATCCGGGGAATTGCCTCCATGTCCGAGGCCTTCTCGAACAGCTTCATGCCGAACGGCGGGGTGCGCAGCTTCAGCAGGCGTTCAAGGTCGGCAGCGGTCTTTTTCAGGTCAAGGGTCATGCAAACGTTCCTCCGACTGTCACGCCACCGGTTCGATGGCGTGGGCACCGGCGCGCCGTCACTGTCCGGGTCGTCTTTGGCGCATATTGGGTTCCGGCCGTCAATCGCCCGCCTGCACGGTCTTGACCTGGGTCAACGACACGGCAACCTTCCCGGTCGATGCTTGCGGATCAGAAACGTGGAGGATCCCATGCCATACACGTTGGAGCAGTTGAGTGCGGACATTCGCCGCACCCTCAAGGCCGATCCGGGCCCGGCCGGCAAGCAGGCAGTCTGCGCCCTGGTGTCGAAGGCGCTGACCGACCAGGATTTCATCGCCAGGCACCTGACGGCGGACCAGTGCCGGCCGCGCAAGGTGCTGTATGAGGACCCGGAGCTGGGCTTCTGCGTCTGTGGCCATGTCTATGAAGGCCCGGCCAAGGGCGCCCCGCACGATCATGGCTCGAGCTGGGCGATCTACGGTCTGGCCGCCGGCGACACGGAAATGACCGACTGGCGCATCGTCCGGAAGGGTGAGGGCGACAGCCCGACGCTGGTCGAGCCCGAACGCACCTATGTCATGAAGCCGGGCGATGCCCATTTTTATGACGTCGGCGTCGTCCATTCGCCGAACCGCGCCGGCCCCACGAAGCTGATCCGCATCGAGGGCGCGAACCTGGACCGCATCCAGCGGTCCAACATCAAGGCCGCCTGACGGAAACGGCGGAGGCACCCGCCCCGCCGCCCTATTTCGGCATGCAGGCGCGCGCCATCTATTTCAGCATGCAGGCGCGGTTCATCGCCTGGATGTGCTTGCGCGCCGCTTCGGCCGCGTCGAGCTCGATCGCGCGATAGCGTTCGACAATGGTGCGGCCGACCTTGGTCAGCACCGCGCCGCCGCCGCCGCTGCCGCCCGCCGAGGTGTCCACCACCGGCGTGCCCAGGCCACGGTTCAGCTCCTCCACCAGCTCCCACGTCCGGCGATAGGACATCTTCAGCGCCCGCCCGGCAGCGGAGATCGAGCCCGAGCGGGCAATCTCCTCCAGCACGGCGATCTTGCCCGGGCCGATCCGTGTGCCTGAGGCGAGGTCGACCCGGATGCTGAGCCGATCGCCGACATTCCCTCCCTCGGGGGATTTCTTCTTGCGCGGTGCCATGGTTACGGAGCCAAACACAGACGACCGTCGCTGATCAATCGCGCAGTGGCGGTTCCACCGGCAGGCGCGGTCGCCCACCCCGGTCCGGATCTTGTCGCTATCTTCTTTCGGATATATCGTCGCGGCCATGCTGCGTGAAACGAAATACCACAGGCCCGGTCGAGCCGGTGGCCAGGGCCGGCCGATCACCGGACCGGACCGCAGACGGGCACCATCGTGACGGCCGATCGCCGGATGGATGACGCCGCGGTGCCGACCGGCCACCGCACGCACATCCGGCCACCGCTATGCCCATGTGACATGAGCGTTCGGGGTCTGCCGACGCTGCCTCCCCAGCGGCCTCCGCCCTGCATCCCATCTGACACCGTGAAAGGAATCCGCATGCGTCTCCTGCTGCTGTTGTGCCTGCTGCTTACGTCCGTCGTCGCCAAAGCGCAGGAGGTGACCATGTTCGCCGCCGCCAGCCTGACGGACGCGCTGAAGGACGTGTCCGCCGAATGGGCGAAGGCCGGCCACACCCCCCTCCGCCTGTCGTTCGGCGCCAGCTCGGCCATGGCTCGGCAGATCGAGCAGGGCGCGCCGGCCAATCTGTTCGCGTCCGCCGATCTCAAATGGATGGACTACCTGGCTGACAAGAACCTGATCGCTAACGACACGCGCAGGAATCTGCTGGGCAACCAGCTCGTGCTGGTCGTTCCCGCCGACAAGGCGCGCAAGGTCACCGTCGCGCCCGGTCTGGACCTGAACGCTCTGCTGGGTCCGAACGGACGGATCGCCACCGGCGATCCCGCCCATGTGCCGGTCGGCCTCTATGCCCGCGAGGCGTTGACCAGGCTGGGATTGTGGGACGCCGTCATGCCGCGGCTGGCGCGGACCGAGGATGTGCGTTCGGCCCTGCTGCTGGTCGAGCGGGGTGAAGCGCCGGCCGGCATCGTCTATTCGACCGACGCCGCCGCGTCGAAAGGCGTCGCCGTCGCCGGCATCTTCCCCGCCGACAGCCACCAGCCGATCGTTTATCCGTTCGCCGTCGTCAAATCCGGCGATACACCGGCGGCGCGGGAGGTGATGGCCTTCATCCAGGGACCGCAGGCGAAGGCGATCTTCGTCAAGCGCGGTTTCAAGGTCGAGTAGCCTGTTTCTGTCCGCCGAAGAATGGGTCGCCGTCCGCCTGACGCTGCTGGTGGCAGCGCAGGCGGTCGGTTTCGGCCTGCCGCTGGCGGTCGTCGTGGCGTGGATCCTGACCCGCTGGCAGTTCCCCGGCCGATCGCTGCTGAACGCGCTGGTGCATCTGCCGCTGGTGCTGCCGCCGGTGGTGACGGGATGGCTGCTGCTGATCACCTTCGGCGTCCGCGGCCCCCTGGGCGCCCTGCTGCATGAGTGGTTCGACATCCGCCTGGTGTTCACGACCGCGGGCGCCAGCCTGGCCTGCGCCGTGATGACCTTCCCGATCATGGTGCGCGCCATCCGCCTGTCGCTGGAGGCCACTGATCCGGGGCTGGACCAGGCGGCGCGCACGCTGGGGGCCGGATGGCTGGATCGGCTGTTCTCGGTCACGGTGCCGCTGGCTTCGCCCGGCATCCTGGTGGGGGGCATCGTCGCCTTCGCCACCTGTTTGGGGGAATTCGGCGCCGTGATCACCTTCGCCGCCAATATCCCGGGGGAAACGCAGACCCTGCCGCTGGCGATCTACAGTGCGCTGCAGGTGCCGGGCGGCGAGGAGAAGGCCGCACAACTGTCGCTGGTGTCGATCACGATGGCGGTGACGGGCCTGCTGCTGTCGGACTGGTTCGGCCGGCGCCTGAACGCGCTGCTGGGCCGGTAGAGGCGCCACATTCACGACAGGTGCCGGGACAGTGCGGTGGTCAGGCGGGTTCGATGGCGCGATGCGCAGAAGGTTTGCAGCGGGCAGGCGTGCCGGTTGCCGGACAGCCGGGAACGCCCGCAGCCTTCCGTCGGCGAGCCCCTCGGCGTCGGCGGCGGCGCAGGCCTGGCACGCCGCCCGGTGTCTTGGTCGGCACAGGCCGACCAAGACACGGAGGGGTTCACCGACCGTGACAGGGAGGTTCCCGCCGCCCCCGACGCGGGGGTTCCCGCCCATCACATCGCGGAGGCCCTCGTCCTCCACGGCACAAAGGCCTCCACTCCCGGCAATACGGAATCGCTCACCCGCCGCCCCCGTGTCCCCGGAACGGGACGCGGGTCGGGCTATCCCTCCAGCGCGCGCTTCGCTACGCCGGCCAGGAAGCCCGCCGCGTTCGGCAGGATGGCGTCGTTGAAATCGTAGTTGGAATTGTGCAGCTCGCAGCCGCCCTCGCCCGGACCATTGCCGATCCAGACGAAGGCGCCGGGGCGCTCGCCAAGGTACCAGGCGAAATCCTCCCCGGTCATCGCCGGCGCCATATCGCGGCGCAGCGGCATCCCGGCACGCCTCACCGCGTCGGCCGCCATATCGCGTTCGGCCGGCGTGTTCGCCGTCACCGGATTGCCCCGCAGGACCTGGGTCTCGATCTCCACGCCGAACGTCTGCGCCACGCCGGCGGCGATGCGATGGACCGCGTTCTCTACCTGATCGCGCACCGACATCTTCAGCGCGCGCATGGTGCCGCGCATCACCGCCTCCCCCGGCACCTGGTTCGCGGCCGACCCCGCTTGCATGATGCCGATCGTCACCACCGCGGAGTCCAGCGGATCGACATTGCGGGACACGATGGATTGCAGCGCCAGCAACAGGTGCGCCGACGCCACCATGGGATCGCGCGTCATGTGCGGCAGGGCGGCGTGGCCGGAATGGCCCTTCACCGTGAAGATCAGCCGGTTGCCCGACGCCATCACCGCGCTGTCGTGCACCGCGACGGTGCCGGCCTCCAGCCCCGGCCAGTTGTGGTAGCCGAAGATGCGCTCCATCGGAAACCGCTCGAACAGCCCGTCGGCGATCATGCTTCTGGCCCCGCCGCCTCCCTCCTCGGCCGGCTGGAACACCAGGTGAACCGTCCCGCTCCAGGACGGATCGCGCGACAGCAGCGCCGCGGCACCCAGCAGCGAGACCGTGTGCCCGTCATGGCCGCAGGCATGCATCACCCCCGGTCGGGTGGACTCGTGCGGCACGCCGCTCGTCTCATGGATCGGCAGCGCATCCATGTCCGCCCGCAGCCCGACCGAGTGATTGGACTGTCCGCGGCAGATGGTCGCCACGACACCGTGGCCGCCGATGCCCGCGACGAAGGGGATCTCCATCTCGGCCAGCTTCGCCTGCACAAAGGCTGCCGTCTCCCGCTCCTGCAGGGTCAGCTCGGGATGGGCATGCAGGTGGCGGCGCCATTGCGTCAGCGTATCGTGCAGGGATTTGTCCATGACGCCTTCCGTCACTGCTATCACGGTCTCAAAATGGCCTATCCGCGGGCGGCAGCAAGGGAGGGCACGGCAACATGGCCGGCTGAAACCAGACCGAAACGGGTTTCATGCTGACTGTGCCTGTCACGACATGACCAGCGGAAGAGAGACCATGCTGCAGCTTCTCATGGCCCTGAAACCCTTGTCGGCCGACCGCCGAGCCGTCACCGCGCTGGAGTATGGGCTGCTGGCCAGCATCATCCTTGCCGTCATCCTGGCGGGCTTCCAGTTCCTTGGCGGATCGCTTGCCGACGCGTTCAACGCCATCGGTGCGGGCCTCTGACCATGCCGGCCTGCCCCACACCCGGGACGCCCCGGCGTCAGCCGTTCACCGCCCGCATCACCGCGACCCACTTGTCCAGGATCGGCAGGATCCTGTCCGCCTTCTCGGACGGCAGGCTGGTCGACATGCACGTCACGCCCAGGTCGCGATAGCGCTTCGCCAGGTCGGCGTCCGGCGCCTGGCCGCCGATATAGATGTCCAGTGTCGCCGGGTCGCGTCCGGCTTCCGACGCCATCTGCCGGAACCGCGGGATCAGCTCCGCCAGCGGCGCCGGGCTTTTTTCCGTGACCTGCGGCATCCAGCCGTCGGCATAGCGGATCGCCCGCCGCGCAGAATAGGGGAACGCGCCGCCGACCAGGATGGGCGGATGCGGCTTCTGCACCGGCTTGGGCCAGGTCATCATCGGGTCGAAATTGACAAACTCCCCGTGATATTCGGCCTTGGACTTCGTCCAGATCTCCTTCATCGCCTCGATGTTCTCCCGCGCCCGCTTGTGCCGCGTAGCATAGGCGGTGCCGTGGTTCTCCATCTCGTCCTGGTTCCAGCCATTGCCGATGCCGAAGACGAAGCGCCCGCCCGAGACCTGATCGATCGAGGCCACTAGCTTGGCGGTCTGGATCGGATCACGCTGTGCCACCAGGCAGACGCCGGTGCCGATGCGGATGGTGCTGGTGGCCATCGCCGCTGCGGTCAGCGTCACGAACGGGTCCATGACGTCGTAGTACCGCTTGGGCAGCTCGCCGCCCAGCACGAAGGGAGTCTTGCGCGACACCGGGATGTGGGAGTGCTCGGGCGCCCACACGATGTCGAAGCCACGCTCCTCCAGCGCGACGGCGAGCTCCGCCGGTCCCATCGAATAGTCGGTAAAGAACATCGACGCCCCGAACTTCATGCCCGCTCTCCCCGGAAATGGCGCATCACCGGAAGGTGCGGCGGTTTCCGGGTTCGCGCAACCCGCCTGCGGGTTTGCCGGGTCCCGGTCGGCGGGCCGGTACCCGCCGCGCGACGCGCAGCATCAGCCCCCCTCGTGTCGTGGCCGGCTGCTCTCTCGGCGTCGTGGCCGGCCTGTGCTGCCACCGCGACATCTGCCTGTCCGCCCGCGCCGGCAGTGCCGATTTCCGGCCGGCCATTGCGGAACCCGCCGGCACGCCAAATATGAGCGACTTGATCCGGAATGCCCGACCGGGCCGCCGATCCGATTGATCCCGCGACGGCTGCCGCTTATGGCTGTCCCTGACCGCCCGTCCCTCTCTCATGCAAGGACCCCGACAACCCGTGTCCGACGCCATCCAGCTCACCCGCCTGCCGTCCGGCCTGACCGTCGTCACCGAACGGATGGACCGGGTGGAGACCGTCTCCTTCGGTGCCTATGTCGCCACCGGCTCGCGTCATGAGCGCGCCGACGAAAACGGTGTCTCGCACTTTCTGGAACACATGGCCTTCAAGGGCACCGAGCGTCGCTCCGCCGTCGCCATCGCCGAGGAGATCGAGGCGGTGGGCGGCCATATCAACGCCTACACGGCGCGGGAGCAGACCGCCTACTATGTGAAGGTGCTGAAGGAAGACACCGCCCTGGCCGTCGACATCATCGGCGACATCCTGACCCACTCGACCTTCGAGCCCGAGGAGCTGGAGCGCGAGCGCGGCGTCATCCTGCAGGAAATCGGCCAGGCCAACGACACGCCGGACGACATCATCTTCGATCATTTCCAGGAAGCCGCCTTCCCGGAACAGCCGATCGGCCGCCCTGTCCTGGGCGGCGAGGACGGCATCCGGACCATGCCCCGCGCCACCCTGATGGGCTACATGAAGCGGCATTATGCTCATTCCAACTGCGTCGTTGCCGCCGCCGGCAAGCTGGAGCACGACGCGGTCGTCGACCTGGTCAAGCGCCACTTCGCCGACCTGCCGGTGGAACCGCCGCCGGCGATGGAAACCGCCCGCTACCGTGGCGGCGAATTCCGGGAGGATCGCGACCTCGACCAGGTGCACATCGTGCTGGGCTTCCCTTCGGTCAGCTTCGCCGATCCCGACTACTACCCCAGCCTGCTGCTCTCGACCCTGCTGGGCGGTGGCATGTCGTCCCGCCTGTTCCAGGAGGTGCGGGAGAAGCGGGGGCTGGTCTACTCGATCTACTCCTTCTGCGCGCCCTACATGGATGGCGGCCTGTTCGGCATCTATGCCGGCACCGGCGAGAGCGAAGCCGAGGAGCTGATGCCGATCACGCTGGAGGAGCTGCGCAAGGTGCAGACCGCGGTCTCCGAGGCCGAGCTGGCACGGGCGCGGGCGCAGGTGAAGGCGAGCCTGCTGATGTCGCTGGAAAGCACCGGCAGCCGCATCGAGCAGCTCGCTCGGCAGCTTCAGGTGTTCGGCCGCATCGTGCCCACCGAGGAAACCGTCGCGCGGATCAATGCCGTGACCCCCGACGATATCCAGCGCGCCGCCGCGCGGCATTTCCGCGCCGTGCCGACGCTGGCCGCGATGGGGCCGGCCGAACGCGTGCCGCATCTTGCCCGGATCACCGAGACGCTGGCAGCCTGACCCGCACCGCGGGAACCACCACGCCAGGATGCGACCGGACACGATCATCGTCACCGGCGGGAACGCACCCTATTACCCGCTGATCGAGGAGTTGCGGCAATCGATCGCCGCCACCGCGCCGGCCGGCATGCCGGCCTTCGCGGTGATCGACGCCGGCCTGACGGCTGAGCAGGCACACAGCCTGGCCGCCGCCGGTGCGCGGGTCGTCCCGGTACCGGACGATCCTGCCTATCCCGCCGCGACACTGCGCCAGGACCCGCGGCTGGCGGTCAATCTCAGCAAGCCCTGGCTCGACCGCATGTTCCCGGACTTCGCGACGATCATCTTCCTGGACGGCGACACCTGGGTGCAGGATTGGAGCGCGCTGCGCCTGCTGGAAGGGGCGGCGCAGCGGCGGGCCCTGGCGGTGGTGGCCGACAACGGCCGGTTCTGGGACCGGCAGATCGATGTTCGCTGGCTGCTGGGTGGTATCGGCGGGCTATGCCAGGTGCGATCTTTCTTCTTCAAGAACGGTCGCCACGGCCGCCTGCCACTGTCGCTGCTGAAAGAGATGGGCACCCGTGCGCAACTGAACGCCGGCGTTTTCGCCCTGCCGACGGATGCGCCGCACTGGGCGGCGATGCGGAAATGGCAGGCGCACATCCTGAAGGCGGGCGGCAAGGGTTTTTCCAGCGACCAGGTGGCGATGGGGGCGGCGATCTACGGCGACGGGCTGCCGGTCGAGCTGCTGCCCAGCGGCTGCAACTACATCCGCCCCTACAGGATCAATCCGGCGAAGGCCGAGATCGTCGAATTCTACTACCCGTTCAGCAAGGTCGGCATCGTCCACCTGGCCGGGCAGAAGGACGTGCGCTTCGACCCCGATGCCACCGCCCCGGTGCCCGACCTGAACGACCGCATCCACCATGTTTCACTGCGGTTCGGACATTTCCAGCGCATGGCGGCCCAGGCGGCCCGCGACGTCCAGGGCTGAGCGGGGACGGTGCCGGGCGGCCCGGCTTCCTTCCTGGTGCCGGAACGGATCCTCGGATCAGCCCGGAGAATGACCGAAACGAAACGATCTCCCGCCGCACGCCGGCAGCCGCCGCCCCCCGTCACCTGTCCTTCTTGCGTTTCCCGCTCTTGCCGCCAGCGTCGATCTCCACCGGCGGCAGATCGTTGAAGAACGCCACCCGCCGGTCGGCGCCCGCCATGATGTAGTTGTGATCCGACCCGGTCAGGATGAACAGCGCCCCCATCGCGACATAGCGGGACGCGTTCTCCTCGTCATACACCCCGCCCATGCCCAGGATCTTGCCGTGCTTGCGGCAGGCATTGCCGACCTTCTGATAGGCATCGATCACCTTCGGATGCCCCGCCTGCCCCGGAATCCCCAGCTCGGCCGTCAGGTCCGAGGTGCCGATGAACAGCACGTCCACCCCGTCGACCGCGGCGATGTCATCGGCGTTCGACACCGCCTCGGGGCTTTCCAGCATGACGATGGTCAGAATCTCGCCATTGATCGCTTTCTGCGCTTCCTCGGTGGCGGGTGGACGATAGCCGTAGACCGCCGGCGAGCCGCCCCAACTGCGATGGCCCTGCGGCGGATAGCGGAACGCCTCGGCGATCCGCCGCGCCTGCTTGGCCGTGTCGACATGCGGCACGACGATGCCGAGTGCGCCGTTGTCCAGCGCGCGGGTGGCCTCATCGATCGCCCCGGCGCAGACCCGCACGATCGGCGTCACCCCGGTCGGCAGCGCGGCGATGCAAAGCTGCGTGGTTTCCTGCACCGAGAAGGCACCATGCTCGGTGTCGATGAACATCCAGTCGTGACCGGTCGCCGCGGCCAGCACCGGCGCAGCCACGCTGCGCAGGTGGTGCACGCCGAAGCCCAGGGCCAGCTTGCCGTCCTTCAGGCGCTGCCTGGTGACGTTGGTAACCAAAGGCATGACGCGCTCCCCCTTGCCTGTTGTCACGCCAGTATCGGCGTCACGGCAGCGCAATCAAGCACCGGTTTGGCGATTTTCGACCAGGGCCATCACGGTTTCCAGCCGGTCCGCCTCGGCGGCCGGCTTGTCGGTGCGGATGCGCGCGATGCGCGGAAAGCGCAGGGCGACGCCGGATTTGTGCCGGCTCGACAATTGCGCGGCGTCGAACGCGACCTCCAGCACCAGCGCCTTCTCCACTTCCCGCACCGGGCCATAGCGCGCCGTGGTGTGGTTGCGGACCCAGCGATCCAGGAAGGCGAGCTCCTGATCGGTGAAACCGAAATAGGCCTTGCCGACCGGCACCAGCTCCCGCTCCCGCCAGACGCCGAACGTGTAGTCGGAATAGTACGAGCTGCGCTTGCCGTGCCCGCGTTGTGCATACATCAGCACAGCGTCGATCGTCAGCGGGTCGCGCTTCCACTTCCACCACTGCCCCCTCACCCGTCCGGGCACATAAGGGGAATCGCCGCGTTTCAGCATCAGCCCCTCGATCGAGGCCGCCCGCGCGCCGTCACGCAGCGCCGCGAGCTCCTCCAGCGTATCGAACGGGATCAGCGGCGACAGGTCCATCAGCGGCGGCGTCGCCCGCGCGTGCCAAGCCTCCAGCCGCTGCCGGCGGAGATCGAAGGGCAGAGCGCGGACATCCTCGTCCCCGTCGAACAGCAGGTCGTACAGCCGGACGCCGACCGGGAATTGCCGCATCATCGCCGGCGTGACGATCTTGCGGTTCAGCCGCTGCTGCAGGTCGGCGAACGGCGCCACCTGACCGTCGCGGATCACCAGCAATTCGCCATCCAGCACGCCATGCGCCGACATCGCCTCCACCACTTCCGGGAACGCGGCCGAGATGTCCTCGGCACCGCGCGAATACAGCCGCCGCCCGCCGCGGGTGGCCACGACCTGCACGCGAATCCCGTCCCATTTCCATTCCGCCCGCCAGTCGGGCGGGTGCAGGCCGGTGATGTCGGCGTCCTCCAGCGGATGGGCCAGCATCGGCGGGCGGAACACCGGGGCATCGGCGGGGTCAGGCCGCGCCGATCGTCCTTCCAGCCAGGCGAACAGCGGCAGATAGGGCGGCGCCAACCCGTGCCACACTTCCTCGACCTCGTCCGCCGTCACGCCGCCGATCTCGGCCAGGGCGATCTTGGCCAGCCGAGCGGAGGCACCGACGCGGAGGCCACCGGTGATGAGCTTGAGCAGGGCCAGGCGGGTCGACGGGTCGGACGCGTCGAGCCAGCCGGCCACCAGCCCGGGCAGGGCGGATTTCGGCGCGGCTTCCAGCGCCTGCACCACATCCGCCAGGCGCGGCGGGGCGGCGTTGGTGGCGGCGGCGGGCCACATCAGCGCCACCGTTTCGGCCAGGTCGCCGACATAGTCGTACGACCAGACGAACAGTTCCGGGTCGGTGCGTGCGGCAGCCAGGTCGCGGATCAGCCCCGGCTTGGCCGCGGTGAATGCCAGCTCGCCGGTGATGGCGGCCAGGCCGATGCCGCGGTCCGGGTCCGGCTGCGTCGTGAAATACCGGCGCAGCAACGCGATCTTGGCGTTGCGCGACGGGGTGAAGACCAGACGCTCCAGCAGATCGGCGAAGGCGAGCATGCCGCCTATCTTGGGACGGCCGGGCGAAAGCGCCAGCCTTGGGGCGTGCGGTAGAGCGTGATGACCGGAGGCGGAATCGCCGGAGGTCTGAATCATGCGACTGAACAATGAGCTGGAGCGTGATGACCGGAGGCGGAATCGCCGGAGGTCTGAATCACGCGACTGAACAATGCCCTAGGAGCCTGTCCGAGAATTATCTGGATTGCGATTGTGTTTCACATCTTTGGCGATGATAGCGGGTGAGGTGATTGTTCTCAGGTTACGGCCCTGTGGAGCTTGAGGAG
>WBZO01004367.1_pt1 | contig 15362 bp, 15 predicted proteins | sample 5204261 | NCBI WGS metagenome assembly WBZO01 (sample SAMN12412400, study PRJNA552823) | activated sludge metagenome | isolation source: activated sludge from anammox sidestream of wastewater treatment plant... | place: USA: North Carolina | collected 2017-09 | reverse complement strand
AAGAAATCTCGGGGTTATTTTCTAGAAAAAGGGCTTAAAACTATTTTAAGCAGCAGGAACTCAGGTAAAATAACTTAGCTTGTAGTAGCAAGCTATAAGTACGTGGCGGTCGCAGGCGTTAACAATTGGAATATCTGATTTAGGATATTTGGTAATTGGCAGATAGGTTTAATAAGTAAAAACTGTGACGTGTGCGCCAGGTTTTAACGGATTTTTATAAAGGAAATCTTTAATGAAATTTGCATATTACATCATCTGTATTCTTGGCCTTAGTGTTACTTTAGTCAGTTGCGGTGGTGCGGCTCCTGAAGTATCTCCTGAAAATTGTGCAGGTAGAGGAATGGAATTAGCGTTAGATTATTACAAGAATAACGAAGCTGAGCGCCAGAAGTTCTTGGATGGATGTGAAGCTCTGAAAAATAAGAAATAGCATTTATGAGAAATTCAGGCTTGATTTAAGTAGTTTTAAATTAATATCAAGTCTGAATTTTGTTTCTAGCAATATAGCAACATTTCATAATATTTTTATTGTGCTAGATATTTTTTGAGCAATGCATTGACTTGTGCTGGATTAGCCTTACCTTTTGACATTTTCATTACTTGTCCGACTAGAGAGTTGAAAGCTTTTTCTTTACCGGCTCGATAATCAGCAACCTGTTGTGGGTTTGCTGCAAGAACTTCATCAACCCATTTTTTAATTTCACTATCATCTGAAATTTGTCTAAGGTTCTTTGTGTCGATAATTTCATCCGCACTGACACCGCTACTTTGCCACATACTGTTAAATATATCTTTGGCGATTTTTCCTGATACAGTGCCGTCTGAAATACGGAGCAATAACCCCGCCAGTTGTTTAGGTTTAACTGGGCATTGCTCGATCTCAAGATTTTCCTTGTTTAATCTTCCACTAACTTCACCTGTGATCCAATTAGCGCAGAGTTTGCTTTGCTCTGGGAGAAGTTGAACAGTTTGCTCAAAATAATCAGCTAGTTCACGTGTTGCGGTTAACACACTCGCATCATAGTCGGTCAGATCAAAATCGCGAACATAACGTTTATGCCTATCTATTGGTAATTCTGGTAGTTTTTCCTTAATTTGCTCTATCCATTCTGGAGAAATGACAACAGGTAGTAAATCAGGGTTTGGAAAATAGCGATAATCATAGGCATTTTCCTTGCTGCGCATAGAACGAGTTTCATCGCGATCTGCATCATATAATCGCGTTTGTTGAACTAAACTACCACCACTTTCCAAAACATCAATATGTCGTGCTACTTCGTATTCGATTGCTTTTTCAAGAAAACGAAATGAGTTAAGGTTTTTGATTTCACAGCGTGTTCCTAATACTTCTGAGCCTGCTGGTCGTACTGAAACATTGGCATCGCAACGGAAAGATCCTTCTTGCATATTGCCGTCACAAATACCAATCCAGCGTACTAATGAATGAAGTGCTTTTGCATAGGCAACAGCCTCTGCACTACTGCGCATTTCCGGCTCCGAGACAATTTCCAGTAAACCAGTTCCAGCGCGATTTAGATCAATCCCGGTTTTATCATGAAATCCTTCATGTGTTGACTTACCGGCATCTTCTTCTAAATGAGCTCGGGTCAGGTGTATGATTTTTTCTTTATCGCCTATTTGGATGGTGATGTGTCCACCTTCAACAATAGGATACGCAAGCTGACTGATTTGGTAGCCGCTAGGCAAATCAGGGTAAAAATAGTTTTTTCTGTCAAAGATTGAAGGGGAGTTGATTGTGGCATTGGTTGCCAACCCAAAGCGGATAGCATATTCAACTGCCTTTTTATTTAATACTGGTAGTGTGCCAGGTAGAGCGATATCTCCTGCGCAAGCTTGTGAATTTGGTTTAGCGCCATACGCAGTTGAGGCGCCGGAGAAAATTTTGGATTGAGTGAGTAATTGTACGTGTACCTCAAGCCCGATGACAGTTTCCCATTGCATGATCAGATAATCCTTTTTCTTTTAACTATTTGGCACAAGAATTTAGCTAGTTTAGAGATTAATTTCTGGAGGAGTGAGCTCGTGCCAGTTGGTTACTTGTTGATAGCGGTGAGCAACATTCAATATTTGAGCTTCCCTAAAATAATTTCCAATAATCTGTAATCCTACTGGTCGTTTGTTATTGCCAAAGCCGATAGGGATAGATATACCTGGTAAGCCTGCGAGACTTACGGTGCAAGTGTAGGTGTCTGATAAATACATTTGGGCTGGATCACTGCTTTTTTCACCTTGGTTAAAAGCTACAGTGGGTGAAGTTGGTCCCATAATTACATCACATTGTTTGAAGGCATTGATAAAATCTTCACTCATCAAGCGACGTATCTTTTGTGCCTGGAGATAGTAAGGTTCATAACAGCCATGAGTTAATACATGCGTACCTATTAGAATACGGCGCTTGACTTCATCACCAAATCCTTCTGCTCGCGTTTTGGTATATAAATCTTCCAAATTGGTATAGTGTGCGGTGCGGTGACCATACCGAATACCATCGAAACGTGATAAATTACTGGATGCTTCTGCACAAGCCAGTACACAGTAAACGGAGACTGCAGATTGACTATGTGGCAAGGATATTTCGACAAATGTCGCGCCCAGTTTGCGGTATTCTGCTAGAGCAACTTCTACAGCACTAGAAACATCACTACTGACACTTTCCGTGAAAAATTCTTTGGGTAGACCGATACGTAACCCACTTAGTGGCTTTTCTAAATCTTGTGAATAATTTTCTTTTTCTCGCTGTAAACTGGTCGAATCGCGCTCATCAAATCCGACCATAACGTTCAATAATAGAGCAAGGTCCTCAGCAGATTTTGCCATTGGTCCAGCTTGATCAATGCTAGAAGCAAGAGCAATCATGCCATAACGGGAAACTAGTCCATAAGTAGGTCTAATACCACTGATTCCACATAATGCTGCTGGTTGGCGAATAGAGCCTCCTGTATCACTTCCAATTGCTACGGGTGCGAGTCTAGCTGCAACTGCACAAGCTGAACCACCTGAACTCCCACCAGGAACAGCGTGTTTGTCCCAAGGATTTTTGACCGGCCCATAGTAGGATGTTTCATTACTAGAGCCCATGGCAAATTCATCCATGTTGGTTTTGCCTAAATTGACCATGCCAACTTGATCCAGCTGACTTACTACCGTAGCATCGTAGGGCGAAACAAAGTTTGCAAGCATCTTTGATCCACAGGTTGTTAGCCACCCCTTTGTGCAAAAAATATCTTTTTGTGCGATAGGTATTCCGGTAAGTACTGACGTTTGTCCAGATGCAATCTTTTTGTCAGCGGCTTGTGCTTGATTTAGACTTTTTTCTTCGTCTATTGTGATAAAGGCATTTAAATCAGGATTGAGCGCCTTGATTCGCGCTAGAAACTCTTGAGTGAGCTCTGTGCTGGATATTTTTTTTTCTGAAAGTAGTGTGGAGAGCTGCTTGAGATTAGCATTTAACATGATGTGTCCGAGCAATAGAGTATTCAGGCAATTGGCGAGTAAGATATATTTTTTGTTACTAGTTATTATTCGATTACCTTGGGAACTAGATAATATCCATTTTCAACTTCAGGTGCGATCGATTGAAATAGCAAATGCTGATCGGATTCTGTGACAATATCTTCTCGCATTCTTTGTACCATGTCATGAGGATGGCTCATCGGTTCTACTCCCTGGGTATCAACTGTTTGTATCTGCTCAATTAGGCTGAATATTCCAGATAGTTGGATCAGATTTTGTTGTGCTTCTGCTTCGCTAATCTCAATACGGGCTAGTTTTGCGATGCGCTGAACATCGCTCAGTGATAGAGTCATTTTTGTAGCTTTCTATTTAAACCAAAACGCATAATAGAGTATCATGCACACCTGTTAAGCGCATATTTTTATACCTCTGCGACATTTGTTTCAAGTGTGAAATAACGAAATATTTGCAGTGTAAGTAACATACTAAATCTGTCATATTGGAATATCGTCATTATGTTTAATTTCCTGAGTAACAATTTTCTAAGTAACTATTTTTCGACGGATATGGCTATTGATCTAGGCACTGCCAATACATTGATCTATATGCGTGGTCAAGGGATAGTGCTGAATGAACCTTCAGTAGTAGCTATACGTCATGAGGGTGGACCAGGAGGTAAACGTATGATTCAGCAAGTCGGATTAGCTGCAAAACAGATGTTAGGTCGTACACCAGGAAATATTACTGCAATTCGTCCAATGAAAGATGGAGTGATTGCAGATTTTACGGTTACCGAGCAGATGTTAAAACAGTTCATTCGGAAAGCTCATCCTCCCCGCTTGTTTTCAACAAATCCGCGCATTGTAATTTCAGTGCCTTGTGGTTCCACTCAGGTAGAGCGTCGGGCAATTCGAGAAGCTGCTTATGGTGCAGGAGCACGTAAAGTTGAATTAATTGAAGAGCCTATGGCAGCAGCGCTGGGGGCAGAGTTACCTGTCGAAACACCAACTGGCTGTATGGTAGTCGATATTGGTGGAGGAACGACAGAGGTAGCGGTGATTTCGTTAGGAGGGGTGGTTTATTCTAACTCTGTAAGAGTAGGGGGGGATAGGTTTGATGAAGCAATCATCAATTATATTCGAAGAAATTATGGAATCATGATTGGTGAAGTAACTGCTGAAATGATTAAATCAGAAATCGGATCAGCTTACCCTGGCTCGGAGGTACGAGAAATAGAAGTGAAAGGGCGTAATTTAGCCGAAGGTATCCCACGTAGCTTTACAATTTCCAGTAATGAGATTCTAGAAGCACTGTCAGAACCACTTAATAGTATTGTTAGTGCAGTTAAAACTGCGTTGGAGCAAACACCCCCTGAACTTGGTTCTGATATCGCAGAAATGGGCATGGTGATGACAGGAGGGGGAGCGTTATTACGCGATATAGATCGTTTGCTTATGGAAGAAACGGGATTATCGGTTGTTGTTGCGGATGACCCATTGACTTGCGTTGTGCGGGGAGCAGGAATAGCGCTGGATAGCATTGATCATCCAGTTGGAATTTTTGCCAGAGATTATTGATTATCTTGATTTTCAATCATTCTTTATTTTGTAATGGAAAGATAAATTAAATGCTGATGTATTTTGCTAATTGACTAGTCTATATGCGTAGTAGTCACCTAATAAGTTCCAATCTTAACAATACAAGTTTCGTATCAGCTAGTTTGTATAATTTAAATTTTCTTCAATTTAGTTTTTACTTTTCTTAAATAGTAGTTTCCAGGTTTATATCCTATATTTTAAAGATTTGGTGAGAGTATCGTTGTGTTACATAGTGCTTGCTATAGTTGCTTGTTGCTTTAAGGATGTGGTTAACGAGCAGTATGTTTCAGTTTGTCAACCATTTGGAATATAGAAAAAGCTGAAAAACTCTATGCAAACACCTTCACAATTTTTTAAACCAATCTCGAATCCTCTAGCGCGAATATTTTTTTTTGTATTGTTGTCTGTTTTTATAATGGTTGCAGATGCGCGCTTTAATGCTTTTACCGAAATACGGCACGTAATTGCGACAGCTATTTTCCCTTTGCAAAAGCTATCCTACTTTCCGTTTTCCTTACAGGAAAAAATAGAACAATATATTTCAGATTTTAGGCTTGTCGGAGAAATTGACCTTCTTAGGCGCGAATATTTGAGTAGTCGATATGATTCTTTCCGGTTACGCGCCTTGGCTGATGAAAATGAACGCTTGCGAGCTTTGCTCGGCGCAGCTAAGCAAACTGCAATACAAACAACCCTAGCTGAGATACTTTATGTGCCACGAGATCCTTTTAGTCGCAAGATAACGGTAGATAGAGGGAACTCAAATGGTGTTAAAGCAGGACAAGTTGTGATGGATGATCATGGTGTGATCGGACAGGTGACACGAACTTATGCGCGGACGGCAGAAGTGACATTAATCACCGATAAAAATCACATGGTCCCTGTACAGATTGAACGCAATAGCTTGCGAACAGTCATCTCAGGTACGGGTAAGAATGGTGAATTAGAGTTACGCTTTTTATCGATTAGTGCGGATATCCGGGAAGGAGATTTATTAATTACTTCTGGAATTGGAGGAGTTTATCCACCTGGGTTGCCCGTGGGACGAGTAACTCATATTGAGTATGATCGCTCACATAAATTTGCACGTATTATATGTACTCCTGTAGCGGGGGTGGATCGACATAGACAAGTACTGATTTTAATTGGCTCACCATCACTCATTCCGGAAATATCAGATAATTCTGAACCTCATGCCTCTCAAACAACACAAAAAATCCAGAATCGGGAATTATGATTATGAAGCCCAGGAGTTTTTGCTTCCCACGAAGAAGTCACTCATTTACATTAGTTTACTAATAGCGGTTTTAATTAACCTAATGCCGTTTGATAAAGTGATACTTGTTTTGCGACCAGATTTTGTTGCATTAACATTACTTTATTGGAATATTTATCAACCACAGCAAATCGGTATGAGTGTCGCTTTTATAAGTGGCTTGCTGATGGACGTTATTGATATCAGTGTCATGGGGCAGCATGCTATCGCGTACTGCTTAATTACTTATTTTGCTTTACTTTTGCATCGGCGTTTGCGTTTATTTAATGCCTTTCAGCAAATTCCTGCTGTTCTATGGATTCTTTTAATTGGACAAGCCGTGATGTTTCTAACCGGGATCTTGGCAAGTGCATACATTCCCGAGTGGTACCTTTTTTTGTCTAGTGTAACAGGTGCGTTATGCTGGCCATTACTGACCTTTTGGTTGAAATATTTTTGCAAGCAGCGCATTAATCGTGATGAGGTATGAGCGATACAGTTGAATTACGCGATCATGTGCGCGAAATTCGGTATTTTCGCATTCGATTAATTATCTGTGCGATTGGCGTCGTTGTATTGTTCGGTTTGCTTTTTGGTCGCTTTTTTTATTTGCAAATATTACAGTCAGAGCACTATACCACGCTCGCAGAAGCAAATCGTATTACGATTCAACCTTTGACGCCTAATCGCGGGCTTATATTCGATCGTAATGGCGTAATTCTCGCTCAAAATTATACAGCCTATACTTTGGAAATAATTCCAGACCAGGTTAAAAATTTAGATGCAGCTATTGATGAACTAGCTACTATTATTGAGATTACTCCTGAAGATCGAAGGCGTTTTAGCAAACTAAGACGTGAAAATACAAAATTCAAGAGTCTACCAATTCGTTCACGTTTAACAGATTTTGAAGTTGCTCGCTTCGCAGAAAATCAATATCGATTTCCTGGGATGGATATCAAGGCGCATCCACTTAGGCATTACCCCAAAGGAGAATTGGTTTCTCATGTAATAGGCTATATCGGGCGTATCAGTGACAAAGATTTGGAGCAGCTTGAGGCTGATAAGCGGTTGAAAAATTATCATGGCTCTACGCATATTGGGCGGATTGGTATTGAAAAAAGCTATGAAAGTGTGTTGCATGGGTTGACTGGTTTTGAACAGGTTGAGACAGATGCTGTAGGTCGTCCTGTACGCACTTTGTCTCGTGTTGCCCCTGTGGCTGGTAATGATCTTTTGCTTTCTCTTGATATTGGTTTGCAGCAGGCGGCTGTACAAGCGCTTGGTGATTATCGTGGCGCTTTAGTTGCATTAGATCCTTCGAATGGAGAAATTCTGGCTTTTGTCAGTAAACCAGGCTTTGATCCTAATCTTTTTGTTGACGGAATAGATCATTTAAATTGGCGTTTATTAAATGAATCCATCGATAGGCCTTTAAATAATCGTGCTTTACGCGGTGTATATCCACCAGGTTCTACTTTCAAGCCATTTATGGCGTTGGCTGGTTTGGAACTGGGTAAGCGATCGCTTAAATATGCGTTCAATGATCCAGGGTTTTTTAGTTTACCGGGAAGCTCACATCGTTTCCGTGATTGGAAACCGGGAGGGCATGGTTGGGTTGATTTACGTAAATCTCTGGTGATTTCATGCGACACTTACTACTACATGCTTGCGCATGATCTTGGTATTACTAATATTCATAATTTTGCCGGACAATTTGGTTTTGGTAAGGAAACAGGGATAGATATCCCGGGAGAAGCAACCGGATTATTGCCTTCTCCTGAATGGAAAAAGAAACGATTTAATCAAAGCTGGCTACCAGGAGATACTATTTCAGTAGGTATCGGTCAAGGATTTAATTTATCTACGCCACTACAATTAACTTTTGCAATGATGTTGTTGGCAAATGATGGCAAAGCCTACAAACCTCATTTCGTTAAACAGCAAATGGATCATTACAGGAATCTTGTAAAAGATGATTTCGTGGAAGAAGTTTATCGACTAAATTTAAAGCAGGAATATTTGGATTATGTTAAGCAAGCACTAACAGATGTTACTCGCCCAGGCGGTACTGCATCGCGTGCAGGAGCTAATGCTGCTTACACTTTTGCTGGTAAAACAGGTACTTCACAGGTGATTAACATTAAGCAAGGTGAGCGTTATAACGCTAGTAAAATTGACGAGCGACATCGCGATCATGCTCTGTTTACTGCTTTTGCTCCCGTAGAAAACCCTAAGATAGTATTGACAGTGTTGGTTGAAAATGGGGGATCGGGAGGAGCAACGGCTGCACCGATAGCCCGTAAAGTACTAGATTATTTTTTTCTAGGGATAGAGCCAGAGCCTGCTAAAAAAGCAGGGTAGTATGTGTATATTTTTAATAATTGGTTGGTAAATAAATAATATTTAATATTTTTCAGATTTCAGTAATATTGTAATTCTTAAAGTTTTACTTACTTGATGATTTCTCTGGATTTAAAGAAGGTATGGTTTTACTTTACCCGCCATATTGATAACTTTCTGCTTGCAGGAATTTTTCTACTTATGTTGACTGGGTTAGTTGTACTGTATAGTGCTGCTGGTGGAAATTCTGCTCGAGTGATCAGCCAACTGACCAATATAGCGGTTGCGTGTGTGGTGATGTGGGTAGTTGCTAATATCCCTTTGCGGGAAATTATGCGTATGGCCTTCCCTCTTTATGTGTTAGGTGTCGTTTTGCTAATAGCTGTGGCGTTGTTTGGAGAGGTTCAGAATGGAGCTCGCCGTTGGTTGAATTTGGGAATTGTTCATATTCAACCTTCAGAATTACTAAAAATTGCAGTTCCTCTTATGATGGCGTGGTATCTCGACAAAGCACATACAGCATTGCACTGGCGAGATTATGCTGTTGCCGTATTTATTCTCTTGTTGCCAGTGATATTGATTGTGCGCCAACCTGATCTTGGAACTGCTTTGTTGATCTTAATCAGTGGGTTTTATGTTATTTTTTTAGCTGGTTTGCCATGGCGTATTCTAGCGGGTTTGGCTGTTATGGTTGCTGTAAGCTTACCTTTGCTTTGGTTTTTTGGAATGCATGATTATCAACGTAAACGAATTATAACCATGCTTGATCCTTCACAAGATGCGTTGGGGGCCGGTTATCATACGATACAGTCTACAATCGCGATCGGATCGGGTGGAATTTCGGGAAAAGGATGGATGAAGGGGACACAGTCTCAACTAGATTTTTTGCCTGAACCAAGTACTGATTTTATTTTTTCGGTATTTTCAGAAGAGTTCGGGTTAATTGGTAATAGTTTATTGTTATCACTTTATTTGATTGTAATTGGACGTTGTTTGATAATTGCAGCGAATGCACCCACACGTTTTTCTCGGTTAGTAGCAGGGTCTGTTACCTTAACTTTTTTTACTTATGTGTTTGTCAACATGGGAATGGTAAGTGGTATCTTGCCAGTTGTAGGTATTCCTCTTCCGCTTGTTAGCTATGGAGGAACTTCCATGGTTACTATATTACTTGGGTTTGGTATTTTAATGAGTATTCAAACTCATCCCAAACTTGTTAAGACTTAAAAAAATATGAAACCAGATACTTATTTTCATTGGAATACTCCAAATAAAAATGTACTGTTCATTCTTTTTGCTACTATCTTAGTATTTGTAATTTCTGCATGTAGTAATACCCCTCGAATGGGACAAACGCCTACGCAGAAATATGTGAAAGGAGGAGGATACTATCTTGATGATGGGCCTGAAGAAAATCCACCTTCAAATCTTGATTCCGTTCCGAATGCTGTTCCGCGGAATGAACCTTTAAACACCGCAACAATGCGTCCCTATGTTGCGCTTGGTAAAACTTATACGCCTATGACCGCACTTAAATCATATAAGGAACGCGGTCAGGCTTCTTGGTATGGTAAACGCTATCACGGTCAACGTACGGCCTCTGGCGATATTTACGATATGTATTCCATGACAGCTGCTCATCCAACTTTGCCCATACCTAGTTATGTTCGGGTTACTAATTTACAGAATGGGAGTTCAGTAATCGTTCGTATAAACGATAGAGGACCTTTTCTAGAGAATCGCTTAATTGATTTATCTTATGTTGCGGCTTATAAGCTTGGTATTTTGGCAAACGGTAGTGCCCGAGTGGAAGTAGAAAGCATTCTTCCTGATAATTTTAGTAGGCGTAATCCTGAAATAGCGCAATCAACACGATTGCTACCAAGTAAGGTTGCGATGAAAGCAGCCAATAATAATACAGGTAAATTTTATTTACAGCTTGCTGCTTTTGGCTCAATTTATAACGCTCAATCGTATTTGACTCAATTGAAATTTGATCTACCTTCGATTGTTCAGCAGGCACATATTAATCAGGCGAAAGGTTTGCACAAAGTACTTGTAGGACCATTTCCTGATCAGGAGTCAGCTACTCAAACAGCTAATGTCATAATTGCTTCGGGTTCTCCCAAGCCTATACTTGTTCCTTATACTGATTTAGCTAGCTCAAGATAAGCTAATGTAGTACTTCTGAAGATAAAAATAGAGAATAGCTGTTTGCACGAGATCTACTTGGTTTCTTGAGACAAGATAAACCACGTGATCCACGAGAACCATATTACGGCAATGATGACAGTAACACCAATTAACCAATTACCGAGCTGTATTTGGTCATCCAGTAGGTAGGCATTGCAGAGGCGTTGCGGGGATTCTGTGTACAGCCATCCAACTACTCCCATCATAGGTAATAGGTTGCCTAGAAAGAAAAATTGTAAGATTAGCCCTGCTGGACGCCATGATAAGCGCAGGGCTATCCCTGCCAAGATGAGTGCACTGAGTTTGGCTAACTCAACTGCTGGGTGTAGTAGTGCCTGATCCAGTACGCGTGGGATCATCAAGACGGCAAGTGTGATGCCAATTATGAATAATCCGCTGATTCCATACATATTCCAGCGAGCAATGGCTTCACACAAGCGTGTTGGTATCCCTCCGGCAAATAGGAAACCTATACTTATCCAGAGTGGAAATTGGACTAACATATGCCGCCACATACTTTCTTCCATAGCATGGCGTACATTAGGAATAGCTAAGAATATAAGTAAACTTAGACCCAGAGTAGCTTGTGCTTGTTTATTCACGACGAAGTTTCTAACGCCTGTTTTTTTGCTAGATGCAGTGCATAATCAAGCGCCAATTGGTATTCTTCAATATCAAAAATACGTACCATACGACCAGTATCATCAAATATTAATAGCGCAGCATTATGTTCATAATCACCATTACCATCCGGTATTACCACTACACCAAGTCTTTGCAGCAGCGCTTGCTCCTGCTTTGCGTGTAATACACGTATAAAGTGCCAAAATTCCGGCTGGGCTCCTAAGTTATCAGCATAAGATTGGAGTGCTGGCAAATCATCATGTTCTCGATCGAAGCTAATAGAAAGTAAACGAACATTAGCTACTTCATCGTCTGTAGTGCTAAGTAAGATGGATTGCAGCTGTTGAAAAATATTACCTAACGAGAGACATATTGCCCGACAACGGGTATAGATGAAATTTACAATTGTTACATTGTTTTTCTGGCTTAACAGAGTTGAAAGCTCTGTTTTGCCAAGAGTTGGTCCTTCAACTAATACTGTTGGCAATTCCACAGGCTGTAATGTTACTGCTAGGCGACGCGCACCTTCTTCTGTCCATATTTGGAAATCTCGAGTTATCCAAGATGCGGCATTCCAACCAAGAAAAACAACAAATATACAGATAATGATAGTTCGTAACATTCTTAGGTTTATTGCTTAGAATATCGAGCAAAAACCAATCTTTCTAACCTTATAAAATTTGTATTGATACCTACTACGACTGACTCATTTAGAAGATAGCGATACCTTAGCCACATTAATTAATTTTTCTCCATTAGAGCCTTGAGTGCTGTTCCGCCTTCAAAAGGAGTGGTGCGCTCAGATCCAGATTGACGTTCTTGCTCGAATAGGTTTGCTTGAACCGTATCTGCTTGGTTGCTCCAAGCGGTACGAATATAAGAGACTATTTCAGCTAACTCGTTATCACTGAGCTGCGGAAAGGCAGGCATCATACCTTGGTATTTTTGTCCTGCAACTTCTAATTCACCATTAATACCATGCAACAAAATATTAGCTAAGATACGCGGTTCACCTTGTACCCATTCTGAGCCATCCAGTGGAGGGAAAACGCCGGGAACACCTTGACCATTGGCTTGATGGCAAGCTGTACATTGTGCAGCATATAGGGCCTTGCCATCAACTTTTGCCAAGTTATTACTAGCAGTTTGCAGTGGTCCAGAAAGATCGGCCAATGTACGCTGATCACCATATTGAGAGGTGGTTAAAGGTTCTGATATAAGTAAATAAACCACACCGAAGATAACCATTATTAATGTGATTAATGATGCGGCAATTGGAATTGGACGAATATGTTCCTTTGGATCGATGTTTTCTCGTTGTTGCGCGCGCGTATCGTTATTAGTAGACATAAAATATACCTCTTTGCCTGAAAAATAGTTTTTGTGTTCGGCAGAGTACTTTATTGATATTACCTATTATCCTTTTTATCCACATTTTGTGTATCGGGAGGTAATATCGGATAACTACGGTCAAGTGATTGCAGATATTTCACTAAATCAACAGCTTCCGGACGAGCTATTACAACTTTTCCGGATGGAGCAAACTTAGGTGGCAGCTTGACAATTACCTCGTCATCCTCAGCTTTGTCCTTAATTTCAAACATATAAGGGTAAGAAGGCATAATGGAATCAGGTACATATGCACGAGGCTGGTACAAATGACCTAGATGCCAGTCCATACTGGGCTGACGTACACCGATATTCATGAGATCTGGTCCAGTACGCATGCTACCCAGTAAATGTGGCTTATCATAATAATAATCACCTGGCGTAGATACGCGTCCCCACCCTCGATCGAAGTCTGGGGCGAAACCACGATCACGTGGCTGTTGAGTATGGCAATACATACAGCCGTTAGCAATATAAATCTCACGTCCACGTAGCTCTGCGCTGGTGTAGGGCTTAAGCCCTTCTGGCGGTTGTACATCTCGTACCTGAATATAAGGAAGAACGACCAGCGCTGCAACGGCTATCCCAAAGGTCGTCAAGGCACCTGTTGTTAGTTTGGCTTCATTTTCCATGCATCATCTCCAGTTTCATTTTTTCCGGTGCAAATAATGCTTCTCCGGTACGATTAGGTCCGAATCGTAATATCATGATCAATAAATGCACTATAAAAATTACATGACCAAGCCACATTAATCCGCCACCTACACTGCGCCATTCTAAATATGGGATAGTGATACGTACTGATTCCATAAATTCACGCGTGGCATCCAACATAGCAAGACCTTGTAACCAACCACCCCATGACAGGAAAATGAAGTAAATCATGATACCAATAGCCGCGAGCCAGAAATGAAGTGAAATCAATCTGGGGTAGGGCCATTCCCAATGTAGTACGCGAGGCATCATAAAGTAGATTGCCCCGAAAAGCACCATTGAAACGAAGCCATAGGCACCGAGATGAGCATGCGCTACCGTAAAATGAGTGAAGTGTGCAACTTGTTGGATGCTACGTAGTGATTCAAATGACCCTTGTACTGATGACAATAGATACATAAAACCACCAAACATCATGAATCGTAGGGTAGGAGAATAAAGTGCTAAGCGCATACGTCCCCACATAGTTCCTGCCATATTAATGGAAAATGCCGCAACAGGGATAATCATCATCATACTTTGCACGATGGATAATGTAATCAACCATCCAGGTACGGGTCCTCCAACCAGATGATGTCCACCTACTTGGGCATAGAAAAATGCTAGAGTCCAGAAACCTAACAAAGAAAGGTTGTAAGAGCGTACGCGTCGACCAATTGTTTTAGGTAAGAAATAATAGATTGCACCTAAAGCTACTGGAGTAAACCAGAGACCTAAAACATTATGCCCATACCACCAGTTAGTCATGGCCTGTTGTACACCAAAATGAACACCCGGTAACTTAGCTACGGTAAATAACAAAGTAACCCACAATAGAGCAGCAATGTGGTACCACACACTGACATAAAGTTCGTGAACCTTACGATGGAGTAACGTATAGAATATCGAACCAATAATACAAATCATACCTACTTGAATAAATAGGCCAATTTGCCATGGAATTTCCAAGTATTCCATGCCATCGCTCCAACCAGCACCAATTGCGCCAATAGAACTAGCGATACCAACGTTAATAAACGAACCGCCGAGCATCACCCATAAAGGACCTTTCAGAGGTGTGCGCAGTAAACGTGGCATTAACCAGACGATAATCCCTAATTCAACATTGGTAATCCAGCCATAAAGTACGGCAATGATATGTACTGTTCGCATGCGACCGAAGGTCATCCATGCCTCAGATACCAGCCAGTCTGGCCAGTGTAGTTTAAGTGATGAAACGAGACCTGCTGTTGCACCTAATATCAACCACATGCAACCAAAGGCAATGAACATAAAAACAGGGAAGGCAGATGAACGGTCGGCTGCGATACGGTCTGTTATCTCTTGTGGGTCTTCAGCTTGCGGCTCATCAGCGTGCGATGCGCTGATTGCTGCTTGTAGGAGTTTTGCTGCATCTTTATCTAAAGCGGGATCGTCTGCTTTACCGATTTCTCCAGGTGCGAAAATTGTAGAGGCAGCGCGCGGGTTTTCAAACAATAATCCTTTGCGTAGTGACCAGATAAATGCAAGCAGACCAATGAGTGATAATAAAAAGGCTGCTAGCAGGCTCAATAATGCGCTATCCATGTTGGGAATTTCTCCAGTTGTATTACGGAAATCAGCTTGTAGTTTTTATAACTACTTTTTTGCGACATCATAGCCGCTTGCTGAGGAAATAAAATCTAGAAAATTACTTAAATTTACAGCTATTCTTTTTATAAAAACTGAAACTTGTCAAGTTGTTTGTTATGAATAGATGTCTAGAATATTTATTTAAATGTTACTTCTGAGCC
>WBZO01004366.1_pt1 | contig 15365 bp, 14 predicted proteins | sample 5204261 | NCBI WGS metagenome assembly WBZO01 (sample SAMN12412400, study PRJNA552823) | activated sludge metagenome | isolation source: activated sludge from anammox sidestream of wastewater treatment plant... | place: USA: North Carolina | collected 2017-09 | reverse complement strand
CAGTGTTTGAATGGAGTCCAACAGGCCGCCCGCTAATTCGTCCTCGACAACCTTCAGACTTGCGTCCAGCGCCTCGAGCATGGCGTGGATGTCCTCTTCGGTATGCGCGTGCATGAGATAAATGAGCCCACTGAACAAGAATCCCCTGCCAAGCATCTCTTCGGTCAGACGCATCTTTACAACCTCCTTCTTTTCCGCCAGGTCAAAATGAAATCTTGGCATAACCGACATTCCCGTAAGGGAAATTTTTAGAGAGGGATATTTCTTGGCGATCCTCTGAAGCTCGATCATCAGACGGTCTCCCTTCTTCTGGAGTTGCTGCTGAATGTTCTCCCTTTGGATTTTTTTGAGAACGGCAAGCGCCGCCGCGCTCCCCAGTCCATCGGTCCAGTAGCTTGAGGAAATAAAACTCGCCTCCGCGCTTTCCATGACTTCCCTTTTGCCAACGACCACACCGAATGGGATGCCATTGCTGATCGCCTTTGCATAGACAAGCAGATCCGCCTGCAGTCCGAGCCTCGACGCAATGCCGGGAAACCCACAACGCATGCCACTGCTGACCTCATCAACGACCAATAGGGCGGATTTGTCTTTTACGAGCGCGTGAATCGCCTTCAGAAATTCCGGCGTGGGCTGTTGGGAACGAAGCGGTTCCATAACGAGGGCGGCAAGATTGTCGCCGAGCTGCCCAACGGCCCGCTCCAGGGATTCGATATCATTATACACAAAGGGAACAGAGGTGCCTTTCAATTCCCTGGGGACTCCAAGGGGGTTCAAGCCGGGAACGGGGCGCCCGTCTGCCTCGAAGCCAATATTGGCGGCAAGGTACCAATCCTGCCAGCCGTGATAGCCGCAAAAGGCAATACCGCTTTTATTTGTCGCGGCGCGGGCAATGCGGACCGCCAGTCCCATGGCCTCACCGCCGCCACGCGCATAACGCACCTTCCCCATGCCGGGATGAAGTTCCAGCAGGAGCTGCGCAAGCTCGACTTCCTCCTGCGCGAGAAGCGAACAGTAGCTACCCTGCGCCAGCCTGCGCGCAACAGCGCGGTTGATCTCCTCATCCGCATAGCCGAGTATCACGGCGCCGATGCCCCCGACAAAATCCAAGAACATCCTCCCATCAGCATCCCAGACGCGACAGCCAGACGCCTTGCTGAAATAGGCCGGCCATTCCGGAGTCAAAAAACTCTCCGCGCGTTTGGATAAAAGCCCTGTGCCGCAGGAAATGACTTCACGTCCCCTCTGCCATGCGGACGCTCCGGTCTTTGAGGGTTGCTCAGAAATCCCCAGACAGCGCAGGGCATTATTCCAAAAGATGTCCTCAAGATCAGACTGCGTGGCGCCAAAGCCCTCCAGCGCCTCTTTCAGCGCGAGGAGCGATTCAATGCCAACCTTTGTCATTTTCCTGTTTTCCTTCTCCTGGCCTTCTGAAGGGTGATGCCAGTAGAAATCGTCTCCAATTGTCACGCAACGCCCCCGCATTTCCGAAACTGGAAAATCGGATCCATAAAGAACACGATGCGGACCCAGTACCTTGAGCGCATTGGAAAAACTCGCCGCTTCACAAACGGCGGAGGTGTCGATCCATACGTTGGGCAAATGGGCGACAGCATGGAGGCCACGCAGCGAGTGGCGGTGAGCAAAGCAGTGGAAGGGAGTGACGATCGCCTCCCTGGCAGAGCGGGCGGGTTTCTCGCAGAGTCATTTTCGCGCCCGTTTTCTGGAGGAGATGAATGAGACCGCCGGGGGATATCTCAAGGGACGCCGACTGCAAAGATCGAGAGAACTGCTGCGCTCCACGGATATGCCAATCAAGGAGATTGGCGAAGCGGTGGGGTATAGTGAAATGGCGGCGTTTTATCATGCATTTAGAGGTGCATTCGGGACTTCCCCCGCCAAATTCCGAAAACTGCATTCCAGGAGCCTTTGATCTGACACGCGCAGGGGCAGAAAATGGGGCCTCCAGGGATCATGCTGCCCGTCTGCCTTGGAATTTGACGAGGCCCCAGCGGGAGGGACTGATAGGATCATGGACAACTGCCACGCGCGCGGAAATCCTTTCACCCTCCACTTGGCTGGAAGTTGATTGTCAAAGCCGGATTTTGGAGAGAAGTGAAATTCCGTTGCATCCGTGCCCTGCCCTCGCCTAGCCTGTGCCGCAGATGACATTGCCAGAATATCCCGCTGTCCGGAGCCTCGCATGCCTGATTGTGACCAGTCTCGTCCCCTTTGCGGCGCATGCCCAGAACATGGAGGGCATGACCATCCAGGAGACCCCGGGCATTGCGCTCATCAAACCCCAATCGTGGTCCAAGGAGTCGGACGCGACCGTCCTGGAATTCACGGCTTACGTGGATCGTCGCGCCACAGGCAATGCCGCTGCGGGGTATTATGAATTCCTTCTGCCTTCAGGGAACAAGCGGCAGGTGGATTCCTCAAAGGTCGTCAAGGTGGTCATTTATCCGGACGAATCGCGGATTGTCAGTCTTGTCGAGCCAGTGGATCGGGACCGGGTTGCCACCTCGGTGAGGGAAATGACGGATGTGACAGCCCGGTTTCCGGCGACACGGCCCCATCTTCTGCCGCACCTGCGGGAAATTGCCACCGTGATCGAGCGCTACGATGCCGGGGAGGTCAAAATGGATGGCCAGTGGGTTCCACGCAGGGTTTATCTCGAACGGCAGTCGGCGAAATACGCGCAGTTCCTGAGGGAAGCCATCCAGAATGCCAATCCTCCAGGCAGTTTTAATCTCTCCGATGATTCCAGTTACACGGCGCTTCTCGCCATAGGGGCCTCCCTGCCAAAGGCAAAGACACTGGCCGCGGACCTCCTGGCGTTGAATCAACGCCTCGGGAGGGGAGCGACGCGCAAGGATATTCTCAAGCGTCTTGAAGAGGCGGGAGCGACATACGAAGCGAGCGTCCCTCTCGTCGCGCAACTCGAGGGACTTCAACCTGCGGAAGATCCGGCGGCTTCCGCATTCCTTGGAAAATGGAAATCGGCCATGACGGCGCTCGACGCTCTCGAGCCCGTGGCCAAATCCGCGGCGGAGGCTCTCGAAGCCAATCTGGCGGATTTTCATTCCACGGATCAGGCGCCGGAATTCTCGGAGGAGACCAGGACCCACCTCAGGAGGCTGGGTGATCAATTGCGCGCCTTTCGGGCGGGCAATCCCCCTCCGGCCCTGAATGCCCGCGTGGCTGGCGCGGTCGCCGTGGAGGCGGTCGGCGCGGGGTTTATGGAACTCGGGCAGTCGCTGCCCGCAAGGAAGGTCTTCGAGGCAAAAACCACGCTGGACGCGATGGCGCCGCAAGCCCGGGATATCGGGCCCCAGTGCGGCCGGGTCGTCTCCGAATTTCAGAAGAGCATTGCCACCCGCATTGAATTTTTTACGAAGACCCGTGATGAGGCCAAGAGTCTCGCTGAGGGGGACAAGCCGGCGGAAGCCATCGCCAAATACGAGGAGGCTCTGGCAATCATTGCGGATCCCACTGTCGAGAGCGCCCTCGCCGACCTGAAGGCGGCATCCGCGCAGCCGTGAAGGACGAGGCTTCTCCGGCATCCATCCGGACGCCGGTTCAGGTCATGTATTTCGACACGGACGCGGGAGGCGTCGTCCACAATCTGGCCTATCTGCGTTTTATCGAAACCGCCCGGACCCTCCTGGCCATCGAGCTGGGAATGAGTTTCGAGGAAATCGAGCGGACAGGCGTTCACCCCGTTGTGGTCCGCACGGAAATTGATTACCGCAGGCCCGCCCGGCTGGGGGAACATTTGATCGTGCAGGGGCGCATCGCGGAAATTGCGCGGGCGCGCTTTTGGGTTGAATTTGAAATTCTCCGCGGTGCCGACCTGCTCGTGACCTGCCGCCAGTCCCTGGCGCTCGTCCGGATGCCGGAAGGAAAACCCCTCCGGGTCGCGGAGGGATTCCCGGCGCTGGCCAAAGGCGAATGATGTTCCCGAGGCGCGCCGCGCTCGGGCTCCTCGCGCTGGTCGCCGCGCTCCAGATCGGCGTGGCGGGATGGGGCGCGCTCTACAATGAAACCGACGGCCAATATGGCGGAGCGGCATTGGTCATGGCCCGCGGAGGGGATTGGCTCATCCCGGAAAACAATGGGATCCCGCGCCTCGTGAAGCCGCCCCTCCTGTACTGGCTCATGGCGGCGGGAATGCGGATATTCGGAGAAGGGGAATTTGCGGCGCGCCTCCCAGGGGCGCTGGCTGTCGTCGTCTGGGTGGCCGTCACCCTGCAAATGGGCTCGCTCTGGGGCGGCCCGCGCCGTGGCCTCCGGGCGGGTGCCATCCTTGCAACCCTGATGGGCATTTTTACCCTCGGGCGCATTGTCATGCCGGAGCCGGTCTTCAGCGCCCTCATTGCCTGCGCCCTGCTCTGCTTCCTGCGGGCGTTGGAGTCCCCACGGCCCGGCTGGGGAATGGCGGCCTTTTGGGCGCTCGGCGGATTGGCCGCCTTTGTGAAAGGCCCTCATGGGATTCTCTACCCGCTGGCCATCGCGGCTGTGACCCTCGCGGGCCTGCGCCTGACCCCGCTGCGCCCGCGTTTCCGAATGCTGGTTTCCATACCGGGGATCCTCATTGCGGCGCTTATCAATTTTCCCTGGTACTTTTTTATCGAGGGCAAATTCCCCGGATTTTTTGGGAATCTCCTCTTTGCCGAGCATCTCGGGCATGTCCTGGGGACGGCCGCGCCCGCGACACACTACGAAAATGTGCCGAGGGTTGCCTTCCTTCTCCTGCACTTGGCCTGGTTTTTTCCATGGTCCGTGGCGACCCTGACCGTACTGCCCTCACTGCGAAGGACCCTCCGTCCCCCCTCGCAGTGGAGTCCCGTTGTGTGGATGGTCGCTGCGTGGCTGGGAGTCGTCGGGTTGAGCGTCCTCCTGGCGGGTCAGAGGCAGGACTATTATGCCATGGGCCTTTGGCCCGCGTTTGCGCTGGTAGCCGCACGCCTGCTCGAGGGGCAGCGTTTGCGCGCGGCCTGCGCGGCTGTGGCAGCCATCCTCGCTCTCGCTCTTATCGCGAGCCTTGCCGCCCCGCTGGGGATGACCGACGCAGCCACGGGGACGGTCATGGAGCGCGCAACAGCCCTTGCGACAATTCAGCATTTTGGCCCGGATGTCTGGCGGAGTCTCGCGGGCATCGCTCTTGTGACGTTGCTTCCCGCAATTTTGTTTGCGGTCGCGGGTTGGGCCTTTCCACGGCATGCCTTCGGGCTGCTGGCCCTCACCGGTGTCTGCCTCGGCCTGGGGGCTGTCGCAGGGACCGCCCGGGTGGCACCCTATTTTTCCGTCTCGGAAATGGCCACCGCCCTCGAACGGGAAACGGGTACCTCGGGAATACTCGTCTTTGATGGGGACATCGACTCTGGAAGCAGCCTCCTTTTCTACACGCGGTTGCCCGTGCATTTGCTGGGCGGAGATCCGAATGCCGACTTCATCGTAAAAACTCGCGGGATCGGACGAGAACGCTTCCTTGATGCCGCAGAATTCCCGGACCTCTGGAATTCGACCCGCCGGGTCGTCCTCATCACCGAGACCTCTGCCTTCCCCGACTGGGAGGTCCGCCTCGGCCCCCTGCGTCCCTTTGCAAGAACGGGTACCCTCGTTTCAGTCTGCAACAAACCCTGAGGGGATCAGGCCGTAGGCTGCTGGAAATCCATGCGGCGCGGGTGTCGATTCAGGCTCTCCAGGATGGCCTGGGCCGTCTGGGCATGATCCAGCGCCGTGGAATCCACGCGAAAATCCGAGACCTCGGAATACAATACAACGCGACTCTCCAGGAGCGCATGGAAGGATGCCTCGGGATCGGGTGTCTGCAATAGCGGTCGCCGGCCACTACGGAAGGCACGCTCGAACAGAAGATCCGGATCGGCGTCCAGCCAGGCCACCATGCCGAGATCCCGGAGGTCAGCGCGATTGGCGGGATCCAGAATCAATCCCCCCCCGGTCGAGAGAACCATGTCCCGAGCCCCCGTCAAGCCCCGCAGAACCGAACGTTCAATAACCCGAAATGCGCCTTCCCCCTCAGAAGCAAAAATTTCCGGAATGCTGCGTCCCGTGCTTTCCGTCACGAGATCATCCGTGTCCACGAACCGATAACCGGTCAGGGCCGCCAGGCAGCGTCCCACGGAGGATTTTCCACAACCCATGAATCCCACGAGAATGATATTCGGAAGCATGATCACCAAGGAATGCCACAAGTCGGCGAAAGAGGAGACATAAAAAGGCCCCCCTGCGCTTTGTGATCCCCAGTACAATTGAAATCTGATGGTCAGCCGCACGATCTTCCGGCTAGAATCGCCCCATGATCGAACGTTATTCCCGTCCTGAAATGCGCGCACTCTGGAGCGAGCAGCGCAAACTCGAAATTTGGCTCGAGATCGAGGTCCTCGCCTGTGAGGCCATGGCCGAACTCGGAACCATTCCGAAAGAGGACGCGCGGACGATCCGCGCCAAGGCGGCCTTTGACATTGAAGCGGTACGCGAGAATGAGCGGCGCACGAATCATGACGTGATCGCATTCCTCGAGGATGTGGCCGCGCGCGTGGGGCCTGCCGCGCGCTGGATCCATCAGGGGCTCACATCGTCGGATCTTCTCGATACAACGCTGGCTGTCCAAATGAATGCGGCCTGTGGAATTCTGCTCGATGACCTTGCGGCCCTGCGCAAGGCCGCGGCCACGCGCGCCCTCGAGCACAAGCTGACCCCCATGATCGGGCGCAGTCATGGCATCCACGCCGAGCCGGTGACATTCGGACTCAAGCTCGCGCTCCTTTTCGATGAATTTGGGCGGGCCATTGAACGCCTGACCCAGACCCGGGAGCGGGTGCGCGTCGGGAAGGTGAGCGGGGCGGTCGGAACCCACGCGCACCTGGATCCAGCCGTCGAGCGGCGGGTCTGCGAGGCTCTCGGACTCAAACCCGCTATCCTCTCGACGCAGGTCATCCAGCGCGACCGGCATGCGGAATTTCTGGCGACTCTCGCGGTGATTGCCGGCTCCGTGGACCGGTGGGCGACGGAGTTTCGTCACCTGCAGCGCACGGAGGTCCTCGAGGTCGAGGAATATTTTGCTGCCGGTCAGAAGGGCAGTTCGGCCATGCCGCACAAGCGGAATCCCATCACGGGCGAGCGTCTCAGCGGGCTCGCGCGGGTCATCCGCGGCAACGCGGTCGCGGCCCTTGAGAATATTGCCCTCTGGCATGAGCGCGACATCAGCCACAGCTCGGTCGAGCGCATCATCCTTCCGGATTCCTGCACGCTCATGGATTACATGCTCGTAACGCTCCGTCGGCTCATCGAGGGATTGCAGGTTTATCCGGAGAACATGCAGCGCAACCTGGGCATCACGCGAGGCCTGTGGGCAAGCCAGTCGGCGCTCCTCATGCTCACCGAAAAGGGAATGGCCCGCAGGGACGCCTACGAAGCCGTGCAACGCGCCGCCATGAGGACCTGGCAGGATCCCGTCGGCGATTTTGCCACCCACCTCGGCGCGGAGCCATCCGTCGCGCAACACCTGACTCCAGCGGAAATTGCCTCCGCCTGCGCGCTGGATCGCCATGTCCGGTTCGTGGACGCCAAATTCGAGGCCCTCGGCATCCCCCAGGCGGCAACTCCATGAACCCATTCCTCAAAACGCTCTCGGGGCGCATACTGAATTTTGCGCTCTGGCTCAATGCTTGCGCGCTCGCCGGGACGGGGCTTCTGCTCGCCTTCCGTCTCCCGCCGGGATCCCGCGGAGGGCGCGGGCTGGCCGTCCTCGGGCTGGATCGCCACCAGTGGGGCGACATGCACACATGGCTCGGATATGCCTTCCTCGTTCTGCTGCTCTTGCATCTGGCGGTTCACTGGCGATGGCTCTGGCAATATGCCAGCCGCCGAAGGAAAGCGCCCCTTTTTCTGGGTCTTGGCGCGGGCCTGCTCCTCTTGATCGTCCTGCTCTTCCTGCCCGTGGAACGGCGCGCGGGAAAAGGCCAGGGAGGCCAGCATGGCGCCCGTCATGGCGCTCCGCCCTCCACCGAATCCCAAGGCCGTTAACCTCTGCCCGGTCGTCTGGCCCGTGAGCGGTGAAAGGGCCCGTCATCCGCGTGGAGGAGAACCTCCGGGGGTTCCTGATCGAGCGAGAAGCGCCGGATAATCGCGCGGAGGATCTCGATCGAAGCCACGGCATCGCAGTAGGCGTCATGCCAGCGAAAATCCGGAATCCGCTCCTGCAGGGTGGTGACAACCCCAAAGTGCGTAGCGACATCACCCAGCGCGTGGGAAGTGAGAGCCGGCTCGACGGCCCGCGCCAATTTGAGGGTATCCACCCAGGGGCCAAACCCGTGGAAGGGGAAGGCCCGCAGAAAGCGCTTTTCCGTGGCTGCCCCGTGGGCAACGACCCAACGGCCCGTGAGACGGTCACGAATTTCCGGCCACAGGCCGGAGAGATCCGGCGCGCCCCGTAGTGCCTCGTCAGAGATCCCATGCACCTTGCGGGCGCTCCATGTCACGGGAATGGGACTGGCAATGTAGGAGGAAAACCCGGCGGATTCATCCAGTACGCAGCCCCGCATGACGGCAATACCCACCTGGACGGGTGCGTCGGACACGCCCGGACGCGCTCCGGCGCCCTCAAAATCAATCGCGGCAAAGCCCGTCTCGTGGATCGTCATGGGAAAATCGGCATTGCAATTTGGGCCATCGGAGCGCAGCGTGGAAGGCGAAACAATGAGCGCTTCCACAGAAAACAGTCTGGACCAACTAAAGAAATTTACAACGGTCGTCGCGGACACGGGCGACTTTGAGCTGATCCGCAAATACGAGCCCACGGACGCCACAACGAACCCGACCCTCATTTACAAGGCGGTCAGCAAGCCGGAGTACCGTCCGCTGCTGGACAAGGCCATCGCCGACAACCGGGGCGCGTCGGTCACGGGAGCGGAACTCGTCAGGAAAATCATGGATGACCTTCTCGTGGGCTTTGGGACGGAAATCCTCAAAATTGTCCCAGGGAGGATCAGCACCGAACTCGACGCGCGGCTCTCCTTCGACACGCCCGCCACCGTTGAGAAGGCGCGCCACCTCATCGGGCTCTACGAGAAATTGGGCATTTCGCGCGAGCGCGTCCTCATCAAAATTGCCTCGACGTGGGAGGGGCTCCAGGCCTCGGCTCTCTGCGTAAAGGAGGGCATCCATTGCAATCTGACGCTCCTCTTCTCGCTGCCGCAGGCCGTTGTCGCCGCGGAAGCGGGCGCAACGCTCATTTCGCCCTTCGTGGGCCGCATTTACGACTACTACAAGGCCAAGACCGGCAAGGAATTTGTCGGCGCCGAAGACCCCGGCGTCCAATCCGTCGAAAAAATTTACACATATTACAAAAAATTTGGCTACCCCACGCAGGTCATGGGGGCCAGTTTCCGGAATGTCGGCCAGATCACCGCATTGGCGGGTTGTGACTTCCTCACGATCAGTCCCAACCTCATGGAGGAACTCCACGCCAGCACGGCATCCATCACCCGCAGGCTCGATCCCGGGCATGCCACCGCTGCGAATGTCGAGCGCTTGGAGAACACGGAGAAATCCTTCCGCTGGCTCCTCAACGAGGATGCCATGGCAACGGACAAACTGGCCGATGGCATCCGCGTCTTCGTGGCCGACATCCGCAAACTCGAGGACATGATTGCGACCGCGCTGGGCTGAAGCCCTGTACGTGGCATTGCCAGTCTCCCGCCTCATGGTATAAGCCCCGCATGACATCCCTGCAAAATTGGAATGGCGCGGTTCGGGCCGCCGTCCTGATGGCCCTCTGCCTGACGGGGCTCCGCGCAGAATTGCCACCCTCGGTTTATGAGGCCCGCCAGAAGGAAGCGCCGGAGAAAATCTTTATTGAGGTGTTGCGGGTGGATATCGAGCCCGGCGAGCAGGCCGACCAGCAGAAGGTCGAGGCGGTCGTCATGATATCGAGAGTCGAGCGCTCGGAGAGTGGATTGCAGCCCGATCAAATCATCAATATTTCCTACGTCATCACGGACCGTCCGAGGGGCTTCGTGGGCCCTGGAGAAATCCCCCTGTTGCGGGAGGGCGAAAAATCGGTCGCCTTTCTGGCGCGGCATGAGTCCGACCCCGTCTATTTGCCCGTGGCGGGGGTCATGAGCTTCCGCGAGTTCTGACCGGTGACCGGAAAGACGCAGGAGCCGGAGCGTCCGGTCGTCGCGAGTTATTGCACGACCTTCCTCAAAAGGGAAATGCTGCACATTTACCGTCAGGTCACCGGCCTGGAACGGTACGCGACGTTCGTCATGACCAAATCCCGCGAGAACGCGGAGAAGTTCCCCTTTCCAGATGTTGAGGTCCTGCCTCGGCCACGCATTCATTTTATCCGCCGCTTCCAAAAGAAGTACCTCCTGCGCATGGAGCCAGTTTTTTATCGCGGCGAGTATGACCAGCTCAGCGCGGTCCTCTCCCGGCGCTCGGCGGATGTCCTGCACGTCTATTTCGGGCACACGGGCGTACACCTCCTGCCATTCCTGCGCCATTGGCCGGGGCCGTCCCTGGTTTCCTTCCACGGGATGGACATCATGGAGCGGGACCATGAGCCGGGCTACAATGACCGTCTGCGCGCATTGTTGCGCTTCCTGCCTATGATCCTCGCGCGCAGCGAATCGCTGGCCGACCGCCTCGTGGCCTTGGGCTGCGACCGCTCCAAGATCCGGATCAACCGCACGGGAATCCCCCTCGGAGATTTTCCGGAGTCCCCACGTCATGCTCCAGAGAATGGCGCCTGGAGGATCATCCAAGCCTGCCGGTTCATCGAGAAGAAGGGCTTGCCCGACACCCTCGAGGCCTTCGCCGCATTCCGCGGCACCCACCCCCGCGCAAGGCTCATCCTGGCCGGGGAAGGCCCGCTGAAGCCCTCCCTCGAGAAGCGCTCGGCGGCATTGGGCATTGGCGACGCCGTCGAATTCCCTGGATTCCTGGGGGGGCCCTCGCTGCAGGAAGAATATCGCAGGGCTCATATTTTCATGCATCCGAGCCGGACGACTCCGCAGGGGGACCAGGAGGGCGTGCCCAATGCCATGATTGAGGCCATGGCCAGTGGATTGCCCGTCGTCGCCACCCAGCACGGGGGCATTCCCGAAGCCGTCGCCCACGGGACGGAGGGTCTCCTCGCGCCGGAAAATGATCCTGCGGCTCTTGCGACTGCCCTCCGAACCCTCGCGGAAGATCCGGAGCGCCTTGCGGCCTTTTCCCGGGCCGCCGCCGCGAGCGCGCGCGCCAAATTCGACATCCGCCGCTCGGTGGCCCGCCTCGAGGAATTTTACGACGAAGTCCGTCGGATGCGCCCCCCACGCGCAGCCTGAGGAATCACCTCTCGATGAAGCCCGCGGGGAGTTCGGGGGTCGTCGAGACCTGATCGAGGAGAGCCGCCCCCTCATTGCTATTGATAAGCCCCTTGTAGAAGAGAGCAGAGGGACGAAACAGGCGCGCGTGGGTCTTCGGATCCATGCGGGACAACCCAAAGGGCGCCTTGTAGCCATGATGCCACTCGTAGTTGTCCACAAGCGTCCAAACGAAATAGCCGCGCACATCCATGCCATCATTGATGGCCTCCTTGACCTCGAGCATGTGATTGAAGAGGTACCGGATGCGCTTGATGTCCTTTACGGTCGCAATGCCATTCTCTGTCACCACCACCGGCTTCCCATAGCGCTTGGTGACGAATTGGATTTGCTTGTAGAGGGACCGCGGCTGGATCACCCACCCGAGAAGGCTGAAATTGTGGCCGCGCCGCAGTTTGAGCGCGATGAGCGCCGTGAAATCCGCGTATTCGGTGTAGTAGTAATTGAAGCCAATGAGATCGCAGACGTCAAAGGTGCGGTCGAGATGGGTCAGATTGATCCGCTGCATGTAATTGTAATAGGCCTGGGTGGGATCCCAGAGCGTGCGCTTCCAGTAGGGCATCGCCTGGACCGACAGAATGAGGGCATCCTTGCGGCTCTCGCGGATGATCCCCACGGCCTCGCGAAAGGCCCAGACACTCGTGTCCATCGCCGCCCCGTACTTGCCGAAATTCAGGAACAACCCCGGCGGCCACACGGAACTCAAATACCCGAGCGCCAAGTCCCCATTGGGCTCGTTCTGTGGCGCAAAAATGCGCGCCTGGGGCGCGAGCGCGCGGCTCATCTTTTTTACGTAGGCCGTCCAGCGCTCCCGGAAGAGCGGATGCAACCAGCGGGATTGACCCGGCTTTTTGGGAGTCACGAGCCAGGAGGGCATCGTGAAGTGCCAGAGCGTGACGATGGGCTCGATCCCCGCCGCGCGTACTTTGCGGGCCATGTCCACGTAGCGGCGGATGGCCGCCTCATTGTAGCGACCGGGCTGGGGCTCGACCCGCGCCCACTCAATGCCAAACCGGTAATGGTTCACGCCAATTTTTTTGAGCGCCTCGAGGTCCCGGTCAAAATCGCTCCAGCTAAAAACCGCGTCATCCCCCTTGGGAGGGACCTTGCCCCGCTCGGCGAAAAGATCCCAATCGGTCTGAAAATAATTGGGACTGCCCGGTTTCTCGGCCCGGTCCTCATTTTGAAAGGGACTCGTCGCCACCCCCCACCAGAACGATCCGGTCTTCGGCGACTGCCGCGCAGCCTTGCGGTCAATGCGCGGCGCAAAGGGCGGGGTCACACATCCGCTGAGAGCCATGAGGGTCACCAGAGGAAAAGGAAATAGACGAAAGAGCGTATTTTTCATGAGGCAAGGGGCGCTAGGACAGAGACCCTTTCAGAAAGGCGCGAAAAATGACAGATGTTTTCATGCCGCGCCAAGCCCGCCGAAAAATTTGCGCTTGACCCTGCCTGTGATTGGGTAAGTTTCTCATGCTCATCGGAGGCGCAAAAAATAAATTGTTGCCTTTCACCGGTCGGAGCACTAGAGCTTCGCCTTCAAACAAAAAAACCAAAATACGTCATGTCCTCATCACAATCCATCGAAGAAAAAGTCAGAAACATCATCGTCAAACAAATTGGCGTCACCGCCGATCAGGTCACTCCGCAGGCCCTGTTCATTGAGGACCTCGGCGCCGACTCCCTGGACACGGTCGAACTCGTGATGGCATTCGAGGAGGAATTCGGAGTCGAAGTGCCGGACGAGGACGCCGAGAAACTCCTGACCGTAGGCGATGTCATCAAGTACATCGAGGAGAAGAGCCAGAAGTAATTCGGCTCCCGGCAACGGAGCGCCGGCCGGATCCCGTTGACTTTGCGCCCCAAAAAAGAGGAGCGCGCGCGCCTCTCTCCCGCATGGAGAACTGGGCGAGGGCAGGATGCCCACGCTCCCTTAAGTTAACGGCGCCGGGCAGTCCACACCGGATTCTCCACCCGAAAAAATTATTCATGGCGGGTCTCGTCGTACGACCCAGAGCCCGCATCCTGCGCGGCCATGACTGGGTGTATGCCTCCGAAGTCCTCAAAGTCTTCGGAGAGCCCCGCGACGGGGAGGTCATTTCCCTGAAGGACGGGCGTGACCGCCTGCTGGGATCCGCCATTTACAATTCCGCCTCGCAAATCGTGGCGCGGCGGATCAGCCGCCGCCGCCAATCGCTCGACCAGGAATTTTTCCAGAGGCGGATTGCGCTGGCTGTGTCCTGGCGTGAGCGCGCGGGCTGCCGTCCGGATCTCTGCCGTCTGGTATGGAGCGAGGCGGATGGCCTCCCAGGAGTGGTTGCTGACCGCTATGGCGATGTCGTGGTCCTGCAAACGCTCACCAAGGCGATGGATGATGCCCGGGAGATGATCGCCGAATGCCTCGCGGAACTCCCCGGCGTGGCCCATGTCGTCGAGCGGAATGACGCTTCCGTGCGCGCCAGCGAGCGCCTGGAATTCCGAACGGGGATTCTCGTGGGCGAAAATCCGGGAGAACGCATCCTCGAAGCCAACGGAGTCAAATTCTCGGTGGATTTTCTCGATGGCCATAAAACAGGACTCTACCTCGACCAGTTGGAAAACATTGCCCTCGTGGCGGGTCACGCCGAAGGCCTGCGCGTACTGGACTGCTTTGCGAATCAGGGAGGATTCTCCCTGACCTGCAAGCGGGCGGGCGCCGCCTCCGTGACGGCCGTCGAGAGTGGCGCGGAAGCCATCAGGCGTCTGGAAGCGAACGCCGCGCTCAATGGTCTCCCTGTCGAGGCTCTCCGCGGAGATGTCTTTGATGTCCTGCCGACCCTACGAACACGCGGAGAATACTTCGATCTGATTATTCTGGATCCGCCCTCCTTCACAAAAGCACACAACCGCCGCAACGAAGCTCTCCGCGGCTACGAGGAGCTGCACCGCCTGGCGGCTCCGCTCCTATCCTCAGGAGGTCTCCTGGCGACCTTCAGTTGCTCACACCATGTCTTCGGACAGGACTTGCTTAAGGCTGTCGCCAGGGGGTTCGCGAAGGCCCGTCGCTCCGCGCATGTGATCGCCCGGCTCGGTCAGCCGCTGGATCATCCCGTGGCGCTCCATATCCCGGAGACCTCCTACCTCAAGGGCTTCCTGCTGGCTGCGCGCCCAGGGTAAAGTGAAATGCGATAACCGGAGGGCGAAAAGATTTCGCGCCAAAGGCGCGACATTCTGTTCTTGGCAGAATCCAGTGTCGGGGCCACAAATCATGTATCCAGCGTACAGGATTTCTGATTCTGGCGCAGGGATCCACGCCACACGGCCCACGCACAGCCCATTGATTCAACAACCATGACAACCCATCGCCAGCCCGGTCCGTCCACGGTCTGCATCCACGCCGGTACTTATCATGATCCAGCAACAGGTGGTGCCTGCAGCCCGATTTTTGCGTCCACCGCCTTTGCGTTCCCCAACCCGAAGAACACGAATATCTACCCAAGGTACTTCAATACGCCGAACCAGCAGGTGATCAACCGGAAGATGGCGGCTCTCGAGGGTGGCGAGGAAGCTCTCACCTTCGGATCCGGCATGGCAGCCATCGCGACGCTCTTTTTTGCATTCTTAAAACCGGGAGACCACGCTGTGTTCCAAGGCAATCTTTACGGAGGAACCGTGAAACTCATTCATGAGGACCTCTGCCGAATGGGAATCACAATCTCCTGGGCGGAGACTCCGGAGGCTTTCGCCGCCGCGCTGCGTCCGGAAACGCGCCTCCTTTATATCGAGACACCCTCCAATCCCATGCTCCGCTGTCTGGATCTCGCAGCCATTGGCCGGATTGGAAAAGAAAATGGGGTCCTGACCGCGATTGACAATACTTTTGCGACGCCGATCAACCAGAATCCCATCCCGCTGGGGATTGATATCGTCATTCACAGCGCCACCAAATATCTCAATGGTCACAGCGACCTCAATGCGGGGGTCGTC
>WBZO01004365.1_pt1 | contig 15365 bp, 7 predicted proteins | sample 5204261 | NCBI WGS metagenome assembly WBZO01 (sample SAMN12412400, study PRJNA552823) | activated sludge metagenome | isolation source: activated sludge from anammox sidestream of wastewater treatment plant... | place: USA: North Carolina | collected 2017-09 | reverse complement strand
ATCGACCCGGAGCGCGTAGAGGCGATGCGCAAGAACGTGCGCGCCGGCGGCAAGAAGGGCGGCGGTCATACTTCGTCGCTCGACATTCGTCAATGGGACGTCCGCTCGCTGCCGCTGGCGGACGCGTCGGTCGACAAGGTAGCCACGAACCCGCCCTTCGGCAAGCAGTTACGCGGCGCGCAAACGCCGGCCCGGCTCTATCCGGCGATGCTGGCCGAATTACAGCGGGTCGTCCGGCCCGGCGGCCGGATCGTGTTGCTGACCAGTGAGTACGATCTGGTCAAGGAGATCGTGCGCACGTTGCCGCGCTTGACAATCACCACGGGCTATTCAGTGGCGATTCTTGGGGTATGGGGACGGATTTATATTATTGATGTGGCGGAGTGATGGGGGCGGGAGAGACACAGACGAACTCGCAATGTGTCACCACTCCCTTTCATCATCCCCCACCCTCCACGTCGGATCCATAATCGCGTCCAGCGACTGGTGGCGGAAGTAGGTGTTGTATAGCTCGGCGTAATGCCCGCCGGCGGCCAGCAATTCCTCGTGCTTGCCTTCCTCGATAATGCGGCCGTCGCGCATGACGATGATCCGGTCAGCGTGGCGCACGGTGAACAGGCGGTGGGCGATGACCAGCGACGTCCGGTCGCGCATGATCTCCTCCAGTCCCTCCTGAATCTGTGACTCCGTGAACGGGTCGATGCTGGCAGTGGCCTCGTCGAGGATGAAGATCGACGGGTCCTTCAGTACCACGCGCGCCAGGGCTACGAGCTGCCGCTGCCCCATCGACAGGCTGCCGCCGCGCTCACCCACGTCAGTATTCAAACCTTCGGGCAACGACGCCAGCCATTCCCCGCCGCTGACAGTCCGCGCGGCGCGGGCCACATCCTCGTCCGTCGCCTCCGGGCGGCCATAGCGGATGTTGTCGGCCACTGTGCCGTCGAACAGGAACGGCTCCTGCGGCACCAGGCCGATCTGCAGCCGGTACTGGCCCAGGTCGAGCGTGCGGATATCGCGGCCGTCGAGCAAGATCTGGCCGTCCTGGAATTCATAAAAGCGAGTGATGAGCTTGCCGATGCTGCTTTTGCCCGCGCCAGTGTGCCCCACGAGGGCGATGGTCTCCCCCGCGCGGATATCCAGCGAGAAATCGGGCAGGACCACCTCGCGGTCAGTGTAGCTGAAGCGTACGTGACGGAACTCGATGTGCCCGCGCGTAGGCGGCGGCAAATGACGCCCGTCGGCCGCGCCGTCCCCATTCGTAACTCCTGATTCCTCATTCCTAATTCTCGATCCGACCGGTTCGTTTCCCGTCTGCACCACTCGCGGCTCGCGGTCGATGAGAGCAAAGACGCGCTCGGCGGCGGCCAGACCGTCCTGAAACTGGCTCCAGAAGGAGGCGATGCTGGTCATAGGAAACCAGAAGAAGCCGACGGTCTGCATAAACAGGTACCATTCGGCCGTGGAGATGCCCGCCGGGCCGCGCGTCGCCTGCCCGCCGAAATAGATGAGGATAGCCGTGCCCAGCCCCGACGCCAGCCCCATGAGCGGGAAAATACCCGACAGCGTGAGGCCGCGCGTCAGGCCTACGCGATACCCTTGACGGTTATTGGCGCTGAAGGTGTCGTAGATGGCCGGCTCCTGGCGGAAGCTCTTGGCGATGAGGATACCGCTGATCGATTCCTGAATCTGGGCATTGATGGTGGCTGTCACCCGACGGGCGTTCTGCGTCACCCGGCGGGCCAGCCGGCGAAAACTCAGGGCGATGGCCGAGGCGAAAGGCGCCATGGCGATAAGCATCAGAGTCAGCTTGACGTTGACCGTCACCAGATAGAAGATGAGCAAGACCACGAGGAACAGCTGGCTCAGCATATTGAGCGTCAGATTGACCACATCGGCGAAATCCTGCGTATCCGACGTGACGCGGCTGACGATCTTGCCCGAAGGATGCTCGTCATAGAATGACAGGTCATGGCGCACGGTGGCGTTAAAGACGTCCTCGCGCAGCTTTAGCACGACGTTGCTCGTCACCCGAGCCGAGAAGATCTGCCGGATATAGTTGAATCCCCAGGCCGACGCGCCCACCAGGCTGACGCCGAGGGCGACGAGGATCATCGTCACCACAGCCGGGTTCGTCTCCAGCAAGCCGATAGCGCGGGCGATGACGATGGGGCCGAGCGCGCCCATGACCGAGTTGAGGGTGATCATCACGGCGATGACGCCCATCTTTCCGCCATGAGGCCGGAAATAGCTGATGATGCGATTCAACAGTTCGCGGTCGCTATAGGAGCGATCGTAGCTTTCGGTATCCAGACCGTCGAGAATGAAGCCCATCTAGTCGTACCTCGCAAAAATCCGCTGATAATCGGCCGAGCGCTCCAGCAGCTCCTCATGCGTGCCCTGATCGGTGATTGTGCCGTCTTTCAGCACCAGGATGCGGTCGGCCCAGCGAATCTGACTGAGCCGGTGGGTGATGAGGAACGTCGTGCGCTGCCGGCTGATGCGATACATCGCCTGCTGGATGCGATCCTCGGTGGCGCTGTCGATAGCGCTGGTGCTGTCGTCGAGGATGAGGATGCGTGGGTTGGTCAGGAAAGCGCGGGCAATGGCGATGCGCTGCCGCTGTCCACCGGAGAGGGCCACACCGCGTTCGCCGGCCTCGGTTTCATAGCCGTGATCAAAGCTCATGATGAAATCGTGGGCCTGGGCGGCGCGGGCGGCTCGCTCGATATCCTCCTGGGTCGCGTCCGGCACGCCGAAGGCGATATTCTCGGCGATGCTGCGCGAGAACAGGAAGACATCCTGCTCGATGAAGGAGATCTGCGAGCGCAACGACTCCAGGTTCCAGTCGCGGACGTCGATGCCATCGACAAGCACCTGCCCGGCGTCGGCGTCGAAAATGCGGTTGATAAGTCGGGTCATCGAACTCTTGCCGCTGCCCGTCTGGCCGACGATGGCGATGGTCTCGCCCGGCTCGGCGCGGAAGCTGACATCCCTGAGCACATAGCCGGCATCGGACAGGCCGCCGTCGCTCTCGTTAATCGCCTGCGTATGATAGCCGAAGCTGACGTGGCGGAACTCCACCGCGCCCTCGATGGGCTTGTTCACGCCGGCTTCGTTCTCGTCAAGATCGGTCTCGGTGTTGATCAGCTCCAGGATACGACGAGCGCTGGCGATGCCTTGCTGGGCCACCTGGAAAGAAAAGTTGGAGATGAACGTGGGGAAGCGCAGGAAACCCACCAGCCCCACATAGCTGACGACCTGGCCGATAGTCAGGTCGCCGCCGCGCCAGAGCAACATTGCATGCAGAAACGCTAACCCCCAGCAGACACTGAACACCAGCATGGGCAGGTAGCGGGCCAGAATCTCGCCCTCGCGGATGGCGAAGTCGCGGTAACTGCTCGCGTCGCGTACGAACTTCTCCGCCTCCTGCCGCTCCTGAGCGCTGCCCTTGACGACCTCGATGCCGTTAACCGCCTCCGTCAGGCCCGCGTTCATGACGCCGAAGGCTTCGCGCATCGCCTCGCTGACCGGGGCCAGCCGTCGAGAGTAATCGCGCAGGGTGACGATGAACAGGACGAGGAAGATCGTCGGCACCAGCAACAGTCGCACATCGATTCGGGCGATGAGAACGAACGGGGCGACCAGTCCGACGAGCGAATCGGTGATGAGCATCAAGCCGGGACTGAACATCAGATTGAGCATGCGCACGTCGTTGGTAGCGCGAGCCATGATGTCGCCGATACGTTGCCGGCCGTGGAACGTCTGGCTCTTGCCCAGCAGGCTGACGTACAGCTCGTCACGACAGTCGCGTTCCACGCCCTGGGCCATGAACTCGAACGACGAGTTGCGCCCCAGTCCGGATAGCGATTGAACGGCGGCCGAGGCGAATACGGCCAGCGCCAGCAGGATGAGCGAGCGCTCTGTCCAGCCGGGTGTGTTCAGCAGATCAAAGCCGCGGCCGATGAGCACCTGAATGTAGCTGGCGGCGAAGTTGTTGAACAGGGCAGCCACAATAGCCAGGACAGGCAATAACGGGTAGCGAGCCAGATGAGACGCGATCCAGCGGACGGGGCCGCTGCGATTAAACTGTATCTCATTTTCCAGGCGAAACTCGCGACTAGTCATGAAATTCTCCACGGTCAAACATCTGTTCTAGGAAAGGGAAATTATAACTGAGAGACAGGTTATCACAAGAATGAGGATCGAGAAAACTGGCGGCACCTGTGAACATCCCCCATAAATTTGAGGAGATTGAACGTGCCAAACGGTTCCCTCGACCACCCCGCCTTCTATTTTAGTTCGCTTATCAAACTCGCCTGTTATTCGTGTTCTATCGTTCCCCTCATTCCATGATCGTCAGCATCCCGTAGCCGCGTCGGCGTAACTCGCTGCATCAAATCGGCCGGGCCGACGGCCGTCACGCGGATGTAGTTGTCGGTGTAACCCGCCCAGCACAAGCCGTCGCGCTCGGCGCCGGTGGCCGTCTCCCACAGCACCGGCCGGGTCGTGCCTTCATAACGGCGATGGAAGGCTTCGCTCAGTCGCTCGCCGAGGGCGATCAGGCGACCGGCGCGCTCGCGTTTCACCTCTCGGGGCAATTGGCCGGACATACGCGCCGCGGCCGTGCCCGGACGTGGGCTATAGGTGAAGACGTGGAGTCGGGCGAAGGCCAACTCTTCTACATAGGCCATGGTTTCCGTAAATTCCTCGTCTGTCTCGCCGGGAAATCCCACGATGAGATCGGTACTGAGATTGAGATCCGGGATGTGGGCGCGAGCATCGGCCGCCAGCCGGCGAAACTTGGTACGGGTCGTCTTGCGGGCCATCCGCCGCAGCACCGAGTCGCTGCCAGACTGTAGCGGCAGATGCAGATGGGGCAACAGGCGCGAGTTCTGCCACAAGGCGAAGAAGCCGCCGGCAATATCCCACGGCTCCAGCGACGACAGCCGGATGCGGGGTATGTCGGTGTCGGCCAGCAGCGCCGCCAGCAACTCTCGCAACCCCGCCGGCCGGCCCAAATCACGGCCATAGCTGCCCAGATGCACGCCGCTCAGCACCGCCTCTCCATAACCGGCAGCGGCAAAGGCGTTGACCTCGGCCACCACATCAGCCAACGGGCGACTACGGCCGGGGCCGCGAGCGATAGTCGTCACGCAGAAGGTGCAACGGTTGTCGCAGCCGTCCTGCACCTTGACGAAGGCTCGCGTGCGGCCGAAGCTGCCCGGCCGGATATCGCGCTCGAGCGGCTCACGGTCGAACGGCGGCAAACCGGGATCGATCAGCGCGGGCAATCGTTCTTTTTCGGCGTTAGCCACCACGCGGACCACGCCCGGCAACTCGGCAACGACCTGCGGGGCCAGCGTAGCGTAGCAACCGGTCAGGACGATCTCGGCCGATTCGTTGGCGCGGTTGAAGCGGCGGGTCAGCTGGCGGGCGTCGCGCGTCGCCTGAGCGGTCACGGCGCAGGTATTCATAACGATGGTGTCGGCCTCGGCTGGGTCGCCGGTGATGGTGTGGCCGCCGGCCTGGAATTGCCGGGCCATCGTTTCGATCTCGGCCTGATTAAGGCGGCAGCCTAGTGTGTGGAGATAGATCTTCATTGAATTCAGGTCCGCGCTGCGGGGTTCGCAAATTGTCGTAGGGGAAGGATTGTAACACAAGTTGACACAGGCCAGATGCAACTCTACACTCCAATCATGATGCTCACCATCGGCGAACTCGCCCGGCAAGTCGGCCTGCGCACGTCCGCTCTGCGCTACTACGAGGCTGAGGGACTGCTGGAGCCGGCCGGCCGCACCGAGTCCGGCTATCGCCTCTACGCGCCAGAGGACGTGGATACCGTCCGGCTGATCCAGCGCGCCCAACGGCTGGGCTTCACCCTGGCCGAGATTCGCACGCTAATGACCGCCTGGCGTGGCGGCGATCTGGACAACGCCGAAATGCTGGCCACGGCCGAGAAGCGTTACCTGGCGCTGGAGCGGGCCATCACCGAATTGCGCGTCCAGCAGCACGAGCTGGAACTGTTCCTGCTGGATCTGCGCGGCGGGGAGCCGGACGCCGCCCAGACCGCCTTCGGCCGGCTGGTGGACCGGATCTGCGGCAATCCATCAGGTGGAATGCCCAGCCACGCCGTACTCGACTGGCTGACCACCTACACCGACTGCCCCCTGACAAGCGACGAGGCTCGGGGTGTGCTGGCCCGGTTGCGCGGGCAACACGTCCATATTTGGCAAGAGGAAGACCGCTATCACATCCTCGTCGTCAGCCGCGATCCGGCGGTAGAGGCGGCTCTGAAGGAGCTGGCCCGCATCGAGTCCGAGTGCCGGTTACACGCCGGCTCGCGACCGGAGCTGGTGGCTGATCACGAAGGTTACTTGCTCATCGCCCACGGCCCCCATGCCTTCATTCTGGCCCGACTTTTCCTCGCTTTGGAAGAAGAAACCCCTTGACTTTCAACTCGACTTGAAGGTGTATCATCGGTATATGACACAGACACAAGTCGAGCAACGCTTTCAGATCACCGGCATGGATTGCGCCAGCTGCGCCCGAACGGTCGAGACTGGCGTGGCCAGGCTGGCCGACGTCGACACCGTCTCGCTGAACTTCGCCACCGGCACGCTGCGGGTTCAGGGCGATGTCGCCCCGGAGCGGGTCGTTGAGCGCGTGCGCGAGTTGGGTTATGGCGTCGCTGATCCGGCCGAACCCGATCCTGACGCAGCAGCCGGCAAGCCTCAGGCGCCCGAGCCAAAATCCATTAGTTTTGCAACGCATGATCATAACCATGACCATGGCCACGACCAGTCCTCGCCCGCGGGTCAAAAAGCTGGACTGCTGGGCTATCTCTGGGGGCGGACAGACACCCGCCTGGCGCTCATCGCCGCCCTATTGATCATTCCCGGGTTGCTGTTCGACGAGCTAATGCCGGGGTTGGGCGTGACGTCACCCATCTTCGCGGCAATGTCGGTGCTGGCGATGATCACCGCCGGCTATCCCATCGCGATAAGCGCCATCCGCGCCTTGCGTATTAATCACGAGATCACCATTAACCTGCTCATGACCATCGCCGCCGTCGGCGCGGTCGTCATCGGAGCCTACACCGAGGCCGGGCTGGTGATGGTGCTGTTTGCTCTGGGCGAAGCGCTGGAAGGATTCACCGCCGACCGCGCCCGCAACGCCATCGGCGGGCTGTCGGAGCTGGCCCCGGCCGAGGCGACATTGGTGCGCGGCGGCCGTGAAACACGCGTGCCCGTGGCCGAGCTACAGGTAGGCGACCATATCGCTATCAAGCCTGGCGAGCGGCTGCCCATGGACGGCCGGGTGACGGCCGGCACGTCGGCCGTCGATCAGGCCCCTATCACCGGCGAAAGCCGTCCGGTGGACAAGGTCCCCGGCGACGAAGTATTCGCCGGGAGCGTCAACGGCTACGGCGCGCTGGAGATCGAGGTCACCCGCCTGGCCCAAGATAACACCATCAGCCGCATGATCGCGCTGGTGGCCGAGGCACAAGAGGGCCAGGCTCCGGCACAACGGTTCGTCGATCGGTTCGCCCGCGTCTACACGCCCATCGTCATCGTCATCGCCCTGCTGGTAGCCGCTATTCCGCCGCTGTTCTTCGGGCAACCGTTCTGGAATCCGTCGCCCGAGATCCATGGCTGGCTCTACCGGGCATTAGCTCTGCTGGTCGTGGCTTGTCCGTGCGCCCTCGTCATCAGCACGCCGGTGACCATCATCAGCGCCATCAGCAACGGCGCGCGGCACGGCGTCTTGTTCAAAGGCGGCGTCCATCTGGAGGAAATGAGCCGTGTGCGGGCCATCGCCTTCGACAAGACGGGCACCATCACGCGCGGACAACCGGCCGTCGTGACCGTTCAGGCCGCGGATTGTCGTGAAGAAGTGCCGAGTGACGAGTTACGAGTTGCGAGTGAAGAACCATGCGAGGCTTGCGACGATCTGTTAGCGCTCGCCGCAGCGGTGGAGCGGCGCAGCGAGCATCCGTTGGCCGGGGCCGTCGTGACCGCAGCGGCCGAGCGCGGCGTCGAAGACCGCTACCCGGCGGGCGAGCAGGTGACGGCCCTGACCGGTCATGGCATTACCGGTCGGGTCAACGGCCGCCCGATCACCATCGGCAGCCACACGTATTTCGAGGACGACGAAACCCACGACCCGCATCATGACGAGATCGCCGAGGCCGACGCCGCCGGCCTGACCACGGTGCTGGTCAGCGATGGAGCCTATCGTGGTTATATCGCCCTGGCCGATACGCCCCGGCCGGGCAGCCGGGAGGCGCTGGCCGAACTGTCGGCAATGGGCCTCCGTCCGCTGGTGATGCTGACCGGCGACCACGCGGCCACGGCCGAACGCATCGGCTCCAACGTGGGGCTGACCGACGTGCGCGCCGGACTGCTCCCGGCCGATAAAGTGGCCGCGGTCGAGTCGTTGCGGAGCGAATACGGCACGGTGGCGATGGTCGGCGACGGCATCAACGACACGCCCGCCCTGGCCGCGGCTTCGGTGGGGTTGGCCCTGGGGCGCACAGCGCAGGCTCTGGAGACGGCCGACGTGATTATGCTGGGCGACGATTTACGCCAGTTACCGTTCGCCGTCCGGCTGGCCCGCGCTGCCATGAACACGGTGCGCTTCAACGTCGCTCTCAGCATCGCCATCAAGCTGGTCATCTTCGTCCTGGTGCTCATCGGCAGCGGCAGTATGTGGCTGGCCGTGTTGGCCGACGTAGGCACATCGCTGGTGGTGACGGCCAACGGCATGCGCCTGCTGCGACGGCCCCGCTTCGAATTCCAGACCGCCCAGCCCGCGACATGACCAGTTCTCCCGGCGATAAACCATTCGCCCGCGCCCTGTGGCGCCTCTACAATCGCCCCGACCCGCCGCCGCTCTGGCAAGACGGCGGCAATTTGCCGTGGAACGATCCCGCCTTCTCGGAGCGGATGCTGCGCGAGCATCTGGACGAGTCACACGGGGCGGCCACCCGCCAGGTGGCCGAGCGCGAGGCCCAGCTGCGCTGGTTGTGGGAACGGCTGGGGCTGGCCGAGGGAGCGCACTTGCTCGATTTGACCTGCGGTCCCGGCCTCTACGCCGTGCCCTTGGCGGAGCGAGGCGTGCGGGTCACCGGCGTCGACTTTAGCCCGGCGGCCATCGCCTATGCCCGGCAACTAGCCGATGAGGCGGGCGTGGTCGAACAGTGTGCCTTCATCGAGGCTGACGTGCGTGCCTGGGAGCCGCAACCAGGGGCATTCGACGCGGCGATTATTCTCTACGGTCAATTGGCCGTCTTCCCGCGTGAGGAAGCGGCGGCGCTGTTGCGCAAGGTGGCGCTCGCGCTGCGACCCGGCGGCCGGCTGGTGGTAGAGCTGCTCAACCCGGTCCACGTAGACAAGGAATCCAGTTCGTGGTGGTTCACCGACGACACCGGTCTGTGGGGCGACCGGCCATTCCTGCACCTGGGCGAACGACGTTGGGACGCGAGCGAGCGAGCGTCGATCGAGGTATACCACATCCTCCATCTCGAGGACGGCACGCTGGACGAGATCATCCTGTGCGACCAGACATACGAGATCGAGGAAATGGTGGGAATGCTGCACGACGCCGGCTTCAGCCACGCCCGGAACTACCCCGCCTGGGACGGCCTGCCCCTGTATGACGCGGAGGAATGGATCGTCTACGTGGGAGAAACGGCGTAGAGGTTATAATCCCTGTCAGGATGCCACAACCGACAAACACTCTCCAGCCGGTCGATTCGGCCGGACATCGGGCCGACGAACTGCGAGCCGAACTTGCGGCGGCCGAAGAAGAGCTGCGGGTAGCTGAAGCCGACCTGGCCCAGGAGCAGGCCGCCGTCAACGCCTTCCGCATGCACGCCCGGCTGATGCTCGACGATTTGGCCGACGCCATCGAGCGGCTGTTAACCGAGCGGCAATCGCTGCTGACCCGACTGGAGTTGCATCGTCAGGCGATCGAAGACGAGGCCGACCCACTTGGCCCCCACTTCCGGCAGTTCGACGACGCCGGCCTCGATAGCGGCGCCGACCTTGACGACCTGCCCCTGCCCACAGCCACGCCGCACGACAAGGCGGCTGAGAAACGACTCTACCGCGAGTTGGCCCGACGCTTCCACCCCGACCTGGCCAACGGCGCGGCCGAACTGGCCTACCGTACGTCGGTCATGACGGCCGTCAACAGCGCCTACACCAACGGCGACCTGCAAGCGCTCTATGATCTGGCCGGCGAACTGGAGCCGGACGAGTTGCGCGAATTAGCCACCATCGAGAGCCGTGAATTGCGCCAGTTACGCGAGCGTATCCTGCGTTGCCGCCGCCGCCGCCGCAAGGTGAGCCGACGGCTGCAGTTGCTGCGCGAGGACAAGACGGCCCGCCTGTGGCGCAAGGCTCGCGAGATGCGCGATCAGGGAGAGGATTGGTGGACGGCCGTCCGGCGCGATCTGGAGGCGACGCGGGAGCGACTGGAGATGCAGGTGACCGTTCTGCGTCAGGAGCTGGACAAGGCAGAACGCGAGAAACAAGATCTATCATCTTCGCGAGAAGAACCATAGTACGCTACAATAATGTTGGCAGAGTAGCGAATGTTTATCTTGTTAGCCTAATGGTGATCATGGCTGCCGGCGGGGGCAAGCAGCTACAAAACATACCGTTCTCCAGCCGGCTTGATCGCACCCCCGGTCCAAAGAAGCCGGTTACGTCGAACGGCATCAAGGAGAGCCATGAGACGTTCAGCTATCGCGGTCATCACGCTATTGGTTCTGCTCACCGTGGCGGCATCGGTCGTGGCATGGCGACTGAGCGCCACTCGTCGCGCGCTCGTCATCCCTACAGTTGCGCCGACGGCCGCCGCCACAGCCACGCCAGCTCCCACGACTTCTCCGTCGCCCGCCCCTATCGTAACAGCGACCGCCGCTCTCAGTCCTCATTTGACCGCGGCCCTCGACCCTGCGCTGGATCCGGCTAACCATCCTCCCTACGCACCGATCACACTCATATTCGACCGGCCTATCGACACCAGTTCCACTCTCCAGCCGCTAGTTATCTGGCCAGGCACCGCCGGCAAATTCCGCTGGAACGAGGAGAATACAGCCGTCACGTTCACGCCTGCGACTTATTTCATCTCCAACACAAAATATCGCCTCACGGCCGACGCCGCCTTGCGTGGAATCGATGGCGCGACCTTCGACGAACCGCCGGTTTGGCCGCTGTCGGTGGCCCAGCAGCCGCTCGTTCTCTCGCGAACACCCACGGCCAGTTCCGGCTCCGATCGCCGGCAAGCCTTCGTCCTCAACTTCGATCGCGAAATGGACCATGAAAGCGTGGCCGCCGCCTTTTCTGTGGAGCCGGCCATCCCGCTCGACCTGTCCTGGGACGAGACGAAGCTGACTATCCGCCCGATTGAATTGTTTGATCCTGGCGTAGCGTACAACTTCACCCTGGCCAGCGACGCGGCAGATAGCGGCGGTATGCGGATGATCGATACTTATTCATTCCGCTACACTCTGCCGCCGGTCATCACACGCGTCGAAGGCCCCACCCGTACCGAGCCTGACACGCCGTTTTTCATCCGCTTCGGCTATCCGATGGACTGGGATGCGACCGTGCCCGCACTGCTCATCGATCCGCCCATCGACGCTGAAATCCGCCCTCTCGGCGACCAGACGCTACAGCTCATCGATCCGCCGCTGCTGGGGAATCAGGACTATGCCTTCAGCTTTTCGGCCCCCGCGCGCGACGCCAATGGCGATCCGTTGCCCATCCCGAACAAGCCAGTTGTCTACAGCGCCCCGTCGCCCATCCTGGCCTTTTCTCCATCAGGCGACAACGCCCATCCGGCGGCCGTGCTGCGCATTAAATTCGACCGGCCGATGGACCCCACAACAACGGCCGGCGCTCTGTCCATCTCGCCCCAGGTGTCCGGCGAGATTGCCTGGGAGGACGATAGCGCCCTGCTCTTCACGCCCACCGACAGCTTCTGGCAGTCGAAGACCCAATATGTAGTCACGATGGGGACTGGCGCGACCTCCGCAGATGGCCACCCCATCCTCGGCAAACCACAAATCCACAAGTTCACTACGGGGGACGATCGGCGTATAGCCGATTGGGGCATCGGACCTCAGACGCAGGTAGTCGACGCCGACGGCCGCCGCGCCGTCCAGTTCCAGGTAAACCTCGAGGATCCGGTATCGATTAAATTCGACCTGCTGCCGCTGGACCAGGCCGGTTTCCTCAACCGCATCGTCGGCAACGTAATCTCGGGCTGGTATGAGCCGGCGGAACCCATCGCCGACAACGGCTTGTCGCCCATCACCTCATGGATGACGTGGACAACCCCTCGCCCCTCTGAGCGTTGGGGCAACGCGCAGGAAACGCTCATTCCCGACGATGCTCCACCCGGCCTCTATCTGCTACGGATGAACGGCCCGGAACCGGCCAATCTGCTGCTGGCCTTGTCGCGCATGACGCTCGCCGCCAAGCTGTCGGCCGACGAGATCGTTGTCTGGCTGACCAACATCGACAGTCGTGGGGCAAGCGGCGCTGACATAACCCAGCTCGATTCCACCGAAGGCGGGCCGATCTCCGGCGCGGCGATCCAGGTCTACGCCCGCAACGGCCGCCTGCTGGCCGAGGCGACGACCGATAGCGACGGCGTGGCCCGCCTCGCCTTGCCCCCTGATGCCGAACCCTATATCGTCTTCGCCCGGAACAACGCCGAGGATTCTGCCGTGGGCGACGACATCACCTTCAGCGCCCTGACACCGGAGATGCAGGCCATTGGACAGTACTACGATTGGTCCAGCAGTTCAAGAGCGTCGCTCGCCCCGCCCGCCTTCGCCGTCCATGTCCAGACCGACCGGCCCATCTATCGCCCTGGCCAGACCGTATTCTATAAGGCTATCTTGCGATTCGACGACGACGGTGTGGTCAGTTTGCCACCCGTGGGCACGCAGGCCATCGTCCGGCTGCGCGACGCCCGCGACAACATTGTGCTTACGCGCTGGCTGGCGACCGACGAGTTCGGCGCGGTCTACGATTCGTTCCACCTGGCCGAGGGAGCCATGCTGGGCGATTACGCCGTCGAGGTGACGCCGGTCGGACCCAGCAACGAGATCGACGCCCCCACTCGCCAGATCTTCAAGGTGGAGGAATACCGCAAGCCCGACTTCAGCGTGACGCTCTCCACCGACACACCCGAGGTTCTGGCCGATGGCACCATCACCGTCATCGTATCGGCCGACTATCTCTTCGGCGAGCCGGTGGCCGGAGCAGAAGTCGAGTTCAAAACCTATTACTTCATGGGTTACAACGACTACTTTGGCACGGGCTCTTGGGACAGGGACTCAAGGAAGACCTGGCACGGCATCACCGATGCTCAAGGACGCCTTGTCTTTAGCTTGTCTGTGAGCGAGTTACTAGCCGACCATCGCAATCTCTACGATGCCAGACGGCTAGCGATTGAAGCCACTGTTAATGACGGCTCCAACCAAACCGTCAGCGCCATGACCGCCGTTGTCGTCTACAGTGCGGCCGAGGCCATCACTCTACGTATGCCCGGCTACTTCGTCGAATCCGGCGATGAGGTCTCCTTCACCGCCGCCGTAACCACAACTCTCGGCGATCCCCTGCCGGTCGCGGGACGGACACTGCGCGGCACGCTGAGCGTTTGGTCAAACACAACTCAAGAATACGATCAGGTCGTCGCTGAATCTCAATGGGGCACCGGTCCGGATGGCGTCATAAGCGCCTACCTGACTCCACCTGGGCCTGGTTTCTACCGGCTACAGCTGGGAGGCATCGACGACGGTGGGCATGCCTTCTCCGCCCAAAGGTATGTCTACGTCCTGGGCGAAGGAGAGCATAACTGGTGGCGCAACAGGGGGGCTCGTATCTCCGTCAGCGCCGACCGCGACAGCTACGCCCCCGGCGATGTCGCTCAATTGCTAATCGAAACTCAGTTTGCCGGCCCAGCCCTGATCACCTTCGAACGCGCCACTGTCTTCCGCGAGATACCGGTCATGCTGACCCCGCCGGTGACTGTGGTCGAAGTTCCCATCCTGCCCGAGGACGCGCCCAATATCTTCGCCACCGTCAATGTCTGGAAACCGCTGACGACCCTCCCGCCGAACTCAGACGACGGCAACTACTGGCTGTTGGAGCGAAGCCAACCTGACGCCGAATTGCAGCAATCCACCGTCGAGCTAAACGTTCCCGTCACCGATCGAACCCTGACGGTAACCATTGAAACCGACCGTGATGTATACGCCCCGCGTGATAACGCGGCCGTCACGGTGCGCGTCGCCGATGCGAACGGACAACCCGTCCGCGCCCAGGTCGCCCTGGCGATGATCGACGAAGCCATCTTCCTGCTGGCCGACGACAACACCCAACCGCTCCACGACGCCTTTTACGGCCACCGCCTCAATCGCGTGGTGAATCGTAACGCGCTGTCCCCCGGCCGCTATCTCTACGACCTTGGCGGCTACGGCGGTGGCGGCGAATATCTCGGACAGAATCTCCGCAGCGACTTTCTTGACACGGCCGCCTGGTTTCCCGCTCTCGTCACTGACGAGAACGGCGAGGCGACAATCGTTATTCCTTTAGCTGACAATCTGACTACCTGGCGGCTGACGGCGCGAGCGATAACCGCATCGGATACCAGCGTTGGCGAGGCCATTCACACCCTAATCACTCACCAGGAGATCATCGTCCGACCTCTCTTGCCGCGCGGCCTGACCGCCGGCGATGAAGTCGTCCTGTCGGCCATCGTCCACAACTATGGCGACGAGCCGGAGGAGTTGAACGTATCGCTCTCCGATGAAGCCAAACTGTTGGCCATCGCTGGGCCAGTCACGCAGGCAGTGACGCTGGAACCGGGCGCGATGCGGATCGTCAGTTGGCCGGCCGAAGTGGCCGCCGGGGAGACGGCGGTGCTGGTCGTCGCCGCCGGGGCCGGGGGTGAAGGCGACGCCGTCAAATTGCCTCTCGTCGTCAGGGAGATGGCTGTTCCCGCCTTCGAGTATGCCACGGGTCATATTGAAGAATCGGGACGGATCATGGTTAATCTGCCAAATGATGCCCTGCCGAGCAGCGCCGTGATGTTGGAAATCAGCCGTTCATCCGCAGGGGCGTTATTCAATGGGTTGGAGTATCTCATCGGCTTTCCCTACGGCTGCGTCGAACAGACCATGAGTCGTGCCCTGCCCAATGCCGTCGTCAGCCGGGCGTTCCACCAGCTCGGCATTCCCGAGCCAACATCGCTCAATCTTGACCGGCTGGTGAACGAGAGCGCCCAAAAGCTCTATGGCTTCCAGCAGGATGACGGCGGCTGGGGCTGGTGGTTCGATGACG
>WBZO01004364.1_pt1 | contig 15367 bp, 24 predicted proteins | sample 5204261 | NCBI WGS metagenome assembly WBZO01 (sample SAMN12412400, study PRJNA552823) | activated sludge metagenome | isolation source: activated sludge from anammox sidestream of wastewater treatment plant... | place: USA: North Carolina | collected 2017-09 | reverse complement strand
CCCGCGGTCAGTGACCGCGGGGGGTGTCAGACAAACGTGGGCGCCGGCGTCTCCGCCGGCGCCACGTGCACGTGCGGTGCGGCACAGGAAATGAGATTCGTGGGGATGGCCTCGGAGGCGACGGCCGAGACCGCCGCCTCCTCGCGGGCCGCTGGACGCCGCAATGGCGTAGTCGCTGTGGTCAGGGCGGCGCGAAGCGGTTGAGCGTCACGCCCGCGCTGATCTGCGCGAGCATCGCCGCGAGCGCGAGCTTCGCAGCGCCACTCGCCACGCTCACCGCTCCGGCCTGCGCGCGCGTCAGTCGCCCGAGGTTGCGCACCTTCGCCGAGCCGAGCGCCGTCTTGGCGCTGCGCTTGATCCAGCGCATGGTCTCGTCGTCGATCGACTCGCCGCGCATGGAGAAGTCCGTCACGATCGCGTCCAGGTGGTCGAGCACCCGCGCGATGTCCCCCGGCGCCTTGATGCCCAGTTCGTTCGCTCCCTCCTGGAGCAGCGAATCGACGTAGTCCTGGACGAGTTGCTTGGGGCTGTCGGGTTCGAGCGGCGTGGGGGGGTTGGACGCTGCGCGTTTCGGCATGGCTGACGACTCCTGTTGAAGATGCATTCACCACAGAGGTCACAGAGGAAAAACCGAGGGCCACGGAGCGATGGCTTGGCCTTGAATACCAATGCGCTTCGCTCTGAGCGCCCTCCGTGCTCTCTGTGCCTCTGTGGTTGGATGGGATCAGCGGTTCATAGTCGGGCGCGAAGTCGGCGATGTACTGCGCGTCGAGGAGCGTCTGCTCCTGGACGAGGCCGAGTCGCGCCAGGCGGGCGCCCGTGCTCAGCGCCTCGTCGCCGCGCAGGTAGGCGTCGAGGTCGGGCAGGATGACCTCGTGTCGGCGGATCGTCGCGAGGGCGTAGTCGTGCGATGGTTGCGCCATCGCATCGAGGCGGCGCTGCCCCGCGACGAGATCGAGCCGCGCCAACCGTGCCTCGGGCGAGAGGTTCTCATCGGCCTGGTAGTACGCCTCGGCGGCGGGGAGGAGCAGGGCGTGGTTCGCCGTGGTCTCCGCGTGGTACGTCTCGGCCGCTTCGTTGGCGGTGGCGCAGCCGCCGAAGGCGGCGAGGACGAGGAAGGCGAGTGCGGCCCATGCGAGCATGAGCGCGAAGCCGCCGGCGTACTCGGCGACGCGGCGCAATGAAAAACGACGGCCGTGCGGGTGTCGATCAGGTGAAGACGCAAGCGTGTAGGCTGGAAAACCGCCGAGTCTGATTCGCCTCAGTGCGCAATGGGCCACGGAGCACCATCCTTGGTGATCCTGCGATCAGGCGTCCTTTCCAAAGGGACGTGCTCCCGATCTGGTGGCCGCGCATGTTGCGGGTCGCGGCGATGATTTGTCAGCGGCCCCGAAGGGCCGGAGGCCGGGACGTTTCAGTGTGCCCGGCAGTCTCCAAATCCAATAGGCGCGTGACGAAGGCTGGTCAAACCCATCTCACTGAAAGAACTTGATCCCTTCCCACAGGGACATCACCCCGACGCGAACTCCGCTTTGCGAATGGATCAATTCGACTCGCTTGCTCATGTCGCGTTCACCGAAGTAGTAGACGTAGATGAACGCAATCGTCGTCCGCTTTTCGTCGAAGTCGAGCGCCATGAATTTTGGGGTCACCTGCGCCACGACAGTGCCGTACGTCGGTCCTTCCACTCGCTTGATGTAGCCGAAATCGAAGAGATTCTGCATCGATCGGTCATTCGACGCCTTGGCCTCCTGCGCTGCCCGCTGTTCATCAACCAGCCTTTGGCGGTCAATCTTCTCCTGTCTCTCGGACGCTGTCCGACGTCGTTCAACTTCAGCAGGATCATTGAGCTGACCCTGAAGCTGCTCGTATCGACCACGTCGGTTCTCTTCGTCAAGTGTGGTTCTCGCGCTACCGTTCATCGTCCCGACCGCGATGAGGATGGCGAGGACGAGAGCCCAGGCGGCGACGCACGAAGCGACGAGCAGGGCGGGGGGAAGGTGCGCGATCCGATCTATGAACGACGGATGAAGTGGTTCGATGTCTCGTACAGTGACGCCACGAAGAATCGCCTCAGTCGCCGCGTGGTTCTCGCAACGTGCCTCGATGAACAAGCGCGTTTCAAGCCCAGATTCCCGGTCGATCCCCGTCACGCGAAATGTCGCCATTAGCGCTCCTTCCGCAGCCTTCGTCGCCGTGGATCGCGCGGCGGTGGAAGCTGCAAGACCAGATGCGGCTCGGTGTCCACAGGGTAGACGCGTCGGGGCGTCAGGCACACGATCGCCGGATGAACCGCACGAATGTCCACCGACGGCGCATACACCTGGAGGCCCGGCATCGACTGGTGGACTTCGATTCCCCCGCCCTTCGCCCTCCGAATCAGTCCGATGTGCTTGCTGATGTATCCGTGTTGATCCGCCAACTCGACGGCCGCGATCATGCCCGTCACCGGCGTGACGATCCGGCTGAAGACCAGCAGGTCGCCGTTGCGGATTCCTCCTGGAAGGCCGGTGCCCTCGTAGCACTCAACGTACACGTCGTCGGCGGACTGAACGAACTCATCCATGAACGCTTCCGGCAGCGCCGGCAATCCCTTTCGATCGCGGCCTTCATCGAGCGGGACTGACGCCGTGAACTCGCCTTTCCACATCTGATCGATCTCCGCCGGCTCGACGCCCAGGGCGCTGGCGATGGCGCGATACGTTGACCCGTGAAGCCTGGGAGTAGACGACTTCTCGGCGCGGTAGACCGCATCCGTAGATACGCCGGCCCGCTGCGCCAGCTCGCGCTGGCTGAAGCGCAGCCGCTCGCGCAGCATTCGGAGAATGTCCCCCCAGTTGGCCACGGGCCATTCTCCCTCGGCCGAGAATCCCGGCACGTACCGCCAAAAAAAGCATGGCGAAATCTTTAGAGAACGACTTGACTTCCTGACGACTAAAGTACAAGATCGGATGAAGTGCCTTGGGAGCGCCCCGATGAGCGAACTCCGTGAAGTGCGGATCACCAACCCCGCCGCCCTGGCGATCATCCGCGAAATCAAGCGGATGCGCGGGACAAAGACCGCGGGCGGGACGGCAGCCGACGTGATCATCGAACGCGGCGTGGCCCTTGGCATTGACCCCCATCTCCTTCTCACTCGTCCACATGTTGCACCCCCCACGACTGCAAACGACGGCCGTGCGGGGGCTGTCCATTCCTCGCGCCCGAAGGGAGGCCGCGCATGCCGCAAGTCCGCATGAGCGCCGCCCTCAGCGCGTCGTCTGATTCTCGGCGCGGCCAGCGTGGCCACGCCACCTCACTCGAGCGCACGCCGACAGCGATGACCGGCGTGCGCCTTGTCGAGTCACGCTCCGCCGTTGAAGGGCCGCGTGTCGCGGCCCGCGCCGGGGCATGCACCCCTCAGTTGGAGGAGCGGCCAGGAGTCACCACCATCACCGTCTGCAACGGGCGGCGCGCAGAGCGACAGCGCTGCGCGCCGTTTTCGCCAGTGCCTCGTGCCAAGTGCCGAGTGCCTCTCTCCCACGCATCTTTCTCCCCTCCGGCCGTCGCGGACCTCGCGTCCGCGGCGGCTTTTTCCCAGCGGAGCGTACCGCCGCCGCGACGCGGCGGGCGCTGCTTTTCACGGCGATGTGCGCCGCACCGATAACGGACCCGCTCTCAGGAACCGGGCATGGACGCCACTCAACGAGACGACATCATGACCGCCCTCGCCGACGCGACCGACGTGCCCGACCCGCCGTCGCTCACTCTGCTGCGCACGCTCCTCGATGAGGAGCAGGCGATCAACCGCAAGAGCCTCTGCGGACTGTGGGGGATCAAGCCGTCCACGCTCGGCCACATGCTGCGCGGCGACATCAACATCAGCATCGAGCGCTGGGCGATCCTCTTCGACGACACGCGCGACCTGCGCATTCTGCGGCTGCTCATCGACGACGCCCGCTACGCGGTCTACAGCCTGCCGCAACCGGCCGACGTGGGCACCACGGCCGGCATCGCCCAGGCGTTCCTGCGCCTCGACAGCGCCCACGCGAAGATGAGCCTCTACATGGAGCGGATGCTCTCCATCCTCGGCGACATGCGCGTGGACGGCGACGATGGCGAACTGGTGCGCGACCTGGAGAAGGAACTGCCCGAACTCATCAGCGTGCTGCTCGCCGCGTGCCGCCACGTGATGCACCTCTACGAGAAGTGGTGCGAGCACCACGCCCGCGGCGTGGCGGGGTCAATCGGGAAGGCGGTAGGGCGATGACGAGGCAAACCCCCAAGACGCCAAGACCCCAAGTCGATCCGGGTTCTCTTCGAGCCTTGGAGCCTTGGGGGTTGGGTCGGGGATCGGAGATGCGGCCATGACCTACAAACAGCGCTTCCGCCAGGCGTGCGCGGCCGACGGCCTCGACCTCGGCGTCGCCGACGCCCTGCGCCGCCTCCGGGCGGGCGCGAGCGTCGAGGGCGGCGGCTGGAAGCGCCTGCTGGACCGCTGCGCCAAGTGGAACGCGCGGCGACGGCAAGTGCAGCAGGAGCAGGAGAAGAAGGGGAGGGCGGCGTAGATGTACGTGGTGATCACCACCGAGTACTACGAGGAGCGCGCCATCGCGCCCGTCATCACGTTCGAGCACGAGTCAACGCGCGACGATGCGATGAGGCGGGCGAGGCAGAGACGCGACGATCTCCAATCGATCGGTCACCGGGGCGAAGTGGAGATCCACTCCATCGGCCCAGCGACGCTCATTCACTGCTTCACCGTCCCCTCCGGCGCTTCGCCGACCAGGAAGCGGGGGTGCCGCCGATGATCCGCCACACCCGCACCTTGACCCGCCATCCCTTGCGCGAGCAGACGCCCGGCGATCAGCGCCGCGCCGTCCTCGCCACCGGCGACGCCGGCAGCGTGCCGCGCGAGATCATCTGTCTCGAATGCCCGGACTGCGAGCAGAACTTCGGCGCGCAGAGCGTGGTCGAGTATGACCGGGTGCAGGTGAGTTGGGAACTGCTGGCGCGGATGGCGGGGTACTGCCCGCACTGCCGGCACATCCTGATCTTCAGTCTCATCGTCGATCGGGCGACGGGGTTGCGGCAGATGCGGCCCGTCCTGGGCAAGCGCCGCCTGCGAGGCCAGGCGTCGATCGACCGCTTCCTGGCGAAGTACCCGCAACTCAGGGGGATCGTGGAAGCATGAGCAAGCAGGCGCACCACAAAGTCACAAAGAGCGCCAAGGGCCACAAAGCGTGTGTCATCGGCAGTGGTCCAGTGATCCTGTTCCGCCAGATCAAGGGCAACAAGCCGTGCAATTGGATTGACGGCCTGCACTGGTACGTCGAGTACCACGCGACTCATTTGGACATGGCCTTTCCGCTCGGCATGGCGTTCGTGACTGTGCCGATGGGAGGGATGGCCACTGTTAGAGGTCCGCACGTCGACTTCATCATCGTCGTCGATCAGTGCAGGCGAGAAGGCATCGCCACAGCGCTGATCGACGCGATCCGGAACCGCTGGCCGGACGTCTGGCTCACGGACGCCATCAGTTCCCCGGGAGAGGCGTTGCTGCGTTCGCTGAATCTCTCTGTGTCCTCTGCGCCTCAGCGTGAGGAGGTCGGGGGATGAAGCGCGTCATCAAGTTCGAGAAGTTCACCTCCTGGCACGCTCGCGACGAATTGGAGCAGCACGACACCGGACTCCGTCTCAGGATGACCGTGTGGAATGGCGTCGTCGAGGTGTTCACGCACGACGGCTCGCAACACTCGCCTGCGTTCACGAGCGTTGAGTACCGAAGTAACTACATGATCTACGCGGCGCGCATCGGTCGCTTCTACCACAAGCGATGGTTGAGGCGCATCGGGCGTGAGTTCGTCGAATACGTCGAAGCCCGGGGGGCCGCATGAGACGCTCCGTGCCCCCAACCTCGATGCCTCGATGCCCTGATGCCTTGGTGCCCCCTGGTGATCCTTCGTGCCTTCGTGGTGAGGTTTTATCATGACCGCCGCCGCGCGCCGCATTGCGAACCACGCCGAGCCGGTGAGTCACCGGCCCGACGATGAGTTCGTGCCGGTGCGCCGCGCGGCGCTGCTGCTGGGCCGAAATGAGTCGGCGCTGCGCCGGGAGTGCGCGAGCCGACTGGCCGCGACCGGCATGGCCCGCTTGATCAGAAGCGCCCGGGGGCAGACGACCTGGCACATCCACCGGTCCTATGACCCCCGTCTCGTGCCGCACGATGGCGACGATGTCGATGAGTCGGCGACAGAGACCCTCCTCCACGCGACGCAATCGCAGCGCGACCGCGCGGCGGCGCGTGTGAAAATGCTCACGGCGTATCGCCGGCTGCTCTCAAGCGGCGCCATCATCAAGTGTGAGATCGGTCGCCTCCTGGATGAACAGGAGAGCGCGACGGGCGATCGCGTGACGCTGAGAACCTTGCAGCGCTGGTCGAGTCAGGCCCCGCCGACCGATCACCCCAGGCGGCTGCTCGCCTTCTTCATCGACCGGCGCGGCGGAGATCACCGCAGCGGCGAGGCGACGGGTCGCGGCTGCCACCCGCTGGCGTGGGCCGAGTTTGAGCGCGTCTACCTCACGCCCCAGCGCTGGTCGATCGCCAAGGCATGGCGCCACGTGCAGGCGCTGGCGAAGGCCAACGGCTGGTCGTGGCCCGGGCAGCGGCACGTCATCCGGCTCGCCTCCGAGAGAATCGACCCGAGCCGGCGCTGCATGGCCCGCGAGGGGCAGGACGCCTGGCGCAGCCGGTTCGGTTACAAACTCCAGCAGCATCCTGACGCATGGGGCGCCGGGGAGATGTGGATCGGCGATCATGCCCGCCTCGACTTTTTCGCGCGTCGTCGCGTCAACGGCGTCTGGTCGGAGATCCGCCTGTGGCTCACGGCCTGGCTCGACTGGCGCACCCGCAAACTCGTCGGCTGGTGGATCGACGTCGATCCCTCGGCCGACACGATCCGCTATGCGCTGCACGCGGCGATCAAGTCCGACGGCGGTCCGCCGCGCCGCATCACGATCGACAACGGCAAGGACTACGCCTCCTACGCCAACGTGGGCATCACCAAGCAGCAGCGGCGGGAACTCATCCGGCGCGGCGAAGACTGGGCGCAGCGGACGCAGGGCCTCGGCCTCTTCGGTATGCTCGGCATCGACGTCCACTTCGCGGCCCCGTATAACCACGACGGCAAGGCGAGAATTGAGCGATTCTTCGGCACGGTGCACGGGGAGTTCTGCAAGGCCTTCGACTCCTACTGCGGCGCCCGGCCCGGCGACGTCCCCAGGCACGGCCTCCCGTTGGACCGGCTGCCGACCGTCGATGAGGTGCGAGCGAAGTTCCCGCGTTTCGCGCAGTGGTACAACGACCGGTGCGAACATGGCATTGAGGATCTCGCCGACGACGCGGGGCGGCGGCTCAGTCCGAGTGAGGCGATGAGTCAGTGGCGCACCACCCGCTCGATCATGCCCAGGCCGGAATCGCTGGCGCTGCTGCTGCACCGCTGGGAGCAGCCCAGGTCGGTCGGCAAACTCGGCATCGGCGTCCGCATCGCGGGCCGCACTGTTTACTACGGCCAGGACTGCCCGGAGCTGCGCCCGCTGGCGGGCCGCAAGGCGAGCGTGCACGTCACCTACGAGCCCGACGACATGTCGCGGATCTTCGTCTACGACGATCAGTTCCGCTTCCTCTGCATGGCGCCCGCCAACGGGCTGCACGGCGGCGCGAGTCCGATGAGCCGGGCGGCGATCGCCTCGGCGATGAAGCGCAAGCGCGACCACGAGCGCGCTGTGCGCGACACGCTGCGCGACGGGCACATGTCGATCATGACCGCCGCCGACATCGCGCGCGAGGAGCAGGAGAAGATCGATGCCGACCGCCGCGCGGAACGCGCCAGACAGGGCATCGGTGTTGAGAGCGAAAACCAGCAGTTGAGGATCGTTCGAACGCCCGTTGACGACGAGTTGGAGGCCGTTCAACGGGCCGAGATTCGGAAGGCCGCGGGAGCGGAGGCGATGAACGAGAGCGACCTCGACTTCAGCCAGGTCGCGCCGCCAGCGGCCGACGAGCCGGAGGAGGAAAGCGATCTTGACTTCAGCGGTGTGAGTTTCGGCTCCTCGGAGCCGGGCGACGAGGATGGCGTGTTGGGCGGGATGGACTTCTGGGAGGCGATCAATGGCCACTGACCACCCGCGGGACAGTTTCCTTCAGCGCCTCAGTGATGGGGCGCGCATACGAGGGCGGTACGCAAGGATGCTACCAGAGGACCGCACACCTACGGACGGGGAGATCGAGCAGGCCTGCAACGCGATCGTCGCCTACATGAGATCGCGCCGCGTGAGCAACAAGGACCTCTCGCGCGAACTCGGCGACGGCTTCGCGCCGTCGACGATCAGCCAGGTGCTGAGCGGCAAGTACGAGGGAGATCGCGTCGGCAAGCTCCGGGCGATGCTCACGCACATTCAGCACCAGTGCGGCGCGGAGGATGTGCCGTGGCCGAGCCACCTCGTCGAGACCGAGGCGGTGAAGTACATGGTCCGGTCGATCGACGCCGTGCACCGCCTGCGGGCAATCGGCGTGATCGCGGCCCCGGCCGGGTTCGGCAAGACGACGGTGCTTGAAGCCGTCGCCACGAAGAAGCCCGGCACCATCCTCGTCCGCGTGCTGCCGAGCAACTCTACGCCGGTGGGCCTCATCAAACTCATCTGCCATGCGATCGATCAGCCGTACCGGCGCTCGACGGAGGCCCTGCTCGCCTCACTTGACAAGCTGCGCGGCAGCAAGCGCCTCATGCTCATTGACGAGGCCCACCGCCTGCGCCCGCAGGCGCTGGACGTGGTCCGCGACTTCTGCGACGCCGGGGTGGCGATCGTCCTGGCGGGCGCGCCGCAACTCATTCAGATGATCAACGACACCGAGCAGGGATCGCAGTTCTACAGCCGTTGTGCTTCGGTCATCAACATCGGCGACTACATCAATCCGGAGGGCGGCGAAGGCGGGCGCGCCACGCCGATGATCACCGTCGAGGACGTCCTGCGGATCTGCGCCGCCGACAAGCTGACGTTCACCGGCGAGGCGCAGGATCTTCTGTTCCGCATCGCCAACGCGCCGGGTCTCGGGTCGCTGCGGACCTGCCAGCGCCTGGTGCAGATGGTGGCGCAGGTGCCCGCGGCCCGGACGAGGCCGATCACCGAGGCCGACCTGTGGAAGGCCCTCCGCGAGATCAAGGGGGCGACGTACAACCGGATGTCGCGCGACGTCGTCGCGCGGTCGCGCCAGCGGATCAAGTTCGCCTGAGGAGCACGATGGGCTTCACGTCGAGACAGATCGCCTATATCCAGTCCGTGCGCCGGCGGGTGGCCGCGCTGCGCGACGATGAGCTGTGGCGTCTGGTCCTGCGGCAGACCGGTTGCCGGCGCGACAAGGACGGCGTGCCGACGCTCACCCACCCGGGCAACGGGCACGAGGCCTTCGAGACGATCATGCACCGTCTGGCGATGTACCCCGACGCTGACCTCGACGAAGCGGAGTGGCGCGACAAGGTCTTCAAGTCGGGCCAGCGGATGCGATACGCCCTGGCGGCGTTCTACGACCGCTGCCTCGCGCTGGGGCTGTGCCAGAAGGGAGCGATCGAAGGGTTCTGCGAACGCATGACGGCCAGGCGCCCGGAGTACATGGACCGGCCCCCGACGCGCGAAGTCGCCGACCTCGATGTGGCCGAACTCATCCCCGTCATCGAGGGCTTCAAGGCGATGATGCGCCGCGAGGCGGGCCGGCTCGGATTGACGTGCCCGAAGTTCGGAGGCGCCGCGTGAGCAAGCATCTCACCACGGCGGCACGAAGAGCACAGAGCATCGCGGCGCTGTGCTGCACGAGCGTCGATGACTGCCGGTCATCGATTGCGCACATCACCGACGTCGAGTTCCTCAACCTGCTCTGGGGCGAGGCGCAGCGTCGCGGCCACAAGACGCGGGCGGTCATCGTGCGCCGCCGCATCAACGCCATTCTCGATGCGAAGCGAGGTGCGCCGTGAGCACTTCCACCGCCTCAGCCGCCTGCACTCCTCGGGGCTGGCACCGCTGGCCGCGCGGCGAAATAGCGCATTACTTCATCGGCAATCGCTCGCTGTGCCGGAAGTTCATGACCCTCGATCGCAACCTCGACGACACGCGGCACGACGCCCCGGGCAACTGCCCCGAGTGCATGGCCGAGCGAAGGCGCCGCCTGGCCCAGGAGCAAGGGGGTGCCGCGTGAGGTGCGGAACCGAAAGACCCGCCCTCATCGGGCGGGCCTCGGCCACGTCGAGGTGGGATGCCGGCGGGGCGCTACGAGCCGCGCAGGGCGTGGTACTCGATCATCGCGTCGATGTGGACGAACTCGCTGGCGGCGATGTGCTTGCGTTGCCGTCCGGGCATGATGCAGGACCGCTCCTTGAGGAAAGCGATGGCCGTCGCCACCTGTGTGATGGGCGGCGTTCGCGCGATGACGCCGCCGCCAATGACAGAGACGATCGTCTCGATGGTGAACGCCGCGCCTTCGAGGCAGTCGATCGCCATCGCGACGTCTTCGTAGACCGCCCGCGTGCAGACATGCTCGTAGGGCTGGCCCCGCCTGGGCACGACGCGGCGCAGCAGCGAGCCGCTCGGGCCGTCGATGGTGAAGGTCTCGTTGAGCTCGATCGGCATGATGCTCCTTTCTCAAAGCGCCAGGCGGGTGATGACATCGTCGAGGCGTTCATCCTGGGGCTTGGCGAGGGCGATGAGCCGGGCGATGACCTCGGCGCTGAGCATGACCAGCGCCTCGGTCTGGTTGATCTCCACGACCGGCCCCATCTCGGTGACGGCATGCTCGCTCAGGGCGTGGAGCGTGGACTTCTTGAGGAGGACGACGAACTTCATCGCTTACGCCTCCTTCCCGGCCGCGGTGAAGCGGCCCTTGTCGGCGCGGGCGAATCGCGCCTCCTTTCCCTTGGCGGCGATCTCGCGGATCATCGCCGAGTAGAGCGTCGCGTGGGGCGTCGCGCCGCTGGTCTTCCACCCCGCGGCGATGGCGCGCTCGGCGATCGCCTTGGCGTCGAGGGCTTCGCCCGCTTCAGCGAGCACCTTGGCGGCGGCGTCCAGGCCGCTGATTCCCTCGCGCTTCTTTCGCGGCTTGGCCTCGGTGTTGCCGTCGCCGGCCTTCGCACTGCTCATGCGCGGCTTGGCCGCGCCGAGGTCCAGGGGCATCTTGATCCCCAGTTGCGCCGGGCTCTTGCCCGTGAGCTGCTTGATCGACTCCTTGATGTGGAAGACGCCCGTCACGGTGCCGACCGCGTCGACCTCGCGGCAGCCGGTCTTCTCATCGACGGGCGAATCGGCGGGCGCCCGGTACAGGAGCGGCGTCTTGCCGTCGATGCGGAAGAACAGCTCGTAGAGCCGGCCGTTGCGCTTCCAGCAGACGTGGTTCTTGCTGGTGGGCAGGTTCTCGACCGCCTTGGCGATCTCAGCCGCGTCGGGCTTGTTCACGAGCGCGATGCGCGGCGGCGTGCGCCGGCCCTTGGGCTTCTGGGCTGGCGGCGTCGCGGATTGCTGCGCGGCGGCTCGCGCTGCCTTCTCATCCCAGCGCTCCTTGGCCCCGTCAACAACGCGGCCCCCGGAGGTTTCTCCGGGGGCCGGTCGGGCCTTCGTCGACGCCGCACCTGGTGGTGGCGGCGTGGCGCCCTTGCCGCGCTTTGTGCCCGCCGTCTTGCCCGTCTTCTTCTTCGTACTCATGCTCGTTCTCCTTTCGCAGTTCGAGCGGTTGGTGGATGCACCTCGGTGAACATCACCGATGCGCGTGGTTCAGTTCGTTCTCGCCACCGGCGTGATCTCGATGGCGCGATTGCACACCGGGCAGACCGCCTTGGTGGGTCGCGCCGATGCTCGGCCGGCCTCGTACGCGTTCTCAAGGGCCACGCGAATGTTGGCCACGCCGAGAGAATGGAAGTCTTTGCCGTCGCGCCCACGGACCTCCAGTGTTTCGAGGCAGAGGTCATCGCGGGCGATCGTGGTCAGGATGATGTCGCGTCTCGTGCTCATGTCGGCTCCTTTCGCCGCTGGTGGCGGGCGGCTCATTCCGCCTCGCGCTGCACACATGAAGGGCGGCAAGCCGCGAAGATGCAAGGGCAATCGCGGAGGATTTCAGCACATTTCGCAGATTGTGGGCAACTGCCGGCCAAGGTCCGAGTTCATGCTCGGCTTTCGGCTGGAGGCCGCGCCAAGGCCGCGACGTTCGGCCCTGGCGGCGGCGGTGCGTCCTGGCGGCGATCACGCGCTGACGAGAACCCGGCCGCGACACGGGCCAACGTCGGCGGCGAAGAGGCGGGAAGGCGAGGCGCCCTGTGAAGATGTTCACCGACTTCGAGATCGACGAGGCGATCGCTCACGCGGCCGAGGGCGGGCAGGGGCTGCACGTCTGGCACGGCGCCGGCGAATGGGCACGCGCCGTCGGAGGGCCGGCGTGCTTCATGCGAAACGACCTGGCGGCGCACCTCTTCGATCGCGATGCCAACCGACTCCAGGAGACGGCGCGCCGCCTGGGCGTGCGCCGCATCTTCATCGACAAGGCCGGCACCGACCGGCAGCACATCGACCTCTGCGGCCGGCCGCTCGCGCGTGCCATCGCCGAGGCGAAGCAACTGACGCTTGAAGCACCGAGCATGGAGGCCATCGCATGAACGCAGAAGCGCAGAAACTGGAGATGTGGGCGATCGTCGAAGTGATGGGTCACAACCGCTTCGCCGGCTTCGTGACCGAACAGCCGGTGGGCGGGGCGTCGCTGCTGCGGATCGACGTGCCCGAGGTCGAGGGCCGCGCCGCCTTCACGAAGTTCATCGGCGTCGGCTCGATCTACGCCATCACCCCCTGCACCGAGGAGACGGCGCGGGCCTTCGCCGCGCACTACCGCCTGCGCCCGTTCCACGAGTACGACCTGCCGCGCCTGCCGGCGCCTGAGACGGCCGGCGCTTTGAATCGAGAGTCAGACGACGAGGAGGATCTCTTCGAAGAGTGAAAAGCGGGGCGGGCGACGTCCATCGGGGATGCGCCTGCCGGCGAGCGGCAACTCGCATGGCATTTTTTCACCCCGCGGCTTGAACGCCGAGCATCGAGGCTCGGCATGCGCAACAACGTCCATCGGAGAACAGGGTCATGGATGACTCTTCGGACGAATCAGAGGCTCACTTCACCCGCCGGCTACGTCGGCGGAAAGTGCCGCATCGCACCGCACATCATCAAGCGCCTGCCCGCCGATCGCGCCTGCTACGTCGAGGTCTTCGGCGGCATGGGCCACGTGATGACGCAGAAGGCCCCGGAGGACAACGAGGTCTTCAACGACATTCAGTCGATCGTCGTCACCTTCTGGCTCGTGCTGCGCGATCATCGCGAGCCGCTCATGGACCGCGTGCGCGGCATCCCCTACAGCCGCGAGGAGCACGATCGCATCCTCGCCTGGTGGGAGGCGGGATGCCCCGGACCCGTCACCGACATCGAGCGGGCGGCGCGCTGGGTGTACCTGCTCAAGACGTCGTTCTCATCGCTCGTGGGCAACCCGTATGGGTACGCCCGCAAGGGCAACGGCAAGGCGAGCGGATGGGTGAACCTGCCCGGCCGCATCGACGCGATCTCCGAGCGCTGGCGCGGCGTTCACATCGAGCACCTGGACTTCGCCAACATCATCCCGCGCTACGACGACGTCGGCACCGTCTTCTATTGCGATCCGCCGTACGTCGACTGCGAGGAGTACTACGAGCAGAGCGGCTTCGGGCCGCTCGATCACGCCCGCCTGGCGGGCTGCCTCGACGCCATCCAGGGCCGGGCCATCGTCTCGTACTACGAGCACGATCTCATCGACACGCTCTATCCGCGCGGCAAGTGGAGGCGATCGAAGATCGGCACGTTCAAGAGCGCCTGCCCGCTGGTGCGCGGCGGCGCGCAGACGCGGCCGCGATCGACCGAGTTGCTCCTCATGAACTTCGACGCCAAGACCGGGAGGCGGCTCGATGACGCTCGCCCAGCCAAACGCCGAGGTGCGGCCAAGCCGTGAAACGATCGACCGGCGCGCCGTCGCCGTGGTGCAGATTCTCGATGCGCACCGCGGCGATGCTGTGTTCATGAGCGCCGCCGACCTGGCAAGCCGGATCGGCCTGCCGGCGGCGATGGGGCACGAGACCAGGCGGCGGCGCATTCGTGAGGCGGTGGCCCGGGCGCGCGAGATGCTGCGTGAGCAGGGCGCCGAGGAGGCGATCGTCGCCAGCGGCGCGGGCTACTCCCTCACCGGAGACGCGGCGCTCATCCGCTCCTGGATCGAGGACCGGCGTCGGGCCGGCCTCACGGACCTCGTCGAGGTCGGCCGCACGCAGCGCTCCGTCGCCGTCGATGCCGCGACGGGGCAGTCGATGCTGTTTCCGACGCAACCGCAATACAGGAGCTGGTGATGCTGGGCAACCTTCGATTCATGGTGCGGTGCGGCACGAGTGGGTCGGTGCTGCGCGGTTTCAGCCAGCGGTGGGTTGATGATCCGGTCGGCACCTACCGCGCTGAGGTGGAGGAGGGCCGGGCATGGTGCCAGGTGAACGGCATCGCCTACGAGCACGTGCTCTACCTGCCCGGCGGTCACACGCCCGGCATCATGCAGTTCAACGGCTACCTGCTGCTGCGCTCGGTGAACCGGCACATGGCCAACGTCATCGCGCGCACCTTCCGCGACGTCGCCGATGCGGCGGACGAGGTCCTGCACCACAGCGTGTACCTCGGCTGCCTGCCGGCGTTCGAGTGGAGGACCCGGCGTGAGATTGATGCGTGCGTCCGGCCGTACGAGTCGGACGAGAAGAAGTCGTCGCTCTTCATCGACAAGATGGCGGGCTGGCCCGAGTCGAGGACCAACCAGCGCATCATTGATGGTCTCGTGGATCGCTTCGACGACGTCATCGTCGAGGGTGGTCTCACCGCGGCCGACGCTTGGATGCGCCTGTCCATCTGCCACACGGCGGACGCGCATGAGACGATCTACTCGGCTCGGCCGGACAAGTACCTCCCGCCCAGCCACATCATCGTTAGCAACGTTCCGGCCCGCATGGCCGGCGAGCCGCGGGAGGTGAAGACCGCCTGGAAGCGCGAGCAGGTCGCGACCTGGCGGCGGCGCGGCGTGCACGTCTACATCGAGGCCGGCGAGGTCCAGGGCGTCGGCATTGATGACCTGGGAGGGAGCGCGTCATGAGCCACGCTACGCCAGATGTAGCACCCGCTACGCCGAATGTAGCGGGCCTCGACACCCCTTCAACGGGCGGTCAATCGCGCGTCGATGGGTCGTCGAGGGGCGCGCACCTTGGCGCGCGGCGCGCACCTTTGAGGTGCGCGCGATCGGCGATTCCGCGTC